>Ga0207873_1001541_pt1 | contig 21631 bp, 15 predicted proteins | sample BGWIniCompost_FD_187373 | JGI IMG/M metagenome (GOLD analysis project Ga0207873, IMG submission 187373) | Cellulose adapted compost microbial communities from Newby Island Compost Facility, Milpitas, CA, USA - BGW Initial Compost (SPAdes)... ...
GGCATGCAAAGCCCCTACGCCTTCGAGCAAGCCTCAAAGGCCGGGCGATGAGTGTCTACGAAATCGGGGGAAGTCCAGTTTGTTCCATTCGATGCTTGCGCTTGTCCTTGTCAGCGGATGCGCCGTCCATGCAGAACACGACGAACCTCGTTCGGACGACGACAAAGTCCGGAAAACCCAATCGGAACGGCGTTACCAAAGCACAGATCTTGGTAAGGCACGTGAGGTGGCACATGGGCGGATCGTTTCTCTCACGCCCGTGGAACTGGAAGAAAGCCGCGTGGAGCCCGGAACGGTGATCGGGGCGATTGCCGGCGGTCTTCCCGGGCGGCAGCTCGGCAGCGGCAGCGGCCGTGACATCGCCACCATCATCGGCGCGGTCGCCGGCGGCTATGCCGGTTCGCGCTACGGTGATCGCGCGGCGCAGGCCGAGGCTGCCGAGATCGGCATCGAGCTGGATGACGGTCGCAGCTTCACTGTGCTGCAGGAAATCGATGAGGACGACGTGTTCCGCGTCGGCGACCGGGTGCGGGTGGAGTTCGACGGCGATCTTGCGGAAGTCGAACTCGCCGACTGAGCGTCAGGGTTTCATGCCGCCGGTGTCCAGCAGCCGCTGATGCCAGGAAAGCGCTTCACCAAGAAGATGCGGCGTGTGGTGGGCGTAGCCGTCGCGTTGCGCGCGCTCGAAGTAATCCTGCAACAGCGGCTGGTAATCGGGATGCGCACAGTTCTCGATGATCGTCTTCGCTCGCTGCTTCGGTGACAGGCCGCGCAGGTCCGCGAGTCCCTGTTCGGTGACGATGATCATGGTGTCGTGCTCGGTGTGATCGACGTGGCTCACCATCGGCACGATCGCGGAAATCCTGCCGTCCTTCACGGTGCTCGGCGTCATGAACACGGACAGGTAGCCGTTGCGCGCAAAGTCGCCGCTGCCGCCGATGCCGTTCATGATGCGGCTGCCGGCGATGTGCGTGGAGTTGACGTTGCCGTAGATGTCGGCCTCGATCATGCCGTTCATGGCGATGCAGCCGAGCCGGCGGATGATCTCGGGATGATTGGAGATTTCCTGCGGCCGGAGCAGGATGCGCTCACGGTAGAAATCGATGTTGCTGCTGAATTCCTCGATGCCGTCGGGACTGAGCGAAAACGAGGTCGCCGAGGCCATGCGCAGCACGCCATCGCGAAGAAGCCGCAGCATGCCGTCCTGGATCACCTCGGTGTACGCGGTGAGATCCCGGTAACCGCCTTCTCCGAGGCCCGCGAGTACGGCGTTGGCGATGTTGCCGACGCCCGACTGCAAGGGCAGCAGCCGCTCGGTGAGCCGTCCGCGTTTCACTTCCCTTGCGAGGAAGTCCAGCAGGTGTCCGGCGATCTGCCGCGAGCTCTCGTCCGGCGGCGTGAACGGCGAGTTCCGGTCGGGCGCGTTGGTCTCCACGACCGCGACGATCTTCTCCGGCGGGCACTGCAGGTACGGAATGCCGATGCGGTCGTCCGCATGCAGCAGCGGGATCGGCCGGCGATCCGGCGGCAGCGCCGTGCCGTAGTAGATGTCGTGCATGCCATCAAGCCCGGCGGGCTGCCAGTGATTCACCTCGATGATCACCTTGTCCGCCTGTTCCAGCCAGGTCTTGTTGTTGCCTACCGACGATGACGGCACCAGCGTGCCGTCATCGCGAATGCCGGCGACTTCGATGACGGCGACGTCGAGACCGCCGAAGAAACCGAACCAGGTGTGCTGCGCGACGTGGCTGAGGTGGATGTCGATGTAATCAAGATTGCCCGCGTTGATCCGCTCGCGCAGATGCGGATCGGACTGGTACGGCAGGCGCAGCTCCATGCCTTCGACTTCAGCGAGAACGCCGTCAAGCTCGGGCGCGGTGGATGCCCCGGTCAGCACCTTCACCTTGAAGCGTTCGCCCCGCCCTGCCGCTTCCTTCATGCGCGCCGCGAGCGCCTGCGGCACGGCCTTGGGGTAACCCGCACCCGTGAAGCCGCTCATTGCCACGGTCATTCCGGGCGAAATCAGGGCAGCCGCCTCGGGGGCGGACATCACGCGCGAGCGCAGGCCCGGGTGCTTGATGCGGTCCTTCATTGCCACCTCGATCAGAAACGAAAAACGTCGCGAGCGAGGGATTCAAGCACAGGTGCGCTGCGGCAGTAATGCAGCATGGCGAGCGAGCCGTCCGCAATTGCGAACGGCGTCACTGCTACACAGCTCAGCGCTTCTCGTTGGCGAACAGCAGTTTCTTTTCTTCGTCGGTGAGTTCGTGACGATGTTCGGCGAACAGCTGCATGCCGCGCTGGACCGCGGGACGCTCGCCGATCTCGGCCTGCCAGCGCTTCACGTTCGGATAGTCGTCGATGTTCACGCCCTGGCGGTCGGTGCTCAACGTCCACGGCCAGATGGCGATATCCGCGATCGTGTATTCGCCGCCGGCGATGAACGCCGAGCCGGCGAGGCGCTTGTCCATCACGCCGTAGAGACGATTGGCTTCACGCGAATAGCGATCGATGGCGTAGGGAATCTTCTCGTTCGCATAGTGAACGAAATGATGTGCCTGGCCGAGCATCGGGCCCACGCCGCCGACCTGGAAGAACAGCCACGCGAGCACCTGGTAGCGCTCCGCCTCGGGAAGGAACTTGCCGGTCTTCTCTGCAAGGTACTCAAGGATCGCACCGGACTCGAACAGTGCCAGCGGCCTGTTGCCCGGCCCGTCAGGATCGACGATGGCGGGAATCTTGTTGTTGGGGGAAATGGCCAGGAACTCGGGCTTGAACTGGTCGCCCTTGCCGATGTCGACGGGATGCGCCTCGTAAGCCAACCCGCATTCCTCGAGCATGATGTGGATCTTCTGCCCGTTCGGCGTGGGCCAGGAATAGAGCTGGATGGCCGTTTCGTTCATGCTTTCTCTCCTACATGAGCTGACGACACTAGAAGCATCCCGAAGCCGGGGCAGCCCGGCCTCGGGTTGAAGCAATTTCACTCAGCGGCTGCAGCGGCGCGAGAACCAGCCGACCAGCAGCAGGAAGGCCACGAGCCCGCCCACGCCGACCAGCCACTCCGACCCGAGCCAGCCGGTGCCGAAGCCTTCCGGCTTGCCGCCGATGATGAAGGCCGCCGCCGCGATGCCCACGCCCAGCAGGCCCTCGCCGCCGACGAAACCGGAACCGAGCAGCACGCCCCGATCGCGGCGTGCGGTGGCCTCTTCTTCCGTCGCCGCACAACGAGCCAGCCACCAGCGCAGCATGCCGCCGAGAAACACCGGCGTCATGGTCGCAACCGGCAGGTACACGCCGACCGCGAACGGCAGCGCGGGAATGCGGAAGACTTCGCAGGCAAGCGCGATGCCGACGCCGATGCCTACCAGCCCCCACGGCAGCGACTGGTCCAGCACGCCGTCGATGACGAGCTTCATGAGCGTCGCCTGCGGCGCGGGCAGTTCCTGTCCGCCGAATCCGAAGGTCTCCGCGAGCAGCAGCACCGACAGGCACACGAAGGTGGCCGACGTCAGCACGCCGATGATCTCGCCCACCTGCTGATGCCGGGGCGTCGAACCGAGCAGGTATCCGGTCTTGAGGTCCTGCGAGGTGTCGCCGGCGATGGAAGCGGCGATCGCCACCACGCAACCGACCGTGAGCGCGCCGGCCTTGCCGGCAAGATCGGTCCAGCCCATCACCACGAACACCCCGGCCGTGCCCAGCAGCGCCGCGATGGTCATGCCGCTGGTGGGATTGGAGGTGACGCCGACCAGGCCAACGATGCGCGAGGCCACCGTCACGAAGAAGAACGCGAAGATCACCACGCACACCGCCGCGATCGCACGCTGCGCGAAGTTTTCCAGCGCCCCGAACGGCGCCTCGACAAAGGCGAGCATGAGCATGACGGCAAGAATGCCGATGCCGACGGCCTTCAACGGCAGGTCGCGGTCGGTGCGCTTCACCGCCGGCGCGTCGTCACCTGCGCCGACGCGCTGCTTCAATTCGGCCGCGCCGATGCGGAAGGATTCGAGCATCACCGGGATGCTCTTGATGAGCGTGATGATGCCGGCGGTCGCCACCGCGCCCGCGCCGATGTAACGCACATAGCGCGACCAGATCTGCGAAGCCGACATCTCGCGAATCAGCAGTTCCGTCTCCGGGAACAACGGCGCGAGCCTGCCCTCGCCCCACCAGGCGATCAGCGGAATGATGATCAGCGAGGAAAGCAGCCCGCCGCCGACCATCACGGAGGCGATGCGGGGGCCGAGGATGTAGCCCACGCCGAACAGCGCCGGCGAAAGGTCCATGCCCAGCTGCCCCTTCTTCAGGAACGGGATGCTGGCGTGCACGTCGGCCGGCAGCACCTTGGCCCAGGAGGTCAGCGCCTTGAACAGCGCGCCGCCGCCGATGCCCCAGAAGATGTTCTTCGCATGGCCACCGCCGACTTCGGTCGCGACCAGCACGTGCGCGCAGGCAGTGCCCTCGGGGTAAGGGAGGTTGCCGTGCTCGCGCTCGATGAGGAAGCGCCGCAGCGGAATCATGAACAGCACGCCGATCACGCCACCAGCCATCGCCAGCAGGGTCATCTGCAGCAGCGTCGGCGACAGCCCCCACAGGAACAGCGCCGGCAGCGTGAAGATCACGCCGCTCGCTACCGAGCTCGACGCCGAACCGATGGTCTGCGACATGTTGGCTTCGAGGATGCTCGAACCGACGCCTACCCTGCGCAGTGCCTGGAAGGCCGCCACCGTCATCACCGCGACGGGAATCGAAGTGCTGATGGTCAGTCCGGCGCGCAGGCCGAGATAGGCGTTCGCCGCACCGAAGACGATGCCGAACAGGATGCCGAAGAACAGCGCCTTGAGCGTGAACTCATGCGGCGCCTGGGTGGCGGGAACATAGGGCTGGTATTCCTCGCCCGGCCGCAAGGGCCGGTGCGCGGCGTCGGAAAGGCCACGTGGTTGCACGGCGTTACCCCAGGATGTGACGTAATGTGGCGGGCGAGGTTACCGCAGGAAGGCATGCCGCGCCAAAGAAACGGCCCCGCGAGCGGGGCCGTTGCAACGCAGAAAATGAAACGGAACGATCAATCGGCGACGGCACGCAGGGCGTGGACCGCGCCATTGCCGTGCACGTCATCGTTCTTCTTGCGGCCGAAGTCCACCGCCGTGCGCTCCAGCTCGCGGACCACGTCGCGCGGATGCATCTGGCCGCCGTTCTTGCCAATGATCAGCGCGGCGACACCCGAGGCATGCGGCGCAGCCATGGACGTGCCGCCCGACCAGGCCCAGCCGCCCGAAGAGGTGGAGAACACCAGGTCGAAGACCCAGCAGCTCTGCAACACGCCAGCGACGATGCACAACTCCTCGCCTGGATAGACCGCGTCGCCGCCCGGGGCGCTGAAGTCGATGCCGGTCTTGCCGTAGTTCGAGTACGAGGCAAGGTTGTTGAAGCTCACGCCGAACGGATCGATGGCCCAGCCGATGGGCGCGGTCGCCGAGATGGACGAGACGTACTTGAGCTCGGCCGGCAGCTTGACGTCGCTCTTGTTGTGATCGAGATCGGTGGCCTCGTTGCCGGCCGACGCGATCAGGGTCACGCCATTGTCATAGGCGTAGTTGGCCGCGCGCTGCATCATGTCGATCAGCACCGCGCAGTCACGCGCCGGAAAGTGCTCGGTCTCGCCGGTCGGGTTGCCGTCGTCATCCAGCACGTCAAAGGTGCAGTTGCGCGGGATGGTCGCGCCCAGCGACATGTTGACGATGTCCGCGCCGATGTCCGCGGCATACACCATGGCCGCCGCCGTGTAGGCCAGGCTGCCGCTGCCGGTGAACTCGGACAGTACCTTCAGGGCCACCAGCTCTGCCTCGGGCGCAACGCCGATGGTGCCGAAGCCGTTGTCGGCCGCGGCGATGGTACCGGCGACATGCGTGCCGTGATTGAAGAACGAGCCGGGCCGCACGTTCCAGTCCTCGCCGGGGACGAAGGAGCGGCTGAGCTCGAAATTGATGTTCGGCGCAAGGTCCGGATGGTCCGCATCGATGCCGGAATCCAGCACCGCAACGCGCACCCCGGCGCCGCGGTGGCCCAGGTTCCACGCCCCGGCCGCATCGATCGCCTGGTGTCCCCACTGCAGGTCGAAGTAGAAGTCGTCGTCGCCGCTGACGGGCGGATTGGCGAAGGCCTCCTCGAACGACAGCGTCGGCACCGTGACCGGATCGATCATGCGCATCTCGATGTTCGCGACCACGTCCTGTACGCCCGGAATGCTTGCGCCGGCGGCGCGGAAATTCGGGCTGTCGGTCTCGACCACCGCGACGCCGATCTGCGGCACCAGCAGCGACACCTGGCCACCGGCGGCCTCCACCCTGGCGGCGAAATCCGCCCCGAAACCCTGCTTGGCAACAACGATGTAGGAATCAGCCACGGCCGCTGAGGCGGCCAGCGACGCGGCCGCAGCCAACGCCGTGAAGACGCAACGAGAAGTACGCATCGGTTATTCCCCTCTTTGTGAGCAAGTTCCACCGTCCCCCGACGGTGGATAAGAGGAGTCTAGCCGACTGGTTTGGGAAGTCCATCCTAAAACCAGGCGCGGAAAGCGACTGGCTGCAGGCGGTCAGGAATCTCGCGCGCCGAGACCATGAACAGCTTGGCGCCGTGCGCGAAGCGGAACACCCGGTAGATGTGGAAACGATCCGGGTTCTCGCGGGCGCGTTCCAGCTCATGGAGGGAAAGCGTGAAAGGGAAGCGGCTGCCGTAATTGGTGGTCCTGACGCAGATGTAGCGGTCGCCGCCGTCCGGATCCACGGAGAGGATGTCGTAACCGAAGCTCTCGCCGTAGGTCTGCGACTGCCAGCGAATGCGCTCCTGCAGCTCCTTCTGCCCCGTTTCCCGCAGGCGGGCGCGCTCGAAGGCGAGCACGAAGCGCTCGCCCGCCATTGCCAGGCTGCGGTTGCGCGCCTCGCGGATGCGGAAATCGATCTCGTTGACCCCTTCGGGGTGCCAGGACGGGCGGGCCGAGGGCTTGAAGCCGCTGATGTCGGGCGCCGGCACCCAATGTGCGCGGGAGTCATCCAGCTCCACCGGGATGCTCGCCGGCGGCGGCAGCTCCTCTACCCAGAGGGAATCGACGAACTCCGGATTGCCCTCGATGAAGGCGCGCACCGCCTTTTCCAGCTCCGCGGCGTAGCCGCCCTCGGGCGGAAAGCTGTCCACGAACGGCAGGCCCATCTCGGCGAGTACGGCGCTGATGTGACGGTGGGAGCGGTCAAGCGCATCCACGTCGGCGACGCCAAGTTCCTTCAGCAGGCGGTTGCGATGGTCCGCCTTGCTGTACAAGGCGCCCTGGATTTCCGCGTCCAGCATGATGAAGTAGTTCTGCACCAGGATTTCCCGCTGCCGCGCCGGGTCCGGCGCCGCCTGGCGGACTGGCGCTGCCGACCTCGCCGGCGCAGGCTCCGCGCGCTGCTGCGCGACCGGCGCCGGTCTTGCCAGCCGCGCCTCGCGCTCCTGGACGATCTGCTCCTCCATGCCTTCCGGCGCGGGAAGGTCCACCGGCTCGGCCGCCTGACCAAAACCGTCGCCGCGGCTCCTGAGACGCTGCCAGGTGGCTTCCAGCACCTCGGCCACCTCGTCGGGAATCCTCACGCCCGATTCCTTGATGTCCCACCGGAACGCGCCGAAGGGCACGGCGCTCAGCGATTGCCGCGGGATCAGCACCCGCGAGGAGGCGTTCTCAAGCTCGGTGAAGCGCACGTCCACCACCAGCGTATTGCGGCCGCGGAGCGCGTCCTGGACGCTGACGTTGGAGGCTTCGTAGGAACCGCGCACCACTTCGGCGCGCGCGAACAGGCCGCGCGGTTCCCTGCCCTGGCGGATGAAATAGACGATGTCGCCGCTGAAGATGCGGCGATTGCTGCCGCAGCTCCACTGGCGCACCACCGGCGTGCCGCGTGCGACCTGGTCCGCCTGTTCCTTCAGATTGCGCCAATCCCAGCGAGTGGGATCCCAGCTCATGAGATAAGTGGCCATGTTTCCTGCTCTTGGCGACTTGCCGGAAGCTTAGACAATAGTGGACAAACGAGGTACCGAGACTGTCACGTTTTGACAAGGTGCAGCGAAGCCGCGCACTCCCTATACTCGCCGGGATGAAAAGACTGCTTCTTCCCGCCCTTGCGTTGCTGCTGCTCGCGACCGGCTGCAGTGACGGCGTCGAGTGGTCAGGCCGCGAGCGCGAAAACGGCGAATACCTTCTGGCCGCACTGCAGTTCACCAATGAGGCCGCGACCATCGCCAATTCCATCGAAACCACCGCCGACCTCGACGCGAAACGTGAGCCGCTGCTGCGTGCGCTGCGCGCCGCACAATGGAACGCCGCGCAGGTCGATGACCAGGTGCTCGACAAGCTGCATCCCGCACTCTATGGGCGCTTTCGTATCGCCTATCGCGATGCGCTGGGTGACATGATCGAAGCGTACGAACGCAACGACATCGACGCCGCCGAGAGGGCCGCGCACCGCCTCAGCCAGTTCATCCGCTGGTACCAGGCCGAGCGTCACACCTTCCGCTGGTGGCCCGACGCGACCCGCCGCAATTGACCTCCCCTCGCCCCGTCGTTAGTCTCATCGCCCACCACCACCCGGGGAGCACAATAATGACAATCAGAGTGACCTTCGAACTGAGTGATGCGGATGTCCGCCACTTCAAGCGCATCTCGAAAACCGCGAAGGAATTCGCCAAGGGCGCCGACGAGGCGACGCTGATCAATGCGGCGGTCGCGCAGCTCAGGCAGGTCAATGACGGCAAGATGCCCGACTTCATCGCCGAGCGCCTGCGTCGCCTGCAGAGCCTCATCGACATGCTGCAGGACGCGGAATGGAATCTCGCCGGCCCGGAACGCGAGCGTGTGCTTTCCGCCATCGCGTACTTCTCCGAGTCGCAGGACCTGATTCCCGACGCGACACCCGGCCTCGGCTTCCTCGACGACGCCATCATGATCGAGCTGGTGACGCGCGAGCTGAAGCACGAAATCGAGGCGTATGATGACTTCTGTGCCTTCCGCAATCGCGAGACGAAGGTCGGCCGCGAAGGCTCGCACGAGAAGTGGCTTGCCGAGAAGCGCCGCGAACTCCACGAGCGCATGCGCCGGCGCATCCGCCGTGACCGGTCCTCCGGCACGCGCGTTCGCATCTTCTGACGCGGAGCTCGCCCCGCTCGCCATTTCACGGAGCTTCAATGTCCGATAACGCGCAGCACCGCGCGCCGTCCATGCTGGACGCGGTGATTCCCGTGATCAGCCTCGTGCTGATGCTGATCGCTTCCGTCACTCTCTATGGGGCCGATTCCTCCTACGGCCCCAACCAGATCGCGCTGCTGCTCGCTGCCGGCATCGCCGCCATCATTGGCATCCGCAACGGCATGCGCTGGAAGCAGATCGAGGACGGCATCATCAGCGGCATCGCCGTCTCGCTGGGCGCGATGCTGATCCTGCTGGCCGTGGGTTCGCTGATCGCGGCGTGGATTCTCGCCGGCACCGTGCCCACACTTATTTATTACGGGCTGATCCTGCTGCATCCGGCGATCTTCTATCCCGCCACCTGCCTGATCTGCGCCATCGTCGGCTCCAGCATCGGCAGTTCCTGGACGGTCGCAGGCACGCTGGGCATTGCCTTCATCGGCGTGGCCACGGCGCTTGGCCTGTCCCCTGCGGTCACCGCGGGCGCGATCATCTCGGGCGCCTACTTCGGCGACAAGATTTCACCGCTGTCGGACACCACCAACCTCGCCCCGGCGGTCGCCGGCAGCGAGCTGTTCTCGCACATCCGGCACATGCTCTGGACCACCCTGCCAAGCCTGCTGCTGGCAATGATCCTGTTCGGCATCGTCGGGATCTTCAGCCACAGCGAAAGCGATCTCGCCATCGGCGGCGAAATCACCGCCACGCTCGACCAGCAGTTCCGTCTCGGCTGGTATCTGCTGCTGCCGCTGGTGCTGGTCATCTGGCTGGCGGCGCGCAAGTTCCCGGCCTTCCCGACCATCATGATCGGCGCGCTGGTCGGCGTGGTGTTCGCGGTGATCTTCCAGCCCGACCAGGTTGTCGCGCTGGCGAACAACGCCGAGCTGTCCCGTGGAACGGCGTTGCTTTCCGGCGCCTGGACGGCGCTCGCGAACGGTTATGTGGCCGACACCGGCAACGCCGCGGTGGATGAGCTTCTCTCGCGCGGCGGCATGGTCAGCATGCTCAATACCGTGTGGCTGATCCTGTGCGCGCTGACCTTCGGCGCGGTGCTGGAAGTCACCGGCATTCTCGCCACTCTGCTGGAAGCGGTGCTGAAACTGGTGCGGGGCACCGGTTCGCTGATCGTGACCACCATCCTGACCTGCATCGGTTCGAACGTGATCGCGGCCGACCAGTACATGTCCATCGTGCTGCCGGGAAGGCTGTATCGCCTCGAGTTCGAGCGCCGCGGCCTGGCACCCGTGAACCTGTCGCGCGCGCTGGAGGATGGCGCCACCATCACCTCGCCGCTGGTGCCATGGAACACCTGCGGCGCGTTCATGGCGGGCACGCTGGGCGTGCCGACGCTGACCTACCTGCCGTTCTGCTTCTTCAACCTGATCAACCCGCTGCTCGCCATGATCTATGCGCTCGCGGGTTTCCGGGTTACACGCATCAACGGCGACGCGGAAGTCCGCGACGCGTCACGCGTGGCCTCCTGAAAAACGATGCGCCGCCGACCGGCGGCGCATTCTTCTCCGCTTCTTCATCTTTCAGGGCAGCAGGTACCAGACTGCCGCCGTCGCCGCCGCGAGCATCACAGCCTGCGCCCACCAGCGCCATGGCTTCAGCAGCAACTGCCCGACGAAAGCCAGTGCGGAAAGCAGCGTCAATCCGAGGAAAATCAGCGCGTAAAGCGTGAGCGGCCCCAGTTCGCGCTGCAGGCTCGGGTTCTCCGGCCCAAGCAGGACGAAGATCAGCAGGGTCACGGCAATGCCGAGAAAAATGGAGCCGCAGCTTCCGAGAACGATGCCGTTCAGAACGGTAATCGGCCGCATGAATGCACCTTGAGGGGAAAACCAGTGATTGAAGGAACGATGCGTCCCGGTTATGTTCGCATCAGACGAATCGGCGCGCGAAATGCGTGCGCCAGCACAACGGGACGTATTATGCGCATTTCACGCCATCCGCTGAAGCAATTCCTGTTTCTCCTGCTGCTCCTGCCCGCGTTCGCCGTTGCGGAACAGCAAGCCGAGATCCCCGAACTCAAGCCACAGCCGCAACAGGCGCTGGTGGAACAGCTCGTTGCCACCTACACCTCCCGCCTGCATTTCGCCAGCCGCGAGCTGGACGACAAGCTGTCGTCGGAGGTCTTCGAGCGCTACCTGGAGATGCTCGACCCGAGCAAGGTCTACTTCACGCGCGATGACATTGCAGGCTTCGAGAAGCATCGCCACGTGATCGACGATGCCCTGAAGAGCGGCCGCGTCGACGTCGCCTACGACATCTACAACACCCTGCTGAAGCGCATGGTGGAGCGCATCGCCAGCATCGACGTCCTGCTGCAGAAGGAACCGGATTTCAGCGTCGACGAATACTTCGAGTTTGATCGCCGCGACGCCGACTGGCAGACCGCGGCGGAACTCGACGAATACTGGCGCAAGCGCATCAAGAACGAAGCGCTGGGCCTGATGCTCGCCGACAAGACCTGGGATGAGACCCGCGAGCTGCTCTCCAAGCGCTATTCCAACTTCCGTCGCCGCGTCGCCCAGGTCAACAGCGGCGACGTGTTCGACCTGTTCATCAACGCCTACGCGCAGACCCTCGACCCGCACACCATGTACTTCTCGCCGCGCGACTCGGAGGAATTCGAGATTCGCATGAGCCTGAGCTACGAGGGCATCGGCGCGTCGCTGCAGATGGAAGACGAATACGTCACCATCATGAACACCATTCCCGGCGGTGCCGCGCATCGCAGCGGCGAACTCAAGCCCAAGGACCGCATCACCGCGGTCGGCGAAGGCGACGACGGCGAGATGACCGACGTGGTCGGCTGGCGCCTGGATGAAGTCGTCGACCTGATCCGCGGACCCAAGGACACGGTCGTGCGCCTGCAGATCCTGCCGGCCGGCGCCGCGCCGGGCACCAGCGAGCGCGTCATTTCGCTGGTACGCAGCGAGATCAAGCTGGAGGAACAGGCGGCGCAGGCCAGCGTGCTGGAAGTTCCCGAGGGCGAGCACAGCCGCAAGCTCGGCGTCATCAAGGTGCCCGCCTTCTATCTCGATTTCCGCGGCAAGGTCAGCGGCCGCGAGGACTACCGCAGCACCACCCGTGACGTGCGCCGGCTGATCGGCGAACTGAAGGAAAAGGGCGTGGACGGGCTGATCCTCGACCTGCGCTACAACGGCGGCGGTTCGCTGCAGGAAGCGGCGGAACTGACCGGCCTGTTCATCGATCAGGGGCCGGTGGTGCAGATCCGCGCCTCGGCCGGTCCCAAGGAAGTCATCGAGGACGTCGAGCCGGGCGTGGCCTGGGACGGGCCGCTGGTGGTGCTGGTCAACCGCTTCAGCGCCTCGGCCTCCGAGATCTTCGCCGGCGCCATCCAGGATTACGGCCGCGGCCTGGTTGTCGGCACGCGCACCTTCGGCAAGGGCACGGTCCAGCACCTCGTTGACCTGAATCGCATGCTCAACACCGAGACCGATCTCGGCCAGCTCAAGATGACCATCGGCATGTACTACCGGGTCAACGGCGCAAGCACCCAGCACCGCGGCGTGGTGCCGGACATCGAGCTGCCCTCGGAGCTGGACATCGATTCCATCGGCGAGAGCTCCCAGCCTACCGCCCTGCCCTGGGACGAAATCGAACCCGTGGGCAAGATCCGGGAAGTGGGCATCGCGGCGCGCGACCTGCTGCCGAAGATGCGCGAGGAAGTCTCGAAGCGCCAGCAGGAGGACGAGCTGTTCCGCCTGTTCGTCGATGACCTGCGCGAGCTGAACCGGCTGCGCGACGAGACCCGCGTCTCGCTGCAGATCGAGAAGCGGCAGAAGGAACAGGCCGAGCGCGACGCCCTGCAGCTGGAACGCATCAACAAGCGCCGCCTCGCCCTGGGCCTGGCGGAGGTGAAGTCCCTGGAAGAGGCCGCGGAGGCCGAGGAAGAGCATGACCTCGTGCTCCAGGAGGCCGGCCGCATCCTGCGCGACTACCTCGTCGAACTGACGCCGGCCGACCGCGGCCAGCGGCTCGCGGCGGGAGCCAGTCCCTGAGAAACCCCATACCTGCCAAAGCCGGGCCTCATGCCCGGCTTTTTTTTATGCCCCGCGGGAACCGGCCCACCCCGCTGAAATTCTTTTCCCAACGGGATTGAAAACCGGTTTTCTGCTGTTATACTTCACTACAACACTAGACTGATAAAGGGGTGGCCGACCCCATCCTTTCAACCGAACGTGAAATAGAGGACGTCACCATGTTCGAGCAACGCCTAACCCGACTTTCCGCCGTGATGCTGCTTTGCGCCGCGCTTGCCGCCTGCGGCAAGGCCCAGACGGCCGATGCCACTGCGGAAGCCGCCGGCCAGAAGGAAGAAGAGCAGGCCCCGGCGGTACCGGTCGAGGTCGCCGTGGCGCTGTCGGGCGACATCACTGCCCGCTATGCCGCCACCGGCACGCTGGAAGCCGAGCACGATGCCGAGGTGGTCGCGAAGGTGGGCGGCGTGGTCCAGGACCTGCTGGTCGAGGAAGGCGACCGCGTACAGGCAGGCCAGGTGCTGGCGAAGCTGGATGACGCCAGGCTGCGCATCGAGGTGGCGAGGGCCGAAGCGAATCTTGCCAAGCTGGAACAGGAATACCGCCGCAACCGCCGCCTGTACGAAAGCCAGCTGGTCAGCGCGGAGACCTTCGAGCGCCTCGGCCACGAGATGGAAGCCATGCGCGCCGAGCTCGACCTCGCCCGCCTGCAGCTCGAGTACACCGAGATCCGCGCACCGTTCGACGGCATTGTCGCCGAGCGCCACGTGAAGATCGGCAACATGGTCGAGCTCAACTCGCCCGCGTTCCGCGTCACCACCTACGACCCGCTGATCATCCGCCTGCACGTGCCCGAGCGCGAACTCAGCAAGCTGGCCAAGGGCCAGCCGGCGGCGCTGCGCGTCGATGCCCTGCCCGCGGAGATCTTCAGCGGCGTGGTGGATCGCGTCAGCCCGGTGGTGGATTCGAACACCGGCACCTTCGCCGTCACCGTGGCGGTGCGCGGCGAAGGCAAGCTCAAGCCCGGCATGTTCGGTCGCGTGGCCATCGTCCATGACACCCGCGCCAACGCGGTGCTGGTGCCCCGCTCCGCGGTGATGGTCGAGGACGCGCGCAGCTCGGTGTTCGTCGTCAGCGACGGCAAGGCCGAGCGGCGGTCCGTGGTCACCGGCTACGTGAACGACGGCATGATCGAGATCGTCGACGGCATCGCCCCCGGCGACTGGGTGATCACGGTCGGCCAGAACAGCCTGAAGAACGGCGCCCGGGTGGCTGCGGTGAACAGCCCGCTGCCCGAGCCCGGTCCTGAACTCGACGCCGCCGAGCAGGTCGCGGCGGTCGAATGAACATCGCGAAGGGAGTGAATGCCATGAACAAGACGCTTCGTAACCTCATCCTCGCCTCCTGCCTGCTGGCACCCGTTGCGCAGGCCGACGACATGGGCGTCTGCAAGCGCCTGGACATGGATGCGAACAACAACATCTCGATGTCGCTGCCGGACTTCCGCATCTTCAACGACTCGCTGGTGCTGCGGGACGATGACGGCGAGGAACTGCTGGTCATAACCCGCGAAGGCGTGCTGCGCTACCAGGGCAAGGAACTCGAGCTTACGCCGCACACTCGCGCGCTGGCCCTCGCCTACTACGAGAACGCCCAGCTTGCCACCGCGGAATTCGCGCAGCTCGGCATGAGCGCGGCGAAGATCGGTCTCTCCGCGGTCGGCGAAGCGTTCGCGCGCCTGTTCACCGGACGCTTCGACGAGCAGGCCTTCGAGGAGAAGATCGAGAACAAGGCCAGGGATCTCGAGGCGCGCGCCAACGCCGGCTGCACTTACCTGGAAGACATCCGGCGCATCGAACTCGAGCTCGCCGCCGAGCTGCCCGACTTCGAACCCGTCCTGTTCCGTAAGCGCGCCCTGCGCTGACGCCACTGCAACTCCCGGAAAAAGAACAACGCCATGAAGATTGTCGACGTCGCCATCAAACGCCGGGTAACCGTGTTCATGATCACGCTCGCGATCATGATCTTCGGCTTCGTGAGCTATGGCCGCCTGCGCGTCAACCTGCTGCCCGAGCTTTCCTATCCCACCATCACGGTCCGCACCGAGCTGGAAGGCGCGGCGCCGCTGGAGATCGAAAACCTCGTGACGCGCCCCATCGAGGAATCGGTGGGCACCATCAAGGGCCTGCGCAGCGTGCGTTCCATCTCGCGCACCGGAATTTCGGATGTGACGCTGGAATTCGCCTGGGGCACGAACATGGATTACGCGGGCGTCGACATTCGCGAGAAGCTCGACACCCTCACCCTGCCGCTGGATGCGGAGCGGCCGATGCTGCTGCGCTTCGATCCGTCGACCGAGCCCATCCTGCGCTTCGCGCTCAACGTCCGTCCTGACGCCATGACGGACCTGAGCGAGACCGAGCGCCTGACCTGGCTGCGCCGTTACGTCGACGAACAGCTGCTGAAGAACCTGGAGTCCATCGAGGGCGTGGCCGCGGTGAAGGCGAGCGGCGGCCTGGAAGACGAAATCCAGGTGCTGGTAGACCAGCAGAAGCTCGCGCAACTGCGTCTCACCGTGGCGGAGATCGCCGCGCGGCTGCGCGCCGAGAACGTCAATCTCTCCGGCGGCCGGCTGGAAGAGGACGGCCAGCAGTTCCTGGTGCGCACGGTGAACGAGTTCGGCTCCGTCGAGGAATTCGCCAACGCCATCGTCGCGCGCCGCAATGGCACACCGGTGTACCTGCGCGACATCGCCATCGTGCGCCAGGGACACCGCGAACGCGAGGCGATCACCCGCGTCGACGGCAAGGAGTCGGTGGAGATCGCCATCTACAAGGAAGGCGATGCCAATACCGTGGCCGTGGCGCGCAATGTCGAAAGCCGCCTGCGCCTGATCACTCCCGACCTGCCCGAGGAAATCTCCCTCGAGCGGCTCTACGACCAGTCGGTGTTCATCTCGCAGGCCATCGACGAAGTGGTGAACTCCGCCATCCTCGGCGGCCTGCTGGCGATGCTCGTGGTGTATTTCTTCCTGCGCAACTTCTGGACCACGCTGATCATCTCCATCGCCATCCCGATCTCGGTGGTCGGCACCTTCGTGGCGATGTACCTGATGGACATCAGCCTCAACATCATGTCGCTCGGCGGCATTTCGCTCGCCGTCGGCATGCTGGTCGACAGCGCGATCGTGACGCTGGAGAACATCACCCGTCACCGGCAGCAGCTCGGCAAGGACGTCATCACTGCCGCGCACGAAGGCACCAGCGAGATCGGCACGGCATTGATGGCCTCGACCCTGACCACCGTCGCGGTGTTCTTCCCGCTGGTGTTCGTGGAAGGCATCGGCGGCCAGCTGTTCGCGGACCAGGCGTGGACGATCACGGTCGCGCTGCTGTTCTCGCTGCTGCTGGCATTGTCGCTGGTGCCCATGCTGGCGAGCCTTGCGGCACGCGCGCCGCTCGCCGCGAACTACGCCTACGAGGAGGAGGAAGACCCGCGACCGCAGGGCCTGTTCCGCCGCATCGGCTGGTACCTGCGTCGTGCCCTGAAGGGGTTCTTCACGGCGATCACGTTTGTGATCTCCTGGCTGCTCATCCGCGCCAGCCGGCTCGTCAGCTGGGTAGGCCGCAAGGTCTTCACCCTGCCGGTCGGATTGTTCCAGCGCGGCTTCGCTGCCATCGAGCGCGTCTATCCCCGCCTGCTGGATTGGTCGCTGGCACACCGCGGTACGGTGCTCACGCTCGCGCTCGCCGTGTTTCTCGCCACGCTCTCGCTGGTGCCGCGCCTCGGTTTCGAACTGGTGCCGCAGCTTTCGCAGGGCGAGCTTTTCGTGGACCTGCGCGCCATGCCCGGTGCCGCGCTGGAACAGACCGACGCGCTGGTGCGTGAAATCGGCGAGCACGCTTCCGGCATCGATGGCGTTCTCAAGACCTACTCCGTCACCGGCGTGGGCAACCGGCTGGATGCCAACCCGTCCGAATCCGGCGAGAACACCGGCCGTATCAACATCGTCATGCAGCCGGGCAGCACGCGCGCCGACGAGGAACGCGTCATGAACGTGCTGCGCGAGGTGCTGGCCGCGAAGCCGGGCGTGCAGTTCGAGTTCGGCCGCCCCGAACTGTTTGCGCTGGATACGCCGCTGGAGGTGGAACTCAGTGGCTACGAGCTCGGCGCCCTGAAGCAGGCCAGCCAGGCCGTCGCGAACGCACTGGAGGGCTCGGGTCGGTTCACGGACGTGAAGAACACCGTCGAGGACGGCTACCCCGAAATCCAGGTGCGTTTCGACCAGGAGCGTGCCGCGCAGCTTGGCCTGGTGGTTGCGGACATCGCCGATGCGGTGGTCGACAAGATCCGCGGCGAAGTTGCCACGCAGTATTCGTGGCGCGACCGCAAGATCGACGTGCTGATCCGTGCCCGCGAGGAGCAGCGCGCCTCGCTTGAGGATGTGCGGCAGCTGGTGGTCAACCCGACGAGCGATCGCCCGGTGACGCTGGAAAGCGTCGCCGACGTCAGCATCGGCATCGGCCCGAGCGAAATCCGCCGCCGCAACCAGGAGCGCGTCGCGGTGGTGTCCGCGAACCTCGCCTGGGGCGACCTCGCCAGCGCCGTCACGGAGATCGAGTCGCAGCTGGCCTCGCTCACGCTGCCCTCGTCGGTCACGGTGCGGGTCACCGGCCAGAGCGAGGACATGCAGCAGTCCTTCGAGTCGATGATGTTCGCGCTGGCCCTGGCGGTGTTCCTCGTCTACCTGGTGATGGCCTCGCAGTTCGAGTCGCTGATCCATCCGTTCGTGATCATGTTCTCCATTCCGCTGGCACTGTCGGGTGCGGTGCTGGCGCTGTGGATCACCGGCTCCACGGTCAGCATCGTGGTGTTCATCGGCCTGATGATGCTCGCGGGCATCGTGGTCAACAACGCCATCGTGCTCATCGACATGATCAACCAGCTGCGAGCACGCGGCATGGTGCGTGCCGCCGCCATCATGGAAGCGGGCCGCTCGCGACTGCGTCCCATCGTGATGACCATGTTGACCACGGTGCTCGGCCTGCTGCCGATGGCGCTGGGTCTCGGTGAAGGCGGCGAGATCCGTGCACCCATGGCGATCACGGTGATCGGCGGACTGATGCTCTCCACCCTGCTCACGCTGGTGGTCATCCCGGTGATGTACACGCTGATGGATCGCCGCGAGGCGGTCGCCACGCAGCTCGCCGCTGAACACTGAGGATCGCGATCATGAGGATTACCGAGCTTTCACTGCGCCGGCCGATCACGATCATCATGCTGTTCATCAGCCTGTCGGCGTTCGGCATCATTTCCGCCCGCCTGCTGCCGCTCGAGCAGTTCCCCGAGATCCAGTATCCCGGCTCGTTCATCCTGGTGCCCTACCAGGGCTCCTCGCCGGAAGAAGTCGAACGGCTGATCACCCGGCCCATCGAGGAGGCGCTGGCCACGCTCAGCAACATCGAGCGCATGCAGTCGACCTCGCGCCGCGACGGTGCCGAGATCGGCCTGTTCTTCGGCTGGAACACCGATGCGGCGATCAAGGGCATGGAGGTGATGGACAAGATCGACTCCATCCGTCATCTGCTGCCCGATGACGTGGAGCGCATCTTCGTGTTCCGCGGCTCGACCAGCGACGAGCCCATCCTGGTGCTGCGCCTCTCCAGCGAGCAGGTGGATCTCGCCTCCGCGTACGAGCTGCTCAACCGGCATCTCAAGCAGCGGCTGGAACGCCTGGACGGCGTTTCGCAGGCGCGGCTCGAAGGCGTCGAGCCCTGGGAGATCCGCATCGAGCTGCTGCCCGAGCGGCTCGCCGCGCACAACCTGTCGGTGATCGAGGTCATGCAGGTCCTGGAGCGCGCCAACTTCTCCATGACCGCGGGCGAGATCACCAGCAACGGCCAGCGCCTGCGCGTGCGGCCCGAGGGAGAGTTCCGCTCCATCGATGACGTGCGCAACCTGCCGATCCGCGCCAACCTGCGGGTCAGCGACATCGCCGAAGTGATCTACACCACGCGCGAACGCAGCTATGGCCGCAGCCTCGACCAGACCTATGCGATCGGTCTTTCGATCATGAAGGACACCGGCGCGAACATGGTGGAGGTGTCCGACCGCGTGCTGGCGGAGATCGAGGAGATTTCCCGGCTGCCGGAAATGCAGGGCATCCGCATCTTCTTCCTCAACAACGCTGCGGACGACGTGCGCCAGTCGCTTTCCGACCTGCTCAGCTCGGGCATCATCGGCGCCCTGCTCTCCATCGTCGTGCTGTATCTGTTCGTGCGGCATCTCGGCCTCACGCTGGCGGTGACGCTGGCCGTGCCGTTCTCGCTCACCATCACGCTGGCGGTGATGTACTTCGCCGGCATCACGCTGAACATCCTCAGCATGATGGGCCTGATGCTGGCGATCGGCATGCTGGTCGACAACGCCGTCGTGGTCGCGGAGAACATCCTGCGTTGCCGGCAACACGTTCCCGACGTGCGCAAGGCGACGCTGATGGGCGCGCAGGAAGTGGCGCCCGCCGTCACCGCCGGCACGCTGACCTCCATCATCGTCTTCCTGCCCATGGTGTTCGGCGAGAAGATCGACATCACTGTCTTCCTGGAGCAGGTCGCGATCACCATCATCGTGTCGCTGCTGGCGTCATTGTTCATTTCGCTGACCATCATCCCGATGGTGGTGTCGCGGCTCGCGCTGCCGCGCGAACGGCCGGACAGCTGGATGAGCCGCGTGCACGGTGTCTACGACCGTTTCCTGCCCTGGTCGCTCCGCCATCGCGGGCTGATGTTCATGCTAGCCCTCGGCGTGATGATCGCCGGTGTCGTGGTGATCGCCTCGCCACTGGTCAATACGGAAATGTTCCCGGAGGAAGACAGCCGCCGGCTGTTCATGCGCTACAACCTCGACGGCACCTATTCACTGGAGCGTGTCGAGCGTGCCGTGAACGAGGTCGAGGCCTACCTGTACGCGCACCAGGACGAGTTCGAGATTGACTCGGTCTACAGCTACTACGACAACGGCCGCGCCGAGTCGACCATCCTGCTCAGGGATGCCGACAAGGGCGGCAGGAAGGCCACTGCGGAAATCCGCGACGCCATCCGCGAAGGCCTGCCCGAGATCGTCATCGGCAAGCCGTCCTTCGGCTACAACCAGGGCGGCACCCAGGACGGGGTAAGCATCCAGCTGAGCGGCGAGTCCAGCGAGGTGCTGTTCGAGCTGTCGCATGACGTGGCACGCGTGCTTTCGAGCATCGAGGGCCTGACGGACGTACGCCCCGAAGCCACCGGCGGCGATCGCGAGATCCGCGTCTCGGTGGACCGCGAACGCGCCACCGCCTTCGGCCTGTCGACGGAAGAAGTCGCGCGTTCCATTGCCGTGGCCATGCGCGGTCACAACCTGCGCGAGTTCCGCGCGCCGACGGGTGAAGTCGACGTGATCCTTTCCTTCAGCGGCCAGCGCGAGCAGCGCATCAGCGACCTGGAAAACATTCCGTTGCTGACACAGCAGGGCCAGCGCATCACGCTTTCCACGATCGCGGACTTCGAGATTGTGCGCGGTCCGGCGCGCATCACGCGCTACGACCGCACTACCGCGGTGCGCCTCAACGCCGGGCTCACGGATGGCACGACCATGGAAGCCGTGCAGCCGAAGATCAAGGAACTCATGGAAGCCATGCACCTGCCTGCCGGTTACGACTGGAAGTTCGGCGAAGGCTTCGACCGCAACGAACAGGCCGAGAACCTCATGTTGCAGAACATGCTGCTCGCGGTGCTGCTCATCCTCATCGTGATGGCCAGCGTATTCGAGGCCGTGCTGCAGCCGATCGGCATCCTGCTCGGCATCGTGTTCTCGATCACGGGCGTGTTCTTCTTCTTCGCGCTCACCGGGACCACGTTCTCGTTCATGGCGATGATCGGCATCCTCATCCTCATGGGCGTGGTGGTGAACAACGGCATCGTGATGGTCGATCACATCAACCTGCTGCGGCGCCAGGGCGTGCCACGCCTGGAAGCCATCCGCCGCGGCTGCAGCGACCGCCTGCGGCCGGTGATCATGACCGTGACGACGACGGTCGTCGGTCTCGCCCCGCTCGCGGTGAGCACCACGCAGATCGGTGGACAGGGCCCGGCCTACTTCCCGATGGCGCGCGCCATCATCGGCGGACTGCTGTTCTCCACCTTCATCACCTTGCTGGTGCTGCCGGCGATGTACGTGCTGCTCGATGACCTCGGCCGCTGGGGGCCACGAGTCTGGCGAAAGGCCGCGGGAAGAACCGCGGAAGCGACCACATGACGCGATAACGAAAAAAGCCGGGCAAATGCCCGGCTTTCTTCTTCATGCCTGACCTGCGGTTCAGCTTCGCGCCGTCTCGCCTTTCAGCAGCAGCTGATCGACATCCCAGTAGCCCAGC
>Ga0207873_1001542_pt1 | contig 21599 bp, 16 predicted proteins | sample BGWIniCompost_FD_187373 | JGI IMG/M metagenome (GOLD analysis project Ga0207873, IMG submission 187373) | Cellulose adapted compost microbial communities from Newby Island Compost Facility, Milpitas, CA, USA - BGW Initial Compost (SPAdes)... ...
CCCGCCGCGCCCCCCAGCCGGCCGAGCACCACATCACGCTCCACGCGCTCCTCCGCCCCCGCGACCCAAGCGGCGCGCCCCTCGGCGCCTCCCACGCCCAGCAAGCAGCCCGCTCCTCCCCCCACCACCAACCCCCTCGACGGCAGGCGCTGAGCCGTCGCCGCAAGACGACAGCCACGCGCAGCCCGGGCGACGACGCTGGGCGCCGCCGTCGAAGGCGCCCCCACGACCGCGCTCTGCCGACGACGCCCTCTGACGAAAGACCGCGCTGCGCACTCGAGCGCGGCCCCCGCTCAACGCAGAAAGCCTGCGTGACCCAAAGCGAGCAATTGAGGACAGTTCCTGTCCTCAATTGCCCAGCGCCGCGCGTCGCCGCCACCGCTGAGGAGCCACCACGAACGACGGCCATCGAACCTCCGCCCCGCGGCTCCGCGACGGCGAATTCATGACACCCACTGTCAACAATGCCCCCACCGCCCGGCACCGCCCGACCAGCGCCGCCCAACCGGCACCGCCCGGCACCGCACCGCCCACTCCTTCGCTCATCGAAGTTTTCCTGGGAGGGCCTCGACCCTGCCCACGCTCTCCGTCCGCTCCCGCGGGCCAGCACCGCCCGGCACCCCACACCACCACGGAGCCACCACGAACGACGGCCATCGAACCTCCACCCCGCGGCACCCCGGCGGCGAATTCATGACACCGACTGTCAACAATGCCCCCACCGCCCGGCACCGCCCGACCAGCGCCGCGCGGCACCGCCCGACCAGCGCCGCGCGGCACCGCCCGACCGGCACCGCCCGGCCCCCCCGAGCGGCTACTCGTCGATGGCTTCGATGCCCTGCGCCTCCAGGCGGGCGAGCCCCTCCTTCATCGCTTGGAGTTGCTCGGGTGAATGTCCCTGCCAGTCGGTGATCTCACCGATGACCCGCAGCGGCGCGCGCGTGCGATAGGACCGCGTCGGGTTCCCCGGAAACCGCTGGTCGGTGAGGTTCGGGTCGTCTTCGTAGGGCCCCGTCGGCTCGACGATGTAGATGCGGCCCCGCCCCTCACCGATCGCCAGCTCGGCCCCCCACGTGGCGGCGTCCAACGTCGCCGTGAAGTACACGAAGGCCGCCGCCTCCCTCTTGCCGAAGTTCGAGGCGAACCCGGGCTCGATCGGATCGCCTGGTCTCCGATCGGCCTTCGTCCCATGGAGGAAGCCCTCCTCTCCGCGCTCGTTGGTCCACACCTCGAAGGGCCGGGGAGTCGTCGTCATCGGCCTAGCTTACACCCATGGCTCCGCTCTCCACCGCGTGTCGTATCGTCGCCGCCCCACGAATCGAGCGGTCGCGATTTGCCGCACCGCGTCCCCTGACGCACGATCCGCCACCATGGGCGATCGACGCATCGAGCGCGGCGACATCTTCTGGATCGCTCCCGACGACTCCCGCGGGCCGGCGCCCGCGTACTCCCACCCCCACGTCGTCGTGCAGGACGACGTGTTCAACCGATCGCGCATCTCCACCGTGGTCGTGTGCGCCCTGACGACGAACCTCGCCAAGGGGACGGAGCCCGGGAACGTGCTGCTCGATCCCGGTGAGGGCGGGCTCCCCCGGCAGAGCGCCGTCGTCGTCTCGCAGATCTCGTCCGTCGCGAAGACCCGCCTGGGCGAGCGCATCGGCGCGCTGTCGCAGGAGCGCGTCGACCAGATCCTGGATGGCTTGCGCTTCCTCCAACGCTCCTTCTTCACCCGCTGACGCCCGAGCCGAGGTGAAGCGGGCTCCCGCGACGCGGAGGCGCAAACTGCGCCGCGAAGCGGGCTCGCCGCACCCAGCACAAAAACGACGCGCCAGCGACCACGCGCTCTCGACGGAGCGCGTGGTGCCGGCGCGTGACAGCGGCCCTTCGGGGGCCTGCGCTCAGCTGGCGCGGCGGCGGCGACGGAGCCACGCCGCAGCGCCCAGGCCGAAGGACGCCAGCAGCAGCGGGTTCAGGGGAGCGGTCAGGCCAGGCACCGAGCAGTTGCAGTGCGACTTCCGCTCCACCTTGCAGGGGGGGCAGTCCGCGGGGGTCTCCTGCGTGTCCCGCTCCCGCTGAGGCTTCTCGTGGGCTTCCACGGCGGTCTTGAGTCGAGCCACGCCCTCGTTCGGGATCGTCAGCTTGTACAGACCGGGCTTGGTGGCGGTGGGCGCCTGGAGCTCCTCGAGCCGCCCGCCTTCGACGAGCTCGAGCTGGTGACTGAACCCGAACAGCGGCCCCTCGTGGGAGTAGTAGAGGGTGAAGGGGTGCATGGCGACGAGGGCGCGGTACTCCTTGCCGTCCTCGTTCACCGTCTTGCCCGTGTGGTAGTAGGGCCGCACCTCGTAGTGGGGCCACACCTGCTTCAGCGCGAGCTCGGGGTCCACCAAGGACGGCTGTGTGGCGGCGAGGTTCGGGTCCGCCACGGGCTTCTGGGGCACGTGGGTCGCGACACCGGGTCGAACCCCGTTGGACGCGGCGAGCTGGCGCTGCTGCCTGGTCTTGATGTACTCCAGCGCGCCCTTCGGGTCCCTCACCTGGACGGGCGGCGGGGGCGGCGCGAGGAGCTGGCGCTTCGTCTCCGCCATGCGGTCCGTCGCCAGGAAGATCTGCTCGTTCCCGTGGGCGGGCAGGTTGCCCGGGTACACGTAGAGGTAGACCTCCCGATCCTGCTCGTTGCCGAGGATGGCGCTCAGCCCCTTCACGGAGATCTCCGCGGTCCGCTCGTGGGAGGAGAGCGGGACGAAGTCCATGTTGCGGTACGCCGAGGCGGTCGTGATCGGCGCGATGTCCGGGTTCGAGCCGGGGCCGTAGTTCAACCGAACCTGGATGCACTGATGCTTCTGCGCGGGCACCGCCATGCCGCAGGTCTGGGCCACGGTGTTGGAGGGACACGTGAACTGGATCAGCCCTGCGGGGCCCTGGTTGGGGATCCCCGTCGCGTTCGGGATCGGGATCCAGCCGGCGTTCGGATCGGCGATCGAGCCCCAGTTGGCGATCCGAAACTCCGCCTGCAGCATGTTGTCGAAGAGCCCGACGGCCCCGTAGTCGGGCTGCGCGGAGAAGACGTTGACGTGCCCCGGCGTGGTATCGATGTGGTGCGGGCTCGCGTTGTTCGTGCGGATGCCCGAGCTCGACAGCCGGATCCCACCGACGCAGCCGGATCCGGTCGCGCGGGTCTGCTTCCAGTTGGCGGGGTTGGACGCCATGAGCTGGGTCTGGAAGCCGATGGACGGGTTCGTCGGGGTGAGCGTCGCGATGGTGGAGTCGTTCCCGTTCGTCTCGTCGCGGATGGTCATCGCGAGCACGACCTTGAAGGTGTCGCTCGGACCGATCCCCAGCTCCGTGAGGTTGACGATGAAGTTGATGCCCCAGTCCACCCCGTCCCCCGGGGCGTTGCTCCACACCGCCGGATCGATCACCCAGCTCGGAGGCACGACCATGTCCTCGGTCGTCCAGGGGGGGTTGTCCAGGAACGAGTACACCCGAAACTCATTGGCTGCCACGAAGCCCCCCGGAGCGGCCCCAGGGTTCACGCGGATGCGAACGGCGGTGCCGACGGGGTTCGTGGCCCCGACGTCCTTCGAGATACCGAAGAACACCTGATCCGTCGGGGTCGGGTCACCGTGTTCATTGCTCGTCTGCATCGAGACGTAGAGGCGATCCCCCGCCGCGTTGGTCATGAGGCGGAAGCGCCCTTCGTTCTGCGTCAGGTCGCTCGTGAAGGGGGTCAAGGGACCTGCGGCCCAGCGCGGCTCGTTCAGATCCGCACGGACGGGCGGTGGCCCGGACCAGCTCGGCGCACCGGGCAAGCCGGGGACGGGCGTGGGTGGGGGCGCGCAGAAATCGGCCCGCGCGGCCTGAGGCGACAGCGCGGCGCCAACGAGGACCGCGCCCGTGACGTAGGACCGTAATGAACGAAGGAGGGGGATGGCTTGCATGAGGAGAGCCTCGGTTGACTGTTGTTGGCTGAGAGCCGTCTACGAGCCCCGGGGGGCCAGGATCCTGTGAGGACGCGTCACTCCGGCGCGTCGACGACGCGGAGGTAGATGCGCCAGACGTTGACCTCCGGCTCGGCGAGGCCCAGAGGGAACGGGTCGGGGATCGTGGGGAAGGTCGTCGTCGTGACGTATCCGCTCCCCGCCTTCTGTTGGAAGCTCACGGTTCCGCTGAAGGTCACCGTCGCCCAGTAGGTCTGGTTGGGCTCGAGGGTGACGGCGCTGAGGGGCGGCGCGACGTTGGGCGTCGTTCCCACGCTGAACGCCGAGGTCCCCGTGAGGCGCACGCCGGGGCGGTCGCCGTCGTCCGCGTAGAGCGCCATCACCGCGCTCACCCCGGAGCCGGTGCCGGCCAGGCGCAGGCTCTGCAAGGCCGCGCGTCGCGGCACGGTGACGGGGACGGCGTAGATCCTGTTGGCGGCTGCCGTGAACGACGACCACCCGGTGCTCTCCGAGTAGCCGACGTCGTAGGGCTCGTTCGTCTCGCAGGCGCCGTCGCGGCAGATCTCCTCGGGCGTGTCGCAGGCCACCAAGGTCACGTAGGTCCCGCCGTCGCAGGTGACGACGTCCGCTCCGTCGCAGGCGACCTCGCCCTGGACGCAGTCGCCCCCGCAGGAGGCGGCGCCCCCGCTCACCTGGCACGTCTGACCGAGATCCGTGCAGTCGGCCTCGCTCTGCCACGCGCCGCTCTCGCTGCAGCTCTGGACCTCGTTGTTGGCGCAGCGCTCGGCGCCGGGTTCACAGTCGACGCAGGCATGCCCGCCCTGCGCCGACTCCAAGGCGATGCACGCCCCCGCGCATTCGTCGACGGTCTCCCAGGAGCCCGCCGCGTCGCAGACGCGCAGCGTGTTGCCCGCGCAGCTCCGAGCGTTCGTCTCGCACTCGCCGGCGCAGGCTCGCGCCTCCGCATCGCAGACGAACTCACAGGTCTCCTCCGTGACCCACACGCCCTCGTCGCCGCAGCGCAGGAGCACGTTGCCCGACGCGCACTGGCGCGCGTCGACCTCACAGGTCTCCTCACAGCTGCCGTCGGAGCAGACCGCCGGGCACTCCTCCAGCTCGCGCCACTCCCCCGAGTCGTCGCACTCGAGGCGGGTCACGCCGTCGCCGCCGCAGCGCTCGTCGCCGGGGACGCACTCCCCCGCGCAGGCGCCGTCCCGACACACGAACGGGCAGTCGTGCGCCGCGCCCCACACCTTTGCCTTCGAGCACGTCTGCTGCGCCCCCTCGGACGTGCAGCGCGTCTCGCCCGGCTCGCAGCTGCCTCCCACGGGATCCCGCGTGGCGTCGGTGCCGACGCACACGCCGTCGGCGCACACCTGGCCCTCCAGGCAGGGCGACTCGTCCTCTTCGCTCGGATCGCACTCGATCCTGCACGACCCGCCGACGCACGCGGTGCCCTCGGGACAGGCCTCGTCCTCGTCTCCCCCGCAACGCGCCCCGGCGCTGACGCAGGCCGTGTCCTCGCCCGACGCCAGGCAACGGGCGCCCTCGTCGCAATCCGCGTCGCCGCGACACGGCGGGCTGCACACCCGGAACAGGCAGACGTACCCCTCGCGGCAGTCGGTGGTGAGCACGCACTCGGAGGTCTCGACGATGTTCGGGACGTCGATGTCGAGCAGCACGTTGCAGGCGAGCGCGGACGCCGCCGTCGCGAGCAGCGCGGAGGAGAAGAGTCGGAGGTTCACCATGTCGTCACCAGCTCGGCTGTGGCGCCCTGGGCCGTGCCTCGGAAGCGGGCTTGCCACCCGCCGGGGCGGGTGGAGACGTCTGCGGCGGCATCGGGCGGCGTCGAAGGCGCCGTGAAGTAGAGGATGACCCCCGCGCCGAGCGCCGCCGCGCCGACGGCGAAGGCGACGGTCGACAGGGTGCCCGCGTCGCGCGCGGAGTTGCGCAGCTCGGCGCCCGCCGGGGTGCAGTCGTTGCCGTTGCAGCCGCGCTCGTTCGACTCGTCGAGCTTGCTCTTCGCGTCGAGCCCCCAGAAGGCGCCGAGCCCCACCCCGACGAGCCCGAGCCCGCCGAGGCCATAAGCGACGTAGCGCTGAGTGGAGCCGTCGCTGGGCGCCTCCGACGTGTCCACGGTGGACGACGTCGCCGCCACGGCGCCTCCCTCCGCGGGCGCGTCGACGAGGCGGGGGATCGCCACCGACTGGGCCGCGGGGCCCTCCGCGATGTCCACCTCGGCTCGCCAGGGTCTCTTCCCCGGAGCGCTCACGACGACCGTGTGGACGCCCGGATCGATCGGCAGCGCGACCCCGAGGGCGGGGCGCCCCACCGCCACCCCGTCGACCTCCACCTCGAGGCCCGGCACGTCGTGCTCCGCGGGGAGCTCGATGGTGAGCCGAGAGAGGTTGGGCTCGATCGCGGTGATGCGCTCCTGGGCATAGGCGACCCGGTCCTCGCGCCCATCTCGCCGCGCCGCCGCCAAGGCCTCGTTGAACTCGTTCCAGGCGGTCGCCAGCTTGCCCTGCTTCTCATGGCACACGGCGAGGTTGAGCAGGGTGCCGGTGCTCGGATCCAGGCGCTGGCTCTCCGCCAGCTTGGCGCAGGCTTCGTCGTACCGTTCCTCCGCCATGAGGCCCTGCCCCTGACGAAACAGCTCTTCGGCGAGGGCCCCATCGCTCACCTGCGCGGTGGCGGGGGCGGCCCACAACGCCAGCAAGGCCGGCAGCGCCCAGCGGGCCAGGCGCGGGTGCGAGTCGAATGGATGAAACATGTGAGCCTTGGAGTTCAGGAAGCACTCACGACAGGGAGAGCTCGATGAGAGCGCGGTCTCCCCCACGCTTAGCGCCCGATGGTTGTGAGTTCTTAGGCAGCTGTCAAGCCAGACGTGATATAGACCAATTACCCATTCCCGGAACGCGCACGTCTCGGTCGCCCCGCTCTTCGCTTCACGGCACATCGTTCGCCGAGCTCCTTCGCCGGGCTCCTTCGGCGGGGCTTCGCCAGAGTCCCTTCGATGGGCGCCCTCCGCAGGGCTCCTTTGGCGGGGCTTCGCCAGGGCCCCTCGCCGTTCGTCCGAGCCTTTTCGCAGAGCTTCTTCGCAGGACGCCGTTCGCCGAGCCTTTTCGCAGGACGCCCTTCGCAGGACGCCGTTCGTCCGAGCCTTTTCGCAGAGCTTCTTTGCGGGACGCCCTTCGCAGGACGCCGTTCGCCGAGCCTTTTCGCAGGACGCCGTTCGCAGGACGCCGTTCGTCCGAGCCTTTTCGCAGAGCTTCTTTGCGGGACGCCCTTCGCCGAGCTTCTTTGCTGCGCTCTTTCGAGGACGCCCTTCGCCGAGCTTTTCGCAGGGCTTCTTTGCTGCGCTCCTTCGAGCGACGTCGTCGGTAGGGCTTCCGTTTGGGTCGAATCGCTCCCCGCGCCGATCTGCTCGCAGCCGTAACTCCTTCGACTGCACCGCCTTTCGACGACGCACCTCCGGCTGCGCTGCTTCCCGCCGTCTCTCCTACTGCGCTGCTCTCCTACTGAGCTGCCTTTCGAGGACGCCGTCTTCGGCCGTGCTGCCGCCCCCACCGCCGCTCACACCATCACGACGACAGCGGCCTCAGCGCCTCCCGCCCACCATCACAGTGACAGCGGAGCGCGCTCCCCCACACCCAGCGCTGGACCCGAAGCAACGAGGCCCCCGCCACCGCCATCTCTGCAACGACGGAGCCACCGCCACTCGCTCACACCATCACAGTGACAGCGGAGCGCGCTCCCCCCCCACCCAGCGCTGGACCCGAAGCACCGAGAAGCCCCCGCCACCTCACCATCACAGTGACAGCGGACCTGGACGGGCGCGCGCCTCCGCTCCACGCAGGCGCCGCACACGGTCCGGCGCAGCATCGTCCGCCCTGTGCGCGCGCCTCCGCTCCACGCAGGCGCCGCACACGGTCCTCACGCCGCCACGTCCGCGAACGCTCCGAGCGGTTCTTCCAGGGGTCACGGCTACCCCGAGCCCGACCCCAGATTCGAACCGCCTCCCGCAGGCGCCGCAGATCCGCTCCCCGCGGGGCCGCTGCGCGCCCCCGCCCCCCCAGATCCACCCTCACCCCCCAACACCCGCCGATCCCCCCGCGAGGCTTTCCCTCCTGGTTCCCGACAATCCCGCCTTCGGGTCTCCCGACGCGCGGGGGGCGTGCTAAAAGCCGCCACCGTCATGCGCATTTCTCTTCGGTGGCTCTGCGAGCTTCTTCCTGCCCTCGATCGGGAGCCCTCCGAGCTAGCCGATCTCCTGAGCGGTATCGGCCTGGCCGTGGACGGCGTCGAACGCCTGGGTGAGGCTCTGGCGCCCCTGCGGCTGGCCTCCGTGCAGCGGATCGCGCCCCACCCGGCCCGCTCGAACCTGCAGCTGGTGACCGTGAGCACCGGCGACGCGGAGCACACCGTGGTGTGCGGCGCCAAGAACGTCCCCGAGCAGGGGCTCGTCGTGCTCGCGGGGCTCGGCACCAAGCTGCCCGGCGTCCCCTTCACCCTCACCGCCCGGGACATCGGCGGCGTGGTGAGCGAGGGCATGCTCTGCAGTGAGTCGGAGCTCGGTCTCGCGGACAGCAGCGACGGAATCCTGACCTTCCCCGTCGACGCCTTCGCCCCGGGCACCCCCTTCGTGGAGGCGTTCCCCGAGGCGAACGACACGATCTTCGAGATCGACGTGACCCCCAACCGCCCCGACGCCCTCGGGCACCTCGGGGTGGCCCGGGATCTGGCAGCCCTCCTCGGCATGCCGCTGAAGCCCCCGGGCCCGGGAGCGCCCCCCCAGGACAAGTCCACCACCCTCGACGCCCTGGTCCGCGTCACCAATCACGCCCCCGAGCGCTGCCCCCACTACGCCGCGGGCGCCGTGCGCGGGCTGTCCGTGAAGCCCTCCCCCGACTGGATGCGCTGGCGGCTCCACCGCCTCGGGGTGCGCCCCATTTCCAACGTCGTCGACGTCACGAACTGGCTCCTGCTCGAGTTCGGACAGCCGATGCACGCCTTCGATCTGAAGAAGGTGCGCGGCGCGCGCATCGACGTGCGCATGGCGACGCCCGGCGAGCGGCTGCGGACCCTCGACGGCGAGGAGCGCGAGCTGGACGCCGACGATCTGCTGATCTGCGACGGCGAGGGCCCCACGGCCCTCGCTGGCGTGATGGGCGGCGCGGACAGCGAGATCCAGGACGACACGACGGACGTGCTCCTGGAGTGCGCCTACTTCGTGCCCCAGGGGGTCCGACGCACGGCGCGGCGCCACGGCATGCACACGGAGTCGAGCCACCGCTTCGAGCGGGGCACGGACTTCGGGGCGATCGATCTCGTGCTGCAGCGGGCGCAGCTCCTGCTGTGTGAGCTCGCCGGCGGGCGCGTCGTGCCCGGCAGCGTCCACCTCAAGGGCGCGGAGCAGCCGCCCGCTTCGATCGAGCTGCGCGCGTCGCGGCTCGCCCAGCTCCTCGGGGTCAACGTGCCCTTCAAGCAGGCGACGCGCACGCTCCAGCGCCTCGGCTTCGACATCGAGTTCTTGCAGGAGACCTCCGACGGCGGCGTGGCGCGCGTGCGGGGGGCCAGCTGGCGGCCCGACGTGCAGCTCGAGGTGGATCTCATCGAGGAGATCGCGCGCATGCGGGGGCTCGACAACGTGCCCACCGTGCTGCCCGCGATCCGACCCCAGCGGCCCCGCACCTCGGGGAAGCTCGAGCGGCAGGTGACGGAGACCGCGACCCAGCTCGGGCTCAGCGAGGCCGTGACCTACGCCTTCGTGTCACGTCGGGAACTCGCCGCGGTGCACGCCCCCGAGCCCGTGGTGGTGCTCGACAACCCCCTGAGCGAGGAGCGCAGCGTGCTGCGCACGAGCCTGTTGCCCGGGCTGCTCGAGGCCCTGCGCCGGGCGCGCCGGCGCGGGGAGCGCAACGTCCGCCTCTTCTCCGTCGGCGCGCGGTTCTTGCGCCCGAACCCCGGGGCGCCCACCTCCGACGCCCGCCCGCGCCAGCCCGAAGACGGTGAGGCGTTGCCGGAAGAGCGCCTGTCCTTCGCGGCGGTGCTCGCGGGCGCGCGCATCGAGCACCTGAGCCTCAAGGCCCCCGAGGTGGACGTGTACGACGCCAAGGGGATCGCCACGGAGCTCGTGGAGCGCCTGACGCGCCAGGGGACCCGCGTGGTCGGCGTGGGAGCCACGGCGCACACCCAGCACCTCCACCCGCGGGGCGCGGCGGAGCTGTTCGTGGGAGAGACGCGGGTCGGGCGCTTCGGCCCCCTCCACCCGGACGTCGTGGACGCCCTCGACCTCGACGGGTCCGCCCAGGTGATCGAACTGGATCTCGTCGCCCTGGAGCAGCTCGGCCAGCGCATCCCCCGCTACCGCCCCATCCCCAAGCTCCCCGCGATCGTGCGTGACCTGTCCCTGGTCGTGTCCGAGCAGGTGCCCGCCGCCGAGGTGGGCCAGGCGATCCGCGAGGCGGCCGGCAGCCTGTGCGAGTCCGTGCAGCTGGCGGCGGAGTTCCGCGGTGGCTCGGTGCCCGAAGGGCACCGCTCGCTCACCTACCGCGTCGTGTACCGCGATCCGAAGGCGGCGGAGCAGGCGGAGGAGGCCCGGACCCTCACGGACAAGGAAGTGGATCAGCTCCAGCAGCAGGTGCTCCGGAGCACCCAAGAGCGCGTGGGGGCCACGCTGCGCGGCTGATGTCACGCCCCCTTCCCAGAGACTGGTCGCCCAGAGCCTGGCTCCCCCCGGGGAGGTTCTCCAGAGGCTGGCTCGGGCGCTGTCTCGCCTCCTGGCGCGTGGTCGCCTGGGGGGCGCCGCTCCTCTGCCTCCTCGCGAGCGGACCCGCGATCGCCCAGGAGGGGGCGGACGACGATCCCTCGAACGCCCCCACCGACGAATCCGCAGAGGAGGACGCGGCCTCCGTGGAGCAGGAGCCGCTCCTCCCCAACGCCCAACAGCCCACCCCCGTCCCCCTCGACGATCGACCGGATCCTCCGTCGCGCCTGGTCGAGGTCGGTCCCTATTTCGGCTTCACCCTCCGCCCCTCGGAGGACGCGCGGGTGAGCTACGCCCCGAGCCTCACCTGGGGCGCCTACATCCGGCCCGAGGTGACGTCCTGGCTCGGCGTGCGCCTCTACTACCGTCAGGAGTCGATCCCCGTCACCGTGCGGCGCGGCGGCTTCGAGGTGCCCGGGTATCCGTTGGGGGACACGGATTTTCACCAGCCGAACCTCCGCCTGCGCTCCTTCGGCGCCCGCGTGGAGCCCACCTGGGTCGTGAACCCGCGCCTGCGGCTGATGGGCATCCTCGGCCTCGCCTGGCTGCGCCACGTCGCCCAGGAGCCCTCGAGCAGCGGTGACTTGCACGTGCAGACGGCGTCCCGCGCGGCCGTGGAGCTGAACACGATGTTCGGGGTGGGAGCCTCCTTCGAGCTCCTCCCCGACTGGGTGGTCCTGTCCGCCAGCGTGACCTACGGCATCGCCACGAACCGCTCGGGGACGGCCTACGAGGCGCCGGTGCAGGCCTTCGCCAACGGCGAGCGCCTCTACCTGGAGACGCTCCCCCGGTTCCGCAGCGTGAGCGACGTGCTCCTTTCCTTGGGGTTCATCCTGTGAAGGGGCGCGCGGAGTCGGGGAGATGCCGACGCGGCGCCCTGTGGCTGCTGTGCCTGGCGTGCCTGGCCTGCGTAGCCTGTGAGCGGAAGGCGCCCGGGCCCTTCGAATGCGAGGCGGCGGGGGCCCGGGCCCTCGGCATCACACACCGCTCACAGCTGAGCGATCCGCGGGTGAAGCAAGCCCTCGACCTCTGGACGGTCGAGTGCCTCACGACGCCCTTCGATCGTCAGCTCCTGCGCTGCGTGGAGGAGACCGGCCGAGCGCAGCTCTGCCTGCACGATTTCCGGCGCAGACACCCGGAGCTGCTCCCCCCCGATCAGCGCCCCAGCGGCCTGCGCCGCCGCTGAGCCGCGCGGGGCTCGGGCTCGCTCAGGGCACGTCCCGTCCCGGAGGGTCCTCTGCGGTGGCGGGCGCCGCGGAGTCCGTCGGCTCGATGGCGACGCGGAGGCGCGGCGCCGCAGTCTCCGGCGTCGCGGGCTCCGTCGTCACCGCCTCTGCGGTCTCGGCGGGCTCCGTGAGCGTGACCCGGACGCGGCTCCCCACCGGGAGCCCGCCGGCCACCAGGGTCGTCGCCAGCGGATCTTGGAGCTCGCGCACGAGCACCCGCTGCAGGGGGCGAGCCCCCAGGGCCGGCTCGTACCCCAGCTCGACGAGGTGATCCGCCGCCGCGGGATCCACCTCCAGGGTGAGGCGCCGCGACGCCAAGCGCTCGCGCAGGCGTCGCACCTCCTTGTCGAGGATGAGCCGGAGCAGCCCCCGCGTCAGCGGGCGAAACACGAGCACGTCGTCGAGGCGGTTCAGGAGCTCGGGACGGAAGAACGCCCGCAGGCTCTCGGAGAGGGTCTCACGGACCTGCTCGAGCCCCTGGGGTGACTCGAACACCTCCGGCGGCACGTCGAGGATGCGCTCGGAGCCGATGTTGCTCGTCATGAGCACGACGGTGTTGGAGAAGTCCGCCAAGCGTCCGCGCCCGTCCGTCAGGCGCCCATCGTCGAGCACCTGCAAGAGCAGGTTGAACACGTCCTGGTGCGCCTTCTCCACCTCGTCGAACAGCAGCACGGAGTAGGGCCGCTTGCGCACCGCCTCCGTCAGAAAGCCCCCCTGATCCGAGTCCGCGTAGCCCGGCGGAGCGCCGATGAGGCGCTGGGCCATGTGCTTCTCCATGAACTCGCTCATGTCGAGGCGCGTCAGCGCGGCTTCGTCGTCGAACAGCGCCTCCGCCAGCGCCTTGGCGAGCTCCGTCTTGCCGACGCCGCTCGGCCCCAGGAAGAGGAACGAGCCGATGGGCTTCTTCGGATCCCGCAGCCCGACGCGCCCCCGCCGCACCGCGCGAGCCAGAGCCGACACGGCCGCTTCCTGGCCCACGACCCGCTCCCGCAGGCGCGCCTCCAGGCTGCCCAAACGAGCCGCCTCCCCTTCCATCATCCGGGTGACGGGCACCCCGGTCCACGCGGCCACGATCTGCGCCACGTCGTCCTCCGTGACGAGCCGCGGCTCGTCCGCCAACCCGAGCTCCTGCGCCCGGGCGTCCGCGGCGGCGGAGCGGGCTTCGATCTCCGGGAGTAGGCGCCGCTCGAGCTCTTCGATGCGACGGAACGCGTCGTCGCGGCGCGCCCGCTCCAGATCCGCCAGGAGCGCGGCGCGCTCGACCCGCAGATCACGGAGCTCGCTCACCGCCGCGCGGCGCGCCTCGAGCCGGCTGCGCGCGGCGTCCACCTCCGGGCGCAGCCGCGCCGCCTCTTCTTCCAGGCGCCGCACCTGGTCGCGGCTCGCCGTGTCCTCGGCGCCGCGCAAGGTCTCGAGCTGCGCCTCCAGGGACTCGAGGCGCGCGCTCTGGTGGTCCACGTCCTGGGGGACCCCATCGGTGGCGAGCCGCTTGCGGGCGGCGGCTTCGTCCAGGAGGTCGAAGGGCGCCTCCGGGGAACGGCGCTGGTGCAGATGACGACGGGACAGCTCCGCCGCCGCGCGCACCGCGGACTCGCCGATCTGCACGCCGTGGTGGAGCTCGAGCCGCCGGGCGCCGCCGCGCACCATCTCGAGGGTCTCTTCGAGGGAGGGCTCCTCCACCGGGAGCACGGAGAAGAGCCGCGCCAGCGACGCCTGCTGGGACTCGAGGCGGGTCCAGCCCTCTGGCGTCGCGGTCCCGAGCAGACGCACGCCGCCGGGCGCGAGGAGCTCCGCGAGGACGGCGCTCTGGGGGCCACCTCCCGCGAGGGCGTCGACCCCAAACAACACGAGCACCACGTCCGGCTCCTCCGCCCGGGCCCCGAGCAGCTGCTTCAACCGCGCCTCCACCTCGCTCCGCAGCCGTGTCCCGGCGACCAGGCGCGTCGCGTCCGCCGCAAGCAGGCGCGCCCCCGTGAGGCGCGTGGGCACGTCTCCGCGCTGGATCCGCTGCGCCAAGGCGTGGATGAGCGAGCGCTTGCCGACGCCGTGCTCCCCCACGAGCAGCGGGTGGTTCTTCGTGCGCCGCTCCAGCACCGCGACCAGGCGGCGCACGAGCTCCACGCGCCCGATCACCGGGTCGAGGCGCCCTGCCCGCGCCTCCTCCACGAGATCGAGCAGGAGTGTGGGCTGACCGTCCACGCCCCGCAGCCGACCGAGCGCCCCGCGGAGCCGGGTGGTGTCGAGGCGCGACGCACGCCACAGGTCTCCCAGCGCGCCCCGCGTCTCCTGCCCGAGCGCCAGCAACAGCTCCTCGCGCCGCACCCGCTGCGCCCCGGCCTGCTCCGCGCAGCGCTCCGCGCGGCGCAGCAGATCGAGGGTCCCGTCCGAGAGGTACGCCGCGTCACGCCCCGTCGGCAGCGCAGCCAGCCGCGCGTCGAGGCGCTCCCGGAGGGGCTCGAGCTCCACCCCCGCCGCCCGGAGCACCCTCCCCACCCCGGGCTCCACGGCGACCCCGTGGGCGAGCACGTGGAGAGGCTCGAGCATCACGTGCTGCCTCTGGTCGGCCAAGGCCTGCGCGCCCACGATCCAGGCCTTCGCCTCCGGCTCGAACTGGGTGAGCTTGAGGGTCGTCGTCACGCCGCTCCGCGCCATGGCTTCATCCTACTCGGGGCCGCTGGAAAACGCCCCGCGTTTGCGCCAGCTACGGCCCAGGACTACGCAGACCAGTCGACACCCATGCTGATGAGTGAGCTGCCCCGCTGGTTCGTGCTGAGTCTGTGTGTCGGCCTGGGGCTGCTCTTCGGGAGCTTCCTGAACGTGGTGATCCACCGGCTCCCCCGGGACGAGAACATCGCGTTCCCGGGTTCCCGCTGCCCGGCCTGCGACAGCCCCATCAAGCCTTACGACAACATCCCCGTGGTGAGCTGGCTGCTCCTCCGCGGCAAGGCGCGCTGTTGCCGGGCCCCGATCCACCCCCGCTACCCCCTCGTGGAGCTCTTCGGCGGGCTGCTCGCCTGGGCGATCCTCGAGATGCGCATCTTCCCCGTGGAGACGGAGCTCTCCGTCGCCCTGGGCCTGAGCCTCTTCGGCGTGTACTTCGCTCTGGGGCTCGGACTCATCGCCGCGGCGGCCATCGATCTCGAGCACATGTACCTGCCCGACGCGATCACCCTCGGGGGCGCCGCCCTCGGGCTGCTCAGCGTGCCCCTGCGCCCCGAGATCACCTGGACCGGCGCTCTGGGCGGAGCAGCGCTCGGCTTCGTGATGGTGTGGTTTCCGTTCATCTGGCTCTACGCGAAGCTGCGCGGGTTCCCGGGCATGGGGTTGGGAGACGCCAAGCTGCTCGCCCTGGCGGGGGCGTGGTTCGGCCCCTTCGGCGCGCTCTTCGTGCTCTTCGGCGGCGCGCTCCAAGGGACCCTGGTGGCCCTCGCCGTGCTGCTCACGAAGGGGCGCATCGAAGAACCAGAGGCGGTGCGGGAAGAGCGCCGCGCCCTGCAGGAGGCCATCGCCGCCGCCGAGGGGGAGGAGCGAGCGGCCCTGGAGCGCGAGCTGGCCGAAGACCCCATCGGCGCGGAGCCCGGCGAAGGATTCGGGCAGGCGCGCCTCGCCTTCGGACCGTTCCTGGTGCTCGCCTGCCTCGAGCTCCTGCTGTTCCAGGAGCCCATCCAGACGATCCTCCACGAGCTGCTGTGGGTGGTCGAATGATCGAGGTACGAAGCCGCGCCGCCGTCTCGACGGGGTGGCTCACCTGGGGCGTCCTCTTGGCGCTGGGATGCGGCTCCAGCGTCCCCCTGGTCCCCCGCGGCCCCCATCCCCCGGGCAACCCCGCGGACTTCGAGCGCGTCGGCTACGCTCCCCCTCCCGCCCGCGTCGAGGTGCTGCCCCTGCAGCGACGGGACGAGTGCGTCTGGCGCGACGGCCACTGGGAGTGGAAGGGACAGGGCTGGAGCTGGGTGGCCGGCGCGTGGATCCTGCCGCCGCCCGGCTGCTACTACGCCCCTCCGGAGCTCACGTGGATCCGCAGCGGCGGCGGCTCCCAGCTCGTGTATCGCGGGCCGCGCTGGTACCCCAGCGCGGGCAACCAGCTCGGTCGCTGTGAAGAGGCGCGCGCGTGCACGAGCCTGCTCCCCGAGGTGGATCGCCTCGACGAGGGCCCGCCTCCGACGGATCGCCCTCAGCGCCTGCCGACGGCCAGGTAAGCCATCGATCCGAGCCGCGTCGGGACCTCCGCGAGCTCCTTCCGCAGGTAGTCGAGGGCGATCGCCTCCTGGCGTGCCCACTCCGGCTCCCCCAGCTTCTGCCGCAGCAACGCCATCGGCGCGGCGCCGCGCACCAGCTCCTGCCAGAACTCGTCGGCGGACTGCACCTCCAAGAAGTGCTCCACCGCCTCCACCTTCACCTCCGAGAACCCCGCGTCTCGGAGCTCCCGCTCGAAGACCTCCGGGTTCTCGAGGCTGGTGATGTCCGCCTGGGGCTCGGGGCGCGACGGATCCGCCGCCGCGAGGGCGCGGAAGAGGACCTGCATGGCAGGCGACAGGGCGAGGGGGGCCCAGCTCGACACGAGCACCTGCCCGCCGGGGCGCAGCACGCGGTGGAGCTCACGGAACCCGCGGCGACGGTCCTTGAAGAACATGAGCCCGAACATGGACACCCCGAGATCGAAGCTGCCGTCGTCGAAGGGGAGGTGCTGCCCGTCCGCGTGGTGGCACTCCACGTTCGTGATGCCCGCCTCCGTGAGGTTGCGGTTCAGCTGCGCCAGCATGCCCTCGGCGAAATCGACGCAGGCGATCCGCTTGACCTGAGGCGCGAGCAGCAGGGTCGTCGTCCCCGGACCGCAGGCGACGTCCACCACCTCCGTGTCGACGTCGTAGCTCACCATCTCGAGCCCCGAGAGAGAGTAGGACTCCAGGAAGAGGCGGGTGGTCTCCTGATACCCCTCCGCCACGAGGCTCCACGGCTCCGGCGACGCCAGCGGGTTCATGGGGTTCGGAGTCGCCGCCTCTCCCTCCGGCCCCGGGACGTTCCCGTTCGTCTTGCTCGTCGTGCCGTTCACAAAAGCGAGCAAAGCATACTCCCGGCGACGAGTCTCGGGACCGATTCCGGAGCTCGCGCCGCCGCGGGGCGTCTCAGGGGGAGACGCCCCCGCCGCGAAACGCCTTTCCCGCACCAGCAGGGCCGATTAGCCTGGGGGCCGACGATGAACGACCACATTTTCCGCGAATACGACATCCGGGGAGTCGCCGAGACCGACCTCACGAACGAGCGCGTCTTCGGCATCGGGTGGGGGTTGGCTCATTTGCTCGCGCCCGCGGGGCGGGCGCCGCACCTCGTCGTCGCCCGGGACTGCCGGCTCTCGGGCCCGCGCCTGCACGAGTGGCTGCTGCGGGGGCTGGTGGCCGGAGGAGCCCGGGTGACCGACATCGGCATGGGCCCCACCCCCCTCATGTACTTCGGGGTCCACCACCTGGACGCGGACGGCGGCATCATGATCACCGGCAGCCACAACCCCGCCCAGGACAACGGCTTCAAGATCATGAAGGGCAAGGCGTCCTTCTTCGGGCAGGACATCCAGCGCCTCCAGGCGAAGGTGAAGGAAGCGCCGCCCGCGGGCACCGAAGGAGCGGGCCAGGTGGAGGAGCGCTCCCTGCACGAGGATTACCTCGCCGCGGTGACCTCACGGGTGTCGATCCCCGCGGAGCGCGCGGCGGCCCTGTCCGTCGTCGTGGACGCGGGCAACGGCGCGGCCGGCCCCCTGGGCACCCAGGCCTTCGCGCGGATGGGTTTGAAGGCGGTCGAGCTCTACTGCGACATGGACGGCACCTTCCCCAACCACCACCCGGATCCCACGGTGCCCAAGAACCTGGTGGATCTGCAGCGCGCCGTCGCGGAGCACCGCGCGGCGGTGGGAATCGCCTGGGACGGCGACGGCGATCGCATCGGCGTCGTGGATCCGAGCGGGGAGATCATCTGGGGCGACCGCCTGCTCGCCCTGGTGGCGCGCAAGATCTTGAAGGAGCACCCCGGCGCGACGGTGATCGGCGACGTGAAGTGCTCCCAGGTGTTGTTCGATGACGTGGAGCGCCACGGCGGGCGGCCCCTCATGTACAAGACGGGCCACTCCCTCATCAAAACCAAGATGAAGGAAGAGCACGCCCTCGTGGCCGGCGAGATGAGCGGGCATTTCTTCTTCGCCGATCGCTACTTCGGCTACGACGACGCCATCTACGCGGCGCTCCGGGTGATCGAGATCCTGGTGGAAGAAGGCAAGACCGTCAGCGAGCTCCTCGCGGATCTGCCGCGCACGGAGTCCACCCCGGAGCTGCGCGTCGACTGCCCCGACGCCCTGAAGTTCGACGTGGTGCGGAAGGTCCACGCCGCCCTCGCGGAAACGAGTCGTGGCACCCTCAGCACCATCGACGGCGTGCGCGTCACCTACGAGGACGGCGCCTGGGGGCTGGTGCGAGCCTCGAACACGGGCCCCGTGATCGTGCTGCGCTTCGAGGCACCCTCGGCGGATCGCCTCCAGGAGGTGCGCAGCCAGGTGGAGGGCCTCGTCGCGAAGGCCAAGGGCGAGCTCGGCGCCTGACCCCATGAGCGATCCCCGCGGTTCGAACCCCGCGCCTCCGGGCGCGGGCTCCACGACGAGCGCGCCGAGCGGCGCCGCACCGGCGGAGTCCTGGACGATCCAGCGCGTGCTCGCGTGGGCCGCCAGCGACTTCAAGGAGCGGGGCCTCGAGACGCCGCGCCTCGAGGCGGAGATCCTGCTGGCCCACGTGCTGGGCGTCGAGCGTCTGCGGCTCATCCTCGACGCGCACAAGCCCCTGGATCCCGCGGAGCTGGCCCGCTTCCGCGAGGTCATCAAGCGGCGCCGCAGCGGGGAACCCGTCGCCTACGTGGTGGGGGAGCGGGAGTTCTACGGCCTCGTCTTCCAGGTCGATCGCCGGGTGCTCATCCCCCGACAGGACACGGAGATCCTGGTGGATGTGGCCCTCGAGGCGACCCGCCACCGCGACCTCTCCGGCCGCGCCCTCGATCTGTGCACCGGCAGCGGCTGCGTCGCCATCGCCTTCGCGCGGGCCCGCCCCACCTGGCAGGTCACGGGGGCGGATCTGAGCCCCGACGCCCTGGAGGTGGCTCGCGGCAACGCCCTGCGCCTCGGGGTGATCTGGGGTGTGCGCTTCGTGAGCGGCGACCTGTACGAGGCCGTGGGCCCCGAGGAGCGCTTCGAGCTCATCACCGCCAACCCGCCCTACATCCCGAGCGGAGAGATCCGGGACCTCGATCGGCAGATCCGCGATTTCGAGCCGCGCCTGGCCCTCGACGGCGGCCAGGACGGCCTGTCGCTCCTCCCCGCGATCGCCCAGGGGGGCTTCGCGCGGCTCACCCCGGGCGGCACCCTCGCGGTGGAGATCGGCGCCGGGCAGTCCGACGCCGTGGTGGCGCTCCTGGAGCGCACCGGGTTCGTCGACGTGCGGCGCCACAAGGACTACGGCGGCCACGAGCGGGTGGTCAGCGGACGCAAGCCCGCCCCCGAGCGCTCGCCGGCGATCGACGGAGCGGCGAGCGACTGAGCGGCGAGCGACTGAGCGGCGAGCGACTGAGCGGCGAGCGACTGAGCCAGGCATTTTTTCGCAGAAAACTGGGCCCTCTTCCGCCCCCCGTGGCAGGTCCGCTGCCATGGCACGAGCGCTGACTCCTCGGGAAGAGCCTCGTCCGCGTCCTCCGCGACGTCGCTGGGGCTCCCTCGTGCTCGCGCTGAGCGCGAGCCTCGGGGCCTGCGATCGGGGCCCCTCCTTGAGCAAACAGGACGAAGCATCCCTGGGCGCCGAGCTCGGCGAGGTGCCCCCCGACAACCCGAAGCTCGGGGCCATCGCGGACGTCACCTTCGTCCACGCCCTCCCGCGGGCATCGAGCCAGAAGCTCGGCTATCTCCACGCGGGGGCCCTGGTCGCGCGCAGCGAGGCGAAGCTCGAGAACGAGGACTGCATGGAGGGCTGGTACGCCATTCATCCCCGCGGCTTCGTGTGCACCGACAGGAGCGCCACCACGGATCTGGATCACCCCACCCTGGCGGCGATGGGCATGCAACCCCAGCTCGACGCCGCGCTGCCGTACACCTACGCGCGCACGACCAAGGTGACGCCCCTGTTCGAGCGCACCGACGACAACTCCGTCACGCGCGCCGGTCGCCTGGGCAGAGGCTCGACGCTGGCCATCGTGGGCCGCTGGACGGCGCCGGACGAGTCTCTGGAGCCCCAGCGCCTCGGCCTCTCGATGTCCGGCCGCTTCGTGCGCGCCGAGGACCTGAGCGCCGCCACGCCGAGCGCCTTCCGCGGCGTGGCGCTGGGCGGAGACGAGAAGCTCCCCCTCGGGTTCGTCGTCAAGCGCGGGATCCGCATCTGGTCCCTGGACGGTGATCGCCCCACTCCAGGCGCCGAGCTCCCCTACCACACCATCCTGCCGCTCACGGGTCGCTACCGGACGGTGGAGGGCGAGCGCTTCTACGCGACGCAGGACGACCGCTGGGTCCGCCACAAGGACGTGACGGTCGTGCTCGAGCGCCACGAGTTCCCCGACTTCGCCAAGGACGGCCTGCGCTGGATCGACATCAGCGTCATCACGAACGTCGCGGTCTGGTACGAAGGTCGTCGCCCGGTCCATGTGACGCTGGTGAGCGTCGGCCGCGATCGCCTCGGTGATCCCGCGGAGACCGCCGCCACGGAGCGCGGCACCTTCGAGGTGGTCGCCAAGCACGTGACCCGCCGCGACCAAAACCCCGACCCCGCGTCGGGGAGCGCCGCCCGCTACGACGTGCCCTGGGTGCTGGAGCTCTCGAACGGGCAGCTCCTCCACGCCGCCCTCGGCCACGACCGCTTCGGCATCGAGCACACGGACGGCAACGTCCACCTCTCCCCCGGCGACGCGAGCCTCCTCTTCCGCTGGGCCACCCCCGAGCTCCCCGAAGGCTGGCACTCCGTCCGCCGCTGGGACGAAGGCGCCGCGGAGACGGCGCCGAAGACCCTGGTCCACGTACGGAAGTGACGGGGCTCGGCGCAGCGCCTCGATTCATGCGGGCCGTGCATGACTTGAGCTCGATCGATGCGTTTGACGCATATCTGTCGAGAGGAGTCGGCCCACGACATCGTCATCCCCCCCGGCTCGCTCGGGAACGCGCTGGCGGAACCTGGCGTCGCCGCGTTCCCCGCTGACCTCCTCCGGCTTGTCGCCTCCTTGGGAGTCAGTTGAGAGTTTCCACGTGGAAACTCCTCGCGGGCCCGGACGCGCGCGCTCTTTCTTCTCTCTGCTTCGGCTATCGAGTCGCGACCGAGCGCGCCCTCGCGTCGCGGCCAGCGAGCAATTGTCCGCCCCGCGAGCGCTCTGCTGGGCCACGACCAGCAGCTCATCGCGCCCGAACTCTTCCAGCTTCGGTCAAGCGGCGGTGGTCGCGGGTGATGACCGGCCGCGAATTTTCAACCCACGCATCTCACGTAGGAGAATCGGGCATGCAGCGCGTTCGGCAGCACCACCCTGGCGGCCAAGCTCGCGGGGCGCGAGGTCGAGATCTCTCGGCGCCTCCTCCTGTTGGCCATCCCTTCCGCCTCGACTGACATCCGGCTGCCCCCGACTTCGGCTGAACCAGGCCTCCTCATGTGCATCTTTTGCATT
>Ga0207873_1001543_pt1 | contig 21595 bp, 16 predicted proteins | sample BGWIniCompost_FD_187373 | JGI IMG/M metagenome (GOLD analysis project Ga0207873, IMG submission 187373) | Cellulose adapted compost microbial communities from Newby Island Compost Facility, Milpitas, CA, USA - BGW Initial Compost (SPAdes)... ...
GCGACGGCGTCGCGATACGCCTGCCCCGCGTCCGAGTCCTCGTCGAGGATCACCGGCACGCCGGCGTTCGACGCGTTGAGCACCGCCGGGCTCTCCGGGATCACGCCGAGGAGGTCGATGCCGAGGATCTCCTGCACGTCCTCGACGCTCATCATCTCGCCGCGCCGCACGCGGTCGTACGAGTAGCGGGTCAGGAGCAGATGCTCCTTCACCTTCGGCTCGCCGTTCGCCGCGCGACGCGTCTTGCTGGAAAGGATGCCGAGCACGCGGTCGGAATCGCGCACCGAGGACACCTCGGGATTCGTGACGACGATCGCCTCGTCCGCGAAGTACATCGCCATCAGCGCGCCGCGCTCGATGCCGGCCGGCGAGTCGCAGATCACGTAGTCGAAGTCCTTCGAGAGCTCCGTCAGCACGCGCTCGACGCCTTCCTCGGTCAGCGCGTCCTTGTCGCGGGTCTGCGACGCGGCGAGGATCGCGAGCCCCTCGACCCGCTTGTCGCGGATCAGCGCCTGGTTCAGCGTCGCTTCTCGGTTGATCACGTTGACGAAGTCGTAGACGACACGCCGCTCGACGCCCATGACGAGATCGAGATTGCGCAGCCCGACGTCGAAATCGACGATCACGGTGCGATGACCGGCCTGCGCGAGCCCCGTGCCGAGCGCGGCGCTCGTCGTCGTCTTGCCGACGCCGCCCTTGCCGGAGGTGACCACAACGATCTTTGCCACTTCGAAGTTCCCTCGATGTCCCCGCGGCCGACGGGAACGGCCGCGTAATGTTCAACTCAAAGACGCTCGATGTGCAGCGTGTCGTCCCGCAGAGACACCTGCACGGATTGCCCGGACAGCGCGTCGTCGAACTGTTCGCTGACGCCGTATACGCCCGCGATCGCGATGAGCTCGGCGCGGAAGCTCTTGCAGAAGATGCGTGCCGACGTGTTGCCGCGCACGCCGGCGAGCGCGCGCCCGCTCAGCGGGCCGTACACGTGCACGTGACCGTCCGCGAGCACCTCCGCGCCCGGGCTGACGGGCGCGAGGATCACGAGGTCGGTGTTGCGGGCGTAGATCTGCTGACCGGAGCGCACGGGCTCCGTGATGATCATGCCGCCCTCGGCTGCCGCGGGTTTCGTGTCCTTCCTTGCCGCGGCCGACCCGCCTTTCGCGTTGCCGCTCGCATCCAACGAGCGCGCGGCGTGCTGCTCGCGAAACACCGATAACCCCGCGGCTTCCGCGGCGTCGATCCAGCGCTCGTCTCCGCCGCGAATGCCGATCGGCAAGAGCTCGCGCGTGCGCAGCAGCTCGATGAAGCCAGGCAGGTCGAGGTAGAGATCGCTGTCGGCGATTTCTCCGATGTCGACGACCACGGGAAGACGTCGAAACAGCGCGGGCGCTTCGCGAAGCCGTTTGTCGAGCTCGCGCGCCAGGACCTCGACGGACGGATTGAGCAGACGAAGCGTCGTCAGGGTCGTCATACGACCCTTGAACTCCAACGCCGGCTTCGCGGCACGAGTGTCGGTCATACGCCTATCCCTGGCCCGAGCGAGCGGGAAAGAAAGTTGTCAGCACGAAGAGGTGCGGCGGAGGATGGGAGCGCCTTTATAGCGTCTCGTGCTCCTCGCATCAAGGCGAGGCCGCGCGCGGCGCGAGTGCACGGACGTCACGCGTGACGGGAGCGCGCGACGCTTGCGCTCCTCAGGTAAAGCAGGGCCCGAGCTCGCGAACCTCGACCGTGGCGAACTCCGCCGCGGGACACTCGGCCGCGATCGCGATCGCTTCTTCGCGCGTCGCGCAGTCGAGCAGGAAGAACCCGCCGACGATCTCTTTCGTCTCGGTGAACGGGCCGTCGACCGTGATCGGTTTGCCGTTGCGCTTCTGCACGCGGACGCCGAGCGCGTCGCTTCGCAGGGATTGGCTGATCTTCAACAGGCCGCGCGCCTTGAGATCTTCGCTGAACTTCATCATGCGCTCGTAGAGCGCGCGACCTTCGGCTTCCGTCCGCTCGGCCCGTTGTCCGGCCGGCTCCACGATCAACAGCATGTAGCTCATCCTTCGCTCCAGCACCCGGCGGGCCCGTTCCGCCGTCGGGTGCTACTGTAGCGCGAAAGGAGAGCCGCCGTCGCGTCGCCGCAAGACGGCGCGACCCTCATTGCTCGCCGATGACGCCCGGATTGAACTGCTGGTGACAGCCCTCGCACGGGGCGAGCAGGGCGTCGCCGGCCGCGAGCAGCGCGTCATGGTCACGGCCGCGGACCGCGCGGAGCGCGTCGAAGGCCGCCGTCGTCATCGCTTGGTTGTAGGCGCGCCATGCCGGATTCTTCGCCCACTCGGCGTCCATCGGACCCGTGCCCCCGAGGGCGAGGGCCTGCGCGGCGACGAGCAGCGTGACGCCCGCTTCCTCGAGCCTGAGCCATTCGTCCTCGCTTTGGGGCGGCTCGAACGCGTTCCACAACGTGTTCGTGACCGGAGTGATCGTCTTCTCCATGAGCTCCCTCACGGAGACGAGCGGACGGCCGTCGGCGACCGAAGGTTCGGGGGGTTGCGCGGCGAGCGGGGCGGCCGTGAGCGACACGGCGGCCGCGAACGCCGCAAGACGCGGCCGAGCCGGCAGGTGTCGAGCGATCTTCGTCATCGTCATGGCCTTGCTGGTTTCACGGAACGCACTGCCGCCTACGGGAAGCGGCGCGGTCAAGCTAGCATCGGCGCGAGTCGTCGATCATTCCGGGTTCTACTTATCCTCGCCTTTGCAGCGACGCTATAGCGAGCGCGAGACGGGCGAGCGCTCGTGCCGGATCCTCGTCACGAGCGCGAGCGCCGCGCCCTGTCGGGACAGCGTCGGCGAGCGTTCCATCTCCGCGGCGATCAACCGTTCCGCCTCGCGCCGATTACCTTTGCAAAGGCGCACGAGCTCGGCTTCGTAATCGCCCGGGTTCCACGGTTTCCGCGCCCGTCGGTCTCGAGTCGAACGTCGGCGTGCTCTCACCGCGCCTCCTTCGCTTCCTTCGCTTCACTCATCGCGGGCGCGGCGGCGTCGAGCGCGGCACGCGTCTCCCCGATTCCGGAGCCAACTCTAGCACAGGCCCGGCGCGGCGAGCCCGGGCGCTCAGTCGCCGGCGGCGTCGTCCGCGGCATCGGCGCCCGAGCGGCGCGTCGGCACGCTCGTGTCGTCCGATACCGGCGCCGTCAAGCCGCGTCGCTCGAGCAACGGCTCGATGCGCGGCTCGTGGCCCGCGAAGTCCCTGAAGAGATCGAGCGCCTCGCGGCTGCCGCCGCGCGAGAGCAAGAGGCGCCGGAACCGATCGCCGTTCTCGCGGGTCAGCCCGCCGTTCGTCTCGAACCATTCGACGGTGTTCGCGACGAGCACCTCCGACCAGATGTAGGAGTAATACGCCGCGTCGTAGCCGCCCATGATGTGGCTGAAGTAGGGCGTCCGGTAGCGCGGCGGCACGGGCCGGTAATCCGTGCCGTTCGCGGCGAGCGCGGCGGCCTCGAAAGCCATGATGCGCTCCGGTGGCGGGACCTCGTCCGGAGCGAGCCGATGCCAGCTCTGGTCGAGCATCGCGGCCGCGAGGTACTCGGTCGTCATGAAGCCCTGGTTGAACTTCGAGCTCGCGAGCACCTTGTCGAGCAGCGCCTGCGGCATCGGCTCGCCGGTCTGGTAGTGGCGCGCGTAGTTCCGCAGCACCTCCGGCCAGTCGGCCCACATCTCGTTGACCTGCGACGGGAACTCGACGAAGTCGCGAGGCACGCGCGTGCCGGCGAAGTACGGATACGTGACGTCCGAGAACAGCCCGTGCAGCGCGTGGCCGAACTCGTGGAACATCGTCGTGACCTCGTCCCACGTGAGCAGCGCCGGCTGTCCCGCCGGCGGCTTCGGAATGTTCAAGTGATTCGCGACGACGGCCTTCGTGCCGCGCAGCTTCGACTGCGACACGTACGCGTTCATCCAGGCGCCGCCGCGCTTGGACGGGCGCGCGTACGGGTCGAACAGGAAGATGCCGAGCTGCGAGCCGTCGGCGTCGAAGACGTCGAAGACGCGCACGTCCGGATGGTAGACGGGCAGGTCGTCGCGTTCCTCGAACGTGATGCCGTAGAGTCGATTCGCGGCGTAGAACACGCCGTTCTCGAGCACACTATCGAGCTCGAGATAGGGCTTCAGCGCGTCCTCATCGAACTCGTACGACTCCTGCCGGACTTTCTCGGCGTAGTACGCCCAGTCCCACGGCTCGAGCCGGAACGAAGGCTCGCCTTTCGCGGCCTGCTCGCGATCGATCATCGCTTGCAGCGCCTCGCCTTCGCGGCGTGCGTTCACCACCGCGGCCGGCGCGAGCTGCGACAGCATCGCGTCGACGGCTTCGGGCGTCCGCGCGGTCTCGTCTTCGAGCACGTACGCCGCATGGTTCGGGTAGCCGAGCAGCCGCGCGCGCTCGGCGCGCAGGCGCATGACCCTGGAGACGATCGCAGTGTTGTCGTACTGGTTGCCGCGGCTGCCTCGCGCGATCGACGCCTCGTGGATGCGCCGCCTGAGCTCCCGGTTCGTGAGCTCCGCGTTCGCGGGCTGTCCGGTCGTGTTCTGCAGCGTGATGACGTACTTGCCTTCGAGGCCTCGCTGCGCCGCCGCATCCGCGGCGGCCTCGATCGCGGCTTCGGAGAGCCCGTCGAGCTCTTCGCGGCGCTCGACGATCACGGCCGAGTCGTTGACCTCGGCGAGCACGTTCTGACTGAACTGGGTTTCGAGCCGCGCGAGCTCGGCGTTGATCTCGCGCAGGCGCGCCTTCTCTTCCTCGCTGAGCCTTGCGCCGGCGCGGACGAACTCGATGTGATAGCGCTCGATCAGACGGACCGCCTCGGGATCGAGGCCGAGCGTGTCGCGCCGCGCATGGAGCGCGTCGACGCGCGCGAAGAGCTCCGAGTTCAGCAGGATCGCGTCGTCGTGCGCGGCGAGCTTCGGCGCGAACTCCGCTTCGATCGCTTGACGGCGCTCGTTCGTATCGGCGGAGGCGAGCGAAAAGAAGGTCGTCGCCGCACGCTCGAGCAGCTCTCCGGATCGCTCGAGCGCGACGATCGTGTTCTCGAAGGTCGGCGGCTCGGGATTCTTCGCGATCGCCTCGATCTCCTGGAGGTGCTCGGCCATGCCGCGCTCGAGCGCGGGCGCAAAGTGCTCGTCCCGGATCAGATCGAAGGGCGGATAGCGGAGCGGCAGAGGGCTCGGCGCGAACAGCGGGTTGTCGCCGGAGGAGCCGGCGGCACTCGAGTCGGTCGATTGCGCGCCCGCGGGCCCCGCCGCGAGCGCGGTCAAGGTCAGCGCGATTCCAAGCTCGGTGGCGAACGACGTGGATCTCATCGTCACGATTCCTCTCTCCGTCGAACGCACAGATTACCCGACCGCCGCGGGGTTCGCTCATGCGATCGGCTACGAGGCGCGCTCTCGTTACGTCCGGCGGGAGAAACGAGAAGGGCCGGGGCGACCACGCGCCCCGGCCCTTCGATGCGACGCTCCGGTTCCTTCCGCTCAGTGAGCCGCGGGCGGCTCGGCGACCGCGGGCGGCAGCGTGCGGAGATACGCGACGATCGCGTCGAGATCTTCTTCCGTGATGTTCTTGTAGAACTGGAAGCCCATGAACGGCAGCAGCTGCCGGCCGTCACGGCTGATGCCTTGCGTGATCGCACGCTTGATCTCGTCGTCGGTCCAGCGGCCGATGCCGAGCTCCGGATGCTGCGTGATGTTCGCCGCGAGCGCGTTCCACGGCTGGCCGAACGGTTGCGGGAACAAATTCCCGCCGGCGCCGATTCGCGAGAAGTCGTGGCGGCCCTCGACGAGCGGCGTGTGGCAATCCGTGCAGTGGCCGAGCGTATGCGTGAGATAGCGGCCGTACGCGACCTTGTCGTTCTTGTCCGGCTCCGGCACCGACCCGACCGGCGGTCCCCAGTTCGGCGGCAGCTCGATGCGGTACGTCGATCTCGGCACCTCGTTACGGACCGGCTTGACGCTGCGCAAGTAAGCGACGATCGCGCGCATGTCGCGATCGGAGATGTCGCGGTAGAACGGATAGGCCATCGGCGGACCCATCACGGAACCGTCCGGCCGAATGCCTTCGCGCACGGCGCGGATGATCTGCTCGTCGGTCCACGAGCCGATGCCGGTCTCGACGTCGGGCGTGATGTTCGGCGCATAGGCTCGGAAGGCCGGCTCCTCGATGACGAACGCTCCGGCGAGCTCCAGGTCGTCGATCAGATTGCCGTTCTCGTCTCGCGGCGTGTGACAGTTGCCGCACGCGACGATCGAGTTCATCAGATATTCGCCGCGCGCGAGCAGATCCTCGTCGACGTCCGCCGCCGTGCCTTGCTCGGTGCAGGCGACAGCGAGCGCGGCGCAAGCCGCAATGCCGAGCCGTGCGATGGCCCCCCCGATCACCTTCGCTGACATTGGCGCTCCCCCGGTTGTGATGGTGTTTTTGGGGCCGAGTGTAACCCAGCGGCCGGCCGAGGGGCGAGGGCCGGGCGACGCTCGCACGGCCGCCGACCGCTCGCACGGCCGCCGACGATGGGCCGGCCGGTCGGCGCTATGGGGTGGCCGCGGGCAGATACCGGTCGTGGCATGCGACGCACGCGTTGTACACGCGTTCGCCGGCATCGAGCACCTTGTCCGGATCGCGCTCGAGCGCCGCGCGCGCCGCGGCGAGACCCGCTTCGACGAGACCGCCCGAAAGCCGGTTCCATTCCTCGCCGCGGCTGTGCCACGGCATCATCAGCAGATTGCCGGATTCGGCGATGCTCAGGCCCGCCGCCCACACTTCTTCCCAGTCCTCGTCGGTCTCGGGGAAATACTCCGTGACGCCTTGCTCGTCGATCACGATGCGGACCGAGCCCCAGTACTCCTCGGCGGCGTGCGCGATCAGGCTTTCCATCAGCTCGCGCGTGGTCGCGGCCGGCCGATAGGGCGGCCCGTCGGCCTGCGGTGACGCGGCGGCGGGCGTGTCCGTCGCGGGCGGCGATGCCGGCTCGTCGGTGCATGCGGCGGCCGCGAGGCCGGCGAGCAGGACGCTGAAGACACGGGGTGTAATCACGAAGCCTCCTCGGCGTATATCGAAGCGGGCGGTGCTGCGTACGCCCGGCGTGCTCGCAGCGAGAATACGCGACGCCGCGAAGCGGCGCCATGCCGTTCGAGGCTCTCGTGCACCGCACGCGACGCTTTCGAGGTGCTCGCGCGACTCGCGACCGCCAGTCTCGACGCGAGGCTCCGGCTCGTGCATCGTGCGCTTTGTAACCGCCCGAAGAAACGGTCTCTGGAGGAAGAACATGCCGAACACGCTAGCAGTCTGGTCACTAGCGGCCGCCGCGGCGGCCGCGATGCTCGTCGCCGCGCCGAGCGTCCCCGCCCAGGAGAGCGCGGTCTCCGCGCTCGATGCCGCGATCGCGGGCGCACATCGCTCCGAGCGCGATCGCGCGCGCGACCGCTACCGCCATCCGAAAGAGACGCTCGAGTTTTTCGGGTTTCGACCGGACATGACGGTCGTCGAGATCTGGCCGGCCTCGGGCTGGTATACCGACATCCTCGCGCCCGCGTTACGCCGGCAAGGAAAGCTCTATCTCGCGCAGTACGGAGACAATCCGCCGTTCCCGTATCAGCGCCGCGAGATGGAGGCGCTCGCGGCGAAGATCGACGCCGCGCCCGAGGTTTATGGTGAGGTGGAATTCACTGCGCTCGACTTCGACGAGCGCTCGAAGATCGCGCCGGACGGCAGCGTCGATCTCGTCGTGACGTTTCGCAACGTGCACAACTGGTTCGACCCCGGCTACGGGCCGCCGAACGCGGCCGAGATCGCGTTCAGGAAGATGTACGCGGCGCTGAAGCCCGGCGGCGTCCTCGGCGTCGTCGACCATCGTTGGCCCGATCCCGAGACGGAGGATCCGCAGGCCGCGAACGGATATATCTCCGAGGAACGCGTGATTCGTTACGCCGAGGCCGCGGGCTTCGAATTCGCCGGCCGATCCGACGTGAACCGCAATCCTCGCGACACGCACGATCATCCGAACGGCGTGTGGACGTTGCCGCCGGATCTCGCGGCGCCGGAAGAACAGCGCCAGCGCTATCTCGACATCGGCGAGTCCGATCGGTTCACGCTGAAATTCGTGAAGCCGGCGAGCTGACGCTCGTCTGCGCGGACCGAGTCCGCGCAGCAACGTAGGGCACGGAGCTTGCACGATGCGGCGATGCGTCGTGCCTCCGTGCTCTTCCTGCTCTTCGCGTCGGGCTGCGCGATCAGCCCGACGCGCATCCACTCGAGCTGGTCGGACCCGACCTTCACTGGCCCGGGCTTCGGCCGCGTCGCGGTGCTCGCGCTGTTCGATACCGAAGCCGAAAGCCGCAGCTTCGAGCGCGAGGCCGTCGTGGAGCTCACGGAGCGGGGCGTCGACGCGATTCCGGGACGCACGATCATCGAGCCCGACATCGACGCGACGCAGGAGCAGATGGAGCGCGCGCTCGCGAGCGCGGACGTCGAAGGGCTACTGATCTTTCGCCTGATCGCGGTCGACGAGCGTCAGGTGTACCGGCCGCCGACGGCGTATCTGCGCTCGATGCCGCCCGGAATCGTGTGGGGCGATCCGTTTTACTGGTACTACTATCCGCACTGGCATTACTACTGGCATTGGCGCTCGTCATTGGCCGTGACCAGCTCGCCCGGCTATTGGGAAGAGTACACGTACGTGACCGTCGAAAGCTCGCTGTACGACAACGACACGGGGAGGCTCGTCTGGACCGCGAAGTCGGAGACGATGGACAACGATCGCTTCGATCGCCTCGCGGGCTCCGTCGCGAACGAGATCGTCGATATGCTCGCGGATCTTGCCCTGCTCGTGCCCGCCGAGACGGGGCTCGCCGAAGCGAGCCGATAGCGCCGACCGTCGCGCGCGGCGCGTCCGCCCGGACGCGTACGGTGGAGCGACCGGCGCCTGCGCGCAATATCGCTTCTTGCCGGCCGTGAAGCCGTCCATGGCGGCTGCGGGCGCGGCATCCTTGCCGCGCACGCTCCGGCAAGAAGCGATATCGCACGCAGGCGCCGATCGCTAGAATGCGCCGCTAGCGTTCGGCGCGGTTACTCGTCCTTCCAGAGCGACGGCATCAGATACGGCTGAAAGACCGCGAAACCCTCGACGCGCTCGACGGCGCCGTTGCGGATCTTGAACAGATCCACGACGCGGTGCGAGTTCGGGTACTCGACCGGGATCGAATGCGTGCGGCCGTCGCGCGTCTCGTACTCGACGAAGCGCGCCGAGTGATCGAGGAACGCGAACGCTACGACCACGCCGCGCTCCTCGTCGACGATCGGGTATCGCCGCGCGCGCACGCGGTCGACCGGCTTGTAGTAGCCGATCTCGAATTGCGCGCGGCAGCCGCGCGCGGGCGCGCTCTCCCCGTGCGTGAAATCGACGCCGTTCGAGACGCGCTTGCAATCGGGCGCGAACTCGCCGAGCAGCTGGCCGTCGTTGAGCTGCATCGTGTTGTAATAGCCTTCCGCGAGCGCGATCAGCCGCTCGCGCGGCCGGCGCTCGTTGGCGGGCAGTGTCTCGGAGAAGCTCTCGTCGAGCGCATAGCCCGCGGTCGGCGCGAAATGCGCCGGCGTGCCTTCACGCGCGACGACGGTTTCGACGTCGGCGATCTGGCCGTCGACGATCGCGAGGCGCATCGCGTAGTACGCGGGCTGCCCGTGCTCCTCGACGATGCCGACCCAGAGCACGTTGCCCGTCGCGGGATCGGCGAGCTTGAACGGCGCCTCGTCGATCTTCGTCACGGTGCCCCACACGCCGTCGCCGATCATCATCGCGACGTCGTTTTCCGTGAAGCGCACGCGCTCCGCCCACGGCAGATCGCGCCAGCTCTTGTCGACGAGCGCCGCCATGTAGCGGTCCGCGATCTCGATGAGGCACGCGCGATCGCAAGCCGCTCGAGCGCGAGCGCCGGACGGCGTCGCTGCGGCGGTTTGCGCGACGGCCTGCGGCGCGTCTGCGAGCGTGACGAGCAGCGCGGCCGCCGCCGCGACGGTACCGAGCTTGCGGGCGCGACGGGCGGGTGCCGAGAGAGCATTCGTGAGACGCATGAACTTGAACCTTCTCATCGCGTTTGAAAGTCGACGTTCGGCTGAGCGAACGGCGAATGCATGAAATAGGGCACGTAGGTGAAGACGGCGTGGATCCGATGGATCTTGCCGTCCTTGACCTTGAACGCCTCGATCAGCGAGATCGAGTTCGGCCACTTGAGCACCGTGCGCATCTCGCGGCCGTCGGTGAGCAGATAACGGTCGAACGTGTTCGCGTGATCGAAGAAGCCCGTCGCGACGACGACCTGCCGCTCCTCGTCGACGAGCGGATAGCGCCGTTCGCGGATACGCTTGTTGATGCGATAGATGCCGAGCCTGAACTGCTCCTCGCAGCCTTGCGCGATCGACGCCGCGTTGTTCGCGCTGCCGCCGCCCGAGCCGGTCGTGTGGATGCCGTTCTCGACGCGCTCGCAGTCCTCGTGGAACGGCGTGAAGACGACGCCGTCGTTGAGCTCGACGGTGCTGAAGTAGCCGTCGGCGAGCGCGACGAGACGTTCGCGCGAAACGCGCTCTTCGGGCGGTACGACCTCGTCGAACGCCGGGTCGTAGTGGATCCGCGTCGGATCGCCGAATGGCTTCGGCATGTCGGGACGGCGGCTCACGATCGTCTCGACCTCGGTGATCTCGCGGTTCTCCACCTTGAGACGCATCGCGAAGTAGGCCGGATGGCCGTGCTCCTCGACGATGCCGAACCACGCGACGTTGCCGGTCTGCTCGTCGGCGATCGCCATCGAGTCTTCCCAGACCGCGTTGATCGTGCCCCACAGGCCCTCGCCGAGCGGCATCTCGACGTTGTTCTCGGTGAAGCGCGCGTGCCGCGCGAACGGCGCGCGCGTCGTGTCGCGGTGCACGAGCGCGTCGAGATAGCGCTCCGCGTAGCCGATCAGGCAGTCGCGGTCGCAGTCGACGCGGATCACCGCGCTCGGCTGACCGGGCGCCTGCGCGTGGCTCGGCGCGGCGACGAGCGCGAATACCGCGGCGAAGAGAGCGAGAACGGGCTCGGCGCCTTTCTCGTGACGGAGATCGGACATGATTTTCCCCTTGGGTGCTGCGTTCTTCCGGCTCATCTCATCGGCACCGCATACAACATGAAGGGACCGGGCGGCGTGTTGCGCAGCGCGGGATCGGTCAGGTGACCGATCTGGCTTTCGATCGCGTACGCCGTATCGCCGACGGGCGTCGCGCCCGGAGTCGACGTCAGCTCGTCCGTCAGGATCGTGAGCGTCGCCGTGTCGCCTTCGATCGTGACGATCGAGACGCGGCCGATCGGGCCTTCGGCCTGAAGGAAACGGTTGCCCTCGATATGCCTGAAGCCGTCCGGGCCGCTCAGCTCGTGCGAGACCGTGAGCTTGGTGAGCCCCGTCATCTCGCCGCGGCGATTCTGCTCGACGCGCAGGATCTCGTTCGTGCGCACGTTGTTCACGTAGAGCGTGCCGTCTTCCGCGAACGCGATGCCGTCAACGCCGACGAGCGCCGGATCCTCGCCGTAGAGCTCGAGCGCGTCGCCACCCGGCTCGAGTCGGAAGATTCGGCCGTTCGGCGTGTCGGTCGAGAACACGCTGCCGTCCGGGCCGATCGCGATGTCGTTGCACGCCGAAGCGGGCGGCGGGAACGGATAGACGCCTTTTTGCTCGCCGGTGTCGAGGTCGAACGCCATCAGGCTGCTCACGCCTTGCGAGCGCTCCGGGCCGAAGAAGTTCGGCACGGAGCACAGCCACAGCGTTCCGTTCGTCTCGTCGGCGAAGACGCCGAGGATCGTCAGAATGCCGTTCTCCTCGCTCGTCGTGATCCACGGCAGCGCGACGTTTTCGTTCGGTGCGGCACGGTAGACGTTGCCTTTGATGCTGCCGACGTAGATCGTGCCGTCGGAAGTCGACGCGACGCTTTCGGGATAGACGTCCGTGTCGGCGATGCGGATATCGCCGCGATTGGCATGCGTCGCGGACGCCGCGCAACCGAGCACGACGAGGCCGACGAGCGGCGACAACGCGCGCCGCCGCGTGGCGCGCGTTTTGGCTCCGATTGGGCTTTCGTTACTCATGCTTTCGAGCTCCGTTGCGGCTCATGGATTCGCCGCCGATTCTTGCGCACGCTGCGCGTCGTACGCGTTCCACGCGAGGTCGATCAGATACGCGTGGATCGCTTCGGTCTGCTGCTCGGTCAGCACGTCGTCCCATTGCGGCATGCCGCGGGTGCGCCGCGCGCCGAACAGCACGATGGCCTTGAAGCTCGCATGCGTCGCCGCATCCATGCGCCGCAAATCCGGCGTCAGGCCGTAGTCGACGTTCGCGTGGCAGATCGTGCAATTGCGCGCGAAGAGCTGTGCACCCTCGCGGATCGTCTCCGGCGTGCCGGTGCGCGGCACCGGCGGCTCGGGAATCGGACCGACCTCGCTGACCGGGGGCGGTTTCGGCACGTCGCCGCCGTCGAGGCGGAACGCGACGATGCGGTTCGCGTTGCCGTAGCGGACGACCGCGCTCGTCGGATGCGGCGCGAACCATCCGCCGCCGCCCCAGCCGGCGAGCACGGCGATGTACTGCACGCCGTCGACCATGTACGTCGCCGGACCCGCCATGATCGACGTGCCGACCTCGATCTCATGCAAGAGCTCGCCGGTCTCGGCGTCGAACGCGCGGAAGTGACCCGTATCCGTGCCTTGGAAGACGAGACCGCCCGCGGTCGCGAGCACGCCGCCGCGGTCCCAGTAGCCGACGGATTCCTGCTCCCAGCGCACTTCTCCGGTCTTCGGATCGAACGCTTTGAGCACGGCGCGCGACTTGTGCTTGCCCGCGGCCTGCACCTCGCGGAGCTTCGAGCGAAGCGGCTCCTGCAGCGTGTCCGGATCCTGCAGCAGCATGTTGCCGAACAGCACGGTCCAGCCGGCATTCGACTGCTTCGGCCGATAGACGTGACCGTCGGTCGGATCGTAGCCGATCGCGCCGCCCTCGATCGCAGGGATATAGACGAGCCCGGTCATCGGCGAATACGCCATCGGGTTCCAGCTGTGGCCGCCCATGCCCGACGGCTCGACGAAGACCGGGTAGCCGCGCGTGTAGTCGACCGTTTCCTCGTCGATGACCGGGCGGCCCGTCTCGAGGTCGACGTACTTCGCCCAGTTGAGCGGCACGTAGGGATCGGCCGACAAGAGCTCGCCCGTCTCGCGGTCGAGAATATAGAAGAAGCCGTTCTTCGGCGCCTGCATGAGCACTTTGCGCGTGACGCCGTCGAGCTCCATCTCGGTCAGGATCATCGGCTGCGTCGCCGTGTAGTCCCAGCTCTCGCGCGGCACCTGCTGGTAGTGCCACACGAGCCGGCCGGTATCCGGATTGATCGCGAGGATCGACGCGAGGAAGAGGTTGTCGCCGCCCGAAGGGCTCCTTTCGCGCCAATTGAAGAGCGCCGCGTTGCCGGTGCCGACGTAGAGCAGATTCAGCTCCGGGTCGTAGACCATGCCGTTCCACGCGGTGCCGCCGCCGCCGACGTCCCAGCGGCTGTTCGGATCCCACGTCTTCGCGGCCATCTCCATCTCGGGATGCTCGTAGCCGTTCGCCGGATCGCCGGGCACGATGAAGAAGCGCCACTTGAATTCGCCGGTCTTCAAGTCATACGCGGAGATATAGCCGCGCGCGTCGTAATCGGCGCCCGCGTTGCCGATCACGACGACGTCGCCCGCGACCTCCGGCGCGCCGCTCGAGGTGTACGCGCGGTCCTTGTAGATGATCGTGTCGACTTCCCAGACGACCTTGCCCGTCGCGGCATCGAGCCCGAAGAGACGTCCGTCGAGCGACGCGACGTAGACCATCCCTTCCCAAACCGCGATGCCGCGATTGACCTCGTCGCAGCAGGTGTAGCGATTGACCTGGCCGTCGCTCTGCGGATCGAATCGCCAGATCTCCTCGCCTGTCGCCGCCTCGACCGCGTAGACGCGGCCCGTCGTGCCCGACGTGTAGAGCACGCCGTCGACGATGATCGGCGTCGCCTCGAGGCCGCGGCTCGTGCCCATCTGGTATTCCCATGCGAAGCCGAGCCGATGCACGTTGTCCCGATTGATCTGATCGAGCGGCGAGTAATGGCTCTTGCCGAAATCGCGTCCGTGCGTCATCCACTGCTCGGGCTCGCTGTCGGCGTTGAGAAGCCGCTCGCGCGTGACGTTCCCGTAGCGCTTCTCGGCGGTCGAAACGCGCGCGCCGTCGCCGCTCGCGGGCGCGGTCGCGCTGCTATCGGACGGTGTTTCGCCGCTGCAAGCACCGAGCAGCGCGAGCGGCAGCCACAACGATACGGTCAGGCGATGTCGCGTCAGGGACATGTCGGGCCTCGCGAATCGAGCTGTTGTCATGCGGCCCGGCACGGGTGCCGAGAGGGCCGCGTCGATTGTACCCGGCGGCCGCTGCTGCGCGCAGCCCGACAACGGCGATGCCGCCGTCGGATTTCGCGCACGGTCAAATGCATCAGAGCGCGGCCGAGGCGGCGATATCGGACAGCCGCTGGAAGCGCTCGATATTCGGCGCCTGCTGCATCACGCCCGCCGTGAGGCAGACGAACGTCATGTCGAGCTCGGGATCGACCCAGAAGAGCGTGCTGCCCGAGCCGTAGTTGCCGAACGTGCCGGGCGAGGTCAGCGTGCCGAACAGGCTCGGGCACACCTTGTCGCCGCGGAGCCCGAAGCCGAGCCCGAGATACGCGGGATAGGGCTCCCAGCCGTGGTTGATCGCGACGGCTTTGTAAAGCTCGTTCGGCAGATCACCGGTCCAGTTGCGCGTCGCGAGCTTCAGCATCGCGGGCGACACGATGCGCGCGCCGTCGAGTGTGCCGCCGCGGCGGAGCATCTCGGCGAAGCGGAACAGATCGGGCACCGTGGACACGGCGCCGACCCACGGCATCTCCGCGCGCTCGTCGGCGAACGCGCCCTGCGGTCCCGGGACGTTGCGGCTCAAATGCTCCTGCGGGGGCTTGCCGCGGAAGTCCGGGAAGATATGCCGCGGCTTCAAGTCGCTTCTCACGCCGAGCGACGTGTCTTTCATGCCGAGCGGCTTCAAGAGCTCGTCCTCGAGGATCTGTCTGAAGCTTCGGCCCTTCGGATCGCAGCGGCGAACGGCTTCGCCCATCAGCGCATGGTGAACGAGCGGCGAATAGTGCGCGCGCTCGCCCGGCGGCGCGATCGGGCGGATGTTCTCGCAGATTGCCGCAATGATCTCGTCGAGCCGGTCGATGTACATGCCGGGCTTCGGAATCCAGACCGGCGGTAGTCCCGACGTGTGCGTCAGCAGATGAAAGAACGTGATGCGCTCGCGAGGACCGCCGCCGAACTCGGGAATGATCTCGCAGACGCGCGTCGTCAGCGCGAATTGCCCGAGCTCGATCGCGCGGAACACGAGCACGTTCGTGAATGCCTTCGTCAGCGAGAAAAGGGAGAATACCGAGTCGAGCGCAAGCGGCGCCTCGTGCGCTTCGTCGCCGTAGCCGATCGCTTCGTAGAGACCGAGCTCGCCGTGGCGCGCTACGGCGATGACGGCGCCGAAATACCTGTTGGTTTCGATATCGGCTTGGATGACGGCCTTCAGGTGCGCGAGGCGGTCGGCGTCGAGGCCGGGTACGTCTCGAGACATCAGCGACTCCGTTTGATTGCAACGACAGAACGAGCTCATGCGGAAACCGGTTCCGTGCCGGCGCCGGGCTTCGCGCTTGTCGAAGGCTCCGAGATCGGCGCGAGCGGAACGCGCAGAATGAACAGGATCGACACGATCACCGGCAGCGCGAGAACGAAGCACACCGCCTCGCGCCCGAGACCGGCGCCCAGCAAGAAGCCAGCGGTCGATGGGCCGATCATCGATCCGACGCGTCCGGCGCTCATCGACATGCCGACGCCGGTCGCGCGCACCCACACGGGGAACGTCCGCGCGGCGGTCGCGTAGAGCACGAGCGCGGCGCCGAAGATGCCGAAGCCGATCAGCACCGAGAACGTGACGAGGAGGGCGGCCGATTTCGCGAACAGCCCGAAGCCGATGATCGCCAGTCCCATCGCGAGCATCGTTACGGCGGCGAGCGGCTTGAACGGGACCTTGAACGACAAGAGCCCGATGGCGATGCCGCCGATCACGCCCCCGATGTTGATCAGGATCGAGATCGACAACGCCGCGGTGATCGACAGGCCGGCATCGGCCGAGAGGGGTGTAGCCCAGCTCAAGATGAAATACGACGACACCATGTAGAAGAGGTACGCGAGCGCCATCAGCACGGTGCGGTGCAGCACCGGCGGACGGAACAGGTCGAAGACGTGGCCTCGTGTGCCATCGGGGCGAGGCACGTCGGCCGGCAGCGTTTCGGTCGACGGCAGACCGAGCTTCACGAGGATACGATTCACCTTGTCGAGCGCGCCGCGAGGCTTGCGCGCGATCAGGTAATCGAGCGATTCCGGAAGACGCAGCGCGACGAACGGAACGAGCAGCGCCGAGCACAGCCCGCCGAACGCGAACACCGCGCGCCAGCCGAGCGTGTTGATCAGCAACGCGGACACGATGCCGCCGACGATCACGCCGAGCGGATAGCCGAGCGTGACGAGGCCGAGGCCCAGGTCGCGGCGCTTGACGTTGCTGTATTCGAAGACGAGCGTCCCGGTGCAGCTCGCCATCGTCCCGACGCCGAGGCCCGTGACGAAGCGCAGCACGATCAGCGTCTGGATATCGCTTGCTGCCGCGCTGCCGAGCATCCCGACGCTCATCAGCGCGAGGCACATCAGCATCGACGTCCGGCGGCCGTGAACGTCCGCGATCCATGACAGCGTGAACGCGCCCACGGCCATGCCCATCGGACCCGCCGAGAGCAATACCCCGAGCACGGCGTCCGACAGGCCCCATTCGTTGCGCAGGATCGGCGAGACGAGCGACGCGGCGAGAATGTCGAAGCCGTCGATCATGTTGCACAGCACGGCGATCGCGACGACGAGCACTTGCAACCGACTCATCGGCCCGTGGTCGATCCGGTCGCGAATATCCCGAATTCTCATCCTCCCCCCTGTCGGCCGTGCCGGCGCTCGTCGCTCGTCGGAGCCGATCCGCGCGACAGTGTACCTTTGCCGCACCCCGTCACGCTAAGATACCGGCCGCGTCGACCTTCGGCGCGTGGTCCGCGAAATGCAGCGGCGCGGAGTCCGCGGGCTCCGAGCGTGAACGGAACCGACGGCGAGGATCATCGCACGGGGAGGAATGGATCATCGTGGAGATCTGCACGAGCTTGCCGGATTGTGCCCGCTTCCGGTTCCGACGAGGCACCGCGGGAATCGCGCTCGCGCTGCTCGTCGGCTGCAGCGCCGAGAGCCAGGATCCGACGACTGCGACGGCGCCGGCCGAGTCCAGGCCCGCGATAGCGTACGAGGGACTCGTTACCGCGGAGCGCCTGCGCAATGCGGACGAAGACCCTGGCAACTGGCTGATGGATGGGCGCACGTACAGCGCGCAGCGCTTCAGCCCGCTCGACCAGATCAACGAGCACAACGTCTCGCAGCTCGGTCTCGCGTGGTACTACGATCTCGACACGCTGCGCGGCGTCGAGGCGACGCCGCTCGCGATCGACGGCGTGATCTACAACATCAGCGCGTGGAACATCACGTACGCGCACGATGCGAAGACCGGGGAGCTCTTGTGGACCTACGATCCCGAGGTGCCGAGGGAGTGGGGCCGCTATGCGTGCTGCGAGCCGGTGTCGCGCGGTCTCGCGGCATGGCAGGACAGCGTCATCATCGCGACGCTCGACGGTCGTTTGATCTCGCTCGACGCGAAGACCGGCGAGCCGCGCTGGTCCGTGCGCACGTTCGACGGCGACGAATGGCCGTACTCGATCACCGGTGCGCCGCGCGTCTTCGACGGCAAGGTCGTGGTCGGTAACGGCGGCGCGGATCTCGGCGTGCGCGGCTTCGTCAGCGCGTACGACGCGGACGACGGCACGCCGCTCTGGAAGTTCTATCTCGTCCCCGGCAATCCGGCCGACGGCTTCGAGAACGAAGCGATGGAGATGGCCGCGAAGACGTGGAGCGGGGAATGGTGGAAGCTCGGCGGCGGTGGGACGGCGTGGGACTCGATCGCGTTCGATCCGGAGCTCAATCTCGTCTTCATCGGCACCGGCAACGGCTCGCCGCTCGTGCGTCATTTCAGAAGCCCCGGCGGCGGCGACAATCTGTTCCTGTGCTCGATCGTCGCCGTCGATGCGGATACCGGCGAGTATCGCTGGCACTACCAGGAGGTTCCGGGCGAGGAGTGGGACTACACGTGCACGCAGTCGATCATTCAGGCCGAGCTCGAGATCGACGGTCGTGAGCGGAAGGTGCTCCTGCACGCGCCGAAGAACGGCTTCTTCTACGTGATCGATCGCGCGACCGGCGAGCTGATCTCGGCCGAGGAATATGTCCCCGTCACGTGGGCGAGCCACATCGATCTCGCGACCGGCCGACCGGTCGAGAACCCGATGGCGCGCTACGGGACCGAGCCCGTGCTCGTCGCGCCCGGACCGGGCGGCGGCCACAACTGGTACCCGATGGCGTTCAATCCGATCACCGGGCTTGCGTACTTCCCGACCTACGAGCACTGGATGGTCTACGCGCGCGGCGAGACATTCGAGCCCGTGAAGTTCCGCTCGAACTCGGGATGGGGCGGCTACACCGGCGAGGCGCTCGAGAAGCGGCTCGAGCTGCAGAGGATGATCCCGGATCTGGAGCGCACGTGGCTCACCGCGTGGGATCCTGTCCGCCAGAAGGCGGCGTGGAAGGTGCCGCTGCCGCGTCACGGCAATGGCGGCGTGCTGACGACGGGCGGGAATCTCGTGATCGAAGGCACGACGAAGCAGACGCTGTCGATATTCCGTGCGACGGACGGCGAGCTCTTGTGGGAGATGAACGTGCAGACGTCGCCGGTCGCGGGTCCGATCACCTTCTTGGTCGACGGCGAGCAGTACATCGCGATCAACGCGGGATTCGGCGGCGGTGCCGCGCAGATCGAGCGCAGCACCGGTATCGCGCGCAATCGCGCTTCGGCACGGCTGCTCGTGTTCAAGCTCGGCGGCACCGCAGAGCTGCCGCCGCTGCCGGACGCGCCGCCCGTGCCGAATCCGCCGCCGCTCCGCGCGAGCGAAGACTCGGTGCAGCGCGGCGCGCAAATCTATGCGCAGACGTGCGCGCAGTGCCACGGCGAGCGAGCGATCGGCGGCGTGAAGGATCTGCGCTACATGAGCGCCGAGACGCACGCGGCGTTTCGCGACATTGTGCTCGGCGGCGCGGCGGTCGACCGAGGCATGGCGAGCTTCGCGGATATCCTGACGCCCCAGGACGTCGAGGACGTGCACGCCTATCTGATCGCGCGCGCGAACGAGGATTGGGGACGCTGAATACGCTCGCCGTGCGATTCACGCGGGCAGCGGTGCGTTGCCGGACGGCGTCGGGACGCGCTCAAGCTCGCTTTGCGAGCGGCAGAGCGCGTCATAGCTCGCGACGTGCCTCCGCCATTTGATCCAAAGCGCCGCGGTCTGAATCAGTAGCACCGCAAGCCCGATATCCGCGCCCAACGCGAGCGCCGCGCGCTCCTCGTCGATGACCTCCGAGCCGGGCGCGGGCTTCGCGACGCCGGACATGAAAAGCAGCGCGAGCGGCGACAGCGACTGCACGGCCGCGTGCAGCTTGCCGAAGCTCTCGGTCGTCGCGGCGAGCACGATCATCGCGAGGATCGGCACGCACCAAAGAAGAAGGACGACGAGCATCGAGCGCCGCAGGCCGAGCGTCTGAAAGAGCAACGCCGAGTAGAAGAGCACGAGCGCGAAGGTGAGCGATAGGCGCCACGGCCGGAGCGGCTCGTCGATCGTTTCGAAGAAGCCCGCGGCGGAGACTTCTCCGAGCAGGATCGCGAGACCGCCGACGGCGACCGCCGCGAAGATCGCGTAGACGGTCAGCGACGCCGAATCGTCCTCCCAGCGCGCCGCGGACGAGCGTCCGTGCTTCAACGCCCGCCGAATCCCTCTGATGTAGTGCTGGTGCGAAGGTACGATGATCGCGAACAGAAACAGGCAGAGGATCCAAACGACGTACGCGTAGACGTAGGGTAGGCCGGCCGCGACGAGCGCCGTCGCGGTTTCGGTGTTCTGAACGAGGAACGGCATCGGCGGCGCCTGCGCCCGCGTGACGATCGGCCAGACGTTGCCGATCGCGAGCACGACGAAACCGGCGAGGAATGCGAGCGCGTAGGGCTTGCTCAGCGAATGGCGCGTCGACGACTTCCAGCGGCGGACGGCCATGACCCCGAAGGTGAGGATCAATGCGCCCTGCAGCAGTAACGTGAACGTGAACGGCGAGAACGACCAGACATAGAACGGCACGTCCGAGAAGATCGAAAGGAACGGGTTCGCGCCGGGGCCCGGGGTAACGCCGACGACCGGCAGCACCTTCTGCCCGATCACCGGCCAGACCGACAGATACTGGAAGAAGCGCAGCCCGAGCCGCGAGATCAGTGCCGGAAGCACCAGGTTCACGAAGAGCACGAGCAGGATCGACAGCATGTATCTGGCGATCCATCGGCGCATCACCATGCCGGCCGCGATGCCCATCATGTGATACAGCACGACGCAGACGAAGAACGCGCAATAGACCGAAAGCCACGCGCTGGCGGGGATTTTGCCGACGACGACGATGAAAGCGAGGTGGGGCAGCGTCAGCGCGAACATCGCGTACTCGAGCACGGGGAGACCGAAGAGGTAGCCGACGAGGTTGCCGAGCGGCGAGACCGGCGTCAGACGCTGGTAGTCGAGCGTCCGGTCGATGCGGTCCTGAATCAGCCCGGCAGACACGGCGCCCGTGCCCTTGACCATGAGGATCAGTCCCTGGATCACGAGCAGCGAGATCCAGAGGTTTCTCGCGGCCGTCTGCGGTGGCTGCGAGCCGTTGATCTGCAGCGTGTAGCCGAGCGAGACGACGAACGTCGTGACGATCAGCGCGAGCAGATACCAGAAGATCGCTTTGCGAAACCGGAGGCGGCTGCGAATGAAGCGTCGGAAGACTGGGTTGCGCCACGGCAAGAGCGTCTCCGCGAGCGTCGGCGCACGCCGAGGCGTCGGCGAATCGATCTCTGGAAGTGCCGCTTCAATCGCTGCCGACATCGTGGTGTTACTCGCCGATCAGGGATACGAGCAGAGACTCGATGCTCGAGCGCTCGGGGGTGAACGCGCTGACAGCGAATCCTTCGGCGACGAGGGCGCGGAGGAGCCCGGCGCGGTCGTCGCGATTGCCGCGGAACTCGAGCACGATGCTCCCGCCGTCGACGCGAACCTCCGCGACGTGCGGATGGCCGCCGAGCCAGCCGACCGCCGTTTCCACGTCGTGCGTGATCTCGAGGCGTATGCGCGCCGATGCCGCCTCGATCGCGCTCACCACGTCGTCGATGCGCCCATGCCGCAGCAGCCGTCCGCGGTGCATGATGCCGACGGACGTGCACATGTCCGAAAGCTCGCTGAGAATGTGTGACGACA
>Ga0207873_1001544_pt1 | contig 21584 bp, 20 predicted proteins | sample BGWIniCompost_FD_187373 | JGI IMG/M metagenome (GOLD analysis project Ga0207873, IMG submission 187373) | Cellulose adapted compost microbial communities from Newby Island Compost Facility, Milpitas, CA, USA - BGW Initial Compost (SPAdes)... ...
CGCTCCACGCGCCGCCGCGATGGCCCGCTCGATCGCCGCACGGTCCGCGAACGCCACGCGCGTCGCCACCTCTCCGGAGTACTTGTCGCGGACCTCGAGATCCGTGTTCGCCGCGATCGGTTCGTTGGCGATGTAGTAGGGATAGCTCTCGCGTAGATCCGCTGCGCGGGGCTTCTCGGGACGCTGGGGCGGTGGGGTCTGCTTGGCCATGAAGATCCTTGGGGCGAGGCGGGTTGAGTCACTGCACCGCGCTGCTCAGGCGCGGGATGTCCTGATTGAGGATGCGGTCGTCATCTCCGTAGTCGATGGGGACCTCGATGACGTCGACCCCGGGCGCGTCGAGGGCCTGCCGCAGCAGGGGCAAGAGCTCATCGGCCGCGGCCACCCGGTGCCCGCGCGCGCCATAGCTCTCCGCGTACTTGACGAAGTCCGGGTTTCCGTAATCCATGCCGAAGGCGGGATACTCCTCGTGGGCCTGCTTCCATTTGATCATGCCGTAGGCGTCGTCACGCAGGACGAGCACGGTGAGATCGAGCTCGAGGCGCAGCGCCGTCTCGAGCTCCTGGGAGTTCATCATGAAGCCCCCATCGCCGCAGACCGCGAGGACCTTGCGGTCGGGGCGGGCCATGCGCGCGGCGATGGCGGCGGGGAGCCCGGCGCCCATGGTGGCCAGGGCGTTGTCGAGCAGCAGGGTGTTGGGGCAATGGCAGCGGTAGTGACGCGCGAACCAGAGCTTGTAGAGGCCGTTGTCGAGGGAGACGATGTCTTCGGGGCCCAGCGCGCGGGACACGTCGGCGACGAGCCGCTGCGAGCGCAGCGGGAAGCGCGGGTCGTCGGCGCCTTGGCTCAGCTGCTCGAGCATCGCGCGGCGCACCCGCTCGAAGAAGGAGAAATCCCAGTGGGGCTGCGGCTCCAGCGCCTCGGTGAGCTGCCACACGGCGTTGGCGATGTCGCCCACCACCTCAATCTGGGGAAAGTAGACCGGGTCCACCTCGGCGCCCGCGTAGTTCACGTGGATCACCGTGCGTCCGTCCTCGCGCATGAAGAACGGCGGCTTCTCGATGACGTCGTGGCCGATGTTGATGATGCAGTCGGCGGCGTCGATGGCGCGGTGCACGAAGTCGTGATCGGAGAGCGCCGCGGTGCCGAGCCACAGCGGGCCGTTCTCGTCGAGCACGCCCTTGCCCATCTGGGTGCTGAAGAACGGGATGCCGAGCTTCGCGGTGAAGTCGCAGAGCATCTTCGCCGTCATCTTCCGGTTGGCGCCCGCCCCGAGCATGAGCAGGGGGCGCTGGGCCCGACAGAGCGCCTCGGCGGCCCGGGCGATGGCTTTGTCTTCGGCCAGGGGGCGGCGCGCGTAGGCGGGTGGGATCAGTCGGGCGTCGGTGGTCTCGGAGGCGATGTCCTGCGGGAGCTCGAGGTGCACGGCGCCCGGGCGCTCCTCTTCGGCGCGGCGGACGGCTTCGCGCACCTGCGCCGGGATGGTCTCGGCGGAGACCAGCTGACGTGTGTACTTCGTGAGCGGGCGCATCATGTCGACGACGTCGACCATCTGGAAGTGCCCTTGCCGACGGTTCCGGATCGGCTTCTGCCCGGTGATCATGAGCATGGGCATCGCCCCGAGCTGCGCGTAGGCCGCCGCGGTGACGAGGTTCGTGGCGCCGGGGCCGAGGGTGGCCAGGCAGACGCCCACGTGACCGGTCAGGCGCCCGCAAGTGGCTGCCATGAAGCCGGCGGCTTGCTCGTGGCGGGTGAGGACGAGCTGGATCGTCGAGCGCCGCAGGGACTCGAGGAGGTCGAGGTTCTCTTCGCCGGGGACACCGAAGACGTGCTTCACGCCTTCGGCTTCGAGGGCGGCGACGAAGAGGTCGGAGGCCTTGGTCATGGGTGCGTCATCCTACGGTCAGCATGGGGTGATCAGCGGCTCGTGAGGGCGTCCGTGTACCCCCGCTCCTCGCTCGTCCGGAAGGTCGCTCCTTCGGCCGGGAAGGCGCCCTCCCTTCGGATCGTCACGGTCCGCCGTCCGGGCGCGCGCCGCAAGGGGCGACGGCATTTCGTGTCTTCGGGCGCGCTCACGAAACACACCACGCGGAACACGCCGCTCGTGGATCGATGGTAGAATGGAAGGATGACCGACGCTGAGCGCACCCATCTGCGCCGCTGCTTGGAGTTGGCGCGCGAGGCTCTGGAAGCGGGCGATCAGCCCTTCGGCTCCGTGCTGGTCGGCGCGGACGGCGAGGTCCTCGCGGAGGACCGCAACCGCACGGCCTCCGGCGACAGCACCCGCCACCCGGAGTTCGAGCTCGCCCGCTGGGCCGCGCGACATCTCTCCCCCGAGGAGCGCGCCGCCGCCACCGTCTACACCTCCGGCGAGCACTGCCCCATGTGCTCCGCCGCCCACGCCTGGGTCGGGCTCGGGGGCATCGTCTACATCGCGTCCTCCGCGCAGCTCCGCCAGTGGCTGAGCGCCTGGGGCGTCCCGCCCGGCCCCGTTGCCGCGCTCCCCATCCAAGAGGTCGCCCCCTCCGTGCCCGTCCGCGGCCCCATCCCCGACTTCGAAGACGAGATCCGCGGCCTCTACCATCGCTGCTTCGTCGGAAACTGAGCGCGGGGTCGAGCGCGGGGAGCGTCGCGGGGTCGAGCGCGGGGAGCTAAGCTTCCTGGCCCTTCTCCAAGAGGGCGTCCGTGGGGAAGTAGCGTTTGCCTTTCCCCGCGCGCCCGACCAGGTGGTTCGGTGGATGCTGGGGTGGCCGCACGACCGTGTTTTAGCACTTCTGCGTTCTTATAAACCACGGTGGTTTATAAGAACGCAGAACACGAAAACAGACGCTCAAACACGAGAAAATCACTGGACTTCCGCGCAGCTGTCACGTCGCGCTGACGGCCCGGATCGCCAAGACCGCCCGAGGCCTGCCGCCATGGCGACCGCTCCTGGTGACACGACGGCCCACGCGGGGGGCCCTGATCAGGGTGACCGCCCGAGGCCCCGCCCCGCGTCCCGACGCGCCCCGAACCCTCTCCAGAACGAATCCCAGAATCATCACGAGCGATCTCCAACTGGCGCCTCTCACCGCCACGTCGGATCCGCGTGACCACGGACGCTCAGCACAATCTCAGCACCCGCGCCCCCACAGCCCTCCGCGATCGCACACCCTGCAGCCCCACAGCCCTCCGCGATCGCACACCCTGCAGCCCCACAGCCCTCCGCGATCGCACACCCTGCAGCCCCACAGCATTCCGCGATCGCCCCACCCCGCGACTCCACTGCGCGACCGTGAGCGCTCCTCGACTCACCACGACAGCGCTTCGTTCTCGGGTCACGGCTACCCCGCGCCCGTCGCGAGATGCACCTCATTCCCCGCAGGCGCCCCCGATCCCCCGACGCACATCACGGCATCGAGCCCGCCTCACGGCTGCCTCTGATACCCTGCCCCATGGCACGACTCATCTTCGTCTCCAGCATCCCCCTGCTCCTGCTCACGTCGCTCTTGCCCGCGTGCACCGCGCACGTGGGCGCGGAGACCGTCCAAATCCCCTCGAACTCCGCCTCGATCTGCGCCCGCCAGTGCAGGTCGATCGGCTTGCAGGTCACCGCCGTCGCGATCATGGCCAACAACGTCGGCTGTGTGTGCCAGCACGGCTCGCAGGCGAGCGTCGGCTCGGACCTCGTCGCCCAGAGCAGCACCACGGCGGCTGGCATGTCCACCATCATGATGCAGGACGCCGCCCAGGACTCTTACCGACAACAGACGTACCAGGCGAGCACCACCTCCCCCTGAGCCGGGCGCCCGGCGCCGCTGCTGCGAGTCGGTGCGCATCGTCGTGAGAGGCGGCGTGAGAGGCGGCGTGCGCCGCTGATGGTGCGAGTCGACGAGCGCTGGCCCGCGGGAGCGGACGCGCGGGGACGTGGAGGGTCGAGACACCACCCTCGCTCCGCGGCCCCTCGCCTTCCCTCCCGCGGCGCCCGTGGTAGCGTCGAAGCCGTGCACGAAGAACGGAGGGATTCATGAGTCAGCGCGTCATCGTTCGTGGCCCTCGGCTCGACGACTTCCAGGTGGTCGACGAGCCCACGCCGAGCGTCGGAGCGGGGCAGATCCGCGTTCGCGTGCGGGCCGCTGGCGTGGCCTTCGGGGACGTGTTTCGTCGCAAGCTCTCGCGGCGCCCGTTCACGCCGGGCTATGACGTCGTCGGCGACGTGGAGGCCGTGGGCGCGGGCGTCGACGAGAGCTGGGTCGGCGCGCGCGTCGCCTGCTTCATGCCGAAGCCCGGATATGGCGGCTACGCGGAGCACGTCGTGGTCGCCGAAGAGCACCTGCTGCGCGTGCCGAGCGACCTCGACCCCGTGCGCGGCGTGTGCCTGGGCCTGAACTACATCACGGCCTACCAGCTCCTCACCCGCGCGACCGCGCCCCAGGCGGGGGAGGCGATCCTCGTCCATGGCGCGGCCGGTGGCGTCGGCACCGCCCTGCTCCAGCTCGCGCGCCTCCGCGACATCAAGGTGTACGGCACCGCCTCCGCGAGCAAGCACGACCTCGTGCGGAGCCACGGCGCCGTGCCCATCGACTACCGCGCCGACGACTTCGTCGCCGAGGTGCTCCGCCTCGAGCCGGAGGGCGTCGCCTGCGCCTACGATCCCATCGGCGGAGCTCACCTGGCGCGCTCGCTCCGCTGCGTGAAGGTCGGCGGCACGCTGGTCGCCTACGGCGTGTCCGGTGATCTCGATCGCGGACTGTCCGCCGTCGGCCTCGCGCAGCTCCGCTTCCTCGCCCTGAAGCTCCGCCCCGACGGCAAGCGCGTGCGCATGTACAACATCACGCTGAGCCAAGGGGCCAAGCTGCCCGACTGCCGCCGCGATTGGTCGACGCTCATCGAGCTTTATCGCGACGGCAAGCTCGATCCCGTCGTGGGCGCCGTGCTCCCCCTCGCGCAGGCCCGCGAAGCCCACGAAATGCTCGAGCGCCGCGCGGTCACGGGCAAAATCGTGCTGGAGCCGAACCGCTGAATTCACCCGAAGCACCGCCGTTGGCCAGGCAGGACCTGGCTCTTCCGGCGGCGCGGCGGGCGGTGGCAGCCAGCGGCGGCCTCACGCACCGAGTGAGGCGTGGTGGGATAGTCGACGTAGCCCTTGGGGCCCGGTGTGTAGAACGTCGAGGGGTCGGGCTCCGCCAGGGGTTGGCCGACGCGGAGCCGCTCCACGAAATCCGGGTTCGCGATGAAGGGCCTGCCGAAGGAGATCAGATCGGCGCGTCCCGCCGTGAGCTCGGCGCGCGCGCTCTCCGCGTCGAAGCCGCCGTTGAGGATCACGATGCCCCCGAACTCGCGCCGTACACCCGCCGCGGTCTCCGGGAAGGCGGCGTGGGCGTTACGAACCACGTGGACGTACGCGAGCCCCCGAAGGCCACGGGCCAGGAGCGAGTACTGGGCGATCACCTCGGCGTCCTCCCCGTCCCGGGCGGGCAGATCGTTGAAGGTGTTGAAGGGCGACAGCCGGACACCGACGCGATCGGCGCCGATGGCTTCGGCGACCGCCGCGGCCACCTCCGTGACGAAGCGGTTTCTCCGCTCCGGGCTGCCGCCGTACTCGTCCGTGCGACGGTTCGAGTGCGGATGCAGGAACTGCTCCGGCAGATAGCCGTTGGCGCCGTGTAGCTCGACGCCGTCGAAGCCCGCCTCGATCGCGTTCTGCGCGGCGCGCACGTACTCCTGCCGCGCCTCGCGCACGTCCGCCTCGCTCATCGCCTCGGGCTCGGGCATCGGCTGGGGGCCGTGTTCGTCCGTGTACATCGTGCCCTCCGCCCGCACGGCGCTCGGCGCGACGATGCGTGCCCCCTCGGGCAGATTCGCCGGGTGGGCGATGCGCCCGGTGTGCATCAGCTGAGCGAAGATGCGTCCCCCCGCCCCGTGCACACCCTTCGTGACCGCGCGCCACCCGCTGACCTGCTCCGCGCTGAACAGGCCGGGGATCCGCGCGTAGCCGAGGGCGTTCGGGGAGGGCGCGATCCCCTCCGTGACGATGAGGCCCGCGGACGCCCGCTGGGTGTAGTAGTCGGCCATCAGCGCGTTGGGCACGCCCCCGAGGGCGCGGCTGCGGGTCATGGGGGCCATGACGATGCGGTTGGGCAACTCGAGGCGGCCCACGGTGATGGGTGAGAACAGATCGGGGTGGTTCATCGGCTGCGTCTCCTCTCTTCGGTGTCTCCTGTTCGGTCTGTCCTTCAACATGCGGCCCCGACGCGTTGTGGACAATCTCCGCCACAAGGACTTACTGTCCGTCCATGCGGACAATCCGCCAGGCAGATCCGAACGCCGTGCTCGCGTTCCTCGCCGTCGTGGACCAGAAGAGCTTTCGTGGGGCCGCGCGGGCGCTCGGGCTCTCCAAGTCGGCCCTGAGTCAGCGCGTGGCCGCCCTCGAGGAGCACCTCGGCGTGCAGCTCCTCACCCGCACGACCCGCAGCGTGGCCCTCACGGACATCGGCGCGGCGTTCCATCGGGAAGCGGCGCCCGCCATGGCCGCCCTCCGCGACGCCGAGTCCCTCGTCGGGATGCTGCAGGCCTTCCCCACGGGCCACCTGCGCATGACGGCGCCGGTCGAGCTCGGGCAAAAGCTGTTCGGCGAAGTGCTCCCCACCTACGCGTCGCGGTATCCCGACGTGAACGTCGACGTCGATCTCCTCGATCGCACGGTGAACCTCATCGACGAGGGCTATGACCTGGCCATTCGGATCGGTCCCTTGCAGGACTCGGGCCTCGTGGCGCGCCGCCTCGGCCCGCCCCAGCACATGGGCGTCTTCGGGAGCCCCAGCTACCTGCGACGCGCCGGCACGCCGAAGCTCCCCCGTGACCTCGCCGATCATCGATGCCTCGTGATGACGAGCACCCGCCGCCCGACGAGCTGGCCTTTCCTGGAGGGGCGCAAGCTCCGCTCCGTCACCATCACGCCCTACATCGCGATCAACAGCTACGAGGTGTTGTCCCGGCTCGCCATCGCCGGGCTCGGGCTCGCCCGGCTCACCAGCGGCTTCTCCCGGGAAGCGGTGGCGAAGCGTGAGCTCAGGGAGGTGCTCGTGCCGTTCGTCCCGCCCCCTCAGCAGCCGCTGGTCGTCTACCCCAGCGTCCGCACCGTCTCTCCGGCGGTGCGCGCCATGGTCGATCTGCTCGTGGAGCACTTCGAAGGGCCCTTCGCGTTGTAGACGAAGGGCGCCGCCCGTGGGGCGCTTCACCGGGCCGCCGTCACCGGGGACCCCGCGCGCAGCCCCGCTCATTCCGCGGAAAGGGACGGCGAAGGAGGCTGTCGGGCGCGCCCCCAATCACAAGTCGACCCCTTCGTGGCATCATCCGTCCGTGATCCTGACGAACATCGACTCGGTCCCCGGCAAGACCATCGTCCAGCACATGGGGCTCGTGCAGGGCAGCACCATCCGGGCCAAACACATCGGCCGCGACATCATGGCGGGCCTGAAGAACCTCGTCGGCGGCGAGCTGCGCGGCTACACGGAGCTGCTCCAGGAGAGCCGCGACGAAGCGCTGGCGCGCATGACCGATCAAGCCCGCCTCCTCGGGGCCAACGCGATCATCAACGTGCGCTTCGCCACCTCCTCCGTCGCCCAGGGCGCCTCGGAGATCCTCGCCTACGGCACCGCCGTGCGCGTCGAGTGAGACCCCATGGGGTTCCTCGTCGTCCTGACGTTGCTCCTGCTCGGCCTCGTGGTGGGCGGCAGCATCGAGCGCAACCACTTCCGCGACCTCGAGCAGCGCGAGCACGCGTCCCGTCACCGCGTGGTGCTCTCGGACAAACACTGCGACGATCCGCGCCCCGTGGCCCGCGCCAGCCTCGCCGTGGGCTCCGTCGTGATCTCCACGGACTACTTCAAGCAGTTCCTCGCCGCCTGGCGCCTCCTCTTCGGGGGCGAGCTACGAGGTCACGCGACCCTCCTCGAGCGGGCGCGTCGTGAAGCGCTCCAACGCATGAAGGAGTCCGCGCCCCACGCGGATCTCTTCCTCAACGTGCGCTTCGAGACCTTCATGATCTCCCAGAACTCCCAGAACGCCCTCGGCACCGTGGAGCTGTTCGCCTACGGCACCGCGATCCGCTTCGTGCGGCGGCTCGACGACGACCTCGACGTCCCGTCTCCTCACGACGCGCGCCGGTAGTGCATCGCGACCGCGCCGCAGCGGAGCGGCTGAGCCGACAGGAGCTCGAGCCTCCGCGTGCTCGGGAGCCCGCCCTGGTACAGCGTCGGGCCGTGACCGGCGATCCGGGGATGGACGAGGAACCTGTACTCGTCGATCAGATCGAGCCGGTCGAGGGCGGTGGCCAGCTTGCCGCTGCCCAGCAGCACGCCGGCGGGGGTCGCGTCCTTCAGCTCCTGCACGCCAGCGCGCAGATCGCCGGCGATGTGGTGGCTGTTCGTCCACGGGAAGTCCGTGCGCGTCGAGGACACCACGTACTTCGGCTTCGCCTCCAGCTTGACCGCCCAGTCGCGCACCGCTGGCGGCGCCTCCTCCTCGCCGCGGGCGACGGCGGGCCAATGGCTCTCCATCATCTCGTAAGTGGTGCGCCCCCACAGCATGGCCCCGGCCTCGTCCATGAGGCGGGTGAAGAAGGCGTGCGTCTCCTCGTCGGCGATCCCTTCCTGGTGGTCGACGCAGCCGTCCAGGGTGACGTTGATGCTGAAAGTCAGAAGTCCCATGGCCGCCGAGTCTACAGGACCGGCGGCGCCCCGTGGCGCCTCATGACGTCGCTCCGCGCTCATCGACCTGCCGTTCGGAACGGGGGCGTCCGTGCTCGAAGGTCTCTCGGGGTGCTCCGCCAGAAAGAGACCGATCGGTCTCTTTTCTATCCGTCGCGCGGCGCTCCGGCCTTGACGCCCCGCCCCCGCCGCCTCACGCTTGGGACCGTTCGGTCTCTTTTCTCCACTCCCGCCTTCTCCACTCCGCGGAGCCCCCGATGAGTCAACCGGAACCCCAGACCAAAGGCGAACGGACCCGTGAGCTGCTGCTCGAGAGGGCGGCGGCGCTGTTCAATCAGCACGGCTATCGGGCTGCGCCCCTCTCCGCGATCATGGAGGCCACGGGGCTGCAGAAGGGGGGCATCTATCGCCACTTCGAGAGCAAGGAGCAGCTGAACCTCGAGGCCTTCGACTTCGCCGTCGGCCGCATGCGCGACCGCTTCGCGGAGGCCCTGGCGGACGCCTGCAACGCCCCCGACCGGCTCCGGGCGATCGTGCGCGTCTACTCGCGCATCCCCACGGATCCCCCGGTGCCCGGCGGTTGCCCCATCCTCAACGCCTCCGTGGAGGCGGACGACGCCCACCCCGAGCTCCTCGAGCGCGCCCAGGAGGTCATGAAGGGCCTCGAGACGGCGGTGCGACGCATCCTCGTCGACGGCAAGAGGGCCCGGGAGCTGCGGGGCGACGTCGACGTCGAGGGCACGATCGCCCTCTTCATCTCGTCCCTCGAGGGCGCCGTCATGCTCTCCAAGCTCCATGGCAACGACCGCCCCATGTGCCAGGTGACCCGCCACCTCCACAAACTCATCGACGGCATGGCCCTGCTCCCACCCGCCGAGCTCACGCGGACACCCCGCGCTCCCCAAGCCACGCGCTCGACCAAGGCTTCGCGGCGCCGCAGTCCCCGCGGCCGCTGAGGCGCGCGTCCGCTCGCCCCACGCGACGTCCCTCGATCCACCGCCCACCACCGAACACGAACCTTCGACTCGGGCGTCCGCGCCGTCTCCGCCGCCCTCCACACGACAAGCCCCGAAACCCTCTCGCCCGACCGGCGGCTCGCGCCCGGTCTCCACGCCCGGCGCCACTCGCCCTTCCTGGCGCGATCTCCGTCGCGCCAAAAAAGCGACCGATCGGTCTCTTTTCGAGATCCGACGCAGAACGGAACCCAACGACGACGAAGGAGCACGACGATGACGACGACCGTGGACGTGGTGGTGATCGGCGGAGGGCCCGGCGGCTACTCCGCGGCGATTCGGCTGGCCCAGCGGGGCCTCGAGGTGGTGTGCATCGAGCGGGAGAGCGTGGGCGGGGTGTGCCTGAACTGGGGGTGCATCCCGTCGAAGGCGCTCATCACGGTGGCGGAGCGCTACGGCTGGGTCACGTCCCAGAGCGCGAGCTTCGGCGTCGACGTGGAGGGGGTGCGCCTCGATCTTCCTCGCGCCCAGGAGCGCAACCGGGAGATCGTGCGGCACCACACGGAGGGCGTCGCGGGGCTGCTGCGGAGCAACGGCGCCCGGCTCGTGAGAGCCCACGCGCGCCTCGATGGTCCTCGTCGGGTGCGCGCCGTCGACGGCGAGGGGCGCGAGCACCGGTTCGAGGCGCGCCGCGCCGTCCTGCTCGCCACGGGGGCGCGCGTCCGGGAGGTGCCCGGGGTGCCCGTGGACGGGCGCGCGGTGCTCACGGCCCGGGAAGCGGTGTTCCTACAGGAGGTGCCGGAGCATTTGATCGTGCTGGGTGGCGGCGTGATCGGGCTCGAGCTCGGCTCCGCCTACCAGAGGCTGGGGGCGCGCCTCACGGTCGTGGAGCTGGGCCCGACGTTGCTGCCCGGCGTCGATCCGGACCTGGTGCGCGTCGTCGAGAAGCGCCTGCGGGCGGCGGGTGCGACCCTCCTCACGGGGGCCCGCGCCCTGGGCAGCGACGTGACGGCGGACGGCGTGCGGCTCACGATCGAGCGGTCGGGGGCAACGCAGGGCGGCGGCGCGGCGAACGGCGGCGCGGCGAACGGCAACGGCGCGGCGAACGGCGGCGCGGCGGACGGCAACGGCGCGGTGGAGGTCCTCACGGGCAGCCACCTGCTCGTCGCGGCGGGCTTCGTGCCTCACACGGCGGACCTCGGCCTCGAGAGCGCGGGGGTGGCCCTGGACGAGCGGGGGCACGTGGTGACCGACGAGAGCTGCCGCACGACGGCCCAGGGCGTCTACGCGATCGGCGACGTGGCGGGGCCGCCCTATCTCGCCCACAAGGCGTTCAAGGAGGCGGAGGTCGTGGCGGAGGTCATCTGCGGGCGCCGCGTCACCCGCGACTGGCAAGCGATGCCCGCCGCCATCTTCACGGATCCGGAGATCGCCACCGTGGGCATGGATGAAGCCACCGCCCGCGCCATCGCCGCGGGCGGCGCAGCCGCGACGCCCCGCGGCTGGAACGTCTCAGCCCAGGGCGCCGCCGTGCGCGTCGGCAAATTCCCCTTCGCGGCCCTGGGGCGCGCCATGGCCCTCGGCAAGGCGGACGGCTTCGTGAAGGTCGTCGCCCTCGGCGATCGACTCGTCGGCGCGGGCGTCGTGGGTCCGGAAGCCAGCGAGCTCATCGCGGAGCTCACCCTCGCCCTCGAGATGGGCTCGTCCCTCGAGGACCTCGCCCTCACGGTGCACGCCCACCCGACCCTCAGCGAAGCGGTCCACGAAGCCGCCGAGCACGCCCTGGGCCAGGCGGTGCACATCATGAATCCAAGGCCCGCCAGAACCTCTGCGGCCAAAGCGGCGTCTGCGACCGTGCGCTGAGTGGATACATTGCCGCGAGCCGGAGGTGTCTACGTACATGCCCCACCTCGTCGAGCTCCTCCGGCCGTGGGCGCGGACACCCGGCTCCGACGGCAGCGTGACGGCTCCCCGAGAGTCTCCACTCGGAACTTGCGCCCGACGGCCCTCTGCGCGTCAACTCCCCGCTGGAGAAGGGACTCGTGGGCGACGATTCTCGCTGCGGTCTACCGGACGCGCCTAGCGTGAGCGCTCGAGTCACGACAGCGCGTTGGCTCGCGGCGCTGCTGCTCCTCGCGCCCTTCATCATCTTCGTGAGCCTGTCCCCGCCTGGGGATGGTCCATCCCCCTCGTCGTCGTCCTGGCGCTGAGCGTGACGAAATTGGCTCCGCCCCTCCGCGTTCACGCCCTGTTCTTTGGGCTCCTCGCTACCCTGCTCACAGCAGAGGTCCCGTGGCCGTTGCCCTTCGCTTTACCGGTGCTGCTCCTCGTGGCTCTGCGAGGGCGCTCCGCGGCCGTTCGGGAGGCGACGACGTGGCTCCGCGGCGGCGAGCTGGATCGCGGAACACTGCTGTTCGCAGCTGGCGTCGCCGTGGTGAGCTCCGGGGCGCTCGTCCTCTGGTTCACCTACGGCGACGCGGACGTCTCCGACATCGTCGCCATGGTGCCCCCGTCGAGCGTCTCCACCCTGGTTGCCATCGCGGTGGTGTTCTCCGTCGCGAACGCGGGGAGGAGTTCCTCCTCGAGGGCACACCGTCGCGGAACAGAACACCCCGCTGGGACGCGTTCAGCTCGACCTCGGCGTACCAGCCCTCCGGCAACACCGCCCGCACGAACGTGGGTCCAGGCGGGTCCAGGCGCACACGCGGCGCGGAACCGCTGCACCAGGTTTGGTACAGCGTGAAAGCCCTGGACTCGACGAGGCGCTGCCTCACTCGGTCGAACGGCTAAGCGTACCTCGCAACCAGGCACGCTGGGAGGCGATGTCGCTTCGTAGCGCCCAAGATCAAACTCATTGCCCTCGAAGAAAGTGATACCAACGGCCGGCGGAACGCAGCTGTGTCACGAGCCAAGCGGGGAAGAAGGAGAGCAGATCGAGCGTCGTGTCGGTGCTCGGCTGGAGCCGAACGGACTGGTCGTAGGCGCCGACGAGCCCGGGATCCAGTAGGTTGAAGCCTGGCTGCCCCGTAGTCAGATTCTGAGGATTGCCCCGGCACTCGCCGCTTTCGAAGAAGTCTTGCCACATCTGCGCGGCTTCGAAGTGATCGTGGGGCAGCATGCGGGCGTCGAGGCCCAGAAGGGAGCCAAAGATCCGCCAGAAATAGTACCAGTTGGCCTCGTTGAACGCGAAGCCGCGGGGGCGAGCGCCTTGCTCCGCCCTCCAGTGCATCGCGGGGACGTAAGCGAAGGTGAGCAGGGTGAAGGCGACGGAACTCTGGTTGTAGAGCTGGCGCCCCGCTACGGCGTAGGCCGGGGTGCGCAACATCCGGTTGTGCATCATGCCGAGGAGCAGCGTCGTTACGATGGTGCGCTTCTGGTAGGCGAGTCGCCAGGCTCCGTTCATGTTACCCCACAGGATCCGGAACATGATCCGAGCCGTCTCGAGCACCCGGTGACGAAGCACCTGCGAGACGTAGGAGTGAGCGCGCCGCTGGAAGAGCGCTTCGATGTCCCGATGCAAATACGTCGCCTTGAATGAGAAGGAGTTGAGCTCATTGACGGTGGAGAGCTGCAAAAACACGTAGAACGCCTCGTCCCGAGCCGCCTCGAAGGCGGCCGTGAACTGCTGGGCGTTCGCGCACCCCGTGATGTTCGTGGCGTCGCCGGCGCGCGCGCCAGCGAACATCGCGCGGGCGAGATCCCCGTCGCCGTAGCCGCTCCCCCACCAGCCCTCCAGCGCGGAGAAGGCGGAGATGGCGGGGCGGTAGCCCGTGCCGCTCATCGGAGTAGAGCGAGCGTAGCTCCCGTCCCAGTGCTGGCGCAGCGCAGCGAACAGATTCGGGCGCGCTTCGAGGAGTACGGAGTAGAGCGAATCGCGGGCAGGCAGCGAATTGTGCAGGAGCACCGAGACGTCGAAGCCTCTCACCAGGAACGGCATGGCCCGACGTTTACGCCACTCCGTGACCGAGTTTGAAAATTGCTCCTGGCAGCTGCACGTTCGCCGAAAGTTTTGCCTGACCCTTGGTCGGAGCGCCTCATCGTGGAACTCGACCTCCCGGCGAGCTCCCGGCTAGCAATCTCTTTCAGCGAATCTTCTGCGACCGGGTCCGTCAAACACTGTGGATAGCGATTTAGTGGAACCCCCTGGCCGTCGAGCCTCAGCGTCGATGCAATGGTAGCTTGCTCAGCGCAGAGCTCACCTCGCCCCCGACGCCGGGGGTCAGCGCCCGGAGCTGGTCGGCGATGGAGGTGAGCTCTCGATCGAGGCGCTTTCCCGAGCGTTCGAGCTCCGCAAGCTTGCGCTCGATGAGCTGCGTCTGACGCACCGTGAACCCATGAGGCAAACGCGGTCATTCGGGTCACGCTTCTTGCGCCACCGGCCGCGTGGACGCGGAACCCCCAGCTTGACCTTGTAGGCGGCCAAGGCGACCTGCTGACTGTTGCTGAGATCGACCTCGCCGAACCGCTCCGGACCGTGCTTCAGGTTCCAGAGGTACCGAATGATTTGCCGTCTCTCGAGGTCCGGAGCAATGCCAGTCTCTTCGATGGCCTTGGCGAGGTCCTCCACCCTTGCCTGGCGGCCGTTGCGTTTGATGATCAGCATGTCGGCTCCTGGGACGGTCGTCCTCGCCTCTCGGGACACCTTGCCACGGCTCCCGCTGACACGCCTACTTCTCGGGCTCACCTCGCTGGTAGGTGATGGAGCCGCCGATGAACAGCCCCGGCACGAACGTGAAACGGGCGGCGAGCTTCAGTCCATCGCCGCCTCCGCTTTGGGCACCTGCACACGCACGGGACGGACGATGCAATCCGCAATCGGCCACCAACGACATCGCACTCCTCCTCTTCTCCGCAGGCAGCCCATCTCGCGCAGAACTGCTAGTGATCGTGGAGAAGGGCTTGAGGACGAATGGTGGATGATTCGGGACTTGGGGTGCGCCCACGCGTAGCTGCAACCCCTCATCATGCGCCCGCGGCTTCGTGGGGAGTTTCCACGTGGAAACAGGACAGCAGGGCGTTTCTGAGGTTTCCTCAGGCGCAGTCACCCCCCTGGGCACCGCCCTCCCCCCGATACTTCGCCTGCAGCCCTTGCAGAAAGCGGCGCAGGATTTGATCTTGGCAGGCGCGGTAGTGTTTGTGGTCCGGCTTGCGGAAGAACGCGGAGAGCTCGGTCTTGGTGAGCGGCATGCCTGCCCGATGCAGGACCTCCAGCATGTCGTCGTCCCGGTAACTCAGGGCGATCCGGAGCTTGCGGAGGATGATGTTGTTGTTCAGCCGCTTCTCGGGCGCGGGGCGTGGACCCTCCTGCTTGCCTCGCTTCAGGGTGATGAAGCCGTCCAGGAACGTCGCCAGCACCTCGTCGCTGCACTCCTGGAAGGCAGGGTCGTCATCGCGCTTCAGCCAATCGCTCACCTGCGCCCGCGTCACCGGCGCGCCGCCGAGGCCGAAGATGGCGATCATGCGGTCGTCGTCGAAGTCGAAGGTGTAGCGCAGGCGACGGAGGACATCGTTGTTGGTCACGGGGAGCTCCTCACATGCGGTGTCGTCGTGCCGCCGCTGGCGCACTTCGTCGCGTCGCGGTCTTCATCGCACGACACGGCGGCGGATCGGATCACGCGTCGGGCGGCGTTGCCGCCGATCTCTCTTCGGTGAAGCGGCGCGCTCACCGGGGCACCGCGCCGACCTCTTGGAGCCACTCGACGGCGAAGGGCCACGGGCCGTAGCCGGCGGCAGCGTTGATGTGGCCCGCGCCGGGGAAGAGCCGAAAGGGAACGCCGAGCCCCTGGGCGATCTCTTCGAGCTCCTCGGCGGAGGCGTGATCGTCGTCGTCGCTGCCCGCCAGCAGGCTGTGCTCGGCGATGGGCGCCCACGCGTCGCGCCTTTGCGGGGGCGGCAAGAAGGACTGGATGGGCTCGAAGAGGGAGTACGGCGACGGCGGCGCGACGAGCAGCGCCGCGCGGACGTGCTCCGCGCCGTGTTCTGCGATGTAGTGGTCCACCGCCCAGCAACCGAGGGAGTGCGCCACGAGCGTCACCGGGGACGGCGCCGCTGCGACGAGCTCGGCGAGCTCCGCGACCCACGCCGCGCGCTGGGGCTCGGTGGGAGCGGAGAGCTCCGGGAAACTCACGGGGACGCCGCGTCCTTCGAGCTCTGCGCGGAGCCAGTGTTGCCAGTGACCGGGACCGGAGCCGTCGTAGCCGTGGACGAGGAGAATCATGGGGCGCGATGGTAGCGGAGGTGGGGAGCGCGCGCGAAGCGCGCGCGGACGTGAGGCCCCGCTGGAGATGTCCCGAGCCGCGGGGAGCCGCGGGGACTCACCGTGCCGGTGAAGCGGCGGCGCCTGCGGCGGGGAGCGCGGGACTGGTGTGTTGCTGCAGGTAGCCGTGACCACCTCACTCCGCGACAGGCGTCTGGCCTCTGCCGTTATCTCGACGGACTGGAGGCGATCTCGGGGTGGGGGCTCCGCCTTGGGGAAGGGGCGCTGCGCTTCGAGACCCGATCATCGAGTCTGCAAAACGGTTCACATTTCATTGGGTCGCTAAACTTCTCGACGCAGTGTCGTTGAAGTCGATGCGCGCTTCGTAAGCCGTCGATGTCGCGCCCCTCGAGCGGGGCTCGTGGTCCGGGCGTGTGCTACGGTGCCGCCCCAGGATGGATCCCGGGATTGGAGTGCGTGCTTCTTTCGAGGAGCCGACGCGGTTCGCGCAGCCGCCGGCTCATGTGTATCACCAGCGCGGCGTGGTGCCCCTCGACTATCCGGTCATCTTCGAGGAGGGCTGCCTCGAACCGCGGAGTGGGGCGCTGCGTTGGGCGGTGAGTCGCCTGCGCCCGACGCAGCGTCACCGTGCGTTCGTGGTTTGTGATGGGGGCTTCGCCGAGGCGACGCCAGAGCTGCTTTCGCGCATCGACGGTTACTTCGCCGCCCACGGGGATGCGCTGGAGCTCGCCGCGCCGCCGGTGATCGTGCCGGGCGGTGAGGCCGCAAAGAACGACCCGTCGTACGTGTCGCGACTGCACGAGCAGATGCTCGAGCTGCGGCTCGATCGACACTCCGCCGTCATCGCCTTCGGCGGCGGCGCGGTGCTCGACATGGTGGGTTACGCGGCGGCGACGTTCCATCGGGGGGTGCGGCTCGTGCGTGTGCCGACCACCGTCCTCGCCCAGGACGACGCCGGCGTCGGCGTGAAGAACGGCATCAACGCGTTCGGCGTGAAGAACCTGCTCGGCTGCTTCGCGCCGCCCTTCGCCGTCGTGAACGACTCCACGCTGCTCCTCACCCTGAGCCCCCGCGACAAACGCGCGGGTATGGCCGAGGCGGTGAAGGTCGCCCTGATCCGCGATCCCGCCTTCTTCGAGTGGCTCGAGCTGAACGCAGCGGAGCTCAGGACCTTCTCCCCGCAAGCGCTGGCCACGTTGGTCCGGCGCGGCGCGGAGCTGCACCTGGAGCACATCGCGAAGGGCGGCGATCCCTTCGAGAGCGGCAGCGCTCGCCCCTTGGATTTCGGCCACTGGTCGGCGCACAAGCTCGAGAGCTTGTCGGACTACGAGCTCCGCCACGGCGAGGCGGTGGCCATCGGCATGGCGCTCGATTGCCTCTACGCGGCGGAGATCGAGCTCTTGCCCCGCTCGGAGGCGGCGCGGATATGCGCCTTGCTGCGCGCGCTCGGCTTTCGGTTGGGTCACGAAGCGCTCACACGGCGCGAGCGAGGCCGCCTGTCCGTGTTGCGGGGGCTCGAGGAGTTCCGGGAGCACCTGGGCGGCGAGCTGACGCTCACCTTGCTCGAAGGTGTGGGGCGCAGCGTGGACGTGCACCAGGTGGACGAGGCCGCCCTGGAGCGAGCGCTGGAGCGGCTGCTCGACTCGGTGTCCCCGGAGAGCCGCAGGCGCCCCCTGAGCCGCGATGCGACGGACGAGCCCCTGGACGAGCCGTGACGATCCGGCGATGGCGAGCGTGCGGAGAGGCGACCGTGACGTCGGCGTGTGCGGCGGCGAGCGGGCGGCGACGCGAGTGCGACGGCGCTGTGTGCGGCGGCGCTGTGTGTGGGCGATGAGCGTGCGGCGAAAAAGCGGACCGCAAAGATCGAGTTCGATGAGTGAGCCCTGATGAACCAACGAGCGCAGACCTCTGGAGGAGCGCAGCCATGCGCCTGACGTCGGGACATCTGACCTATTGCAGCAACATCCACCCGGGCGAGTCTTGGGAGGAGCTCGAGGGGCACCTCCGCAGACACGTGCCGGAGCTGGTGACGCGCCTCGCGCCCGCGGACGGCTTCGGGCTGGGGCTCCGGCTCTCCGCGCGCGCTGCCTGGGAGCTCGAGCGGCCAGAGACCTTCGAGCGCTGCTCGGACATGCTCCGGGAGCTCGGCGCCTACGTGTTCACGGTGAATGGCTTCCCCTACGGGCAGTTCCATGGGGCGCGGGTGAAGGAAGACGTGTACCTGCCCGATTGGCGCTCGACGGAGCGGCTCGACTACACGACGCGGCTCGCCCGCATCTTGGCTCGCCTCGCGCAGCGGCACCCGGAGATGCCGCGCACCCTGAGCATCAGCACGGTGCCCGGCTGCTTTCGCGCTCTCGGCGACGCAGACGCCCGCACCGCGATCGCCGCGCGGCTCATCGAGCAAGCGCAGCTCCTGCACCAGCTCGCCGAGGAGACGGGCGTGACCGTCGTGCTCGCCCTCGAACCCGAGCCCGCCTGTCTGCTCGAGACGACGGCGGAGTGCGTGCGCTTCCTCGAGGAGGACGTCTTCCGCGGAAACGCGGGGCTGCCCGAAGCGGTGTTGCGACGACACCTGGGCCTGTGTCTCGACACGTGCCACGCCGCGGTGCAGTTCGAGGACCCCGAAGAGACCCTCGCGTTGATCCGCTCGAGCGAGATCACCCTCGCCAAGATCCAGGTGACCGCGGGCCTCAGCGTACCGAAGGCGGGGCCCGAGGAGCGGGCGCGGCTCGCGGAGTTCGCGGACGGAGTTTACCTGCATCAGGGCAGCGTGGATCTCGGGGACGAGGTGGTGCGCTTCGTCGATCTGCCGGAGGCCCTCGGCCGCGCCGAGCTCTGGGACCGCCCTTGGCGCGTGCACTTTCATGTCCCGGTGTTCCAGCGGGAGCTGCCGCCCTTCGAGAGCACGCAGCCTTATGTGCGCGCGATCCTCGCAGCGCACCGGGCGCGGCCTCTGACGGAGCACCTCGAGGTGGAGACGTACACCTTCGACGTGCTTCCCGAGCGCTTCAAGCCGAGCAGCGTCACCGAGGCGATCGCCCGAGAGCTCGAGTGGACCCTGCGGGAGCTCGATGCTTCGAACGACGACGCACAGCGAGCAGCGCGGCGGGACGACGCACCAGAAGCAGCGCGGAGGGAGCCATGACCCAACCAAGGCTCGTCGACGAGGACGACCAGGTCACCCACCGCGCGAGCGTCGCCCGGAACACCGCACCCCACGACGCCACGCGAGGTGATGTTGTTGGAGCCAAGCGCGGCCCGACGTTGCGCACCCTGCTGCGCCTCGGGCGGATCTCCAACTTGCCCACAGTATGGACGAACTGTTTGGCTGCGCTCGCTCTGGCCGGGGGCACCTTCGAGCCGCTCTCGTTCCTGGTCGCGGCCCTCGCCATGTCCTTCGCCTACACCGGCGGAATGTTCCTCAACGACGCCTTCGACCGGGAGATCGACGCGCGAGAGCGCCCCGAGCGTCCCATCCCGTCGGGAGAAATCAGCGCGGGCGCGGTGTTCGCGCTCGGCTTCGGGCAGCTCTCGCTCGGCGTGCTCCTCGTCGCGAGCCTTGGGCCCCTCACGGGTGGCCCTCTCAACCTCCCCGCGGTGGTCGCGGCGCTTGTCCTGTGCGGCGTGATCGTCCTCTACGATGTCCATCACAAACAGAACCCCCTCTCCCCCCTGGTGATGGGCCTGTGCCGCGTCGGTGTGTACGCGACGGTGGGGCTCGCCTTCGCCCCGCGCCCCCTGGAGCTTCCGTGGCCCCTGCTCGTCGGCGCGCTCCTGCTGCTCGGCCACCTGATCGGCCTCACCTACGTGGCCAAGCAGGAGAACCTCGGCTCCGTGAAGGGGTCCTGGCCGTTGGTGTTGCTCGCTGGTCCGGTGCTCTTCGGGATCTCGCGCTCGGGCGATGAGCTAGCGGTGTTGGGCTTCGTGGTGCTGCTGGTGGGGCTGGAGCTGTGGGCCTTGTCGCTGCTCCGTCGCGTTCCGCCGCGGATCCCGCAGGCGGTGATCACGCTCATCGCGGGGATTTCGCTGGTGGACGCCGTTCTTCTGGCGAGCGTCGGGCAGTGGGCGCTGGGGGCGCTGGCGGTCGGCGGATGTGGGTTGACGTTGGGCTTGCAGCGGTGGGTGCGGGGGACGTGAAGGGGGGGCGGTGAGATGACGAGGCGCTGCGGGAGGACGAACTTGCCCTGGTCCTCCGTCCCGTCACATCGGACCTCTAGAGGACGAGCGAGCTCTGGTGCCTCACCCGATGCCGCGAAGACGCTGACGAGCTGCGGGTCGGCCGTCAGCGGGGGAGCGTCGTCCGCACCATCGGGGCCGCTGACGTCGTCGAGGGCCCTCCGTTGGCCCTCGAACTCAGGACATGTCGGTCGGTTCGAGCAGCAGGTTGGTCACGCCCGGGATGCGGCGTAGGGCGTCGGACAGCGCGGGGGACACCACGTAGGCGTCCGAGACCTGCGACATCCGGCTGAGCGGGGGCAAGCTCGCCGGTCGATCGTGGACCCCGAGGGGATGGATGAGGACATGGTCCGACGATGCGACTCTGCCCTTGTGGTCGAGGATCGTGAGCGGCAGGTACTCGCACGCCGCGCGACACGCGCTCTCGATCGCCGCGGTGACCCGGGCGCTGCAGATCAGCAGGTCGTCGCCGTTGGCGATGACGTCGGGCAGCCACCGCCCGCCTCGGTACGGATCCAGCCTGACGGCGCAGGGGGACGGCCAGCTCGCTGCCACCGACTCGCCCGCTTCGAGCTCGTGTCGCAGCTCGCTCAGCTCCGATGGCAGATCGCCGACGACGCCGTGATCGGGATCCGTCCAGTCGTCGACGCGGAGCAGCGACCACTGCGCGCCGTCGGAGGGCGGCGCGGGCGCGCGCTGCGACTCGAGGACGGTCCTCTCGGGGGTCCGCCCAGCGTCGTCGGATTGGCGTGGGAGGTGGGGGTGGCTGTATTCGAGCCACCTGCGCGGAGGTGGTGGGGGGACGGCGCACTCCTCCAGCAGAGCTGCCGGAACCTCGGCGAGCTCGGCGTCCGGCATGGTGGATCGACGCGCGAGCGCGAGCCATGCGACGACCTCCAAGGGCGGGAGGTGCCGCAGGATCCGCCGCTCCTCCACCAGCGAGGACGGCACGATCTCGCCGTAGAAGGCGTCGTGCTCTTCGCACAGCGCCCGCAGCGCCGCGACGAACCCGGGGACGTCGCCCTCGAGGAACGCGACCAGGAGCTCCATGCGTGCATCGCGGCGGTCCGCGCTCAGCTCCCGGAGCCGCGCCAGCATGGACTCGATCTCCGCCACGGGGCGCCCCAGGCCGACGGCGTCCATGGCGATGCGCGTGTAGAGGAAATCCTCCTCGTACTCCTTGCGCGGGTTGCACTCGCGCGGCGCCCGCGCGGCGATCGAGGCCATCGCGTCCCGATCGCCGACACACACGGCGTCGAACCACGCCAGCAGCCGCGACGTCGCGACGTCCTCGGGCGAAACCTCGCGCAGCAGGTCGTCGCAGGCCTGCACGCCCAGCTGCAGAAACTCGTAGAGGTCCTGCGCGTCCCCCTCGAGCAGGAACTCACCGACGCCGAGCTGCCGGTACAGCTTGGTGATGCGCGTGACGAGATCGAAGCGACGTCCGGCTGGGTTGCTCGAGGCGCCGTCCAACACCTCGTACAGCCGATCGAGCGACGAGCGGGTCGCATGAGCGACGAGATTCAGGTTCATGGGCGGTTCCTC
>Ga0207873_1001546_pt1 | contig 21526 bp, 38 predicted proteins | sample BGWIniCompost_FD_187373 | JGI IMG/M metagenome (GOLD analysis project Ga0207873, IMG submission 187373) | Cellulose adapted compost microbial communities from Newby Island Compost Facility, Milpitas, CA, USA - BGW Initial Compost (SPAdes)... ...
GTTGTTGCGAACGCGGGGTCGCTGACCACTGGCGACACCGTGATCCGCGACCGCCTACAGGCGGCTGGGCACACCGTCGTGCTGCGCAACGACGAGGACCCGGAGTACACCGGCGCCTACGACGGCGTGTTCATCTCCGACTCGTGCTCGGGCGGCACCGTCAGCGCCAAGTACGACACGGTGGCCAAGCCCGGGATCACCGCCGAGAACGTGACCTGGCGCCTGGGCACGTACCTGGGCGCCATCGACGGCACCCAGTGGACGGTCGAGAACACCGACGGCAACGGCGGGCTGACCGGCCCCCAGACCGTCTACACGGCGACGATGCCGCAACAGGGCATCGACACCGATGTGCTGCCCGCCGGGGCGACCGTGGTGGCGCGGCTGACCGGCGACTCCGACCACGGCGTCTACGTCCGCTACGCCGCCGGTGGCGCGCTCACGTCCGGCACGGCCCCGGCCAAGCGCGTGTTCCTGCGCATCGGCGACGGCGCGATGGCCAGCCTGACCGCGGCCGGTGTGCAACTCCTCGACGCGGCCATCGAGTGGGCGTTCGGCCCGGCCGCGCCCATCGAGAAGCAGGGCGGCGACACTGCGCTCAGCACCGAGTCCGGCGGCGTGTCGGCCACTGTCAGCTCCGGGGAGACCGCGCACGGCACCGAAGCGGGCTCGGCAGGTCCGCGCGGCTCCGAGGACGCGATCGGCACCGAGGACGGCTACGTTGCCGAGGGGCGTGACGGCGCCGATGCGCACGGCACCACCGAGAGCGGCGACGTCTCGGCCACCTCTACCTCGGGGGAGACCGCCACCGCCACCGAGGTCTACGACAGCGCGGCCACCATCGACCCGCCCGCCGAGACGGCGATCGCCGCTGACGAGGGGCACATCGCCATCCCTGGCGAGGACGTCACGGCCGCGTTCGACGCGCACGTGGCGCCCACTCAGGTCACCTCCACGCCGCCCCCCGACCTGGCGTTCGGCCAGGAGGGCGGCTACATCGAGACCCTGTACGGCGACCTGATCGTCACCCTGTTCGCCGTTGACGCGGAGACCGGCGAGCTGACGGTCCTGCCCGACTACGAGAGTCTGTCCATCTCTCGGGAGCGCAACTCCAAGGGCGCGATCAGGCTCGACTACCCGGCCAGCGGCAAGGGGTTCGAGCTGCTGCGGGGCGCGGTCACGGGCAACCGCGACCTGGAGATCGAGATTTGGACTAACGGCACCCCCAACGGGGCCCTACGCGGGTACCTGCAGGAGGGCCAGGGTGACGACGTCGCCGAGGACAGCAGTTGGACCTTTGCCGGGTCCCTGCTGGAGGTGCGCACCGACGAGACCATCCTTTACCCGCAGTCGCGTGGCGAGCAGATCGTCGACCCGGATACCGGTGAGCTGGTCTGGAGCAACCCGAATCGAGAGCTCATCCTCAACGCCGACACCCCCGGTGAGGTGCTGGCACTGCTACTGGAGCAGGCGCAGGACCGGGGCGCGCTGACCGACATCGAGCGGGACTTCACCACCACCGAGGACTCCAACGGCGCCGCCTGGGCCGGGGTGATCTCAGGGAAGTTCTCGCCCGGCGTCACCTACACCCAGATTCTGGAGCGGATGGTCACCCTCGGGCTGATCGAGTGGGCGATCGTCTGGGACTGGCAGAGCCAGCGCAAGCTGCTCAAGGTCTGGAACGCGGGCGGGCGCGGCACCGATCTCACCCTGGGCTCCCGACCGGTGGTGCTGCGGCGGGGTCGCAACCTGCTGGACGCGCCGCGCAAGTGGTCGGTGCGCGAGGCGGGTACCCACCTGCTCGCCGCTGGGGATGAGGGGCTCTACGAGGAGGCGGGCGACTCCACTGCGCTGGAGCGTCGGGATCGGCGCGTGGAGCGTTACGCCAGCCTCAACGGCGCCACCACCGACGAGGCGCTGTTGGCGTTCGCGCAGGCGGAGCTCACCACCGTGGTCAAGGGGCTGCAGGTGGTCGAGCACGGCATCGGCATGCTGCCCGGCGAGCCGCGCCCGATCATCGCCTACGACATCGGCGACTGGGTGTACTCGCTGACCACCACCGAGCCTGAGCGGCTGCGCGTGGTGCAGTGGCAGATCGACATCGACGCCGACCGGCAGCTGACCGGCAAGGTGGCCCTCAACGACACCTGGGCTGACGCGATGGAGAAGCTGCGCCGCCAGCTCAACGCCATCCAGTCCGGTGAGGCCGTGGTGGGCACCAGCGAGTCGCCGCCGGACACCGGCGTGGACCGCACGCCCCCGGCGGCCCCGGAAGGGCTGGTGGCGACCTCGATCGCCTACCAGGACCCCGACCACACCCAGCCGTTGGCGATGGTGCACCTGTCGTGGTTGCCGGTCACCACCAACGCCGACGGCGCCGACAACCCGCTCGTGCAGGCGGCGGTGTTCATCCTCGACAAGATCGAGGACGACGCGACTAATCCGCCGGAGCCCGACCCGGACCAGGAGGACGGCGGACCGGACTACGACCCGTTCGACCCGGACACCTGGACGTGGAAGAACTGCCCGCAGATCGTGCGAGACTTCGCCGCCCAGCTGCGCGGGCTGTGGGTCGATGACGGGTCGCCGACCCCGGAGACCGACTGGCTGGCTAACTACATCGCGGAGATGTCGCAGACCCCCACGGCCGCCGAGGACGTGGCCGGTTACCGGGTCCGCTACGCGTTCATGGGCCTGGAGCAGGTCGGCGGTATTCCCTCCTCCGACCCGTTCCCCGAGGACGAGCGGGTGTACTGGGAGGTCAGCCCGGCCAACGGGATCTCGGGCACGGTGTTCTCGTTCGGCGGGGTGGATGCGGGCTCGCGGCTGCGCATCGAGGTGTGCGCGTTCGACCGCAACGGCAATCAGGGCGCCTGGTCGACGATCTCCCACGACTGCGCGGAGGATGCGACCCCGCCGCCGGTGCCGAGCGCGCCCAGCGAGTTCAAGGCGTGGTTCCGCACCCTGGACATCACCTGGGACGGGTTGGGCGCCGAGGGCGAGACCATGCCCGCCGACTTCTCGCACGTGCGCGTGTGGGTCGGTCAGGGCGCGGACATGACGCTGCCCGAGGACGAGCCGGGGCAACTGCGCTTCGCCACCCCGTTCGATCCGAACGAGACCGGCCCGCAGTACGTGGCCAACCTGCACGCCTCCGGCACCTGGAACGTTCCAGATGTGCCGCTGGGGGTCGGCTGGTACGCCTGCTTCCAGGCGGTGGACCGGCACGGCAACGCGTCGGCGCGCTCCGACGTGGTGGGCCCGGTGTTCGCCGAGCAGCTGGTCGGCGACGACCTGATCGACGAGATCATCGACGCGACCAAGCTCGGGCCGGATTCGGTGCAGACGCTGCACATCGTGGACGGCGCACTCACCTCGGCGAAGATCCAGGACGCTGCGATCATCCGCGCCAAGATCGCCGACCTGGCGGTCAACGACGCGAAGATCGAGACCCTTTCGGCCGGGAAGATCACGACCGGCACGCTGTTCGCCAATGTCACCCTGTCCGGCCAGATCCGCACCAGCGCGGACCCGTCGGCGAACCGGGTCGAGATGGACGCGGCCGGGCTGCGACTGTACCGAGGCGCAACGCTGGTCGGCGACTGGAAGGTGGAGGACGGCACCATCCTGGTGACTGGCACCTACCGATCCGGCCTGACCGGCAAGCGCGTGGAGATCACCCCGGACGGCACGTTCCGGATCTACCCGCCGTCCGGCACCAACGCCATCACGATCACCAACGAGGGCAACGACATCGTGTGGCGCGGCCCGCTGACCAACCAGCGCTCGGGTCGCCTCAACGTGAACACCCTCGGCGTCGGCCTGAACTACTCGCAGGAACAGAACCTGCTCGACTCCATCACCTCGGAGTTTGTGCTGTTCGATCGCCGCATGCGCCAGACGGCGCCGTTCATCCACCTCGAAGTAAGTGAACGGTGGTCGAACCCGGCCGGTGGCGATCAGCGGGTGCAGTTCTCGGCCGTGGATGACGACGGCGACACCTACCCGTACGCGCACCTGAACTACCTGCCGTCGAGCGGTAGCAACAGCAACCGGCCCGCACTCGTCGGCAACACGGTCGGCCTCGTGTTCATGGGTGGCGGCGGACAGGATGCGCGATTGGAGGTGCGGCACGCCACCGGCAGCTGGAGCAACTGGCTCAACGTGCACGCCAACTCGCTAGTCCCCTCCTCCTCGCGCGAGGTGAAGGAGGACATCGAGGACCTTCGCAAGGTCATCGACCCGTTGGAGACGATCCGGCAGGCTCGCGCGCGCAAGTTCATCTACAGCGACGCCCCCCAGCGGGAGCCGCGCGTCGGCCTGATCGCCGAAGAGCTGCCGGAGATTCTGCAGAACGACGACGCCGAAGTGCTCGGCATCGACCTGGTTCAGGTGGTTGGCACCCTGTGGGGGGCGATCAACCAACTCCTTGACCAGGAGACGCGCATCGTCACCGGTCGCAATCTGGTACCTAACGGCACCTACCGCGACGGTGACGTGGTGGACGTGTCGATCACCTGGGACGAACCCGCCCCCGAGGTGCCGACCGACGTCACCGCGACCGCCCTGGCGTCGATGCCCACCGCCATGGGCAAGATCCGCGCACTGGTGGTGCCCGGCAGCGTCACGGAGACCGGCTGCACGATCCGGCTCACCTTCTCCGGCATCGGCCCCACCGTGGTGAACAACGCACTGCCGATCGCTGTTGAGACGGTTGGCCGCTACATCTACACCCCGCCGCCCCCTGAGGAGTGAACGTGGAGAACGCCCCCCAGCACGACGACACCTCGCAGCAGCTGGACGTCAACGAGATAGCCGCCGAGATGGAGCGCGACCCGCTGTCCAAGGCGTTGTGGGAGAACGCCCAGTTGCGCGTGCTGGCCCGCAAGCTGCAGGCCCGTGAACAGCTGCTGCGCGACCGGATCGCGGAACTGGAGAGGCAGAAGTCGTGACCGAGCCGCTGCAGCCGCAGATCGTGCACCCGATCCAGTACCTGCCGCGCCTGGTCACCCACACCGAGCTGCAGGCGTTCCAGCATCAGGCGGGGCACTCGCAGGAGCTGGCGGGCTGGTGCGGCGGCCAGGTCGCCTCCGTTGATGGGCAGCTGGCCGTGCGGGTGGGCGAGGACGAGTACGCCTACCTCGGCGACTACGTGATGTTCGACGGCCAGCGGTACTGGGTGGAGCCCTTCGACGGCCCCGGCGGCAACTTCCGACAGCGGTACTGGCCGAAGGGCGAGGAACCCAACTGGGACTGGCGCTGCTATTACACCTGGGAGGACCAGCCCGCATGAGCATCACGGCTGGCGGCGACACCCGCGAGTACACCTGGCGCATCGAGGCGGGCGAACGGGAGAAGCTGACCGTCCCGCTGCTCGATGGCGGGGAGCCGATCGACATCACCGGCTGGTCAGTGAAGGCGGTCATCAAGGACCGGCGCGGTGGCGCACTGCTCTACACGTTCCCCGCCGAGCACATCAACATCAACGGCAGCGAGGTAGAGCTGACCATCCCCGCACCCGTGTCGGCGAACTGGGTGTGGACGGTCGGGTGGTGGCACATGGAGGTCACCCCGCCCGACCCGAACCCGCTTGACCCGCCCACGCAGATCGTCGTCGCCGGGTCCTTCCTGGTGGACAAGCACTGACCCTGTACGGAAAGGCACAACGACCGTGGCCCTCACACTCCCCAACGCCTCCCGCTCCGCCATGTGCGACGCTCTGGTGGGCCAGCTGGACGGCGGCACCATCGAGATCCGCTCCGGCACCCGCCCGGCGTCGGCCAACGACACGGCGACCGGGTCGCTGCTGGCCGCGGTGACGCTCAAGAGCCCCGCGTTCGGGGCCGCCTCCAACGGGGTCGCCACGATCAACGACCCGGACCCGGTGACGGCGAGCGCGAGCGGCACGGCGACGTGGTTCCGCGCGCTCACCTCCGAGGGGGGCACCGTGTTCGACGGGTCGGTGACGGCGACCGGGGGCGGCGGGGACCTGACCTTGGTCACCACCTCGCTTACCAACGGGCTGAGCGTGGACGTCACCGGCGGCACGGTGACGATGCCCGGCAGCTGACGACTACACCTGCGGGAGGAAGGGCGGGACACCGCCCTTCCTCCTCTTACCTCCCCGACATTGAAGAGGTGATCCGTGGCGGCGCCGACGCTCGTCTCGGTTGGTGACTACCTGTCGGAGGGCAGCGGCAGCACCGCTGTGATCGACGCCCCCGAGGGCGTGCAGGCCGACGACATCGTGCTGATCTTCCAGTACAGCGAGCACGAGGGCGCGGCCATCGACCCCACCTCGACGCCGAGCGGGTTCACGCTGATCAGCGAGGAGCACACCACCACCGACATCTCGCACACGCGGGTGTACTGGAAGCGCTCCACCGGCAGCGAGCCGTCGAGTTACACGTTCACCTTCGCCAACTCCAACTGGCGCACAGGCTTCGCGATCGCGATCCGGGGCTGCACCACCGAGGGCTCGCCGATCGATGTGGTCGACAGCAACAGCATCAGCTCCTCCGTGTCGACCACTCCCGCGGTGTCGCTGACGACCACCGGTCCCGACCGCCTGGTGATCTTCCACGGGTCGGCCTACCACACCCGCGACTGGACCGGGCCGAGCGGATACACCGTCATCCCCACCGTCGGCGTCAGCGGCGGGACGATCCTCCGCAGCGCCTGGCAGGTCATGTCGTCGGCCGGGTCGACCGGGAACGTCACCGCGACGGCCCAGGACGGCACGGACGTGATGACGGCCCACCTGATCGCGCTCAAGCCGCAGGAGGAAGTCCAGCTCGACCCGCCCGGGTCGGTGTTCGATCTGACCAACTGGAAGGTCACCCTCCCCACGGAGGACCCCGAGGACCCCGGTGACGCCGACGAGGTGACCCAACCGGAGCTGGGCACCTACGCCGACCAGCACTTCTACCTGGACGACCAGGACCGGATGGTCATGATCGCCCCGACCAGCGGGGACGTGGAGACCACCGGCGGCAGCTCGGCGACCCGGTGCGAGCTGCGCGAGATGGTCAACGACGGAGTTGACGAGGCGGCGTGGTCGCTGTACGACACGCAGGCGCGCAGCCTCACCGTCACCGGCATCTTTGACCCGACGAGCATCACCGGCGGGAGCACCCCTCGCCAGGAGATGATCATCGGGCAGATCCACGGCCCCCTCGGCAACCCGCCGCTGTACCTCGCGTGCGAGCACCACGTCGCCACGCCGCGCATCCGCATCTTCAAGTACAACGGCTCGTCCTCGCCCGGCGTGGACAACATGTTGGCCGGGATCACCCCGTCGTCGGAGATCACCTACCGGATCGAGTACGACCCCGGCAACAACCCGGCGGGCGGCACCGGGACGGTCAAGGTGTACGGGGCGTTCGGCGGGCCGGAGAACCTGGACCTGCAGAACCCGAACTTCACGTTCACCGTCGCCGACTTCTTCGGCCAGGACACGGGGCTGTACTTCAAGGCCGGGGCCTACAACAAAACCACCGTGTCGTCCGGTAGCTCGGGCGCCGCCACTGCCACCATCTCCGCGCTCACGCTGGAGGTGGGCGACGAGGAGCCAGCGGTCACCGGCGCGCTGGCCGCCAGTCTGCCGATGCCGGGTGCGAGCCTCGCAGCAGACGTGCTCGCGCCCGGCGCGCTGGCCGGGTCGCTCCCACTCCCGACGGTGCAGCTGGACGGCGACGCGGTGGCGACCGGCGCGCTCGCAGGCACGCTGCCGTTGCCGACGGCCACGCTGGGCAGCACCGGTGAGGCCGTCGGTGAGCTTGCAGGACTGCTCCCACTCCCGACGGCGCAGCTGGACGGCGACGTGGTGGCGACCGGCGTACTTGCGGGCACGCTGCCGTTGCCGACGGCCGACCTCGGCGCGGAGGGCGACGACGCACTGCTCGGCGAGCTGAGCGCCACACTCCCGCTGCCCGGCGCTACTCTCGCCGCCGACGTGACCATCGGTGGCGCACTGGTCGGCCCTCTGCCGCTACCGCGTGGTGCGCTGGCCGCCAGCGTGGCCGACGCCGGTGAGCTGGGCGCGACGCTGCCGCTGCCGGTGGCGGCGCTGATCGCCGACACGCCGCCGACCACCGGCGGACTGGCTGCGGTGTTGCCGCTGCCGACCACACAGCTGGGCGGCGACGTGGTGGCGACCGGCGCACTCGCGGGCACGTTGTCGCTGCCGATGGCCGCGCTCTACGACGTGCTGCCCGCTCCCGACGTCACCCTGCGTGCGGGCAAGCCGACGCCGCTGTACGGCCTGGTCGCCGACGCCCCGAGCGAGGGTGGGCTAGTGGCTGGGGAGATCGCGGTCAGTTGACCCGTGACCGCAACAGCCGTTGCGTCGTTGGGCCGGTGAGCACCACGGCGGCGTCCCGGTTCGTCGCTTTGGTGGCCGGTGGCATCGCCATGCGATACACCACACGGTCGCCCGGGGCGGGGACCGTGCGGGGGGCCGGATGCCGCCGTGGTGCTCACCTCGCCCCCGCGCTGCGGCGAACGCAGGAGGTGACGTGACGCTCGGCGAGCGAGTGATCTACTGCGACCGGAGCCTCCTGGGTGCCTCCTCGTGCGTCTACATGATCGTGGAGACCTTTCGGAGCAGCAGCGCCGAGTCGGAGGACTGACCCCTGCGTGTACGTGACCATCCGGCCGCAGGAGGTGAGCAGCGGTGTCCGTCGAGCTGATCTCGGCGATCTTCACCGGGCTGACCGGGCTGCTCGCTGGACTCGCCGCAGTGCTCGCGCAGCGCTCGCAGCGGGTGCAAGCCGACTCCCGACAGGTCCGCAAGCAAGCGCGCGAGCTGCAGCGCAAGCTCCTGGCAGCACTGGGCCACATTTTCGCGTTGGAGACCGAGCTAGCACGGCGCGGCCTCCCGGTCCCGGCCCGTCCCGACATCTTGGAGCGTGACGACGATGACGACGGGGATGGAGTTCGGGCGACGGCCACCGCAAGTGCCTAGGCCCCCGCTCACCCTGGCGGGGGCGCACCGCAAGGTCGACGACGACCCGCCCCCGCGCTGGATCGTGCCCGCCTTCATCGTCGGCGGGCTGCTACTGGTCGCCCTCGGCATCTGGATCACGCAGGGCGCCGGGTCGGCGGAGCGAGCCCGCGACGTGGCCGTGGAGCAGAAGGTCTCCCTCGCCCAGCAGATCCAGAGCGAGTGCCAGGCCGGGCGTCTCAGTGGCCCCGTCTGCTACGAGGCTGACCAGGCGGTCGCCGAGCCCATCCCCGGCCCGCAGGGCGAGCAGGGCGAGCCGGGGCCACCCGGACCGCAGGGACCACAGGGCGAGCCGGGGCCACCCGGACCGCAGGGGCCGCAGGGCCCTCCCGGTGAGTCAGTGATCGGACCGCAGGGGCCGCCCGGAGTGGCCGGTCCGGCTGGTCCGCCTGGCAAGGACGGACTGGACGGCAAGGACGGCAAGGACGGGCGTGACGGCGAGGACGGTGAGCCGGGACCACAGGGCCCGCCCGGACCGCAGGGACCAGTCGGGCCGCAGGGCCCGCCCGGGACGCCGGGGCCGACCTGCCCACCCGGCAGCACGCTGCAGGAGGTCGAGTTCGCCTCCGGTGAAACCGGGCTCGGGTGCGTGACCTCCGACGGTCAGGCCGCCCAGCCCGACGAGGAGGAGGGCGAGATCGGTGGGTGATCCGAAGCCGCCGGAAGAGGTACGCATCCCGGAGCTCCCCGTGGAGCGCGCCTCCACGATCCAGATGGACGGGATCCGGCTGGCCACCCTCTGCGTGCTCGCCGTCGACACTCTGGTGGTGATCCTGCTGGCGGTGTTCCTGGTGACCTCGGTGCAGTCGCAGCGCGAGGTCAACGAGTGCTACCAGCGCCAGGTGGACGAGATCGTCAGCTACCTCGGCGTAGCCGCGCAGGCCGCGCGGTCGGACCGGCAGGCGCAGCGCGAGCTGCTTTCGGCGCCGCTGGGCGAGGACCCGGAAACGCGGGATCGGATCCGGCGCTACATCGATCAGTTGAACGATGCCGACCGCACCAGGTCGACCAACCCGGTGCCCACGCAACGGTGCACCCGCTGAAGCGTCTTACCCCGTGAGACGTCTTGTTAGGAGATGGCATGAAGAGGCTCTTCGCCGCCGCCCTGGGGGTCGCCGTGTCGACCTCCACCGTGCTCGGCCTGTCGGTCGCGACGGCCAACGCAGCGGCGGCACAGGAAGCCCGGCAGCCCGTGCAGATCGACGTCGCCAAGGCGTGCGGCGTGGTGACGCTGACCTTTACCAACCCGAACCGGGACGTGAGCAAGACCCACGTGTTCACCTGGAACGCGGTCGCAGGCAACAAGGTCACCACCGAGGGCAAGCGCAGCGGCGACGTGGTCGTACCTCCGACGGAGACGGTGAAGGAAACGATCCGCTTCGCCGAGGATGAGTTCGACGGCGTGGCCGCCGTGACGGTCGCCGTGTCGGCCGGACCGGACTCCGACATCCAGCCGCGCCTGGACATCTACCCGGTCGACACCGACTGCGGCGCTCCCGCGCCCACCACCCCGGCGCCGACCACCACCCCGGCGCCGACCACCACCCCGGCGCCCACCACGACGCCCGCGCCGACCAGTGCGCCGCCCGCCGATGTCGACTGCGAGGACCTGAGCGACGACGAGGCGCAGGCCATCCTGGACGAGGACCCGTCCGATCCGCACAACCTGGACGCCGACGGCGACGGGGTCGCGTGCGAGGTCGACATCGACCTCACCGACGACGAGGAGGACGTGGTGGCGCCCTCCGGTGGCGTGAACACCGGTGCGGGGCCGCGCGAGTGATTCTCCGCAAACTCGGTGCCGCACTCGCCCTGTCCGTGGTCACAGCGCTCACCGGCGGGTGCGGCACCGTCTTCAACGAGGGGCAGACCACCCAGCCCCGCGACACCTTCGAATACGACGCCGAACTGGACCGCGACCGGGTCGTCGACCCGACGGCGATCGGCATCGCCAAGATCGGCGTCTGGTCGACGTTGATCCCCCTCGGGCTGACCGACGAGGACTGCGTCGGCGAGCCACCCTGCCTGGAGCCCCCGCCCATCGACCAGCCGATGCAGGCCGGGTGGTACGCGGGTGCCGACCCGGACCGCCCCGGTGACGAGTACCAGCCGGGCGAGAACGGCCCGGCCGTGATCGCCGGGCACGTGGACGGCATCGTCAACGGCGAGAAGGGGCACCCCGGCGTCTTCGAGAAGCTGGATCAGCTCAAGCCCGGTGACGAGATCATCATCGAGCGCAACGACCCGGCCACTCCGCTGCCGCCGCTGACGTTCGTGGTCACCGAGGTCGCCACCTACCCGAAGGACAAGTTCCCCACCGAGAAGGTGTACGGCCCCACCGACCACCCGACCCTGCGGCTGATCACCTGTGGCGGCGCGTTCGGGAACGTGCGCGCGGGCCACTACGACGAGAACGTGGTGGTCTTCGCCGACCTTGCGTCGTGAAATGCGCCAGCTGCCGCCACCACCAGGGCGTGCACTGGCTGCCCGGGCAGGCGTGCCGCCTGTGCTGGTGCCCCCGGTTCACCACGCCCATCTGGGTGCTGGTTCGTCGATGGCTGTTCAGGAGGTGACGCCGTGGCTGCCCCCGACAGCGCGGTGTGTCCGACGGCGGAGATCGCTGCACAGCAGGCCGAGGACCTGCGCATGTGGCGCAACCTGGTCGCCCTGCTGCCGTACGCGGCGCACCGCAACTTCGAGATGGAGTGGTGGGCCGAGCTGGAGCGACGCCAGGCCCAGCAGCGCGCCGCCGCCGTGCGGCGCATCCCCGCGCCCCGGCCGCCCGACTGGCAGCCGGACCCGACCCCGCCCCGGAGGGCAGCATGACCTGGCGCGACCTGTTGCCGGTGACGCGCGGCGAGATGAAGCGCCGCATGGACGAGCTGTGGCGCTACACGCTGGAGCAGACCGACCACGTCACCGCCATCGGCGAACGGGTCGCCCAGCTGGAGGGATCCAGCCCGGACCCCGAATCCCCCAACGCCTGACCTGGTCAGGCCCACGTGCGACGGCCCCGGCGCGGCTCCCTGGCGCCGGGGCCGTCCCCTACCCATGGATGTGAGGGAGCTTCATGGGCGACTGGTACGTCGACCGCAACGGGCGGTGGCAGTACGACCCGAACGCGCCGAGCCCGGGAGTGGAGCCGACGCGCCTGCAGTACTCCGTGCGCCCCACCGAACAGTTCAACCCGCCACCGATGGCGATGCCGCAGTACATCCCCCGCCAGCAGGTCACCGAACCGACGCTGCCGCCCGGGGCGGTGGACGCGTTCGAGCGCGAGGACGGGCTCTACCACCGCATCACCCCCGAGGAGTTCCCCATCTACGACCACGTCGACTCGCGCACCGTGCCGGTGCTGGGGGCACCGGAGGAGGCGCAGTGGTAGCGCGCAGCCAGAACGGGTGGAGCGCCAACGACCGCTCCTGCATCGCCACCTACTCGCTGCCCGGCGGCAAGGTGGCGCTGCGCAAGGGCGACGTGTCGGTAATCCTGCTGTGGGTCGCCAACCGATTCCACGAGACGGTCCGGCCACTGCAGTGGCCCGGCGTGTGGGGTTACGCGGAACGCCCGATCCGGGGCAGCTCGACCACGCTGTCCAACCACGCGTCCGGCACGGCGATCGATCTCAACGCGCCCCAGCTCCCCCTTGGGGTGGATCCGATGCGGGTTCTGTCCACGATGGAGTTGCGCGCGATCCGGGCGATCGTTGATTACTGCGAGGGCGTCGTGCGTTGGGGCGGCGACTACTCGGGTCGCAAGGACCCGATGCACTTCGAGATCGTGGGCGATGCCGCGGCCTGCCGCCGGGTCGCCGACAAGATCCGGGCGCGCCAGAACCCCGCCCCTCCGCCGCCGCCCGCCCCCGCGCTCCCGAAGTTCCAGGAGGACCGCCCAGTGATCATCAAGTCCCAGCCGGACAAGTCGAAGCCCAACTACGTGGCCGCGATCCTGACCGGCTTCAACTTTGTCGGCCTCGGCCCCACCGAGACCCCCACCGACGAGCAGTGCCGCCAGATGGGGCTGCCCGTGCTCTGGGTCGAGTACGGCACCTACCAGGAGTTCGATCGCCGCAGCCACGTGTTGCTCGGCGACCACCAGTCCCCCAACAAGTAGGAGGAGAACATGGCTGACACCCCCGGCGTCGCCGACCACGCGGCGCCCAAGCACGAGACGGTGGGGTTGTCGCCGAAGGCGATCGCGTCCACCGTGGTGGCCGCGCTCGTCGGCGTGCTGGTCACCGTGCTCAACGCCGTCAGCGAGAACCCGGACCTGCTCGGCGGGCTGCCGGTGTGGCTGCAGTCGTTGATCCTGGTGCTGGTGCCGCCGCTGGTGACGTGGCTCGCCGCGTACCAGGCGCCGCCCGGCACCGTGGTGGAGAGGCGGTAGCCGCGTGCGTGCCGCCGCGCTCGCGTTCGCGGTGCTCGCCGTCGTGGTCTACCTGGTCGCCCTGCTGGGCGGAGCGGTGGGCGGCGTCGAGCTGGTGGTGCTCGGCCACGTGTTCGTGGCCGCGTGCCTGGCCTGCATGAACTTGCCGACTCGCGTAGTGCGGTAATCGTGCGGTAGTCTGACGCGCAGATCCTGGACTGTCCTCTCGGATCTGCTGGTGGATCCGCCCCCCGTTGAGTCTTCGGACTCCGGGGGGCGGATCATTTTTGCGCTCTAGGCCGCGAACGGGCGCATCTGAGCGCGCCGGGCCGCCACCGCCGCCGTCCACAGCGTGCACGGGGCGATCACGCGGCAACGCGGGCAATGCCCGGTCACCCCCTCGTGCTCACTCAAGAGCTGAAGCAGCTTCTCCGGCGGCGTGTAGTGGTGCAGGGTGTGGATCACTTCGGTGAGGTCGGCCGCCTTCACGGACAAGCTCCTTTGCGAGATGGGTCCACAGTGGACCCGAGGGGCGGGGGATGCACGCCATCTTGCTCGGAAAGTTGCAGACGTCAAGCTCGCCGTGCAAATGCCCAGCGGAGCCCGCCGGTCAGCGCGTCCACCAGATCGTCGTGCACCTTCGGGTTGGGGAACAGCAGCATCTCGCGCTCCAGTTCGACGAACTTGTCGGCGTGGAACACCCGGCCGGTCTCGTAGAAGTCGATGACCTGGCGTACCCGGCCCAGCTTGTCGGTGCGCAGGAACGACTCCGGCTGGTAGACGAGCCCCTCCGGCAACGGGTCGTGCGGTGGGTCGATGGCCTCGCGCCACAGGTCGTGGCCGTGCACCACCTCCACGATCACCGTGCGCATGGTGGGGTTCTTGCGGTACAGCGTGTGGATGATCTCGCGCAGGCGACGCGCCGTCACCCGACCCGCCCACGCGTACTCGATGACCGCCACCCGCCGGTCCGCCCGCCGCCCCACGATCACGATCGCCGTCCGGTCCGACTTGGAGTGCGAGGTGGGGGCGGTGTCGATGTACATGGCGTGCTCGAACACCCCGCCCAGCTGGTCACGCGTCCTGTAGCGGATCAGCCCCTCGCGGAACATGCCCTCCTCGGTCTGGTCGCCGGTGCCGTACGGCGACGGATCGAGCAGGTAGTTCAACTCGAAGTTGCGCGGCACCTTGCCGTCCACGCCCACCCGCGGGTACTCACCCAAGTGGGTGGGGGTGAGCGGCCAGCGCTCCGGCCACAGCGAGCGCTCCTCGCCGGTGGCCGGGTCGGTGATGATGCCCGGGAACAGCCGCACCTCGAAGTCGTTGTCGCCCACCCACGGGATGTACTCCCGTTCGCGGGCGTGCTGGGTGGCCTCGTGGATCGGCGAGTTGTAGGAGGTGGTGGTCCCGAAGATGCCGATCGCCGCGTGCGGGGACGCCATCGGGATCACCGAGCTGGTGAGAGCAGTGACGATCTTGTTCCGCTCCTGCTCGGTGATGACCGGCTCCAGCTTCTGGATGTCGTCACAGATGATCAGATCCGGGCGGTTGGCCCCCGACTTCGCGCCGAGCGTGTTCTCGAACAGCCCGGCGGCCCGGATCGTGCCCCCGTTGGCGATCACCGTGGTGGAGGTGTTCTGCGCCCCACGGATCCGCTGCGGCAGCAACTCCGGATAGTCGGCGCGCAACAGGTCGTTGGTCTCCAGCTCCCGGCGCAGCGTCGCGAGCTGAGCCTCGGCCATCTTCGCCGTGTAGCTGAAGGCCATGAAGTACTCGCGATGCCCGTGCGCCAGCGCCCACAGCGGCAGGATGAGGAAGCACCAGGTCGTCTTCGCCGCCCCGCGCGGTGCCACCCAGATCTGGCGCCACCGCTCCTTGCGGCGCCACCGCTTCGCCGCGATCGCCAGCCGAAGGTGCAGCTCGTTGAACGTCGCTGTCGGTGGCTCGTGCCCCTGCAACACCAGGTAGTGCGGCAGGTAGGTCAGCGCGAAGCGCAACGGCGAGAACTTGGTGTAGATCCGCCGGTACTGCTGGTTGTTGCGCGCCGCCGGGGTCTTAAGTGGGCGCACCTCCTCCAGGAACCAGTCGCGCAGCGGCCCGCGCGGCACCTTGATGACGGGCAGTGCTTCACGCTCCGGCGCCAAAGTCATCGCCCGCTCCTCCACTCCTGCCAGTGTCGCCACCACGCGAGCCGGGCGCGCCTGGTTCCTGACCGCGCGTGCCACAGCAGGCCCTCTAGCCACGTCTCGTGGTCGCCCCGCAGGGGCACATCCCGCCGGGCCCACATCTCGCCCAGTGCCCCGGCGGCCAGGTAGGCCACCACCACGAGCACCGCCAGCAGCGCGATCAGGAACCAGGTCACCACGGTCAGTCCTCTCGGTTGTCGAACGCCTTGACGGCGACGTAGACGATGCCCTGCGCCAGCGCCCAACCACACCAGACCAGCGCGGCGATCAGCACGCCCCACAGCACCCCGACTGGGTCGTTGCTCAGCAGGTCGCCGCACAGCAGTCCCACCGCGATCATCGGCGCCAGCGTGCTCGGGGGCATCCGCGGAGGCATCACTTCTCCCCCTCCTTGCGCACCGCGCGGTAGAGGTTCTGCACCTGGCCGGGCGGGCGGGTGAACATCACCTTGCCCTCCTTCGCCGCATTGGTCAGCAGCTTGCCCAGTGTGCCGCCCTTGTCCGGTCGCCCCAGCGAGGCGGCGATCGACCCCGACGACAGGGTGACGCCGTCGGGCAGCGACTCCAGCAGCTCCAGCGCGGCGCGCAGCAACTCCTGCCGCTCCGCTTCGGCCCGCTCCGCGTCGGTCAGCGGCCGGGCGGAAAGCGCCTGGTCAACCTTCTCGTTGAGTAGCTGTACCCGCTTCGACAGGTGCGCGTACCGGCCGCGCGCCTGGTGTTCGTAGTCGGCGAGCGTGGCCACCCGGTCGGAGAGGGTGTTGACCTCGCGCTGCAGCGCGGAGATGCGGGCATCCGCCTCCGCGAGCATGCCGAGCACGGTCTCCAGGTCGGGGCCACTCTTCGCCGCCGGGGCGGGCCCTTTCGCCGGGGGCTGGAACACGGCGGCGGGAGTCGGGGTGGCCCCGTTGCTGGTCACGTCCTTGTCCTCTCTGCTGGTGAGCTTGTCGTCGGGGATCTGGATCCCCTGCGTCAGGTGGGGCGGGACGGCCTTGCCGTCGGCGCGGAGCTTCGCGTCCGGCGGGGCCTGCCCGTTGATCACGTCCAGTCCGGCCCGTTGCAGTTGTTTGATGGCGTTGAGTCGCTCCGACCCGTTGCCCCAGCGGTCGGAGATGACCACGGGGGCTTGAGTGCGGTCCGGGGGGAAGATCTTGAACTTGCCAGTGGCCTGCTCGACGCGGGCGCCGAACCACTTCTCGGCACGTCGTGCGGCCTCTTGCGGGGTTAGGTTGCCCGCGCCCTGCATTGCCACAACGGGTCCTCTCGGTCGGATGAGGGGGCGCTCCGCGCCCGGGGTGAGATCCCAGACGGCCACGCGCTCAGTCCGTGAGCAGCTTGGCGCGCGCCTCGTGGATGTTCAGCAGCATCGCGGTGCCGGACTCGACGTCGATCTCGCCGCGCCCCATCGCTACCTCCACGCGCTTGCGTAGCTTGGCCAGGTGGTCCAGCTCGGCGCGGATCTCCTCGCGCTGCCAGTTAGGCGAAGCCATTCGCCTCCTCCTCCTTCTCTTGCCGCTCCGCCTCTTCGGTGGCCTTCCGCAGTGCCTCCAGGAAGGCGAGGTCGGGCTTGGGGCTCTCTCGATCGTCGGTGACCTGCACCCGGGAGGGCATCGCCGCGCCGGTGAGCTTGATGAGCAGCGTCTCCAGTTGGACGTAGCGGGCGGTGCCCTTGTCGATGTCGATCTCGCCGGTGTCGATGGCGGCGAGCAGTTTCTCCATCGCGGCCTCCAGGCGGCCGATGGCGCCGACTCGCATCTCGGCCGGGCCGATCAGGTCAAGGAACTGCGCCTGCTCGTAGGCCTCCTTCAGCAGGCGCCAAACCGTCATGTGGCTGACGTCGTAGCCCTGGTCCACGAACCGCTTGTGGATGGTGCGAACGCTGAGGCCCTGAGTGTCCTTCAGGCGCCACGCCTCGGCCCCCAAGCGCGCCCGCTCCTGCGGCGTGAGACGGCGCTTCCCCGTCCCGTGGTCGCTCACAGTCACGGATCATGGACCCTTCGGTACGTTTCTGTTACGACTGTTGATCTTGGATGCGGACCGTGATCAGTGCTGGTAGTGGGCATAAAAGAGTGCCACTCCGCGACCCAAGTGCGCTACCGAGCGCGAGTGGGCGCGGTGGCGACCCCGGTACAGCCAGGCCCGCAAGCCCCTGCGAGGCCGCCACCCGCTCACTTCTCCACCCCTTCGAGTCCCAACTCCTCCGACCGCTTCGACATCTCGTCGAGATGGCGGGCGACGTCGGGGAGCAGCCTCTCCAGAAAGTGCACCTTGAACGGGTCAGTGCGGCGCAGCGCCTCCCACGTGTCCACCAGCGAGAGGGCGACCACCATTGCCGGACCCGCCCTGAGTACGACGGCGAGCTGATGTGCCTCCCTCTCGGTCATGGGCCGCCGCTGGAACACGGCGGCGATCTCGTCGGCGTAGCGCGAGGTGAACTCCACTTCGGCGAAGCGCAGCGGGTTGGTCACTGCCCCTCGCCGTCCTTCGCGCCCCGTGCCTCGTCGGCCAGCGCGTCCAAGGCCTGCACCAGCTCGACCGGAAGGAAGGTCTCGGCGGCGATCGGGGTGGACTCGCGGTAGTCCTCCCACGCGGCCACGGCCTTGAGCAGCTGCGCGGAGCGCTCCTGCGCGGCGGCGTCCTTGCGCATCTGGGCGGCGGGCTTGGACGGGTTGCGGCGCTGCTGGGTCATCTCGTTGTCCTCTCAGTCCTCGTCGTCGGCGAAGGCGAACCCGCCCCCGCTCTGCTGGTGCGCTTCCCTGCGAATCTCTGCGTTCTCCCGGCGCTCCTGCTCACGCAGGTACCAGACGATCGTGGGGCCGATGCTGACGATCACCCCGAGTCCCGGCGCCAGCCAGTAGCCGTTGCCGCTGGCGGCGGCGAACAGCAGCAACACCGTGCTGCCGACGAACACCGCGTACACGAAATAGCGCATCCCGGTGTCGACGTCGGGGGCCTTGCGTTTGGCGTTCACGTCAGCCCTCCCCGAACCCGTGGTTGTCGGGGGCCGGGTGGGTGACCTTCGGGATGACCTCGTCGGCGCGCAGGCCGTGCAGCTCCACCAGTTCGGTCGCCACCCGCTTGAGCAGCCGCAACGCCGACTCCCGGGTGGGGCCGTCGGCGGGGGCGGCGTGCGCGAGCTCCCAGATGGTCGCCGCCACCACCTCGGCGGCGACGTCGTTCTTGGCGACGGTGAGGTCGCCGGGCCGGGTCACGGCCATGATCCTGTCCTCTCGTTTGTCGGTGTTGGATTACGCGCCCTCCCGCGGGCGGTCATCGGGGTGCCAGGGGCACGGGCCGGGATGGGCGGCAAGCCCGGCATCGCAGCAGTGCTGCGGCGGCGCGAGCACGGCGGTGGCCAGCGCCTCCACGTCGTCGCCGCGCCGGTCCTGCCACTGCCGGACCAGGCGGGCGGTGAGCGCTCCCGCGAGGGCGACCATGCCGCCCAGCACGACGCCACCGAACAGTGCCGCCCCCGGTCGGGCGCCTGCAAGGATCCATCCGATCGTGAGCAGCACGCTAGCGGCGACGAACGCGGTCAGGTAGGGCAGCAGGCGTGAGCCGAGGAGCCTGTTCACCGCTGCACCTCCCGCCGCTTGCGTCGCCGCTCCTCGCGCCACTCGGCCAGGCGCGGCCCGTCCACGATCAGGTAGACGTTCTGCCGTCGCAGCATGGCGACTTCGGCGAGCTCGGTCGCGTCGGCGCGGTGGGTGTTGAACAAGTAGTTCATGAACCGGTTGCGCTCCTCCCGCGCCCGCTCCACGCGATCCTCGGCCTCAGCCAGTGCGCGCGTGAGTCGCACCAGCTCCCGCCGATCCTCTTCGCTCATCGCCATGTCCGTCATCGTAACCCTTCACTGACAGATGACACCACTCGGGGTGGCACCTGTTGCTCCTCTCGGCCGAGGTAGCCGCACTCCCATCCCCGATGCACGGCGTGCGCGCGGTCGCGGGCGCCCAGCACGAACCGCAGCGTGCGCAGGTAGCGCTTGACCACCTCCTCGGAGAAGCCCAGCTGCTCGCCAATCTCGGCGTTGGTGTGGCCGCTCGCGACCAGGCGGAGGATGCGAATCTCAACGCCGGTCAGCTTCTCCCGCTTGGCCATCACGTAGCGTGGCGCCATCACGCCTCTTCCCCGTCGTCGGCGTAGAGGATGTACTCGGCGACGTCGACGGTCTCCTTCTGGAGCGACATCCGCCGCGCTCGCTGCTCGATCTTGCGCAGGCGTCGCAGCTGCTCGTCGCGTACGGCCACCTCGGTGGTGAGGTGCCGACGAGCGCGCTTCAGGGATTCGATCTGCAGGCGCAGGCGCCGCAGGTCGATGTGCATGTCGCGGCCGCAGCGGGCGCAGACCGCCTCGCAGGGACCGTCGGTCGGCAACTCGGGGCAGCTCACGACGACCTCGCCACCTCGCCGTGCTCGCGGCAGCGAAGCTCCACGATCGGCACGGCACCGTTGCGCACCAGCGACTCGTGGGTGGCCCGGCGCTTGCAGCCCTCCATCGTGCAGCACTCGACCGGCCGCGTGATCAGCAGCAGGAACGCGCCCAGTGCGCACACGAACACGGCGATGCCGGTGGCCACGATCATCTCCGTGGTCCAGTGGATCGCTCCCATCGCTTCCTCCTAGGCAGGGTGGTCGGGGTTGGGGCAGATGCCGCCGCGCTTCAGGCGGGTGCACACCGTCCCGTTAGGGAACACGTAGCCGCACGTCTGGGGCCCCGCGTTGGGGTTGTGCCTCATCTCCGCGTTGATGCGGCGCTGACACGAGCACCGGCCGCGCTGCCCGCAGATGGTGCACTTGGATTCACGGAACAGGCCCATCGGTTGTCCTCCCTCTTGCTGGTAAATGTCTACCGTAACGGACGCCAGACACCAGCGCAAGGAATGCACCGGTGTCTGGCGTTGTCGCCTACCCTCGCGAGGGCTTGCCGGGCCGCGCCGGAGGCTGCGTCTTCGCGGGCAACTCGTCGGCCATCACAGCTCCCCTCGGTCGCGCGCCCACGCCGACTCCTCGGCGAAGTTGGCCAGGCGTGGGGACACGCGCCAGGCCACCAGCTGCATCGGCACCCCGCCCGGCAGGTTGTCCCACCACCAGGCGACCGCGCGTCTCACGATGCTCACGAGAACAACCAGTCCCAGAGCCCGGCCTTCCTGCCGTCGGCCTTGCGCACGTGCCCGGCGCCACCGGCCCCCGACCAGTCCACCTCGTCGGCCGGGGTCATCCGGAACGTGTTGCCGCACTCCGGGCACGACCACGAGGGCTGGCCGGGCTTGAAGCTCTTCGGCGGGTAGCAGTCCCGCCCGCGCTTGTGCCCCATGTCAGCGCCGCTTCCGCTCGATCTTGCAGTTCCAGCCCGGGCGGCGCTCCGGCCGCTTCGCCTCGGCCAGCAAGGCGTGGGCCTGCGCCTGAAGCGCGTAGCCCTCGCCATCGGCGGATTCGGCGCCCGCGGCCTCAGAGCGCTTCAGCAGCTTCTCCGCCTTCTCCAGGTGCTCCTTGCGGCTCATCCTCTTGTCGTCCCTGTCGAAGATTCCCATCGTCGCTCCCCTTTACTGAAGCGTGGTCACGAAATACACGTTGTGCCCCTGCGGGCAGAAGCCGTCCAGTCGGACCGTCTCACCCCACCGGCCCTGCCCGGACAGGCTCACGAACCCGCCGCACTCGGGGCAGTCGGTGGTCGCGAACACAGGCGCGACCGGTCCGTCGGTGCCGTCGTCGTCGCGGTTGCGCGAGATTGCCATCGTCGTCGCTCCCCTTTGTCTCTCGGGCGCTCGCCGGTCGAGCACCTCGCCCAACCGGCCGGGGGTGGCCCGGCCGGTTCGACGCCGCGCTCGCGCTAAGAGGCGTTATCGGACAGCCGCGCTGGCGTCCTCCTCGCCGAGGATGTAGCGCGCGAACGCGGCGGTCTTCGGGCCCGCCACCTTGAGGTCGCGAGTCCGCTGCTCGATCGCGCTCAGCCGCTCGATCCGGCTCACGGCC
>Ga0207873_1001549_pt1 | contig 21475 bp, 23 predicted proteins | sample BGWIniCompost_FD_187373 | JGI IMG/M metagenome (GOLD analysis project Ga0207873, IMG submission 187373) | Cellulose adapted compost microbial communities from Newby Island Compost Facility, Milpitas, CA, USA - BGW Initial Compost (SPAdes)... ...
CGCCGGCCCCGGAGGCGGCGCCCGCCCCCGCCGCAGCCACCGCGCCCGACCCGAAGAAGGGCGAGCAGCTCTACGCCACCTACTGCGCGAGCTGCCACGGCCCGCGCGGCGAGGGCGACGGGCCGGCCGGCGCGGCGCTCGAGCCCAAGCCCGCCCGCCACAGCGACGGCGCCTACATGAACGCGCTCAGCAACGAGCACCTGTTCAAGGTGATCAAGGAGGGCGGGCCTGCGGTCGGCAAGTCGCCCCTCATGGCGCCGTGGGGCGGCACGCTCACGGACGAGCAGATCTGGGACGTGGTCGCCTTCGTGCGCTCGCTGGCGCAGCCGCCCTACGAGGGCTCGGTGCCCTGACGCAGCCCGCGGCTCGCGCGCCACGTCAGCGGCCAACGGCGCGCGACGTGGTCTCTGGCGATTCCGTCTCCAATAAGATATAGAAACGATGAATGTTTGCGCTCGCTCGGACCGCCGGGCGCTGCGCAGCTCGCGCCTTCGCGTCGTCGTGCGCGCCCGCGCGAAGTGCGCCCTCTCGTCCGAACGGAAAGGAGACCACGGCCTTGCGCTACTCGCTGCCAGAGCTCGGCTACGACTACGGCGACCTCGAGCCCCACTACGACGCGCGCACCCTCGAGCTGCATCACGGAAAGCACCACGCCGCCTACGTGAGCGGCCTGAACCAGACGCTGGAGCGGCTGGCGGAGGCCCGGGAGCGGCAGGACTTCACCTCGATCGTCGCGCTCGAGAAGTCGCTGGCGTTCCACCTCTCGGGGCACGTGTTGCACTCGCTCTTCTGGCAGAACCTGTCGCCCAAGGCCGCCGATCGCCCGACCGGCGCGCTGGCTTCGGCGATCCAGGAGTGGTTCGGCTCGTTCGAAGCGCTGCGCGCGCAGCTCGAGCACGCCACCGTGACGGTCCAGGGCTCGGGCTGGGGCGCTCTGGCCTGGGAGCCCGTCGGCCAGCGGCTCGTCGTCGAGCAGATCCACGACCACCAGGGGAACGTCGGCTGCGGCTCCGTGCCGCTGCTCGTGATCGACGCCTGGGAGCACGCCTACTACCTCCAGCACCAGAACCGCCGGAAGGACTACGTCCAGTCGCTCTGGAAGGTGATCGACTGGCAGGACGTGGGCGCCCGCTTCGAGCGCGTCTGCGTGCTCGATCTGCCCTGAGCCGATCGCGCAGCGTTCCGGGGCGCATGCGCTCACTCCGTCGCGAGCCGCCCCAGCGATGCGCGAGCCGCCGGCGCGGCACGCCCGAGTGCGCGGCGACGACCTACTTGCCTACGTGTAGGACGATCTCGCGCGCGCTGCCGCGCCGGCGGTGCTCCCAGACGTAGATCCCCTGCCAGGTGCCGAGCGCGAGCCGGCCGTCCAGCACCGGGATCGAGAGCGAGGTCGCCGTGAGCGCGGCCCGCACGTGCGACGGCATGTCGTCGGGCCCCTCGAGCGTGTGCGTGAAGAGCGGGTCGTCCTCGGGCACGAGGCGGTCGAGCCAGGCCTCGAGGTCGCGCTTCGCGGACGGGTCGGCGTTCTCCTGCACGAGCAGGCTGGCCGAGGTGTGGCGGATGAAGAGCGTGCACAGCCCCTCGGCGACACCGGAGCGGGCCACCACGCCCTGCACCTCGCCGGTGATCTCGTGGAGCCCGCGGCCGCGGGTCGCGACACGCAGTCGAGCGACCATGCGGCGCCGCTAGCGGTCCTCGGCCACGGTGAGGAGCGCCTGGGTGGCGCCCGGGATCGCGGTGATCACCACCGACGACACCCGGTTGCCCTTGCGCGCCACCACCGTGCTGCGCGCGTGCTCCTGCTTGGCGTGCTCGATCTCCCAGCCCTGCGCCAGGTACTGCTCCTGGTACCACGCGAAGACGTCGGCGGGCGGGTCGCTGCTGCGCAGGTTCACGATCGTGCCGCGGCCGGGCGCCGCCATGGAGGCCATCGGGCGCGCGTTGCCGTAGAGCGGGACGTCGTCGGGGAAGTCGGTCGGGAGCTGATCGGCCTTGCCGTACTCCGCCTCGAACACCTCGCCTTCGGGGGTGACCGTGCGCGCGACCACCGGGCCCGGCGGCGGGGCCGGCGTGGCGGACGTCTCGGGCGCCTCGGCCGGCGCGGGCTCCTCGTCGGGCTGCTCGGCCGCGGGCGGCTCCTCGGGCGCGGGGGCGGCGGCGGTGCGCTCCTCGCCGCTGCAGGCGAGCGCGAGCGCAAGCGCCGGCGCCAGGCACGCGAGGAGGAAGCGGGCGAGCAGGCGGCGGAGCCCGCGGGCCCCTCCGTGATCGGCCAGCCGGTGAGCGGGACGGATCGGCGACATCGCTTCCTCCGTGCGACGGGCGCGACAGGATACCAGAGCGCGCTGCTACGCTGGCGCGCCGGTCGTCGCCCGCTTTCTGGAGGAGAACCCTCGCGATGGATCTGAGTTACGGGCCGGAGGCCGAGGCCTTCCGGCGCGAGCTGCGCGACTTCCTGGAGCGCCACCGCGACACGGCCCCGCGCGGCGGCCAGATCATGGCCGGCGGCACCAAGGCGCCTGCCATCCTGGCCTGGCAGCGCCTCTTGATCGAGCACGGCTACGCCGCGCGCACCATCCCGAAGGAGTACGGCGGCTACGGCGCCGAGCCCGATCCGCTGATCCGCATCATCATCGACGAGGAGTTCGCGCGCGCCGGCGTGCTGTCCGGGATCGGCGGGCAGGGGCCGGACATGCTGGTGCCCACGCTCCTCGAGCACGGCAGCGAGGAGCAGAAGCAACGCTGGATCCCGCCCACGATCCGCGGCGAGGTGGTCTGGTGCCAGGGCTACTCCGAGCCCAACGCCGGGAGCGACCTCGCCAACGTGCAGACGCGCGCGGTCGAGGACGGCGACGACTTCGTGATCAACGGCCAGAAGATCTGGACCACGACCGCGCACCAGGCCGACATGATGTTCGCGCTCGTGCGCACCGAGCCGGACGCCGGCAAGCACGCAGGGCTCTCCTACCTGCTGATCCCGATGAACACGCCGGGCATCGAGGTGCGGCCGCTCGCCACCATGACCGGCCACGCCGAGTTCAACGAGGTGTTCTTCACCAACGTTCGGGTTCCGCAGGCCAACGTGGTGGGCCGGCGCGGCGAGGGCTGGAAGATCGCCAACACCACGCTGACCCACGAGCGCAACGCGCTGGCGGCGACCGGGCAGCTCGAGTCGGCGTTCGCGCGGCTCGTGGAGCTGATGCAGAGCGAGACCCGCGACGGCCGGCGCGCGATCGACGATCCCGCGCTGCGCGACCGCCTGATGCGCCTGCAGGCGCGGCTCGTGGCGATGAAGTACCACGCGCTGCGGCTGCTCACCTGCCGGCTGCGCAAGGAGCCGCCGGGGCCGGCGGGCACGCCGGAGGGCGCGGCGCACCTCGTGACCAAGCTCGCGGGCTGCGAGCTCTCGCACCAGATCGCGGCGCTCGCGATCGACGCGATGGGCGAGCCGGGCACGCTCTACGGCGGCGCGAAGCACGAGCGCGCCGGAGGGCTCTGGCAGTTCCACTACATGTTCTCGCTCGGGCTCATCATCGGCGGCGGCACCGCGCAGATCCAGAAGAACATCATCGCGGAGCGCGGCCTCGGGCTGCCGCGCGAGCCGAAGGCCTAGGAGGGCGGCGATGGACTTCGGGCTCTCGGAGGAGCAGAAGCTGCTCGAGCAGACGCTGCGGCGCTGGCTCGACGAGCAGCTGCCGATTGCGCGCGTGCGCGAGATCGCGGCGCGCGAGGACGGCGCCGACGCCGCGCTGTGGCAGGGGCTCGCGGAGCTCGGCGTGCTCGGGCTGCTGGTGCCGGCCGAGCACGGCGGGGGCGGCCTCGAGCTGCTCGACGCTGCGCTCGCGCTCGAGTCGCTCGCGCGCGCCGCGGCGCCGGCGCCCTTCCTGGGCAGCTGCGTGCTGGCGCCGGTGGCCTTCGTGACGGCCGGGACCGAGACGCAGCGGCGCGAGTGGCTGCCGCGCATCGCGACGGGCAGGGCGCGCATCGGCGTCGCGCTCGGCGAGCTCACCGGCCGGCGCGGCGAGCTGCGCGTGGACGGCGGGCGCCTGCAGGGCCGCGCGCTCTTCGCGATCGACGCGGGCGCCGCCGACGCCTTCCTGGTGGCGCTCGACCGCGACCACCTCGTGCTGGTGCCCGCCGACGCGAGCCACCTCACGGTGACGCTGCTGCCCACGATCGACCGCACGCGGCGCGTGGCGGAGCTCGTCTTCGACGGCGTGGGGCCGGTCGAGTGGCTCGGCGGGCCGGCCGGAATGAAGGACGCGGCGGCGCGCGTGCTCGACGCGGGGCGCATCGCGCTCGCGGCCGACGCGCTCGGCGCGGCCGAGCGCGCGCTCGAGATGGCGGTGGCCTACGCCAGGCAGCGCGTCCAGTTCGGCCGCCCGATCGGCTCGTTCCAGGCCGTGAAGCACCTGTGCGCCGAGATGACCGCGGAGCTCGAGCCGGCGCGCTCGCTGGTATGGTATGCCGCGTACGCCTTCGACCACCGGCCGGAGGAGGCGACGACGATGGCCGCGCACGCCAAGGCGCACCTCTCGGAAGTGGCGCACTGGATCGTGCGCACCGCCACCGAGGTGCACGGCGGCTACGGCTTCACCGACGAGGGCGCCGTGCACCTGTGGTTCAAGCGGGTCGGCCTCGACCGCCAGCTGCTCGGCGGGCCCGAGGCGGTGCGCGCGGAGGCGGCGGCGGCGCAGGGGCTCGCTTGAGATGACGGCGGTGCTGGTCGTCGTGCTGCTGTGGGCGGTCTTCGCCGCCGCCCACATGGGGCTCTCGAGCCGCGCGCTGCGCCCGCGCCTCGTGGCCGCGCTCGGCGAGCGCGGCTTCCAGGGCGTGTACTCGCTCGTCGCCCTCGCGATCTTCGTGCCGCTCGTCTGGTACTACGTCGACCATCGACACGCCGGCGCGTTGCTCTGGGCGCTCCCGATCGGCGCCGCCGGCCGCTGGGTCCTCTACGTCGGGCAGGCGATCGCCTGGACGCTGGTCGTGGCCGGCCTCGCGAGCCCGAGCCCCGCCACCGTCGGCCTGCCCGAAGCGCGCCGCCCGCGCGAGCCGCGCGGCGTCCACCGCATCACCCGCCACCCGCTCTTCATGGGCCTCGGCCTCGCCGGCATCCTCCACCTCCCGGTGAACGGCTTCGCCAGCGACGTCGCCTTCTGGGCCGGCTTCCCGCTCTTCGCGATCCTCGGCTGCGCCCACCAGGACGCCCGCAAGCGCGCCACCCAGCCCGGCTACGAGCAGTGGATCGCCCAGACGCCCTTCCTCCCCTTCGCCGGCAAGGGCGCCCTCCACGGCCTCCGCGAGCTCTCGCCGATCGTGATCGTGGTGGGCATCGGCCTCACGATCGCCCTCCGGCTGCTACACGGGCCGCTGTTCCGCTGACTGCGTTCGGAGGGGGCAGCCAAGATTCACCCACAACTAGCGCTCGGCTGCTTTGCCCGCCCCGTGCTCCTCCAAAGTGCCGACCACGCGCGTTAGCCACCGTTGCGGCGCTGACGTAGCTTAGCCAGCCGTTCGATGTCTGACGGGATGTCTTGTGCGGATGGATGACTGCGCACGTGCAGGTGCTATTCGAGCGATCATCCGCCGCCTTGAGGCGTTGCAGCCCAACTGCGCAAGACGGCTAGTCCGAGTCGCCGAGCTCGAGGAGGCGATTGCCTCCGCTGAAGCAGAGGCGGAAGCCATTCTCGATCGGGAATCCACTGCCGGCCGTCTCTTTCAACGTATGAGAAGTGAGAGCGCCGTGTGGTGGCCCGGCGCAGATGAGTGGGTTGCTGACGACGGATGCCGCCATCTTGAATCCAGGATCAGGATGTTCACCGCGGTTCTGAAGGAACTCGCACCAGACATTGGAACGCCAGAGGAGCTTAATGCAGATCTGATCCGTGAGATTGAGGCGCAGAAATCTCTCATGGTGGCTGTGGCAACCGGCGGCCCTCGAATCAACGATGTCAACTTAGAGTACCGGCAGCGCGCTGAGCGAATCCGGTCGCAGCTGCAGCTCCGAGGCATAGAAAATCCGAATCCTTACGCAGACCTCTGGCAGTGGTACGGGAAATGGAGTAGCGGAGATCTTCCTACGTATCGTTCGCGGCGTGAGTATATTCGTGAACTTTACGCCCCAACATTGGATGCGCTTCGCCGACAAGCTCCCCACGAGCCGGCTCGAGCGTTCACCGAGCCTACGGGCTGGGCAAAGATCGACCGAAACCTTGGCAAGGCTCGTGTGCAACTCGAGCAAGCCCGGACAGAGATTGATTTCCAACAGGTAGGCCTCATCTGCAGGGAAACCCTTATCGATCTCGCGCAGGCGGTATTCATCCCCGATCGACACCCCTGGACCGACGAGGTTGAGGCGAGCCAGACTGACGCCAAGCGCATGCTTGATGCGTACCTTTCAACGGAGCTCGGCGGTCACTGGAACGAGAACGCGCGAAGGCACGCCAAGGCAGCCCTCGCGCTTGCTAATGAACTCACACACAAGCGAACCGCTACATTTCGAGACGCTGCGCTTTGCGTTGAAGCAACGGCCTCAGTTGTCAACATCATTGCCATTATCTCGGGTCGGCGTGACCCGCCGCCGGACGGAAGCGGCTAGCAGCATGCGGTGGCTGGGGAACCTCTGGGACGATCGAACGCGATGCGAGGGGGGGTATCGCCGTCTCGTCGACTGGACCGACGGCTGCATCGCGGTCACCAACGCCGAGATGGACGAGACCTGGGATTCCGTCGAGATCGGTACGCCCGTGGAGATCAGGCCGTGATGCGCCGCTCGAGTGGGACCGGCGGGCTAGAGAGACGGGAGCCAGCGATGGCTCGGGTGGACTCTCGAGAGCGCCAACCGTAGCCAGGCGCGTGCCTCGGGGTCGAGGTGGTTTCGGGTGCGCTCGAAGTCCTGCTCGTCGCACGGCCGTGCGCTCTTGGCTTTATAAAGAAGCTGGATCTCCGGCTGGAGGACGGAGATCCCCGCCGCGTCCCGCCAGGTGATCGTGACGAGCGGACGGCGCACGGACGGCTCTCGGCGAAACAGCCACTCCGTTCCGTCGCATTCGTCGAGGAGCAGCTCGAGGCGCCAGTGGGTGTGGCCCACGGGTCTGGCCCAGAGGGAGTTGAAGCGAGGCTCGGGCGCGGTGCCGGGTCGAACGGGCGTCAGTCGTCCGTCGGAGGCGCCGTAGAACTCCCAGCCGGTCAGTGCGCTCGTCAAGGCGGCTGCATCGCGCCGCAGGCAGCCGACGTCGAGGTCGCCATGGCGCCGGATCGCGCTTCCCACGAAGCGCTCGATCGCCCAGCCTCCGGCGAGCCACCAGCGGCAAGGGACTCGGCGAAGCCAATCGGCGGCTTCCTCCGGCGTCGACTCGCGCCACGGCGCTCGTTCCAAATCGCCCACTCGGATCGAACCCTCGTGGCCTCGGAGTGTGCCGCACGGACGCGGCGAGGGCCGCGGTGCTGGTCGACGGCTCCCGCCGCGGCCGAGAACGACACGGATCGTGGTAGCATCCCGCGCGGCCGCCACGGGCAGCCTTTGATTCAACCTTCTTCGACCTAGGCCATGGAGCTCGAGATCCGGCAGGATCGCGACGACCCGGTCGACGACTATCGGGTCCATTCCCAAGGGCGCCTGTTGTTTCGGGCACAGCGTTCGATCTACCGATCGATCCGGCAGGAGACGATCGTCCGGTCGCCGACGGGCGAGGAGGTGCTCCGCATCGATCCGCACTTCTACCTGATCCGCCCCGCCTACGACGTCCGGTGGGACGGGAGGCCGCTCGCATTTCGCATGGAGTCGTGGCTCCAGTCGGTCTACTCCCTCGCTGGGGGAGGCGAGGCGTACACGATCTTCGCGCATCGCAGCCTGAAGCAGAAGTATTCGATCTTCATCGCCGGCTCACAGGTGGCCGCAATCGTTCGTCGGCCGTTCTCCATCCGCGAGTCGGACGTCTTCACGGTCGTCTACGTGGAGCCGGCCGAGCCCGCTCTTCTCGTGGCGATCGCTCTGATCCTCGACCGCATCGGAGGCTCGGCGAACAACGCGTTCGCGAGCTATCACGGGCTTGCGACGTGGTTCCAGGCCCGGCGCTTCGACGAGTCCTGGCTCGAGCGCCATCGCGAGCGTTCGGCCCGTCGCGAAGCTCCATCGGCGGCTCCCGATCGAGAGCACGATTCGGCCGACATCTGGTAGAGTCGCCCCTCGGGACTCGGCGCTCCGGTCGAGCCACGGGGACGCTGTGGCCGCGGGGCGAGCCGCCGGATCTTGGGCTGCCGATGGGATCTCGCTCTGCATTCGTCAGCTGCGCAGCCTGCCTGATCGTGCTTCTGATCGGTGCGGCTTGCGTGGTTTCGCATCCCCTGCCACCCCGGCAAGAGCAGCCGGGGAGACGCGTTTCGCCGGCGCCTCCCTTGGAGCGGCGGGAGACCGGGCTGCTCGGTCGCCCATCGGGAGATTGTCCGGAGAAGGCTTCGCTCAGGTACGTAGAGGCCGTTCGTGACAAGGCGGTCGCCGCGTGGTCCAGCTTTCGGTCGCGTCCGGTCAACGGCCGCGTCGTCGTTGCCTTTCGGCTCACGGCATCCGGGGAGCTGATCGAGATGCAGGTGAGGGAATCCGACGATCCGCAGCTTTCCGAAGAGGTCCGCGCTGCAATGCGAGCGGCCGCGCCCTTCTCCGTGATGACACCGGAGATTCGCTGTCTGGCCGAGGCGACGCTGGTCGCAACCTTCACGCTGTTCTCGATGCCCTGATCCGCGTTGCCCGTGGTCGCATGGCGCGCGGGATGGAGTGACGTCGGCGCAGGAGAGAGGCTGCCCAGGCGGAGGAGCCAGGCTGGACGCGCGGCACGCATCGAAGCGAGTGCGATCCGTGATCGATCGGCTGTTCGCCGGCGGAACGATCTCCGATGCGGCGACCCCGCCCGTGCGGCACACCGTCCAGGCCGTGTCGATCAGTCCGCTCGAAGGCGAGGCGCTCACGAGGTGGGTCGTGCGCGAGCGCGCCACCCGGACGATCGAGATCGGGCTCGGCTTCGGCCTCTCGGCGCTTCACATCTGCGACGGCCTGATCCAATCGCGTGATCCACGCGCACGGCACGTCGCGCTCGACCCCTTTCAAGCGGATGGGTTCGCGAACCTCGGCCTTCGGGCGCTCGAGGAGGCGGGGGTCGCATCGATGGTGGAGCTCCACGCCGAGCCGTCCCAGACGGCGCTCCCGGCATTTCTGAGGGCGGGCCGCACGTTCGATCTCGCGTTCGTCGATGGAAACCATCGCTTCGATGCGGTCTTCGTCGACCTCTTCTACCTCGGGCGCCTCCTCCCGAAGGGCCGCGTCGTCCTGCTGGACGACTACGATCTCCCGGGTGTCCGCCGAGCCGTGTCGTTCCATCTGAACAACCTCGGGTGGCGCATCGAGGAGACCTCGCGGCCCGAAGACCCACACACCTGGGTCGCGTTGCGCACGGCCTCGACCGAGGACGTCCGGGATTTCCGGGACTTCGTCGAATTCTGAGGCGCGCCTGGCGAGCGCTTCCATCGCTCCTTCCGGCCCCCCGGAGCTCGAGCGATCCGAATCCATTTCGGGAGGACCCGGGCAAGGGCGATTGGTCTTCCCACGCCCCGCGCCCCGGGAGTAGGCTGGTCTTCCCAGGAGGCGCTCCGATGGCCGGCGAATCCATCCGCGGTCCCACGATCGCGACGAACGAAGGCCGCAAGCGGCTGCGCGCGATTCGGCGCGACGCCGATCGCCATTGGGTCGGCGACGGGTTCCCGGTCCGCACGTTGTTCCGCTACGCGGACCTCGGCCGGGTGATCGATCCGTTCCTGCTGCTCGACTACGCGGGGCCGGCGGAGTTTCCTCCGACGACGGAGCGGCTGGGCGTCGGCGAGCATCCGCACCGCGGCTTCGAGACCGTCACGATCGTCTACGCGGGAGAGGTCGAGCACCGCGATTCGTCCGGCGGCGGCGGCCGGATCGGGCCGGGCGACGTGCAGTGGATGACGGCGGCGTCGGGGCTGGTGCACGAGGAGTTCCACGGCCGCGCCTTCGCCCGGAGCGGCGGCCGGTTCGAGATGGTGCAGCTCTGGGTGAACCTCCCGGCTCGGGACAAGTCCGCGCCGCCGGGCTACCAGGCCATCCTCGCGCGCGACATCCCGACGGTTCGGCTCCCCGACGAACGCGGCGAGGTGCGCGTGATCGCCGGCGCGTTCGATGGGGCGACCGGCCCGGCGCGGACCTTCACGCCGATCGACGTGTGGGACCTGCGCCTCGACGGTCGCGAGCCGATCGACCTGTCGCTATCCGACGGTCACACGACCCTGCTCGTCGTGCTCCACGGGACGGTCTTCGTGGACGGATCCGAGTCGATCGGAGCCGCGGAGGTGGCGCTCTTCGATCGCAAGGGGAGCGGCATTCGCATCGACCGCGCGGAGCGCGCGACCGCGCTGCTTCTGTCCGGCGAGCCCATCGGCGAGCCGATCGCCGGGTATGGCCCCTTCGTGATGAATCACCCGGAGGAGATCGAGCAGGCGATCCGGGACTATCGAAGCGGCAGGATGGGGCATCTCCGAGCGAGGTGAGCGCGCCCCGCTCAGCGCCGCGGGCGGGCGGCCAGCACCGCGCGCACGAGCCCTTCGGGCACCTCGTCGGGCACCACCGCGTCCGGGTCGTCCGCGGCAAAGGCGTCGGCCACGAGCAGCATCGTCTGGCGGTAGGAGTCGAGGTAGTCGACGCAGGGCGGGCACAGCCGCAGGTGCTCCTCGAAGCGCGCGCGCTCGTCGGCCGGCAGCTCGTCGTCGAGGTAGCGGTGCAGGAACTCGATCAGCTCGCGGCAGGTGAGATCGGCGGTCTTTCGGGCGCTCATCTCGTCGATCCTCCGCGCTCGCGCAGATGCGGGTCGAGCAGGGTGCGAAGCGCCTGGCGCGCACGGTGCAGGCGGGTCTTCAGCACCGCCGTGCCGACGCCCAGGAGCTCCGCCGCCTCGGCGGTGTCCAACCCTTCGATGTCGCGCAGCACGATCAGGGTTCGGTAGCCCTCCGGCAGCTGGTCGATCGCGTCGCGCACGAGCTTGCGCAGCTCGCTGCGCTCGAGCCGCTCGGCGGGCTGCCAGGGGCCGCCCGGGTCGCGCCGGTGGCCGTCGGGCTCGAAGGCCGGGAGCAGGTCGTCGAGCGACTCCTCCGGCTTGCGCCGCTTCGTGCGCAGCTTCATGAGCGCCGCGTTCACCACGATCCGGTGCAGCCAGGTCGAGAGCCGGGCGTCGCCCGCGAAGGAGTCGATCGCGCGCACCGCCGACACGAAGGCGTCCTGGACCGCGTCGCGGGCGTCCTCGTCGTTGCGCAGCAGGCGGCGCGCCACGGCCAGCATGCGGGGCGCCTGGCTGCGCACGAGCTGCTCGTAGGCGCGCTCGTCGCCCGAGCGGAGCGCCGCCAGCAGCGCGCGCTCGGCCTCGCGCGCCGCGGGATCGGCCTCGGGGGGTCGCCGGCCGGACGCCATTGAGGGGACGCTATCACGGTGCTAGACCCGCAACACGCCTCCCCCGCCACGAGCTACGTCGTGCCCGACGTCCGCCTCACGGACCTGATCGACGTCCTGATCGTCGCCGCGCTGCTCTGGACGGGTCTGAGCTGGGTCCGGCGCGCCCGCGCGCGCATCGCGCTGGCCGGCGTGGCGATCGCCGTGGGCCTCTACCTGGTGGCGCGCCAGCTCGAGCTCCAGATGACGGCCTGGCTGCTCCAGGGCGTCTTCGCGGTCGGCGTGCTGATCCTCGTGGTGGTGTTCCAGGACGACCTGCGCCGCGGGCTCGAGCAGCTCGCCGTGTGGGGCCTGCGCCGCAAGCCGCTGGCCCCGCCGGCCGACGTGGTCGACGCGATCGTGGGCGCCGTCCGCAAGATGGCGAACGAGCGGGTGGGCGCGCTGATCGTGCTGCCGGGCCGCGAGCCGCTCGACCGCCACGTGGCCGGGGGGATCGAGCTCGACGGGCGGCTGTCCGAGCCGCTCCTGCTCTCGCTCTTCGACCCCCACTCGCCGGGTCACGACGGCGCCGTGCTGGTGGAGGGCGACCGGGTGAAGAGCTTCGCCCTGCACCTGCCGCTCTCGACCGACGCGCTCCAGCTGCGCGGCAGCGGCACGCGGCACGCGGCGGCGCTGGGCCTCGCCGAGCGCAGCGACGCGCTGTGCGTCGTGGTGTCGGAGGAGCGCGGAACGGTGTCGGTCGCCCGCGACGGGCAGCTGACGCGGCTTCCCGGGCCCGAGGCGCTGGCCGCCGAGCTGCGCCGCTTCCGCCAGCGCCTGCCCGAGCACGGCGCGCCGCGCAGCCGCGCGCGCGCGCTCGCGCGCCGCTGGCCGGAGGCGCTCGTCGCCACGGGAGCGTCGGCGGGCCTCTGGTACCTGCTGGTGCCGGGCGCGACGGTCGACCGCTTCTCGCGGCGCGTGCCGGTGGTGGTCGAGAACCTGCCGGCGGGCTTCGAGCTCGAGAGCGTCGATCCGCCCGAGGTGGAGGTGACCTTCGAGGGCCCGCGGCGCAGCCTGCTGCTTCCGCGTGTCGACGCGACCGCCGAGCTCCACGTGGACGCCCTCCTCGCCCAGCTCGGCCGCCGCACCTTCGAGGTCGATCCCGACGACGTGCGCCACCCCGACGGCTGGCGCGTGATCGACGTCGAGCCCGACCGGGTGAAGATCTCGCTGGTCGGCAACGGCGGCGGGGGCGGCGGGCGCTGAGGCGCGCGCGGCGCGCGCCGTGTGCGGGAGCGCGCTCAGGGCGCGCGCCGAAGCTCGCGGCGCGAGAAGAAGTCGGCGAGCTCGGTCCCGGCCACCTCCTCGCACAGCTTGCGGAAGGACGCGAGCGACACCGCCTCGTTCGAATCGGTCACCAGCCGCGCCACCACGTCGTCGAGGCTGCGCTGGCCGCCCGTCGCGTCGCGGATCTCCGCGTCGAGGTCGCGCAGGAGGCCCACCGCGCGCGCCGTCACCGCGCCCGACGCACGCTCGGTCGCCACCACGCTGCGCACGGTGCGGCCGCGCCTGGCCAGCCGCTCGTGCGCGCGCTCGTAGCGGCGCTTCGAGATCGTCTTCGAGCGCACCAGCGCCTCGAGCGAGTACAGCTCGGCGAGGCCCTCGACGATCCAGTCGCCGTCCGTACCCGAGCGCGCGCCCATCCACACGTGCACCACCTCGTGCAGGAGCGGGCTCGTGCCGTCCTCGCTGATCAGCGGCAGGCTCGCGTGCAGGTAGAGGCTGCGCGGCCCCGAGAGGCCGCCGCGCCACATCGGGTCCGAGGCGCCCACGATGGCGATCCGCTCGGGGAGCGGCGCGATCTTGCTCAGCACGGGCAGCGTCCAGCGCAGCATCGCGAGCATGTCCTGGCGCCGCATGCCGTGGCCGACCGGCGCGCCGATCGCGATGCGGGCGCCGGAGACCCGCTCGCGCACCGTGCCGAGCCGCCCGAACAGCATCCAGCCCACCGGCCGGTCGAAGCGGCGCTGCGGGTTCTCGACCGCGTAACGTCCGTCGGAGAGCTTTCGAAACGGCACGACCGCCGACCAGCCTTCCGGCAGCCGAAGGCGAAGGCGCGCCACGGCGTGCGCCATGCGGTCGGTGCGCACGCGCGCCGGGGGCACCAGCGCGTCGCCGCGCACCAGCACCCAGTTGCGCGTCGAGCGCGCATCGTAGCTGTGCTCGTTGCGCAGGTGGTCGATGCGCACCGTGTAGCGGAGCTGGCCGCCGTAGCGCGGCGGCGTCCACGCCACCCACTGGTCCTCGACCAGCACCTCGCCCGAGCCGCTCCACTCCGAGTGGCGCTCGGGATCGTGCGCGAAGCGGATCGAGAGCAGCCCGTCCTGCGGATCCTGGATCGTGATCGTGACGCGGGCCGTGCCCTCGGTGGGCACGATGCGGAACTGGTACTCGACGTCGTAGGCGACCTCGTCCTGCGCCGCCGCCGTCGCGTCCGGCTCCTGCGCCACGGCCACCACCGGCGCGGCGAGCACGCACAGTGCGGCCGTCACCATCCCGAGCAGGCGCCGGCTCACGCCGCCGGCTCCAGGTCGGCGGCTGCGCGCGCGATCCGGATCCCGAGCGCGAGCCGCTCGTCGAGGCCGAGCCCGGCCTGCCAGGCGCGGTCCACCGCGCGCAGGCGCGGCAGCAGACCGGCGCGGTTGGCGAGCTGCACCATGAGGCCGGGCCGCGCGTTCATCTCGAGCAGCACCGGGCCGCGGCGCGCGTCCACCACGAGGTCGGCGCCCACGTAGCCGAGGCCGGTCTCGTCGGCCGCGCGCACCGCGATCGCGAGCAGGTCCTTGAAGCCGGGGATCTCGCGGCCGAGCAGCGGCTCGCCGCTGTCGGGATGGCGGGTGATCGGCCGGCTCTGCTGGATCGCGTGGGTGGTGCGCCCGCTTCCGAGATCGATGCCGGCCGCGACGGCGCCCTGGTGGATGTTGGCGCGCCCGCCCGAGCGCGCGGTGGGCAGCCGCGTCATCGCCATCACCGGCACGCCGCGATAGACCACGACGCGGATGTCGGGCACGCCGTCGGTCGCCACCGCGGCCATCTCGGGGTGCACCACGAGGCGCTCCTCGACCATCGCGACGTCGGGCTGGCCTCCCAGCGCGTAGAGCCCCGAGATGATCCCGGCCGCGTGGTAGAGCAGATCGCCGAGCACGAGCCGGCGGCCGCCCGCGGTCACGAAGCGCTCGCCGTCGCGCCCGCGCACCACGAGGATCCCGTTGCCCATCGCGCCGCGCGCCGGCTTCAGCACGAACTCGGAGAGGCGCGAAAGCTCGGGGCCGAGCCGGCGCAGCTCGAAGTGGTGGCGCGCCACGGCGAGCAGCTGCGGGGTGGGGATGCCGGCGCGCCGGCACAGCTCCTTGGTGCGCAGCTTGTCGTCGACGTTGGGATAGCAGCTGCGCGGGTTCCAGCGCAGCGTGTAGTCGGCGTTGCGGCTGTTGATCCCGAGCACGCCGCGGCGGCGCAGCGCGCGCCAGACTCGGATCGGGCCGATCACGCCGCGCCCTCGGCCGCGCTCGCGAAGGAGCGGAAGCGCAGGAGGTCCATCAGGCGGTAGCCCGTGTAGCCGCCGATCCAGACCAGCACGCCCATCACCGCGAGCGTGAGCTCCGGGAAGGAGAACATCAGGTGCTCCGCGCGGTGATCGCGCATGATCGGGTACACCGCGGCCACCACGAGCAGGGAGTAGGCCATGCGCACCAGCGCGTTGCGCATGCCCTCCTCGGCGATCGCGATCGAGAAGCGCTCGCACAGCATGGTGAGGATCACGATCGGGAACAGCACGCCGGCCAGGAAGTCGCGCGTCTCGAAGCTGCGTCCCACCAGCGCGAAGCCGGCGACGCCCAGCACGACCAGGCACAGCAGGATCGAGAGCCGCGGCACGAGCAGGAGGCGCAGGCGCTCGAGCACGAGCCGGCCGAATACCCCGATCGCGATCACGCCCGCCACCATCCCGAGCCCGACCCCCAGGTTCACCTGGCGCAGCGCGAACGCGACCAGCACCGGCATGAACGTCCCATAGGTCTGGAAGCCGACCACGTTGCGGAACAGCGCGAGCACGAGCACGCCGAGCGGGAAGAGCAGCAGCGCGCGCAGCGCGCCCTGGGTCGACACCGGGAGCTGGTAGAGCGAGAGGGCCGCGAACACCCGGTTCGGCGGCTTCATCAGGGTGGCGAGCTCGTCCGCCGCCAGGTGCTCGCGCAGGGCGTGGTAGCGGTAGGTGAGGGCGCGCGCGCCGGTGGACTCGACGCCCGCGAGCGAGCCGGTGCGCAGCACCAGCAGGTTGGCGGGACGCGAGGCGAAGAAGGCGCCCTTGGGCGAGAGCGGCACCCAGCCGCCCGCCCAGGCCTCCGCCCAGACCGTCTCGCGCGGCGCGCCGCCGCCCAGCTCGAGCCCGAGCGCGGGGCGCGCCGGGATGCCCGCCGCGCGCAGCAGCGCGATCAGCAGCGCCGTCTTGCCGCGCTCGCTCCCGCCCCGGTTGGTGAGCGTGAGCAGCGCGTCGTCGGTGCCGCCCTCGTGCGTCGCGATCTCGTAGGCGATCCAGGCGTAGATCGAGCGCAGCCGCCCGGGCAGGTCGGCGGGCGGGGGCAGGGCGAGCGCGAGCAGCGTTTCGCGGACCTCGGGCGCGTCGGCCGGGAACTCGCCGCTCGCGCCCCCGTAGCGACGCACGACCTCGCGCGGCGGCGGCGCCACGATCTCGCGCGGCAGGCCCGGCTCCACGGGCGCGAGCCGCACCCGATAGCCGTAGGCGACGTCGTGGACGCCCCGCAGCTCGCCGCGCCAGACCGCGACGCGGTCCTCGCCCTCGGGCCGGATCGAGAAGTTGAGCCGGTCCGCGACCGAGCGCTCGTCGTAGACCTCCTGGCCCGGAGCGGTGGTGGGCAGCGGCGCGCGCACGCTGCCCCGGCCCCCGGCGCCGCGTACGGAGATCTCGAGCTCGACGCGCCACAGCCCTTCCGGGTCGCGAGGCACCACGGGCAGGCCGTAGCCGAAGACCTTCCACGCGAAGATTCCGAGGCCGAACGCGACGAGGACCAGGCCCGTGGCGGCGGCGGCGCGACTCATTGGGGCGGGGGTGTACCGGTGGCCCCGAAGCCTGTCCAGCCCGCGCAGCGGGCGCGGGGGCGGCCGGGGCCGTCCGTCAGTCGCTGGGGCCGCTCCGGGTCTCCTGGCCGCGGCTCACCAGGGTGCCCAGCTGATGGCGGACGCGTTGCAGCAGGCGCCGGGCCCACACGAACTCGGTGGCCAGGATCGCGAGCGCGGCCGGGATCACCAGCATGGCGGGGCCGGGCAGCACGATCATGGCGGCGCCGATCACGAGCATCGTGGCGCCCACCACCAGCACGATCAGCTTGCGCGCGGCGGTCAGCGTGGAGCGCGTCAGCGCCTCGATGTCGGCGCCGGCCGGCAGCGGGATCGGGCCGGCCTCGCGCGCCGCCGCCAGCGCGCTGGCCAGCACGCCCACCGCCAGGATCCCCACGATGATCGACAGCGAGACCGTGGTCGGGATCGGCTCGTGGTGCGAGAGGATCATCTTCACGCCCACGAAGGCCAGCACGAACACCAGCGAGAGCTTGAGGTACCTGAACTTGTCCATCAGCGGCGCGATGGCGAAGTACAGGCTGCGCAGGCCCAGGATCGCGAACACGTTGGACGTGAAGACCAGGAACGGGTCGCGCGTCACGGCGAAGATCGCCGGGATCGAGTCGACGGCGAACACCACGTCGGTGCTCTCCACCACGAGCAGCACCAGGAACAGCGGCGTGGCGGCGCGGCGCCCGTTCCAGCGCACGAAGAAGTGCTCGCCGTGCAGCTCGCTCGTGATCGGGTACAGGCGGCGGGCGAGCCGCACCACCGGGTTCTTGTCCGGCTCCACGTTCTCGTTGCCGGCCAGCAGCATGCGCACCGCGGTGAGGATCAGGATCCCGCCGAACACGTAGATGATCCAGTCGAAGCGGGCGATCAACGCGGCGCCGAGCGCGATCATGATGCCGCGCATGATCAGCGCGCCGAGCACGCCCCAGAACAGCACCCGGTGCTGGTAGGCGAGCGGGACCCGGAAATAGTTGAAGATGATCGCGATGACGAAGACGTTGTCGAGCGAGAGGCTGTACTCGAGCAGGAAGCCCGTGAAGAACTGGAGCGCCGCGGTGGCGCCGTCGAGCGGGTGCCCGACGTGCAGGCCCACGCCGAACCAGTTGCGCTCGTACAGGTAGTAGACGAGCACGTTGAACAGCAGGCCCAGGGTGATGTAGGCGGCGCTGCGCGCGAGGGCCTCGCGGAAGCCGATCGCGTGCGCTTCACGGCGCAGCAGGCCGAGGTCCAGCGCCAGGAGGACGCCGATCAGGGCGAGGAAGAAGACCCAGGGGAGCAGGTCCAGCGCCGACATCGGCCGAGCAGGGTAATCGCGCGCCGAGCTGCCTGCGATACCCTCGGCGCGTGAACGGGAAGGACCTCTACGCCGTCCTGGGCGTGGCGCGCGACGCGAGCGAGGACGAGATTCGCAAGGCCTATCGCCGGCTCGCGCGGCAGTACCACCCCGACGTCAATCCCAACGACAAGACGGCCGAGGAGCGCTTCAAGGAGATCTCGTTCGCCTACGACGTGCTCTCCGACCCGGAGAAGCGCGCCCGCTACGACGAGTTCGGGCTCGAGGGGCTGCAGCCGGGCTTCGATCCCGAGCAGGCGCGCGCCTACCGGCGCTGGGCCGAGGGCGCGCGCCGCTCGCCCTCGTTCGAGGGGTTCGCGGAGGAGGTGGACCTCGACGAGCTGTTCTCCCGGCTGGGCGGGCTCGGGGGCCTCGGCGGGCTGGGCGGCTTCGGCGCCTTTCGCAGCGAGGGCGGCGGCTGGCAGCGCGTGCCGCGTCGCGGGCGCGACGCCCACGCCGAGGTCACCGTCGACTTCCTCGACGCCGTGCTGGGGCGCGAGGTGCGCCTCGAGGTGCCCGGGCGCGGGGCCCTGCGCGTGCGCATCCCCGCCGGCGCCGACGACGGTACACGGGTCCGGCTCGCCGGCCAGGGCGAGCCCGGCGCCGCCGGCGCGCCGCCCGGCGACCTCTACCTCACGCTGCGCGTGCGCCCCCATCCCTTCTTCCGGCGCGAGGGCGACGACCTCTCGCTCGACCTCCCGGTCACGGTGCCCGAGCTCGTGCTCGGCGCCTCCGTCGAGGTCCCGACGCCCGATGGTGTCGCGACGGTGAAGATCCCCGCGCACGCGCGCCCGGGCCAGCGCCTGCGGCTGCGCGGCAAGGGCGCCGCGCGGCGCGGCACGGGGACGCGCGGCGACCTCTACCTGCGTCTCGTGGTCGACCTGCCCGAGGGCCGCGACGCCGAGCTGGAGGAGATCGCCAAGCGCCTCGAGCCGCTCTACGCCGGGCGCGACCCGCGCGCCGCGCTCAAGCGGGGGCCGCGATGACGACCTACACGCTGCGCCAGATCTGCGAGCTGCTGGATCTCGACGAGGGCTTCGCCGCCGAGCTCGTGCGCGAGGCGGTGCTGGTCGCCGACGCGCCCGAGGCCGAGCGCTACAGCGAGCGGATGCTGGAGCGGGCGCGCGTCGCGCGCGAGCTGGTGCAGGAGCTCGAGGTGAACCTGGCGGGCGCGGCGGTGATCGTGCGGCTGCGCGAGGAGCTCGTGGACCTGCGCCGGATCGCCTGCGCGCTGGCCCGCGAGCTCGAGCGCGCGCGGGCGGGCTGACGGCCGCGCCGGGCCGGCGCCCGGCCCTGCGTTTCGGTCTCGGCGTCAGCGGCGCGGCTCGTCGCGCTCCTCCTCGCCGTCCGCGTCCTTCCCGTCCTCGCCCCCCAGCCAGCCGCGGTGGCGGAACCACGCGAGCAGCCCGGCCGCGATCGCGATCATCGCCACCCACACGGCCAGGTAGCCCCAGCGCCAGTGCAGCTCGGGCATCACGTCGAAGTTCATCCCGTAGACGCCCACCACGAAGGTGAGCGGGATGAAGATCGACGCCATCACGGTGAGCGTCTTCATCACCTCGTTGAGCCGGTTGCTCACCACCGAGAGGTACACGTCGACCAGCCCCACCACGACCTCGCGGTAGCTCTCGATGGTGTCGATCACCTGGAGCGCGTGGTCGTAGGCGTCGCGGATGTAGATCCGCACCTCCGGGCCGAACGGGCGGCCGTCGCCGCGCAGGATCTGGGCGAGCGCGTCGCGCTGCCGGAACATCGTGCGGTGCAGCATGAGCAGCACGCGGCGCGTGGCGTGCAGCCGCACGAGCACGTCGCGGCCGGGGCGGGTCGTGACCTCCTCCTCCAGCTCCTCGAGCAGCTCGCCGAGCGCCTCCAGGACCGGGAAGTAGCCGTCGATCACCGCGTCGAGGATCTGGTAGGCGAGGTAGTCGGCGCCGAGCCGCGGCATCGGCGCCTGGGCGAGCAGTCGGCTGCGCAGCGGCTCGAGCAGGTCGGAGGGCTCCTCGCGCACGCTCACCACCCAGCTCGGGCTCGCGATCACCGACACCTGGCTCATGTCGATGCCCTGGTCCGGCAGCACGCGCACCTGCTGCGCGATCACGAGGTCGCGGTCGCCGTAGTCCTCGAACTTGGGGCGCTGGGGCGCGTGCGCGACGTCCGCCACCGCGAGCGGATGCACCCCGAGGACGTCGCGCAGCCAGCCCAGCACCGCCCCGTCGCCGAGCCCGACCACGTCGATCCACGCGACGCCGGGCCGCGCGCAGGCGGCGCGCAGCTCCTCGGGGCTCGTGATCGCGCGCTCCTCGACCCGGCCGCCGTCGCACAGCAGCGCGCGCACGCGCGTGGGATGGGCGTCCGCGGGCATCACCAGGGCGCCGGGGCGGGCGCCCGGCGGCGGCCCTGGACCGGCCCTCTTGTCAGCCTCTTCTGTCAGCCTCTTCTGTCAGCACCGTGCCGTCAGGGCCCGTGGCCTGGGGCCGGTGCCGGAACGGCGGTTCGTGTAACCCGGGCAAACGTGACCTGTTCGTGGTTAAGTGGATCGCTTCGGAAGAACGGCTCTCGTTAGGATCGGCATCCGTGATGACCTCCGGATCTCCTCCTGTCTCGGCCCTCGATCCGACGGACCCCACCGAGCTCGGGCCCTATCGGATCGCGAGCAGGCTCGGCAGAGGCGGCATGGGAACGGTCTACCTCGCCGAAGGGCCGACCGGGCCGGTCGCGATCAAGGTGATCAACCCCCACCTCGCCGGCGACCAGGAGTTCCGCAAGCGGTTCCAGCGTGAGGTGGCCGCGGCGCGCCGGGTGCGGCGGTTCTGCACCGCGCCGGTGCTCGACGCGAACCTGGACGGCGAGCCGCTGTGGGTGGTCACCGAGTACGTCGCGGGGCCGGATCTCGGCCGCGTGCTGCGCGAGAACGGGCCGCTGAGCGGGTCGAACGTCGAGGCGCTCGCGGTGGGCGTGGCGACCGCGCTCACCGCGATCCACGACGCGGGCCTGGTGCACCGCGACCTGAAGCCGGGCAACGTGCTGCTCTCGCCGCTCGGCCCGCGCGTGATCGACTTCGGCATCGCCCGGGCGCTCGACGCCGGCGACGGGCAGACCTCCACCGGCAAGATCCTCGGGACGCCGGACTACATGGCCCCGGAGCTGTTCCGCGGCGAGCCGGTCGGACCGCCGGCCGACATCTTCGCCTGGGGCTGCGTGGTGGTCGCGGCGACCACGGGCGCCTCGCCGTTCGCCTCCAAGACCGTCCCGCAGGCGTTCTACCGCGTGGTGAACGAGGAGCCGGACCTCACCCGGGTCGACCCGGGGCTGCGCCCGATCGTCGCGGCGGCGCTCGACAAGGACCCGGCGAAGCGCCCGACCGCGCAGCAGCTCCTCGACATGCTGGTACGGCGCACGCAGGCGAACTCGGCCGAGATCGCCGGCACCGTACGGCTCGACCTGAGCCAGATCACCAAGCCCGCCGCCGCCCCGACCATGCTCGCCCCGCCGTCGCAGAACGGCGGGCCCAGCGGGCCCGGAGGGCTCGGCAGGCTCGGCGGGCTCGGCCGGCGCCACCCGCTCGT
>Ga0207873_1001550_pt1 | contig 21471 bp, 17 predicted proteins | sample BGWIniCompost_FD_187373 | JGI IMG/M metagenome (GOLD analysis project Ga0207873, IMG submission 187373) | Cellulose adapted compost microbial communities from Newby Island Compost Facility, Milpitas, CA, USA - BGW Initial Compost (SPAdes)... ...
CCCGCCCGCCGCCCGCCCGGATGCCCGCCGTACCCGCTGCATCGCCGCTGATGGCGCCGCGTGCCGGGCCGCGCCGGGCCGTCCCGCACCCCGTCCCCGCGGCACCACTGGCCCGCCCTGTCACGGCGTGCCCGGCCCGTGGGTCACTGCGGGCCCACCGGCAACGTCCGGCGGACAGCGCGCGATGCGCGGAGGTGTACGCGGAACCGGCCGCCGCCGCGGCCCAGTTGCCGCGCGAGACGCGAAACAGGTGCCCTGTCAAGGGAGTTGGGCGCCTCATCCATACCTACGCACGATGCATGATGATCGGGTGGCGTGATCGTATGGTTTTCGATGCGGGCATCAGTGGCCATGATGGATAGGGACACGGGGCATCGCGTGCCACCGTGCGAGAAGGGGGACGCACCTTGCATCAGCCGCCCGCTCAGCGCAACGCCGTTGCCGCCGCCCGAGAGCCCGGCATCGCGGCCGGGGCTGCCGTCGTGGAGTCGGACCTGGCGGACCTCGCGGCTCTGCCCCTCACCGCCGTGGACCGGCTCGCTCCGCTCCGGCCCGGCACCCGCCTTCTCACCGAAGTCCTGCGATCCCGGGGCGGCATGAAGGGCGGGGGCGAGACGGGCCGCGCCGAGTAACACCTCGCCGCTGCGGGAAAGCGCCCCGCAGCGCTTTCGCATGCCCGCCCACCGACCGGAGGTCACCGGTGACGACCGCCGAGCAGCGCCCCACCCCGTTCCGCATGCCCGAGCACCTGTTCGCGGAACTGGCCGCCGGCGGAGGCTCCGCCGAGGCCCTGGCCTTCCTCGAACGGGCCGAGCGCGCCCGCCGGTTGCTGCTGCTGCGCACCGTCCTGGACCACCTTCAGGACCTGCCCACACCGCTCACCCCGGCCGCCGAGGCCTGGCGGCTGCTGAAGGAGGCGGCCGAGCGCGCGCCCGAGCCGGTGGACCGGCTGCTGCTCGCACCGACCACGGGCGGCTGGATCGCCCACCTGCTGCGCCGGGTGCACGGCACCGCGACCGGACCGCCGCTGTGGGCCGAAGCGGGGCGGCTCAACGCGCTCACCGTCGCCGCGGCCCTGCACGCCGGCACCGACACCGACCTGCTGGTGCCGCTGGTCGACGGAGCCCTGTCCCTGCCGGGGCTTGGCACCGCGTGCCTTCCGGAGGGCGCCGGAGGGCTGACGGCCGGCCGGGCCAGGACCCGCGCGGGAGAACTCACGCTCACCGGGCCCGACCGGGCCGGGCGTCCCGCCTCCCTGAGATGCCGTCCGCGACCGGTGCCCGTCGGCGACGCCGCCCGCACCGAGACGCTGCACTGGCTGCCGCTGCGCACGCTCACCACGCCCGCCGGCGACGCCGCCGTCCCGCTGGAGGACCTGGACCCCTACCGCGACCTCGACGGCCCCGTGCCGCCCGCCCGCCTGGACGCCGACGAGGCCCGGGCCTGGCAGCGGCTGTTCGACGAGGCCGCCGGCATCCTCGCCGCGGCGGGCGACGCGGGCCCGCCCGGACGGCTCGACCCCGCCGTGATCCGGACCATCGTGCCCTGGGAGCGGACCAGCCTGCTGCCCGAGCCGCCGCCCGACGTCCGGGTGTCCGCCTCCAGCGGCGACTCCTACGGCGCCATGGTCATCGCCCGGCCCGCCTCGGCGACCGCGCTCGCCGAGGCGCTGGTCCACGAGTTCCAGCACAGCAAGCTCGCCGCCCTCATCCACCTCTTCCCACTGCTCGACGACGACCGGGCCGAGCACTACTACGCCCCCTGGCGCCACGACCCGCGCCACCTCACCGGCCTGCTGCACGGCGCCTACGCCTTCACCGGCGTCGCCGGATTCTGGCGCGACCGTCTGGCCGAGCCCGAGCACGCCGGGACCGCCGCCTACCACTTCGCGCTGCGCCGCACCCAGAGCCGGCTCGTGGTGCGCACCCTGCTCACCAGCGGCCGGCTCACCCCCGCCGGGCACGCCCTCGTCACGGCCCTCGCCCGCACCCTCGACGGCTGGCTGCGCGAGCCCGTCGACCCGGCCGCCCTCACCCGGGCCCGCACCGCCGCCGCCCTGCACCGCACCGAGTGGCGCCTGCGCAACGTGGCCCGCCCGGCCGGGACGCAGGGCGCCCCGCTCGCCGGTGACGCACCGCCCGGCACCCCGCCGCTGCGCCCCGACCGCGCTCCCTGGCCCGACCACCGCACGCACGCCTTCGCCACCGCGCCCGAGCAGCCGCGCACCCCCGACGAACACCTCGCCGCCGGCGACCCGGCCGCCGCCCTCGAGGGCTACGCCAAGGAACTGGCCCGCGAGCCCGGCGACCCGCATCTGCTCGCCGGCTGGATCGTCGCCCGGGCCGCGCTGGAGCCGGGCTCCGCCGCCCGGCGCATGCTGGCCCGCCCCGAACTGCTGCCGGCCCGGCTCGCGGGGTGACCCGCCGGCCCGCGCCCGGCAGGGTGCCGCTGCGCCCACCTCACCGCCCCCGCCGGGCGCCGCCGGCCGGGAACGCCGGAGGCCGGCGGACAGGGAGTCCCGCCGCACCAGGTCGGCCATCCGGGCCGTCGGCGTCGCCCACCTCCCCACGCTCGGCTCCGCCCGGGAGGGACACCCACACCGCCCCGGCGGCACGACGGCCCCTGAGCCGGTTGAGGACACGACACGCCAGGCAGTGGGTCCGCGGGGAGGCCCGGGCGGCTGACGGGCCCGCGGCTGCCGGGGCACCGACGAGTCTGCGCAACAGGGGGGTGAACAGGCGCTCGAGTGGTCAGGATGGAGGCATGACCTACCACGTCGACTCCGAGGCCGGGCGACTGCGCCGCGTCATCCTGCACCGGCCCGACCTCGAGCTGAAACGGCTGACGCCGAGCAACAAGGACGCGCTGCTCTTCGACGACGTGCTCTGGGTGCGCCGGGCACGTGCCGAGCACGACGGCTTCGCGGACGTGCTGCGGGACCGGGGCGTCACCGTGCACCTCTTCGGCGATCTGCTCACCGAGACGCTGGAGATCCCGGCCGCGCGGGCACTCGTCCTGGACCGGGTCTTCGACGAGAAGGAGTACGGACCGCTGGCCACCGACCATCTGCGGGCCGCCTTCGAGACCCTTCCCGCGGCGGAACTGGCCTCGGCGCTGGTCGGCGGCATGACCAAGCGGGAGTTCCTGGACGCCCACGCCGAGCCGGTCTCGGTGCGCTTCCACGCCATGGAGCTGGACGACTTCCTGCTCGACCCGCTGCCCAACCACCTCTTCACCCGGGACACCTCCGCCTGGATCTACGACGGGGTCGCCATCAACGCCATGCGCTGGCCGGCGCGGCAGCGCGAGACGGTGCACTTCGAGGCGATCTACCGGCACCATCCGCTGTTCACCCGGGAGCGCTTCAACGTCTGGTCCGAGGGGCAGGCCGACTACCCGTCCACCATCGAGGGCGGCGACGTGCTGGTCATCGGCAACGGCGCGGTGCTGATCGGGATGAGCGAGCGGACCACCCCGCAGGCGGTGGAGATGCTGGCGCACAAGCTGTTCGCGGCCGGTTCGGCGCAGACCATCGTGGCCCTGGACATGCCGAAGAGACGCGCCTTCATGCACCTCGACACCGTGATGACGATGATCGACGGTGACACCTTCACCCAGTACGCGGGTCTGGGCATGCTGCGCTCGTACACCATCGAACCGGGCGCCGGCGAGAAGGAGCTGAAGGTCACCGACCATCCGCCGGAGCACATGCACCGCGCCATCGCCGCCGCCCTGGGGCTCAGTGAGATCCGGGTGCTGACCGCCACCCAGGACGTGCACTCGGCGGAGCGCGAGCAGTGGGACGACGGCTGCAACGTCCTGGCGGTGGAGCCGGGCGTGGTCGTCGCCTACGAACGGAACTCCACCACCAACACGCATCTGCGCAAGCAGGGCATCGAGGTCATCGAGATCCCCGGCAGCGAACTGGGCCGCGGCCGCGGCGGCCCCCGCTGCATGAGCTGCCCGGTGGAGCGCGACCCGGTCGGCTGAGTCCCGGCGCGGCGTGAGCCGGACCGCCCGGCGGGCGTCCCGGAGCCGCACCCACGGCCCGCCGGGAGGCCACGCCGAACGGCCGCCGACGCCCTCCGTCTCAGTGGCCGCCCCGCAGGGCCGTGAGCAGGGCCAGCGGAGTCGCCGCCGCCCAGGCCTGCGGGGAGCAGGAGTGCGGGTAGGGGACCGGGGCCGGGTGGTCGGTGGTGGAGTAGCCGGCCATCACCTCGGGGAGGCGCCAGCCGTGCTGCTCCGCCGCTGCCAGGAGCCCGTCGGCCAGGGTGCGCAGCTCCTCGGTCAGGCCGTGACGGGCCAGGCCGAGGGCGATCACCGCGTTGTCGTGCGGCCAGCAGCTGCCCCGGTGGTAGGAGAGCGGGTGGTACGGGGCCTGCCCGGAGGCGAGGGTGCGCACCGCCCAGCCGGAGAAGAAGTCCGGCTCCAGCAGCCGCCGTCCGACCCGCGCCGCCCGCTCCGCGTCCAGGATGCCCGACCACAGCAGATGCCCGGCGTCGGAGGCGAGCGCGTCCGCCCGGCGCCCCTCGCCGTCCAGGGCGAGGGCCGGGAAGTCCTGCTCCGGCAGCCAGAAGTCGCGGTGGAAGCGGGCCCGCAGATCCGCCGCCACCGACTCGAGACGGTGGGCGTAGTCCGGGTCGTCCCACACCTCGCGGGCCAGCTCGGCGGTCCGCACCAGCGCGTCGTAGGCGTAGCCCTGGACCTCGGCGACCGCGACCGGGCCGGTCGCCTCGGTGCCGTCGGCGAAGCAGATCGCGCCCGCGGAGTCCTTCCAGTTCTGGGTGACCAGACCGTTCGGGTCGGGCGTGTAGACCAGCCAGCCGTGCTCGGTCAGCCCGCCGTCGCCGAGCATCCAGTCGACGGCGGCCCGCGCGTGGCGCTCCAGCCGGGCGGCCAGCTCCCGGTGGGCGTGCAGCAGCACCAGGAACAGCGGTGTGGAGTCGACCGCCCCGTAGTAGCGCCCGAACGGGACCTGCCGGAAGTGCGCCAGCTCCCCGCTGCGCACCTCGTGCACGATGCGCCCCGGCTGCTCGTTGCGGAGAACGTCGTACCCGGTGCCCTGGGTCGCGGCGAGCGCCAGCAGGGTGTGCTCGGCCAGCGCGGGACGGTAGGGCAGCGCGAACAGCGAGGTGAGCAGCGAGTCCCGCCCGAACAGGGTGAGGAACCAGGGGATTCCGGCGCCGGGCACGCGCAGCTCCTCGCCGTCGGGTCCGGTGGCCGGCACCCGCAGCAGGGCGAGGTCGGCGAGCCCCTGGGCGCAGGCGCGGGCCAGCCGGTCCGTGCCCTCCACCACCCAGGGCAGGGCGAACTCCTCGATGTCCGCCGCCAGTTCGGCCGCCGCCCGGGCTGGGGACGCCACCTCGGACACCGCCCGCCCGCCGGGCGTGCGGGCCTCGGCCCGCACCGTCAGCTCCGCCTCGCCGTGCGGCGGCAGCGTCAGTGTCCAGCCGAGCAGCACACCCTCCCCGGTGTCCCGGACCGAGTCCGGGGCCGGGGTGCCGCGCACCGTGGTGGACGCCGACCAGTCCTCGCCCCGGCGGTAGCCGAACTCGGCGCCGTCGGGCAGCACCTCGACCGACCGCCGGCCGTCGCCCTTGTCGTACTCCCGCCCGTCCGACCGCAGCTCGAACTGGTCCGCGAAGTCGGCGTCGGCCACCAGCTCCAGACGGACCGTCGTCCCCACCGGCCGGTTGCCGACCAGGCGCAGCCGCTCCAGCAGCACTCCGGAGGCGACCGCCTGCTCACGGAAGACGGTGTACGCGGCGGGCTCGTCCCGCACGCCCCGCGGCATCAGCACCGACACCGCGGGCACCGCGCCGTCCGCCGCCGGCGACAGCACCGACGGCTCCGCGCCGTCCATGGTGAGCCGCCAGCGGCTCAGATGCCGCGCGTCGCAGCGGAACAGGCCGTCGGGGGCCGTGCCCCGGCGCCCGGTGATCCCGCCGGACGGGCTCAGCGCCGCGAACGTGCCGTCCCTCACCAGAAGCACCTGGTCTCTCCTCATGTCGTCACCGCCGTCACCGTCGTCATCGCCAGGTCCAGCGCCAGCGCCGCCGTCCACGCGAAGCCGCGCGTGCCGTGCCCCTCACCGGTGAACGGGTCGACGTACTCGGCGAACCGGGACTCCACCGCGCCCGAGACCACCGCGGAGCGCAGCGCGTCCGCGTCGCCGAGCAGCCCGTACTGCCGCAGCCCGCGCTCGATCACCCACGCGGTGTTGAACCAGGCCGGCCCGCGCCAGTACCGCGAGGGGTCGAACGCCGGTCCCTTCAGGTCGTACGAGGGCACCAACGGCAGCTCGCCGAGCCGGAAGTGCGGGCCGGTGAGGGTGGCGTGCAGGGCCCCGACGACCTCGGCGGGCAGACCGGGCACCAGCAGCGGCATCAGCCCCGCGACTCCGCGCTCGTCGATCGGTTCGCCGGAGATCACGTCCCGGCAGCGGAAGATCCCGTCCCTGGCGTCCCACAGCCGCTCCAGCAGCGCGCCGGTCAGGCGAGCCGCCCGCTCCCGGTGCGGCGCGGGGTCCGCGCCCACCTCGGCGGCGATCCCGGCGAGGGCGTGCTCGGAGGCGATCAGCAGCGCGTTGGCGCCCGGGTCCTCCACGGCGAAGGCGTGGGCGTCGTCGGCGTAGCCCCGGTCTCGGTAGTCGGCGGCGAGCCGCACATAGCGGCCGTAGTCCAGGTCGGTGGGCCGGTCCGCCGGGTCGCCGTGGTCGAGGTCGGCGCGCCGGTACGAGCCGGCCGGCACCGGCTCGATCCGGGACAGCGGGCCGTCCCACACCGGGCTGTTGTCCATGCCCGGCTCCCACGGGTGCACGTTCGCCGTCAGGCCGGCGCCGCCGAGGTCGCGGCGGCCGGTGAGGTAGGAGTGCCAGGCCACCAGCCGCGGATACACCCGCCGCAGGAAGCCGCGCCGCTCGGAGGCGGCCGGGTCGGCCCGGTGCACCAGCCATGCGGCGAGCGCGTGCACCGGCGGCTGCACCAGACCGGAGGTCTCGGTGCCGGCCGGCGCCCCGCTCGCGGCGCCCGCGGCGCTGCTGCGCCAGAAGTCGGGGCTCGGGAAGTACGCGGTGTGCGGCACCGAGGGGTTGAACACGATGTGCGGGACGCGCCCGTCGCCCCACTGGGCGCCGAGCAGCGACTCCAGTTCGCGCTGCGCCCGGCGCACCGACAGATGGCGCAGGCCGATCGCGATGAACGCCGAGTCCCAGCTCCACTGGTGCGGATACAGGGTGCGGGAGGGCACGGTGGAGGAGCCGGTCCAGTTGCGCACCAGCACCGCCGCCGCGGAGGCGTACACGGACGGGGGAGCGGTGTCCAGGAGCACGGTCACGCCCCGTACCTCCGCAGCGTCGCCGGAACGGACCGGACCGCCTCGACCGGGTCGCCGGTCAGCCGGCACTCGGCTGCCAGCCAGCCGTCGTATCCGGCGGCCCGCAGCGCTCCGATCCACGACTGCCAGTCGAGGTGCCCCGCGCCGGGCTGGAAGCGGTTGGAGTCGGAGACCTGCGCGTGTCCGATCCACTCCGCGTGGGCCAGGATCGCGGCGGCCGGGTCGGCCTCCTCGATGTTCATGTGGTAGCTGTCGATGCCGATCCGCACCGAGTCCAGTCCGGTCTCGCGGATCAGCCCGGCGGCCTGCTCGAGACGGTTGACCATGTGGTCCTCGTAGCGGTTGAGCGGCTCGAGGAAGAGGGTCACGCCCTCCCGGCGGGCGTGCTCGCCCAGTTCGGTGAGCCCGGCGAGCAGCACCTCGCGGTCCTCCTCCTCGCTGCGCGGCGGCTCGAAGGGCGGCAGCCGGCGCGAGAACATCCCGTACGAGGCGGGGGTCTGCGCGCCGAGGCCGCCGATCTCGGCGATCACCGACAGCTGCGACTTCATCTGCTCGACGGCGTCGCGGCGCAGCCCGGCGTCGAAGGCGCCGAAGAAGTGCAGCATGTCCACGCAGACGGTCGGCATCACCACGCCGTCGGCGAGCGCCTGCTTCAGCTCGGGCAGCCGCTCGTGGAAGCGGAAGTCGCCCTGGGCGCGCAGCTCGATGCCGTCGTAGCCGGCGGCCTGCGCGAACTCCCACTTCTCCTGGAGGGTCTCGCCGGGGAGCAACTGCTCCTGGGCCGCGGTCTTCAGGGGCTTCATGGTGTCTCGGGGTGCCTTCCTGGGGTGGGCGCCGGGTGCTTCCGCACGGGCTTCATGTGCTTCAGAGGGCCTGACCGGCGCCCCGGTGTCAGGTCCGGGGCGCCGAGCTGGTGGGGGGAACGGCGACACGGCGGGCAGACCGCGACTCTTCCCGGGGGCCGCGGGGGCCGGGACTGCGGGGCGGGCTCAGAACGAGAGCACGACCTGGAGCGCGTCGCCCGGCCGCTCGTCGAGCAGCGCGTACGCCTCGGCGGCGTTCTCGACCGGTACGACATGGCTGACCAGCGAGGTGACGTCGACACGGCCGGCCGCGACCAGGGAGAGGAAGGTCTGCTGCAGCCGCTCCACGGTCCAGCGCCCGGCGAGGTGCGGCGGCACTCCCCCGATCTGCGAGCAGATCAGCCGCACCCGGTTGTGGTGGAACTCGTCGCCGAGCCTGAGCCCGATGCCGTCGCCCTGGTAGAAGCCGGAGGCGACCACCGTGCCGTCCACGGTCACGGACCGCAGCGCGGTGTGCAGGGCCGGGTGGACGCCGCTGATCTCGATGGCGGTGTCGGCGCCGCGCCCGCCGGTGGCCGCGCGGATGGTCTCGGCGACCGCGTCGGTGCGGGCGTTGAGGGTGCGGTCGGCGCCGTACTTGCGGGCCCACTCGAGGCGGCCGTCGAGCGCGTCGACGGCGGTGACGGTGGCGCCGCTGAGCTGGGCGAGGCGGGTGGTGAGCAGCCCGATGACGCCCTGCCCGAAGACGGCGACCTCCTCGCCGAGGTGGATGCCGGCGGCGAGGACCGCGTTGTATGCGATGGCGCCGACCCGGGCGAAGGACCCGGCCAGGGCCTCCAGGCCGTCGGGGAGGGTGTGACCGGTCAGCCGCTCGGCCGGGACGACGCCCTCGCTGCGGTGGCCCCAGATGCCCCACACCAGATCGCCCGCGGACGGCACGCCGGGGCTGCCGTCGACGTCGGGGGCGACCTCGGTGACCTCGCCGACCTCGGAGTAGCCCCAGCCCGCGACCGGGTACTCCATGCCCGCCGCACCCTCGCGGAACAGCCGTGCCCCGGGGTCCCAGGTGCGGGTCAGGTACGGGTTGGTGCCGCGGTAGGCGGTGAGCTCGGTGCCGGCGGAGATGCCCGAGAAGCGGGTGCGCACCCGCAGGTGCCCGTCGGGCAGCGGCTGGCTCCGGTGCTCGGCGACCTCGACCTGGCGGGGGCCGGTGAACTGGACGACGCGTTCCACGTGATGCTCCGGGGGAGGGGCGGCTGGGGCGGGCTGGTGTCCGCGGGCGTTAACGGCTTGTGTCGAAGATACGTCAGACTTATGTCTTGTCAACCAGCAAAAGTGATGGTGTGATGCATCTCGGCAAGGCTTAAGGTGCGTGACGGCCGGCCCTCTCCGGGCGGTCCCGCCCCCGTCGCAGCGCGGTAAGGATCACCACATGCTCAAGCGGTTCCGGCGGTCGAGGACGACCGTGGCCCTTCTCGCGGCGTCCCTCGCCGCGGGCGTGCTGGCCGGGTGCTCGTCCGCCAGCGGCCCGGACAAGCCCGACAACAAGATCACGGTGTGGTCCGAGGAGAACCTCACGCCCCGGATCGCGGCGACCGAGAAGGTGATCGCCCGGTTCGAGAAGGAGACCGGCATCGAGGTCGAGCTGGTCGGCGTGGCCGAGAACCAGCTCCCGCAGCTGATCATGTCCGCCGCCGCCTCCGGCAACCTCCCCGACGTGATCGGCGCCGTCCCCCTGGGCCAGGCCTGGCAGATGTACAGCAACGGGCTGCTCAACACCGAGATCCCCGAACAGGTGGTCGACGGGCTCGGCGAGGACACCTTCGACGCCAACGCGCTGAAGCTCACCCGGGACGGCGGCACCCGGCTCGGCGTGCCCTCCGACGCCTGGCTCCAGTTGCTCGTCTACCGCAAGGACCTCTTCGACCGGGCGGGACTGCCCGCCCCCGACACCTACGAGAAGGTGCTCGAGGCCGCGGACACGCTGGACACCAGGGGCCGCTACGGCATCTCGGCGGCCACCGACCCGGGCGACGTCTTCACCCAGCAGAGCTTCGAGAACCTGGCCCTGGCCAACGGCTGCGAACTGGTCGGCGCCGACGGCGGGGCCGACCTCGACTCACCGGCCTGCGAGCGGGCCTTCGCCGCCTACGACCGGCTGGCCCGCGAGCACGGCGCCCCGGGCACCCAGACCGTGGACTCCACCCGCGCCACCTACTTCGCCGGCCGCTCCTCCATGATCATCTGGTCCTCGTTCCTGCTGGACGAGCTGGCCGGACTGCGCAAGGACGCCCTGCCCAGCTGCGCGCAGTGCACGGGCGACCCGGAGCACCTGGCCAGGAGCAGCGGCATCGTCACCTCGCTCAAGGGCCCCGACGGCGCCGAGCCTGCCCAGTACGGCGAGATCACCTCCTGGCTCACCACCAGGACCGCCGAGACCGAGGCCTCCCGCAAGTTCATCGAGTACATGATGGGCGCCGGCTACGAGGACTGGTTCGGCATGGCCCCCGAGGGCAAGATCCCGGTCCGCGCCGGCACCGCCCAGGAGCCCCGGCGCTACCTGGACGCCTGGCGCTCCAGCGAGATGGGCGTCGACACCCGCAAGCCGATGGACGAGATCTTCCCGCCCGAGCTGCTCGACCAGCTGGCCGACGGCATCGGCCACATGAAGCGCTGGGGCATCGAGCAGGGCGCGGGCCCCCTGGTCGGCGCCACCAACGGAGAGCTCCCGGTGGCCAAGTCCATCGGGGCCATGACCAGCGGACAGACCGGGCCCGCCGAGGCCGCCCGGCAAGCCCGGGAAGAGGTCGAGGCGCTGCGGCAGTCGCTCGAGTGACCGCCACCGATCCCCGGCCCGTCCCCCTCACCGAGGTACGCAACCCATGACCACAACCCACAGCCGGACCGCGTCGCCCGGCTCCGCCCCCGCCGGCGGCGGGCGGAAGACCCGCGGCCGTCCGCCGCTGACCGCGAGCCGCCGGGAGAACCGGGCCGGCCTGGCCTTCGTCACCCCCACCTTCCTGGTGGTGCTGGTCGTCGTGCTCATCCCGATCCTGTGGACGGTGCTGCTGGCCTTCCAGCACGCGGGCCTGGTGGACATCCAGGGCATGGGCGTCTTCGGCAACTGGACCCTGGACAACTTCCGCGACGTCCTCGGCTCGGCCGGCTTCTGGTCCAGCCTCGCCACCACGCTGATCTACACCGTCGGCGCCACCGCCGGGTCCATCGTGCTCGGCCTGATCGCCGCGCTCGCCCTGCGCAAACCCTTCCGCGGCCGGGGCCTGCTGCGCGGCTCGATGCTGCTGCCGTACGTCGCCCCCGTCGTCGCCGTCGCCTTCGTCTGGGAGGTGGCGCTCAGCCCGCAGTACGGCATCGTCAACGACTGGGGCGCCGCGCTGCTCGGCTGGGACGACCCCATCGCCTTCCTCTCCACCCGCGAGTACCGAGTGAGCCTGCTGGGCCTGGAGTTCGACATCCCGCTGGCCCTGCTGACGGTGATCGCCTTCGAGATCTGGCGCTACTTCCCCTTCGCCTTCCTCTTCCTGCTCGCCCGCCTCCAGGCAGTGCCCGACGGTCTCGAGGAGGCCGCGACGGTGGACGGTGCGACCGTCACCCAGCGCTTCCGGCACATCCTGCTGCCGCAGCTGATGCCGGTGATCGCGCTGCTGTGCGTGCTGCGCTTCATCATGACGTTCAACAAGTTCGACGACGTCTACCTGCTCACCGGCGGCGGCTCCGGCACGGATGTCGCGGCGGTGCGCGTGTACGACTTCCTCACCTCCCGCTACGACGTCGGTGCCGCGGCGGCGCAGGCCCTGGTGCTCGCCGTCGTCCTGATGGTGCTGCTCGGCATCTACTTCAAGTTCTTCGCCCGGAAGGTGCAGGAGGAGGCCTGATGACCCGCGCACAGTTCGAGGACCGGTTCTTCCGGATCGCGCGCTGGGTGGTCATCGCCTTCCTCGCGGCGATCACCCTGGTGCCCTTCTCCTACATGGTGATGCTGTCCCTGAAGCCGATCGACGCGCTGCTCGTCGACCCCGGCTCGCTGTGGGTGTCCGCCGAGGAGTTCACCCTCACCACCTACCGGGACGTGCTGAAGTCCACCGACGACGGCGGTCAGGGCTTCCTGCGGCTGATGCTGAACTCGGCGCTGGTCTCCCTCGGCACCGTGGCCCTGACCCTCGCGGCGGCCGTCCCCGGTGCCTACGCCATCAGCCGGCTGAGGTTCTTCGGCGGCCGGCAGGTCAGCGCGCTGTTCCTCGCCGTGTACCTGTTCCCGGCGACGCTGCTGGCGGTGCCGCTGTTCGTGATGTTCGCCAAGATGGGACTGGCCGGGAATCTCCCGGGCCTGGCCATCGTCTATGTGGCGCAGACCGTGCCCGTCTCCATCTATATGCTGAAGAACTACCTGGTCACCATCCCCGCCTCGGTGGAGGAGGCGGCGGCGCTCGACGGCTGCTCGCGGCTGCAGACCGTGCGCAAGGTGGTGCTGCCGCTGGCCCTGCCCTCGCTGATGGCGACCGGCCTGTACGTCTTCATGATCGCCTGGAACGAGTTCCTGTTCGCGCTGCTGTTCCTGGCCGCCGACCCGGACACGTGGACGGTGTCGCTGGGCCTGGCCCAGCTGGCGGACGGCGTCGAGGTGTCCAAGACCGTGCTGATGGCGGGCTCGGTCATCCTCACCGTCCCCGTGGTACTCCTGTTCTTCGCCGCCGAGAAGCTCCTGACCGAGGGGCTGACCAGCGGCGCGGACAAGGGCTGAGCCCAGGGGAGGGGAACCGTGGTGGTGTCGGGAGCACAGTCGAGCGCGGGTCATCTGCTCGCGCTCATCAGGACCGGGGCCGCGGTCACCCGCGGCGAGCTGCAGCAGGCGACCGGCCTGTCCCGGTCCACGGTCGGGCACCGCCTCGACCAGCTGTTCGCCGCCGGGTGGATCCGCGAGACCAGCACCGGACCGTCCACCGGCGGCCGTCCCTCGGTGCACCTCGAGTTCGACGCCGGTCACGCCGTGGTGCTGGCCGCCGACCTCGGCACCCGGCACGCCCGCGCGGCCGTGCTCGACCTCGCCGGGCAGGTGCTGGCCGAACGGACCGGACCGCTGCGCATCACCGACGGGCCCGAACCGGTGCTGGACGAGCTGGGCGGCTGGTTCGCCGGCCTGGTCGCGGAGTCGGGCCGGGACGCCGCGGAGGTGTGCGGCATCGGCCTGTCCGTCCCCGGCCCCGTGGAATGGGAGTCCGGGCGGATCGTGCAGCCGCCGATCATGCCCGGCTGGGACCGCTTCCCGGTCCGCGAACGGCTGCGCGAGGCGTTCCGCTCCCGCGAGCCGGGCGCCGCCGGCGACATCCCCGTGCTGGTCGACAACGACGCCAACCTGATGGCCTACGCCGAGCAGCGGGCCGGCCACCCCGACTGCGGGGCCTTCGTCCTGGTCAAGGCCTCCACCGGCATCGGCGCGGGCGTGGTGGTCGGCGGGCGGATCTACCGGGGCATCGACGGCGGCGCGGGCGACATCGGCCACGTCCGGCTGCACGACAGCGCCGAGGCGCTGTGCGCCTGCGGCTCCTACGGCTGCCTGGCGGCGGTGGCCAGCGGCGGCGCCATGGCCCGCCGGCTCACCGAACTGGGCGTGCCCGCCGCCTCCGGCTCCGACGTGCGGGCCCTGCTGGCCGCCGGGCAGCCCGACGCGGTGCGGCTCGCCCGGCAGGCGGGCATGCGGGTCGGCGAGGTGCTGGCCACCGTCGTCACCCTGCTCAACCCCGGGGTGCTGATGATCGCCGGCGATCTCGCCGGGACGCCGTTCGTCACCGGGGTGCGGGAGGTGCTGTACCAGCGGGCCATGCCGCGCACCACCGCCCACCTCGAGGTGGTCACCTCACGCCTCGGCGAGCAGGCGGGCCTCGCGGGCGCCGCGGCGATGGTGGTGGAGCACCTCTACGCCCCCGATGTGGCCACCGCCCGGCTCGCGGACATCGCGGCGTAGGGCCGAGCCGGGATCCACGTCGCGGCGAGCGAACGACGCCGACGGACCAGAGCAGATCACGAACCGGAGCCCCTCGATGACAGTCACCCCCGTCCGCGTCGGTCTGGTCGGTGCCGGGCCCTGGGCCCGCACCATGCACGCCCGGATGCTCGCGGCCGGTCCCGAGACCAGCCTCGCCGGTGTCTGGGCCCGCCGCCCGGAGGCCGCCGCCGAGGTGGCCGCCCCCTACGGTGCCCCGGTCGCCGCGTCCTTCGAGGAACTCCTCGACACCTGTGAGGCGGTGGACTTCGCCGTGCCCCCCGCCGTGCAGGCGGATCTCGCCGTGCGCGCGGCCAGGGCGGGCAAGGCGCTGCTCCTCGAGAAGCCGCTCGGCCCGGACCTGGCCGGCGCACGCGCGGTGGCCGAGGCGGTCGCCGAGTGCGGAGTGGTCTCCCAGCTGGTGCTGACCAAGCGCTATCACCCGGCCACCCGTGACTTCCTGCGCCGCGCCGCCGCCCTGGGCGAGGTGCGCGGCGCCCGCTCCTGCTATCTGCACGGCGGGTTCCTCGGCGGTGAGTCGGCCACCGCCTGGCGCCTGGAGCACGGGGCGCTGCTGGACCTCGGCCCGCATCTGATCGACCTGCTGGACGAGGCCGTGGGCCCGGTCGTCTCGATCCGCGGCACCGGCGACCCGCGCCGCTGGATCGAGCTGACCTGCGAGCATGCCGACGGGGCGGTCAGCCAGGCCTCTCTGTCGGGCGCGGTGCGGCTGCCGGGGGTGCGCACCCGCGTCGAGCTGTTCGGGACCGGGAACGAGCTGGTGTACGACACCGCGGGGATCGACCATGAGGAGTGCTGGCCGGTGCTGCGCCGGGAGTTCGCGGCGGCCGTGCGCGCCGGCAGGTCCGGCGGGCTGGACGCGGCCCGCGGCCTGCGGCTGCAGGAGCTGCTGACCCGGGCACTGGACTGAGAGGCGAGTCTGTATAGTGATGCATTCGTTCGTATAGTCATCAAGGATCCGGGAGCTCGCATGGCGACAGACCTCGGCGGCCGCCACTTCCTGAAGGAGCTCGACTTCACCGGCGAGGAGCTCCGGCATCTCCTCGCCCTCGCCGCGGAGCTCAAGGCCGCCAAGAAGGCGGGCACCGAGACCCAGCGGCTGCGCGGCCGCAACATCGCGCTGATCTTCGAGAAGACCTCGACCCGCACCCGCTGCGCCTTCGAGGTCGCCGCCGCCGACCAGGGCGCCCACACCACCTACCTGGACCCGACCGGCTCACAGATCGGGCACAAGGAGTCGGTGAGGGACACCGCCCGGGTGCTGGGCCGGATGTACGACGCCATCGAGTACCGCGGGGACAGCCAGGCCAAGGTGGAGGAGCTGGCCCGGTACGCCGGGGTGCCCGTCTACAACGGGCTCACCGACGACTGGCACCCCACCCAGATGCTCGCCGACGTGCTCACCATGACCGAGCACTGCGCCAAGCCGCTCACCGGTATCGCCTTCGCCTACCTGGGCGACGCCCGCTTCAACATGGGCAACTCCTACCTGGTCACCGCGGCCCTGCTGGGCATGGACGTGCGGATCGTCGCGCCGAAGGCGTACTGGCCGGCCGAGGAGATCGTGGACCGCGCCCGCGAGCTGGCCGCCGCCAGCGGGGCCCGGATCACGCTCACCGAGGAGGTCGCCGAGGGCGTGGCCGGCGTGGACTTCGTGGCCACCGACGTCTGGGTGTCCATGGGCGAGCCCAAGGAGGTCTGGGCCGAGCGGATCGCGGCCCTCGCCTCCTACGCGGTGACCATGGACGTGCTGCGCGCCACCGGGAACCCCGAGGTGAAGTTCCTGCACTGCCTGCCCGCCTTCCACGACCTCGGCACCGCGGTCGCCCGTGAGGTGCACGAGGCTCACGGCCTGGACTCGCTGGAGGTGACCGACGAGGTCTTCGAGTCGGCCCACTCGGTGGTCTTCGACGAGGCGGAGAACCGGATGCACACCATCAAGGCGCTGCTGGTCGCGACCCTGGGCTGACCCGCGAGGCGCTACGCGGTCCCCCGGCGCTGCCGGGGGACCGGGGAGAGGTGGAACCACACCGCCTTGCCGGACTCGGTCGGGCGGTGCCCGCAGGACGAGCTCAGGGCGCGCAGCAGCAGCAGACCGCGCCCGTGCTCCTGCCAGGGGTCGGGCTCGCCGGAGGACGGCCGGGTCAGATTGCCGGGCGGCTCCGGGTCGCCGTCGTGCACCTCGACCCGGCAGCCGCTGGGCAGCAGCCGCACCACCAGCTCTATCGGCGTGCCCGCGCAGGTGTGCTCGACGGCGTTGGCCACCAGTTCGGCGGTCAGCAGCTCCGCCGTGTCGCGGTCGGCGGAGTGGTCCTGCTCGGTCAGGGCCGTACGGACCAGCGCACGGGCCACGGGCACCGCGGCGGTGCTGTGCGGCAGCGCCACGCGCCAGGAGGCGGGGGCGGAGGAGCGTTCGTACAAGGCGGGTCCGTTCATGGCAGCAGGCCGTCCTGCTTTCAATTACTCAATGGTACGGCCGGGTGATCCCGGCACCGGACGGCCTACCCAGCGCGCTCCGCGGCCTCCCCTCCCGGCCGGCTCCGTTACCTCCCTGTGGGCGAGCCGTGACGAACGCGGCGGTCGTCTCGCATGTCGTATTGCGCCTACCTGACGACAGTCACGAATGAGTGATAGCTTCGGGTGGTAGAGCTCAGCGAGCCGTGCCGCGCCCGCTTCGAGGAGGCCGCCCTGATGAGTCCCTTCACCGGCTCCGCTGCCCGCACCGCCCGCTGGGAGCATGTGCGTGTCGGCATCGACGACGGCGTCGCCACCGTCACCCTCGCCCGCCCCGACAAGCTCAACGCGCTCACCTTCGGCGCCTACGCCGACCTGCGCGACCTGCTCGCCGAACTGTCCCGGGAGCGCGCCGTACGCGCCCTGGTGCTGGCCGGCGAGGGGCGGGGCTTCTGCTCCGGCGGCGACGTCGACGAGATCATCGGCGCCACCCTCGCCATGGACACCGCTCAGCTGCTCGACTTCAACCGGATGACCGGCCAGGTGGTCCGCGCCATCCGGGAATGCCCCTTCCCGGTGATCGCCGCCGTCCACGGGGTGGCGGCCGGCGCCGGCGCGGTCCTCGCCCTGGCCAGCGACTTCCGGGTGGCCGACCCGACCGCCCGGTTCGCCTTCCTCTTCACCCGCGTCGGCCTGTCCGGCGGCGACATGGGAGCGGCCTATCTGCTGCCCCGCGTGGTCGGCCTCGGCCACGCCACCCGCCTGCTGATGCTCGGCGAACCGGTCCGCGCCCCCGAGGCCGAACGCATCGGCCTGATCAGCGAGATGGCGGAGGACGGCGGCGCCGACCCGGCCGCCCGGGCACTGGCCCGCCGCCTGGCCGACGGCCCCGCCCTGGCCCACGCCCAGACCAAGGCGCTGCTCACCGCGGAGCTGGACATGCCCCTGGCGGCCTCCGTCGAACTCGACGCCTCCACCCAGGCCCTGCTGATGAACGGTGAGGACTACGCCGAGTTCCACGCAGCCTTCACCGAGAAGCGGCCCCCGAAGTGGCAGGGGAGGTAGCGATGCCCTCCACCCAGCACATCGCGATCGCCGGCGGCGGCCCCGGCGGCCTCTACGCCGCCGCCCTGCTCAAACGCCTCGACCCCACCCGCCACGTGACCCTCTGGGAGCGCAACGCCCCCGACGACACCTTCGGCTTCGGCGTCGTCCTCTCCGACGAGACCCTCGGCGGCATCGAGCACGCCGACCCCGTCGTCCACGAGGCACTGCGCGAGGAGTTCGTCCGCTGGGAGGACATCGACATCGTGCACCGCGGCGACCAGCACACCTCCTCCGGGCACGGATTCGCCGCCCTCGGCCGCCGCCGGCTCCTGGAGATCCTGCACGACCGCTGCCGCTCCCTCGGCGTCGACCTCCGCTTCCGCACCCCCGCCCCCGACCCCGCCCGGCTGATGGAGACCCACGACCTGGTCATCGCCGCCGACGGAGTCCACAGCACCACCCGCACCGCCTTCCAGGAGGTCTTCCGCCCCCGCATCACCCCGCACCGCTGCCGCTACATCTGGCTCGCCGCCGACTTCGCCCTCGACGCCTTCCGCTTCGAGATCGCCGAGACCGAGCACGGCGTGATGCAGCTGCACGGCTACCCCTACTCCGCCGACGCCTCCACCGTCATCGTCGAGATGCGCGAGGAGGTCTGGCGCGCCGCCGGATTCGACGAACTCGACGAGACCGAGTCGATCGACCGCTGCGCCAAGATCTTCTCCGAGGCGCTCCGCGGACGCCCGCTGCGCTCCAACAACTCGGTCTGGACGACGTTCCGCACCGTCGTCAACGAGCGCTGGTCGCACGGCAACCTGGTGCTCCTCGGCGACGCCGCCCACACCGCCCACTTCTCCATCGGCTCCGGAACCAAGCTCGCCGTCGAGGACGCCCTCGCCCTCGCCGCCTGCCTGCGCGAACACCCCACCGTCCGCGACGCGCTGACCGCCTACGAGGCCGAACGGCGCCCGGTGGTCGCCTCCACCCAGCGCGCCGCACGGGCCAGCCTGGAATGGTTCGAGAACCTCGACCTCTACGTCGACCAGCCGCCGCGGCGGTTCGCCTTCAACCTGCTCACCCGCAGCCGCCGCGTCACCCACGACAACCTCCGGCTGCGCGACGCCCGCTTCACCGAGTCGGTCGAGCGCGAGTTCGGCTGCCCGCCCGGCACCCCGCCGATGTTCACCCCGTTCCGGCTGCGCGACCTGACCCTGCGCAACCGGGTGGTGGTCTCCCCGATGGACATGTACTCGGCCGTCGACGGCGTCCCCGGGGACTTCCACCTCGTCCACCTCGGCGCCCGCGCCCTGGGCGGGGCCGGACTGGTGATGACGGAGATGGTGTGCGTCAGCGAGCAGGGCCGCATCACCCCCGGCTGCGTGGGCCTGTACAACGGCCGGCAGGCCGAGGCCTGGCGGCGGATCGTCGACTTCGTGCACACCCGGTCCCCGGGCACCGCGATCGGCGTGCAGCTCGGTCACAGCGGCCGCAAGGGGTCCACCAAGCTGATGTGGGAGGGCATGGACGAGCCGCTGGACCACGGCAACTGGCCCCTGGTCGCGGCCTCCCCGCTGCCCTACAAGCCGGGCAGCCAGACCCCCCGCGAGCTCACCCGCGCCCAGCTCACCGACATAAGGGAGCAGTTCACCACCGCCGCCCAGCGGGCCGCGCGCGCCGGTTTCGACCTGCTCGAACTGCACTGCGCCCATGGCTATCTGCTCTCCGGCTTCCTCTCCCCGCTGACCAACCGCCGCACCGACGCCTACGGCGGCTCGCTCGAGAAGCGGCTGCGCTTCCCGCTGGAGGTCTTCGACGCGGTGCGCGCGGTGTGGCCCGAGGACCGGCCCATGACGGTGCGCATCTCCGCCACCGACTGGGCAGAGGGCGGCAATACCGCCGACGACGCCGTGGAGATCGCCCGCGCCTTCGCCGAGCACGGGGCCGACGCCATCGACGTCTCCACCGGGCAGGTGGTCGCCGACGAACAGCCGGAGTTCGGCCGCTCCTATCAGACGCCGTTCGCCGACCGCATCCGGCACCGCGTCGGCGTCCCGGTGATCGCCGTGGGCGCGATCTCCTCCTGGGACGACGTCAACTCGCTGATCCTCGCGGGCCGCGCCGACCTGTGCGCCCTCGCCCGCCCGCACCTCTACGACCCGCACTGGACGCTGCACGCGGCGGCCGAGCAGGGCTACCAGGGGCCGGGTGCGGTGTGGCCGGCGCCCTACCGGGCGGGCAGCAGGCGCCCCCAGACGGGCCGCACGGACGCACCCAGACCCCGGCTCACGCTCGACCTGTGACGGGTGGCTCGTTCGGCTGAAGCCCCACGAACTCGGCCCCGGCGTCCCGCAGCCGCTCGTGCAGACTCCGGAAGACGGCGGCCGAACGCACGCCCGGCCAGCCGGGCGGCAGCAGCGCGGGCGGCAGGCCGGGGTCGGCGTAGGGGAGGTGGCGCCAGGAGTCCAGGGCGAGCAGATAGTCCCGGTACGCCTCGTCCGGCGGGGTGTCCGGGCGGTCCTCCCACGCCTTCAGTACGGGCTCGTGGCGGTCCAGGAACGCCTCGTGCTGCTCGGCGATCCGGGCCAGGTCCCACCAGCGGGCCACCGCGTCGGACGTCGCGGCGAAGCCCAGGTGCTCACCGCGGAAGAGGTCCACATAGGCGTCCAGGCCCAGCCGCTCGAGCGTGTGCCGGGTCTCCTCGTACAGCCGCGCGGGGGCGATCCAGACGCCGGGGGCCGCCGTGCCGAAGCCCAGGCGGGACAGGCGGGAGCGCAGCACGTGCCGCTTGTGCCGCTCGGTCTCCGGAACGGAGAACACCGCGAGCACCCAGCCCTCGTCCTCGGGCGGCGCGGTGGCGTAGATGCGGCGGTCGCCGTCGTCGAGCAACTGACGGGCCTCCGGGGAGAGTTCGTAGCCGGCCGCGCCCTCGGCGGTGCGGGCCGGGACGAGCAGCCCGCGCCGCTTGAGCCGGGACACCGAGGAGCGGACCGAGGGGGCGTCCACGCCGACCGCCGCCAGCAGCCGGATCAGCTCGGCGACGGGCACAGGTCCCGGCACGTAACGGCCGTAGGCGCCGTAGAGCGTGACGATCAGGGACCTCGGGGCGTGCTGCGCGGGCTGTTCTTCGGACACGTTGATCATCCTAATCGCGTCGCCGGGGCCCGGCCGCCCGCGTCTGGCCTGGTCAGCCGCGCAACCGGAAGCGCTGGAGCTTTCCGGTGGCGGTGCGTGGCAGCGCGTCCATGAAGACGATCTCGCGCGGGCACTTGTACGGCGCCAGCTCCGACTTCACGAACTCCCGCAGCGCCTCGGCGTCCCGTCCGGCGCCCTCCTTGAGCACCGCGTACGCCACCACGACCTGACCGCGGTCCTCGTCCGGCCGTCCGACCACCGCCGCCTCGACCACGTCCGGGTGGCGCAGCAGCGCGTCCTCGACCTCCGGGCCGGCGATGTTGTACCCGGCCGAGATGATCATGTCGTCGGCGCGGGCCACGTACCGGAAGTAGCCGCCGGGCTCCCGGACGTAGGTGTCGCCGGTGATGTTCCAGCCGCCGCGCACATACTCCTGCTGCCGCGGGTCGGCGAGATAGCGGCAGCCGACCGGGCCGCGCACCGCGAGCAGGCCCGGCTCGCCGTCCGGCAGGGGGGTGCCCTCGGCGTCCTGGACGCGCGCCTGCCAGCCGGGCACCGGGACCCCGGTGGTGCCGGGCCGGATGTCCTCGTCGGCGGCGGAGATGAAGATGTGCAGCAGCTCGGTGGCGCCGATGCCGTTGATGATGCGCAGCCCGGTGCGCTCGTACCAGGCCTGCC
>Ga0207873_1001552_pt1 | contig 21455 bp, 11 predicted proteins | sample BGWIniCompost_FD_187373 | JGI IMG/M metagenome (GOLD analysis project Ga0207873, IMG submission 187373) | Cellulose adapted compost microbial communities from Newby Island Compost Facility, Milpitas, CA, USA - BGW Initial Compost (SPAdes)... ...
CCCCGAGGAGTGGTTCGACGCGGAGGGACGGTTGCGGTCCAGCCGCACGCGGGACGTGCCGCGCCCTCTCCGCGTGTGCCCGGACGCGACGGTCGCGAGCCGCTGCTGGGCCCGCTTCTCCATGCCCTCCTGGTACTGGGGGTCGAGCACGTCGACCTTGATGGCCAGGTCGCGTCGGATCAGGTCGAGCAGCGTCCGCAGGACGGACTCCCGCACCTCGGGGTCGGCGTCGGCGAGCGCCGGGTGGCAGGAGCCCCACTCCTCGGCGTCGGCGGCCAGATCGGGCAGCGACTCGTACTCGATGCGCAGCAGCCCGACCTGCTCGAGGTTGGGCTGGGTCAGCCGCCAGCCCCGCTGGAGGTCCCGGTAGAGGCGGTAGGCGAGGACCTCGCGGAAGACCCGGTCGGTGTCGAGGCGCGCGTGACCCTTGAGGTCGGTGTCCCGGGCGTAGACGCCGAACGGCAGGTCGAGGGCGTCGAACACCCGCTGCGGCACCTCGTCGTGGGTGAGACCGGCAGCACCGCCATCGGCCACCGCCCGCCACAGGGCGGACCGCAGCATCGTCACCTGGACGAAGTCGTTGAAGTGCCCGGCCTGGAGCGAGGCGTCCTGCCGGTTGTCGGTGAACGACAGCAGCTTCCGCGCGTGCTCCGGCAGTGAGTCGTCCTCACGGAGGTAGCGGACGGCGGCGAGGGACGTGATGGTCGTCGCCGTGGACCGCCCCTCGGAGCCGAGCGTGGTCAGGCGAGCGAAGTCCCGGCCCAGCCGGCCGGCGTAGGAGACGCCGCACGCCAGGCAGAAGCGGAACGGTGTCGGCACCCACCACCCGAGGACCGCGTCCTCACGCTCGGCGCTCTCGTCGACCGTCGCGTCCGGGCACACGCGGAGAGGGCGCGGCACGTCCCGCGTGCGGCTGGACCGCAACCGTCCCTCCGCGTCGAACCACTCCTCGGGGAGGCGCTCGTAGGCCTCCGCCGCGTCGACCGGCCACGGACGCTCCTCGCTCAGGTAGACGAAGCCCGTCGTGGCCCCGCTCTCGCCGGCCGAGTCGCCGAGGTCGCGGGGCTGCAGCTCCTCCCCCGAGTCGGTCGAGACCCGGCTGACGACGTAGTAGTCCTGCCCGCACGCACGGCAGAAGGCGAGCGGGAGGAGGGCTCGTGAGCGGTCACCCGGCACGAACCGCTGCCGGTCGAGCGTCGCGTAGCGCTTCGCCGGCGGTTCGGGCGTCGCGTAGACGGTGTCGCCCCGGCTGAGGAACTGGTGCAAGCGGAACGCGAACACCGGGAACCCCGTCTCCGGGTGGACCACCCGGTAGCCCGCCAGCAGCTGCTTGCGGATGGCCTCCCGGCACTGGGTCACCGGCAGCTTCGTCACCTCGGCGAGCAGCGCCGCCCCGCCGCTCTGACCGTCGAGCGGCCGCGGGACGGCGCGCACCAGGCGATCGCCCTCCGGTTGCAGGCCGAAGGTCGACTCGATCCAGATCGAGAGCGGGTCCCGGAGGAAGGTCTCGACGTCGGGCGGCGGGTCGTCGCCCGACCGCACCCGCGCCGTCAGCTCGGCGACGAAGGTCGGGTCGTCGACGCTGCGGTCGGGCGTCGCCCGCCGCAACGTCTCGGAGATGACGTCCTCCGGTCGGACCTCCGTCCCGAAGATCAGCGACGCGATCTCGGCCACCTTGGCCTGCCGGTCGTGGTGGTCGCCCTCGGTCGAGAGGGTGGCCGACGTGCCGACGCAGAGCAGGTCGGGCGAGCCGGACGCCTCGCGCAGGCGGCGGACCAGCAGCGCCACGTCGGCGCCCTGCCGACCCCGGTAGGTGTGCAGCTCGTCGAGCACGAGGAAGCGGAGGTCGCCGAACCGCTGCACGAGCTGCCGATCCCGGTAGCGGGTCAGGATCAGCTCGAGCATCACGTAGTTGGTGAGCAGGATGTCCGGCGGCCGGCGGAGGATCGCCTCCCGCGCCTCCTCGTCCTCCTGGCCCGTGTAGCGGGCGTAGGTGACCGGGCGGTCGGGCCCCCAGGGCCCGTGGGCGAGGAACTTGTCCAGCTCCTCGTACTGGCTGTTCGCCAGCGCGTTCATCGGGTAGACGACGATCGCCTTGACGCCCTTCCCCGATCCCGACCGCAGCACGTGGTCGACGATGGGGACGATGTAGGCCAGGCTCTTGCCCGAGCCGGTCCCGGTCGTCAGCACGTAGCTCCGGCCACGCTGGGCAGCCCGGATGGCGTCGACCTGGTGCCGGTGGAGCGTCATCGGCTTGCCGACGGCGTCGTCCGGCGACTTCCCCACCCGGAAGATCGCCCTCGCCTGCGGGTGGAGCAGGCCCTCGTCGACCAGGTCGTCGATCCGGCCCCCGGGCTCGAAGGCGGGGTTGAGGCCGATCTGGGGATGCGGCCACAACCGTCCCTCCGACAGTGCCGCATCGACCTGGGCCGCGATGTTCGGGTCGCGGATCCGCATGAAGCTGGTCGCGTACTGCCGGTAGGTGTCGATCAGCGCGTCGCGGAGCTCGAAGACGTCCACCGTGGCTCCTGGGGGAAGCGATCCGGCGCCCGCCACCGGGGCGCCGCCGACGACGTACGGGGCGAGCGTGACAGGCCGCCCCTCACACGACCACCTGCTCGAAGAGCCCGAGCCGCGGCGCGAGGACCTCGCTCGGCTCACCGTCGTAGAGGACCACCAGGAGGTCGCGGGCGCGCGTCATGGCGACGAACAGCGTCGAGATCGCCAGCTCGCGGGCTTCCGCCGCCTCCTCGGGGCTCTGGCCGTCCTCCGGCGGCCGGGGGAACACGCCCTTCGACATCCCGGGCAGGAAGACGGCCTTGAACTCCAGGCCCTTGCCCCGGTGGTAGGTGCCGACCTTCACCTGGTCGTTCGGCCGGCCGTCGTACTGCTCGAGCTTCTGGGCGCCGAACCCGCCGGACTGCAGCCGGCGGATGACCCTGTCGACCATCCAGTTGGTCGGGACCAGGACGGCCAGGTCGCCCGGCCCGATCCGATCGGTCCGGGTCAGCTCGCGCGCCTGGCGCACGACCTCGTCGAGCTGGGCATCCAGGTCGGCGGCCCGCACGAGCAACGGCTTGGCCCCGCGGCGGTCGACCCGGGCGAGCTCCTCCCCCCGCCGGAACTGCTCGGCGAGGTCGTCGACCTCGCCGTCACCCGCCACCGCCAGGGCGGTGTCGATGATCTCGGCGGTGTTCCGGTAGTTCACCCGGAGGACGGTGGTCCGGCCCCGGACCTCGACACCCGCCTGCCGGAGCTTGAACCCGCCGGCGTAGATCCGCTGGGCGCCGTCGCCGAGCAGCAGGAGGCCGTTGGGGACGTCGACCCCGGACGGGCCGTTGACGAGCGCCCGGACGAGCTGCAGCCCGACCAGCGTCAGGTCCTGCGCCTCGTCGACGATCGCCGCCGAGTAGCGCGGGGACGGCCGCCGCCGTGCGTGGTCGCGCGCCCGGACGACGACGTCGACGAAGTCGCGGGTGCCCCGACGCGCCATCTCGTCGTCCCACTCGAGCATGAGATCCCAGACCTGCTCCCGCTGGGCCCGGTTCATGGGCGCCCGCCGACCGGTCCGGGTGAGCTCGAGGTAGACGTCCCGAGACGTGATCCCCCGCCCCTTGACGACCGTCGTGATCTCGTCACGGAGGTACTGGTGGCTGAACCCGGCCCTCGCCAGGGGCGTGCCCGGGCGCACCGTGCGCTTCACGGCGGCGTAGAACGCGGCGTTGATGTCGCGGGGCGCGGTGACGACGTGGTCACCGGCCTCGGCGCACACCTGGCGGGCCAGGCGGTCGATGTGCACGAACTCGACCTCGCCCGCCCGGGTCCCCGGCATGCGCAGGTAGAGCGACTCGAACACCGGTGGCAGCGACTTGATGAAGGTCGTGAACAGCACCGGCTGCTCGCGCCCCGCCTCCCGGTTGCCCTCGGCCAGCCAGGCGGCCCGGTGCAGGCCCACGACCGTCTTGCCGGTTCCGGCCGCACCCCGCACCCGGGCCGGGCCGTCGTAGTGCCGGGACACGATCGCCCGCTGGTCCGGGTGGAGGAAGACCATCCAGTCCTCGATCGGGCGGTCGAGCACGTCCGCGAGGAACTCGGGCTCGGTCCGGGTGAACCACGCGCCGGCCCGCGGGTCCTCGAGCTGGCGCTCGATCTCCCGGTCCTCGGCGGTGACCTCGGGCGCGTCCGCCTCCTCGACCACGGGGAGGGCGGCGACCTGGCCGGCGGGATCGCCGTAGGCCAGCAGGTTGTACGCCCGCTCGAAGGTCTCGCCGTCGAGGTGGTCCTCGAGCGCGAGCAGCTCGTCGTCGGTGTTCAGCCTGCGGAGGACCTCGATCGTCGGCGGCTTGAAGCCGAAGCCGGCCAGCTCCTCGTCGGTCCACGCCATGAAGAGCTTCCCGACCTCGGCGCGGTGCCGCTGGTAGGTCCGCTCCTCCCCCGTGTCGGGCGCCTTCTCGTAGATGGTCACGACCCGCTCGTCGGGGTCGAAGGCGATCCGCATCCGCTTGGCGCGCTCCTGCACGGCGTGGGTGCCGTAGAGCAGGACCACCAGCGTCCGGTTGAAGACCTGCCAGACCAGCCGGCGGTCGCTGCGCCGACCACCGACGTCCGACGAGAAGATCTTCTTGCCGTTCAGCGCCCGCCCGACCTCGTGGGTCTGGAGCTTCGGGTTGTGGAACGGCTGCCGCCGCAGCTCGATCAGCGACTCCAAGAGGTCAGCCTTGTAGGAGTCGTCGTGCCGCAGCGCCATGACGCAGTCCCAGAACGTCTGCGCCTCGACGACGTCGTAGCTCACGAGACCCGTCCTCCCCGCCTCTCGGACGCCCCGGGGTCTACCTGTCGCGACCGGCACGGGGCAAAGGCTCGCGCGCTGCGTGATGGTTTGCACGCTGAGTGACGTGCCTGGGCCGCTCCGCCGGCCGACCTATGCTCCCGGCCGGCACTTCCCCTCCGACGGCCGACACAGCCAGGAGGGGCCAGGTGCCCGAGCTCCGCTTCGACCCGACGGCCCCGCCGACCTGGGGCCCGCTCGACCGGCTCGCGGACGTGTGGCGGCACCGCGGCGGACGTCCGCCGCTCGACGCCTGCGACTTCATGTACATGGGCCGCCTGTGGTCGCCGGACCACCCGGACGTGCACGCCTACAAGCACGTCACGACCCGGCGCTACCTGGTGCTCGACGAGGCCGGGCACGCCTACCGCCTGCGCGGGACGGCGGTACGACGCCCGCACGAGGTCGTGGTCGCCCTGCGGCCGTACCGCGACCTGCCGTCCGCGGTCGCCGACGCGCTGATGGCGCGCGGTGGGCCGGACCGGCACGGCCGGGCACGGGCCCGCTGACACGTCAACGCCGTGGGGGACGTCCATCGGTGCGTCGGCCACCGACCGGCCGGGGGATCGCGCCTGCGACGACCTTGAAGCAGGCGTCGTCGTACGGCTCGGTGAGGCTGATCGTGAGGTACCAGTCACGCTGCGACCGGTGGCGCCCATCGGTCGCCGGCAGGCCGAGGGTCCGGAGCCGCTCGAGGTCCTCCGTGACCGACAGGTCGTAGTCGACCCCCCGGTGGCGGAAGGCGCACCGCACCCGGGGCGAGCCGCCGTCGTGCGCCACCTGGAAGACCGGCTGCGAGACCCGCACCACCGTGAGCGACGCGTGCCGCCGGCGCATGCCGATCTCCAGCATGTGGACGCGGTCGTCCTCGGTCCCGAAGATGCCCCGCCCCGTCCACGACCACCGATCCAGCAGGTCGGGCGCCGATCTCGGGGGCACGCGCCGCACCAACGTCCACGCCGCCGGCACGATCGTCCAGTTCTCCGGCTGGTGGCGACGCGGCGACGGGCCCCGCACCGGCACCCGCACGACGTCGAGCGGGCGCACCGTCACACCGTCGACGACGCACTGACGGCGTGGCAGCGTGCCGTCGGGCGTGTCCGACACCGGGCGGACCCACTCGCCGGTGTCGAGCCGCACGCCGGCGACGCACCGGCCACCGAACTTGATCGAGCTCGCGAGGCAGAGGATCTCGAGCGCCTGCACCGAGCCCCTCACAGGTGGACCGCCGTCACACCACCCCAGTGCTCGTCGAGGTACTCGACGACCAGGCGCCGGTGGCAGTGCTCCGGCGAGTGCTCGCTGCACAGCAGCACGGCACGGCGATCGAACAGCGAGCGGGGCAGCACCTCCTCGACCCGGCGCTGCGCGAGGAGGTCGAGGTAGGCGCGCTCGTACTCGTCCCACGAGATCCCGCCCTTCCGGTAGCCGCTCAGCAGCTGGGGCGTCGGCGCCAGGAGGGGTTCGTGCACGTACTCGGCACCGCAGAGCTCCCGCAGGAAGAAGGCGAGGTCGTCCCGCTTGGCGAAGCCGGCCAGGTGGGACGTGTTGTTCAACCGGACGTCGACCAGCCGCTCGATGCCGGCGGACCTCAACGATCCGAAGAACTCCTCGGCCGTGTGCCGGGTGAAACCGACCGTACAGATCTCCATGACGCCTCTCCCCCTGGGGCGAACAGCGACGGCTGCTCGGCGCCCGCCGTGGCCGTCAGGTCCTCGTCGTCGATCGTGCTGCCGTCGCCCCGGAGGTGGACCACACCGATGCCCTCCTCACGAAGGACCCGGGCGATCAGCAGTCGCCGATGGCAGCCGGTCGGGTCCTCCTCGCTGCACATGAGCGCGACCCGCCAGCTCGCCGCCCCGCGGCGGACCCGCTCGATCCCCTCGCGGAAGCGCGCCGACCTCGCCACCTCGCCGTAGAGGACGTGCCCCTCCTGGTCGTACATCCACGGCTCCCGCGGACGGCCCCCGAGCTCCTCGCCGAGGAAGGCGTAGCGGAGCCCGGCCCCGGCCAGCGCGGCGCGGAGCGGCGCCTGGTTGAAGTGCTGGTTGTGACGTGAGTACGGCTGCGACCGGACGTCGGCGACCACCTCGATCGACGCCGAGCGCACCAGGTCGACGAAGCGCTCGAGGGGATGGTTCGAGTGCCCGACCGTCCAGACCTGCAACCCACCCGCCACGTCCTGCCCGCCTCGTGTCCCGTCCACCCTCGTGCCGGCCGGACAGCGTACGGCCCTTCGCCGGCCAGCTGCACGACGCGCGGCAGCGCAGCCGTCCTCGCCCATGGGGCGGCACGAGGAGCGAGCCACTGCTTGCGCGCTCGCCGTGTGGTGGCGCTACGGTCGTCGTTCGCTGGATCCAGCGGCGGACGGACGAGCAGCGTCATGACCTGCGCGCCACATGTGGCGCCCGGCCACCGCTCGTCCAGCACGGGACTGGCAAGGTGCGGGGGAGGCGAGCAGTGGCAGACGCGGGAGAGGTCGACCCTCCGGAGTGTCCCGAGTGCGGCGCGGCCATGGTCCTGCGCACCGCACGACGAGGCCCCAACGCCGGCGGCCGGTTCTGGGGCTGCCCCGAGTTCCGCAACGGGTGTCGGGGCACCCGGCCCTTCGACGAGGACGAGGCCGACGCCGAGCCGAGCGGCTCCCGTGTCGGGACCGTGCGCGTCGGCTGGAGCGACGCGACCTGCGAGCGCCCGGGCTGGAGCGTCCGCTACACGACCGCCGGCGGCTCGCTCCGGTCCATCGAGCTCGACCCGTCGGTGAGCGCCCGGCTCTCGACGTGCTGGATCGCCGTCGAGGACGTCGACAGCTACCAGCCGGCCGACCCCGACACGCAGCGTGTCGTCGGCATGGCCCGCAAGCTGCTCCAGCGCGGGGCCAACCCGCCGCTGCACCCGGTGAGCGAGCGCGCCCTGCTCGAGGCCACCGGCTACGGCGACCTGCTCACCACGTCGCGGCTCCCCGGCGACCTCGCGCCCACGTTCAAGCGGCCGCAGCAGATCCACTACCCGTCGGCGGTGATCGGCCTCGTGCCGCAGACCGTCGAGATCGACCGCTCGCTGGCGCTCGACTCCCCGGCCGAGCAGGCCTTCCTCGACTGGGCCCAGCGGACGCTCGGGCCCGACGTGGCGCGCTGGCTCGTCCCCCAGGCCCCGCTCGACGAGCTCCTGGCCTCCGCCGAGGTGGCGACCGACGGCCAACGCCGCGTCGACTTCCTCGCCGCCCCGCCGTGGCGGCCGCCGTTCGTCGTCGAGATCGACGGGGAGCAGCACGACGGGCAGGAGCTGGTGGACGAGGAGCGCGACCGCAGCCTGCGCCAGGTCGGTCTCGCCGTCGTGCGGGTGCCGGCGTCCGAGCTGCACGCCGCCAACGGCCCAGGGCTGGCGCGCGTCGCGGACGAGATGCGCGCCGGTTTCGAGGAGGTCCGGCCCGACCCGCTGGTCTGGGTGCCGGTGCAGGTCCACCGGCTGGTCCTGGCCCTGCTCGAAGGGCTCCGGACCGGCCTGCTCGCCGGGGACAGGTGGTCGGTGGAGGTGCGAGATCCCGTCGGCCACACGATCGACCTCGTCGGCCCGTACCTGGAGCTCCTCGCCGCGATCGACGAGCTGTGGGGCGGCAGCGACCTGACCCCCGAGCTCGCGGTCTTCGCCACCGGCGACGAGACGGTGGCGTACGAGCGCCGGGCCGACGGCTCGTACGTGAAGGTGACGGTGGACGCACCGCCGCGCGACCTCCTCGTCCACCTGGACGTGCACCGGACGCCGCTCGAGGCCCTCCCGGACAGCGACCCGTGGGTCCCCCAGATCGTCGTGCGCTCGTGCAACCTGCCGGTGCTCGTGACCGACATCGCGACCGAGGGCCACGAGCGCGCCACCGTGCGGACCTCCGGCGAGCGGACGCGGTGGGCCCTCCGCACGATCCTGCAGGCCGTCTTCGCCAAGGATGACTTCCGGCCGGGCCAGTACGAGGCGATCACCGAGGTGCTCGAGGGCCGCGACTGCGCCGTCCTGCTCCCGACCGGCGCCGGCAAGAGCCTCGTCTACCAGCTCGCCGGCCTCTGCCTCCCCGGTCGCACGCTGGTGGTCGACCCGATCGTCGCCCTCATCGAGGACCAGGCCGAGGGCCTCGCCGCCCACGGCATCGACAGGGTCACCCCGATCACCGCCGACCGCATGGCGGCCGGCCAGGGCGAGCGCCTGCTCCGCCAGGTGGAGTCGGCCGACAGCCTGTTCGTGCTGGTCGCACCCGAGCGCTTGCAGACCCGGGACTTCCGCAACGCCCTCACGACGCTCGCCGGCGCGACGCCGATCAACCTGGCGGTCGTCGACGAGGCGCACTGCGTCTCGGAGTGGGGCCACCAGTTCCGGACCAGCTACCTCACCCTGGGCCGCACGCTCCGCAAGGTGTGCGCCGACTCGGCCGGCACCCCGCCCCCGCTGCTCGCACTGACGGGCACCGCATCCCGGGCGGTGCTGCGCGACGTGCTCTTCCAGCTCGGCATCGAGGAGCGCTCCCAGAACACGATCGTCCGTCCCAGCAGCTTCGACCGGCCGGAGCTGCGGTACCGGGTGCTGGTCACCGAGCCGACGCGCAGCGAGGCGACGCTCGCCGGGGTCCTCCGGTCGCTTCCCGGGGAGTTCTCCGAGCCCGGGTCCACGTTCTTCGCCCCCCGGGGGCATCGCACCTACTCCGGGCTCGTCTTCTGCTCCACGGTGTCCGGTCCTCGCGGGGTGCTGCAGACCGCCAAGGCGGTGCAGAACGTCATCAAACGGGAGCCGGCCATCTACGCCGGGAGCACTCCCAAGGGCATGAGCGAGGCCGGGTTCCGGCGCCTCAAGCAGACCAACGCCCGGCGGTTCAAGGACAACGAGGAACCGGTGCTCGTCGCGACCAACGCGTTCGGCATGGGGATCGACAAGCCGAACATCCGCTGGGTGGTGCACTACGGGCTGCCCACCTCGATCGAGGGCTACTACCAGGAGGTCGGACGCGCCGGGCGCGACGGGCGGCCGGCGTCCTGCGCCCTCGTCCTCACCGAGTTCGACCGCGAGCGCAGCCTCCGGCTCCTCGACGAGTCGCTCACCCTCGACGAGACCCGGCTGCGCTTCAGCGAGGCCGAGGGGCGGAAGGAGGAGCGCGACGACATCACGACCGCGCTCTACTTCCTCCTCGACTCCTTCCCCGGCGTGGACGACGAGCTCGACCACCTGATGGCCGTCGCCCGCGCGCTGGAGCCGGAGGACCGGGCGCGCCAGGTCGAGGTCCCGTGGACGGACAAGGCGGCCCAGGAGCGGGCGCTCCACCGCCTCGTGCTCCTCGACGTGGTCCGCGACTACCTCGTCGAATGGGGCTCCAAGCGGTTCGTCGTGTGGGTCAACCCGACGACACCGGAGTCGGTGCAGCGAGCGCTCCTCGACTTCGTCGAGCGCAGCCAGCCGGGCCGGCTCGACTCGATCGCCGCCGGCCTGCAGGCGAGCTACCCGAAGCTCGAGGCCGCCATCGAGGACTGCGGACGAGCGCTCATCACCTTCGTCTACGACACGATCGAGCGCTCCCGCCGGCGGTCGATGCGGGAGATGTACCTCGTCGCGGCCACGGCGACGTCCGACGGTGAGATCCGCCGGCGGGTGCTCGACTACCTCAGCGAGGGCGACATCGCACCCGTGCTCGAGCGGCTCGTCGACGCTCGCCGCTTCTCGTTCGACCCGTGGCTGGAGGAGATCGGGAAGATCGCCTCGACGAGCGACGCCCGCGAGTGGCGGGGCACGACGGGACGGCTGCTCGGCTCCTACCCCGACCACCCCGGTCTGCTCGCCGGCCGTGCGCTGGCCGAGGCGTTCGACCCCGACGGCGACATCCGCGAGATGGAGGCGACGCTCCAGTCGGCGGTCGACGCGGCGCTTGATCGGTACTCGCTACCGGAGGCGGAGGTCGCCCGCTTCCTCGAGTGGGTCGCGGTCCGCTTCGCCGAGCGGCGGCCGGGCGTCGTCGTCGCCACCATCGGCGTCGCCACGAGCCGGGCGATCGACTCGCCTCGCCTCCGGCGGTGGGCGGACGAGATGGCGGACGATCCCGGCCTGGCCCTCCTCCGCCTGGCCGAGCACCTCGCTCGGGTCCGTGACCAGATCGACGAGCTGACCACCACCATCGGAGGGGCGTGATGCACGACACCGAATCCCTGGAGCTGCGCAGCGTGACCGAGCGCTTCGACGAGTCGGCGCGCACGCTCGACCAGCTGAGCGACCGGCTCCAGGCGCTCGTCCTGGCCGAGGACACCCAGGGCCGGGCGGCCCGGGCGCTGGACACCAGCGCCGAGCGGTTGCGGTCGCTCGCCGACGAGGTCGGCGAGATCGTGCGCGCGCTCGCCGCCGCGCAAGGCATCGTGCAGGAGACGCTCGGCGTCGCCCGTGAGGCACTGCGCAACGCCGACGTCAACCACCTCGCCGAGCAGATCGCGGGTGTGGGCGGCCAGGTCAAGGGCCTCACGGATGCGGTGACCCGTGCGCAGGCCGACACCGAGCGGGCGCGCGCCGAATCGGCCGCGTTGCGCGAGCAGCTCGACGCGGCCCGGGCCGAGCTGCAGTCCGCCCAGGTCGCGGCGAACCAGGCGCACGCCGAGTCCGCATCCTTGCGCGACGACCTCGCGGCCGTCCGCGCCCAGCTCCAGGCCGCGCAGCTCGACGCCCACCAGGCGAGGTCCGAGGCGGAGTCGCTGCGCAACGAGCTGGCGTCGGCGCGCGCGGAAGCCGAGCATGCTCGTCGCACGCTCGCGGATCTGCAGTCCCGGGTCGCCAGCATCCCCGAGCGTGTCCGCCGCAAGGCCGGCCTTGCCTGACCGGGCTGACGCCTCGGACCGCGAACACCGGACCGGGGGCTTGCACACTCCGTAGCCGCCGGCCACCATGACGGATGTCACGGCGCGCCGATACAGGCATGCCGTGAGGACGGGCGAACGGAACGGCGAGGGTGCCGTGACGAGTGCGGGCGGCGCAGCGGACATCGCTGCGGTGGAGAACGAGTTGCGCGCGGTCCTGACCGGCGTCGACCTCGTGTGCGAGGCCGACCCGTCCGCGGCGCTGCTCGACGAGGCCGAACAGATCTGCCGTCCAGCCTTCCTGCGTTGCGACTACAACGAGCTCGCCGACCGGGCCCCGGCGACGCTCGTCGCCTACGTGGCCGTGCGCGGGGCCGAGCGTTGTGACGGCATCCGCGTGTGGCCGCAGCTCGGCGTCGAACAACGGTCCCAGGAGGCGGGCCGGGCCTTCCTCCGAGCGCTGCGGCGCCTCGGGCTGCCCGACTTCCAAGACATGGTCGAGCGGGAGAACGCCCGCCGCTACGTCGCGCCCATCCTGATCCACGGCGGGATCCCGGCCGACCGCGCCCGGACCCTCGTCGAGCGTCTGGAGAGGGAGCTCGAGCGCGGGCTGACCGACGGCCGCGAGGCGGTCGAACGGCTGCGCGCCGACCCCGAGGGCCTGGGCAAGCCGGTCACGCGCCTGCTGACCTACGCAACGGAGTTCGCCGCCGATCTCCTCGACACGCTGATCACCCGCATCACGGGGGAGACGACGGGCACGCAGCGGAGCCTCCCCCGGCACATCCGGGAGGCGCTGGAGACCGACGTGGTCCGGCGCGGCCGGTCGTACCGCCGGGTGCGCACGCCGTATGTCGAGTACGACCCGTGGACCGGCCTCGGGCCGGAGGTCCGCTGTCCCGATGGCGCCGGCGAGTGGGTGCTCGATGTCGCCGGGGGACCGACGGTGGTCCTCCGGTCCGGCGAGTCGGTCGACACCGAGCCGTGTGGCCGCCTCGTGGCTCAGAGCGAAGGCCGTCGCATCGTCCTGTGGAACCAGCCCGTCCTCTGGTTCGACGAGAACGGCCTCCTCCTGCCACCCGACGCCGAGCTGCCACGCATCGCCACCGCCGTCCTGCCCGTGGGCTGGCGACTCCACGCCGACGACGGACGTCCGGTCGACGTCGTCGACGAGGGCGAGGCGCTGTCCGGCTCGTGGAGCGACCACCGCACGGTCACCATCGACCTCACCGGCGCCGCGACGGTGACGGCCGTGCCTCCGGCCGGCTCGCCGGACCGGCCCTGCGTTCGTCGCGTGTCGCACCGCGGTGAGCCGCGACTCGTCACGGCACCGGCCGAAGGCGTCACCACCGTCGACGGCGCGGCCGTGTTCGCGATCGCGCCTCGGGTCGAGGTCCCCCGCGCCGACGGCCCGATCCCGGTGTGGTTCACGCCCGCCGCCGGGCGACCGTGCAGGTGGCTCCACGACCCGGCCGAGGAGGGCCTTCACGTCGACCTCACCGAGCGCCTGGGTCCCGGCGCCCACGTCGGGCGCGTCGAGGTCCGTGACACGAGCGGGCGCCACCACGGCTTCGACCTCGCGGTCGTCCCCGGCCTGACCGTGGAGGGACTCGCCGGACCGCTGCCCCCACGTGCGTCCGCGACGGCCCGTCTTCGGGCCGCCCCCGGGATCCTCCCCGGTGGCGCGCTCGCCGTCGACGTCCCGCCCCACGTTGGCCACGTCGACGTCGACGTCCCGGGCACGGCCGTCCGGCTGCGCGTCCACGTCCCGCGCGTGCGCTGGGCCCTTCGATCCGGCCGGCCGGAGAGGCTCACCCTGGCATCCGACGTCATCGAGACCGATCCCGATGCCCTCCTGACCGACGACGTGCGGCTCCTCGTCCGCTGCGGGCGCGAAGCCGCGGTCGAGCTCCGGCTACACGTCGACGGCCGGCCACTCCAGGTCGGACGGCGAGCCCGGACGGGCGGCCCGCACCAGCAGTGCTCGCTGCCGCTGGCGCCGTTCGCGGACACGCTCCGGCACCACCGCGACGCCGCCCTCGAACTCGTCCTCGTCGTGGACGACGTGCCGATGGTCGCCGTCGTCTGCGGGCGCCCGACCCCCAGGACCGACAACGCGCGTCACTGGGCGCCACCTCCTCGTCGTACAGGTCACACGGGTGACGACGTCTGGTCGTCGGTGGAGTGGCTCCGAACGCCGGTGCGGCGATCGGCACTCGAGGAGATCGGCGACCGGCTCGTCACGTCGCTGGCCGATCCGTTGCTCGTCCGGCTGCGAGCGCTCGCGCCGGTCGAGCAGGTCGTGGCGTTCGTCGACGAGCTCGGAGATCGTACGCGGCGCTGGGCGGCGGAGATCACCGCAGGAGCAGGGCCCGCCCGTTCGAACGCGCGCCGGTGGGGCCCAGGTGGGGCCGAGTGGGCGGCGTTCGAGGCCATCGGCGACGAGATCTGGCGGCTCCAGGGGCGCCGCTACCGGCAGTTCGCGAACAAGCGCCCGGAGGACGGGCTCCGAGAGTGGAGCAACGACACGAAGCACGCGCTCCGCCGATCGTCCAAGACGCTGACGACCGACCTCGAGCTCTGGACCTTCGGCCGGCTCCCGCCCGTTGACCGGCTGACCGACCAGAAGGTGACCGACTGGCTGCACGCGTGCCAGCCTCGGCGGCGCTCGGTGCGCGGCCTCGACGTCTTCCCCGCCGCCCTCGCCTACCAGGTCCTGGCCCTCGCCGGCGGCCAGGCCGACGCCGGCAACGCCGTCGCGGAGGCGGCGAGGCTCGCCCCGGCACCACTCCTCGACCTGGTCGCCTGGTTGCTCGAGATCGCTCGCCGCGGGCACGTCTTCCGGCCGCTCGCGCTCGCCGAGGAGGACGACGTCGAGGGGGCGATCCACGACGATCCCGGCGAGGAGGACGCCGTCGCCCCGTCCGCAGGCCCTGCCCCGGACGTCGTCGTCCAGCGCGAACCACACCCACCGCCGCTTCGGACGCTCGCCGGCTGCGACATCGAGGTCGACGGCCGCGACCTGTACCTGTGCCCGCGGTCGCCGGCGACACCACCCCTCCTCCGCGTGTGGTCGACCGGTTCGCGACCACGCGCCCAGGCGGCCCTGACGCCGTCCGACGCAGGCGAGCGCTGGCGTGTGCGCATACCCGAGGGCGTCGAGGGTGACGTCCTGCTCACCGTCGGCGACCAGCGGAGTCTGGGGTTCGACCCGGCCGCCGGTGTGGCCGTACACCTCCCTGCCGCCGAGCGAACCCCACCGCCGTGTTGCGTCCGCGGCCGCGACCTGGAGGAGCTCGACCGCCTGCTGCGCGCTGCCCAGGTCGAGGCCATCGCGACGGCGGCCGAACGCGGCGACCCGGCCCAGCCTGCTGTGGAGGCGTTGTTCGAGGACGAGCAGGACGCGACCAGGGCGCTCGTCGAGTATGCGCGGTCGTGCCAGGACCCGGCACGCCTCGACCGGCTCGGTATCGCGGTCCTGCCCGCCGCCATGATCTTCTCGACCTTGCCGGTGACCGATCGCGACGAGACACACCTGCGCGCCTCGTCCCTGCTGCTCTGGGCGGCGCTGGCACCGCGCGACGCGGCCCGCTGGCGCTACGTGCACTGGCCCCACCCCGCGGCCTTCGGTCGTGGGCACGGTGCCTACGACGACGTCGTCGAGTTCGCGGAGCGACGGCTGCGCGACTGCACCGACGGCCTCGGAGCTCTGACCACGGTCCGCTACGCGATCTCCGATCGCAAGGTCGCCGGCGCGCAAGTGCGTGCGACGGTGCGCCGCCTCGACCAACGCACCGACCCGGTCTTCGTCGACCTCGCGGTGGCCGCCTACTGCGCGCTCGCGGTCGAGGCGGTCACACCGGAGGCGACCCGTCTCCTCCTCGACGCCCATCGTCACCGACCGATCTCGACCACCAGCGCCGTGCTCGTCGGCACGGCGTTGGCACTCGCCGAACGTGAGCCCTGAAGGACGACCGATGACATCCCGCTCCGCACCGCTCGACCCGATCGCCACCTCCTCCCGGATCGAGGACGACTACCGCTCCTACCTCCTCACGACCTTCCACGTCGCCGACGCCGACCTGCGCCGCGAGCTCGAGGAGCGTCTCCGCGAGGACGGCCGCATCCGCCGCGGGCCGATCGTGCAGGCGACGCCCCCGTACCGGCCCGGACGAACCCTACGGGCACTCGTGGACGAGGGCGTCCTCCACCCCGACCTCCTCCGTCACGACGAGGCGGTGCTCCCGCCGGACCGACCGCTCTACGCCCACCAGGAGGAGGCGCTGCGAGCGCTGCGAGCGGGCCGCAACCTGATCGTCGCCACGGGCACCGGCAGCGGCAAGACCGAGTGCTACCTGCTGCCGGTCCTCGACCACCTCCTGCGGGAGCGCGACGCCGGAACCGTCGGCGAGGCCGGCGTCCGAGCCCTGCTGCTCTACCCGATGAACGCGCTGGCGAACGACCAGATGGCGCGGATCCGCGACCTGTTCGCCCCCTACCCGGAGCTGACCTTCGGGCGCTACGTGGGTGACACCGAGCACGACCCCGGCAAGGCGCTCGAGAGCTACCGGCAGCAGCACGGCGGCGCCGACCCGCTGCCGAACGAGCTCATCGACCGGCAGTCGATGAAGGACGCGCCGCCACACGTCCTGCTCACCAACTACGCCATGCTCGAGTACCTGCTGCTGCGGCCGGCCGACAGCCCCTTCTTCGACGGGCCCACCGGTCGTCACTGGCGCTTCGTCGTCCTCGACGAGGTCCATGTGTACGACGGCGCCCGCGGTGCCGAGCTGGGCATGCTCCTGCGGCGCGTCCGCGACCGCGTGCACGCCAGCGAGCGGGGTCGGCTCCAGTGCATCGGCACGTCCGCGACGCTCGGCCGGGGGGCGGAGGACGCGCCCGCCGTCGCAGCGTTCGCACGCGAGCTGTTCGACGAGGCGTTCGCCGCCGACGACGTCGTGCTCCCGCAGCGCCTGCCGCTCCGCCACGGCGAGTCCGAGTGGAAGCTCACCCCGGCCGCGCTCGACGAGCTCCACGCGAGGTGGCGGCAGGGGGCCGACGCCGACGAGCTGATCGCCGCGGTCGCCGAGTGCCTGCAGGCCCCGCCGTCGCGATCCTTCGACCGCCCGGAGGCGGCGCTCCACGAGCTCCTGCGCACCGAGCACCACGTGGTCGAGGTCCAGCACGCCCTGGAATCCGGGTCGAAGGAGCTCCACGCCGTGGCCGACGTGATGGACGGCTTCCCCGACCCGGCACGCGCGGTCGTGAAGCTCGTCGACCTGTGCATCGCAGCCCGCCCCGACGAACGCTCGGCCTCACTCGTCCCCGCCCGCTACCACCTGTTCCTGCGGGCGAGCGAAGGTGCCTACGTCTGCTGGTCCGGCGACCATCCGGCCGACCAGCCCCGCCTCGTCCTCGACCGCCACCAGGTCTGCCCGGCGTGTGCCGGCGTCGGCGGCGAAAGCCGCATGTTCGAGTTGGCGTTCTGCCGCCACTGCGGCGTCGACTACGCGGTCGGGACGCTCGAGAACGGCCGACTCGTCCACGCACCCGCACACCAACGTCACCTCGTCCACGTCCTCCGGGACCCGGCGACCGTCGACGACGAGGCCCTCGACGAGGACGAGGTGGCGGTGACCGGGTCGATCGACGAGTCGAGCGCCCAGGCCCACCTCTGTCTGCGCTGTGGTGCGCTCGGCGACCGCAAACCCGGCTGCGATTGCACCGGCGCGGCAGCCGTGCCCGTCCGTTACCACAAGGCGCGCGCCGGCGAGGAGCTCCGCCGGTGCCTCGCGTGCGGGCGGCACAGCACGGTCTCGGTCACCATGCGGTTCCAGTCGGGCTCCGAGGCGCCGGTGTCCGTGATCGCCACGAGCCTCTACCAGTCGTTGCCCCCGGCGCCGCAGCCTGATCGCCGGGCGCTGGCGGGCGGCCGCAAGCTGCTCATGTTCTCGGACAGCCGGCAGGACGCCGCCTTCTTCGCCCCCTACCTCCAGCGCACCTACATGCGGGCGATCGAGCGGCGGTGCATCTGGGCCGTGCTCGGTGCCGACGACGAACCGTTCCGTCTCGAGGACCTGGTCCAGCCGGTGCGCCGCTACGCCGAGAAGGCCGGCGTCCTGGACGAGGACGACGGGCGCGCCAACGCGTCGAAGGTGCGGACCTGGCTGCTCGCCGAGGTCCTCGCGACCGACCGACGTCAGAGCCTCGACGGGCTGGGTCTCGCCGAGATCTCGCCGCGTATCCCGGCGCGACTCGATCCCCCGTCGGCGCTCGCCCGCCTCGGCCTCTCCGACGACGAGGCCCTCGACCTCACCCGGCTGCTGCTCGACACCGTCCGAGTGAGTGCGGCCGTCGGCGTGCCCGACGACGTCAACGTCCGGGAAGACCTCCGCTTCGCACCGCGCAACACCACCACACGGCTCCGTGAGCAGGGCGCCGAGCAGGGCGTCCTCGCCTGGCTCCCCGGCCGCGGCCTCAATCGCCGGCTGGACCTGGTGCAGAAGGTCGCAGGCGCCCGGGGTGTCGACGTCGACCCGGTCGCCGTCCTCGGGGATCTGTGGCGGGAGATCACCCACCCCGACAGTCCGCTGGCCTCCGTGCTCCGCGCCCAGGACGAGCCCCGTCGCGGCACCGTCTACCGACTCGACCCGGAGCAGATCGAGTTCGCCGCCAACCGCCCCGGGCACCGCCCCTTCCGGTGCGACAGGTGCCACCAGCTCTGGTGGCGCAGCGTCGCCGGCGTGTGCCCGACCTACCGCTGCGACGGCCGCCTGCACCCGGAGGAGGAGCCCTCTCCCAACCACTACCGCGCGCTCTACGAGAAGCTCGAACCCATCCCGATCCGGGTCGAGGAGCACACCGGCCAGCTGCGGACCAAGCACGCCACCGACCTGCAAGGACAGTTCGTCCGGGGCGAGGTCAACGCGCTCAGTTGCTCGACGACGTTCGAGCTCGGCGTCGACGTCGGCGAGGTGCAGGCGGTGCTCATGCGCAACGTCCCCCCGTCGGCTGCCAACTACGTGCAACGGGCGGGCCGGGCCGGCCGGCGGCTCGGCAGCGCCGCCCTGGTGGTGACCTTCGCCCAGCGGCGGAGCCACGACCTGCACTTCTTCGAGAACCCCGCCGCCATGGTCGACGGTCACGTGCGTCCCCCCATCGCCGTCGTCGACAACGAGGCGATCGCCCGGCGGCACGTCCACGCCGTCGCCTGGTCGATGTTCGAGCGTCGACGCGCCGACGTCGGCCAACCGGAAACCAAGTCGGTCGAGCAGCTGGTCGGTGGCGGGGGAGGTGGCTCGGTCGCCGAGGAGTTCCTGGCCTGGCTCCGCGAGCGTCCCGGGGAGCTGCGCACCAGCCTCGAGCGGATCCTGCCCTCGAGCGTCGTCGAGGCACTGGGCGTGCGGCAGTGGGCCTGGGTCGACCTCCTGGCCGATCGGAACGACGAGGGCGTCGGCGGGTGGCTCGGCGACAGCGTCGCCGAGACCCGGCGCGACCTCGCCGAGATCGACGAGCTCATCGAGGAGGCGGCAGCCGAACGCAAGTACCGCCGGGCGGACGCCATGCAGCGCACGCGCAAGACGGTCGCGGAGCGCCGCGTCCTGGACTTCCTCGCTCAACGGGGAGTCCTGCCCAAGTACGGCTTCCCGGTCGACGTCGTCGACCTCGACCTCTCCAGGAGCGAGACGGCGGCCGAGACGATCGAGCTGAACCGGGACCTCCGCATGGCCGTCCTCGAGTTCGCACCCGGTGCCCGGGTCGTCGCCGCCAACCACCTGTGGCGCTCGACCGGCATCCGGCTCCCGGCCGGCAAGCAGCTGCCGGTCTGGGCCTGGGGCATCTGCGACGGCTGCGGCGTCCTCCGCTCCCGGATGATCCCGCCGGACGTGCCACCGGGCGAGGAGTTCGAGGAGCCGTGCCACCACTGCGGCAGCGACGCCTTCGCCTCCGGACGGCGGGGTCGCTACGTCATCCCCCTGTTCGGGTTCGTCGGCGAGAAGGACGCCGCCGAGCCCGGTGAGACCAGGCCCCCACGGGAGGGGTTCCTGGAGACGTACTTCGCCGAGTTCGACGGACCCCCGCCGCGGGCGGAGGTGGTCGAGCTCGGCGGCGCGCCCATCACCGTTCGGGCGAGTCGTCGTGGGTGGATCACCGTGTTCAACCGGGGGCGTACGGGGCACGGCTTCACCTTCTGCCCGTCGTGCGGGTACGCGACCGACGAACCGGTGAAGCGCACCAGGGGCCGGCGACCGGAGCACCCGAGGCCGCACGGTGGCGACCGCACGTGCTCGGGCGCCACCCGGCGCATCGACCTCGGTCACCGCTACCTCACGAACGTCATGGAGCTCGAGCTGCCGCTGTCGGCGTCGCCGTACGACACCGACACGACCGCGCTCAGCGCACTCCACGGGCTATTGGCCGCCGCGCCGGCCGTCGGGGTGTCGCAGCAGGACGTCGGGGGCAGCCTCTCGGTCGGACCGACCGGCGCCCGCACGATCGTCGTCTACGACGAGGTGCCGGGTGGCGCGGGCCACACGCGTTACCTGAAGGACCATCTGGCCGATCTCGTCGACGGCGCGATCCGCCGCCTGGAGCGATGCGGATGCGGGCTCGACACCTCCTGCTACGGCTGCCTGCGGACCTACGGCAACCAGCGGGACCACGAGCGGCTCGTGCGCCGGGCGGCGCTCGACGTGCTCGGCGCGGTCGTGTAGCGGGGACACCCCGCCAGCCGTCAACCTGGCAGTTGCCAGCGCACGCCGGGGAAACGGCCGAAGTCCGTGTCGTAGGTGACGATCGTCGCGTCGTGTTCGACCGCGAGTGCGGCGAGGTGGGCGTCGTTGACCAGGTTCCCACCGGAGCCGGTCGACGCGAGCAGACCGGCGAGCACGGACAGGTGCCGGGACGTCGGCTCCAGCACGACGCTCGGCGGCTGAGCCAGCCAGGCCTCGACACGATCGACCGCCTCACGGACGGTGAGCGGCGACGGGAAGAGGCCCACCCTGGTCGAGAGCCGGAGGAATGCCAGCAGCACGATCCAGCTCAGGCCGACCGGCTCCCGGCCGTTGAGCGCGCCGTCGAGCCACGACCGCGCCTGTTCGTGCTTGTCGACCGACTCGTTGACCGCGTAGAGCAGGACGTTGGCGTCGACGAGGATCACTTGCCCAGCCGCATCTTCCGGACCAGCTCGACGTCCTCGATCTCACCCGCCAGCTGCAGCGCTCGGTCGAGGTCGACGGTCGGCACGCCCATGGCCGCGGTCGCCGTCCGGAAGGGCTCGCGACGGCGCGCATCCTCGAACCCGGCCCGGATCGCGTCGTTCAGCGCCTGCTTGAACGAGACGCCCTCCTCCTTCATGCGGCGCCGCACCAGCGCTGCGGTGTCGGGATCGAGGGTCACCGTGGTCCGCATGCAGACATCATAGCATCAGTACAGTTGATGCACTGATGCCCACCGGCGACTGGCGGCAGGGTCGTCACCTCCGCAGCTCGTCGAGCAGGGCGTCGACCTCGTCGGGCGTCGTGACGATGCTGGGCCCGGCGCGCACGTGCTGCTCGCGGTAGGGCGTCACCGAGGTCGAGAACCCGGCGGCGGCGAGGCGGGCGACCACGTCGTGCGGGGACTCGCCGTCGACGTCGAAGCAGACGATGCCCGACGACATGTCCTCGCCGGGCGGCGTCACGAGGCTGATCCCGTCGATGCCCGCCAGGCCCTCCTTCAGCCGGGTCGCCTGCTCGTGCGTGCGGGCCGCGACCCGGTCCCGGCCGATGTCCAGGTGGAACCGGAACGCCTCGGCCAGCGCCCAGCGGTGC
>Ga0207873_1001555_pt1 | contig 21448 bp, 17 predicted proteins | sample BGWIniCompost_FD_187373 | JGI IMG/M metagenome (GOLD analysis project Ga0207873, IMG submission 187373) | Cellulose adapted compost microbial communities from Newby Island Compost Facility, Milpitas, CA, USA - BGW Initial Compost (SPAdes)... ...
GGGCGCCAAGTGGGCGAACCGGCATGGAAACGGCAGGCCGGGTTCGGGCAGAAGGGCGGCGACCACGAGGCCGGGCGCGGCGACATGCGCGGGTGTCGAGCACACGCCGTGCCAGGCGCAATTTGGAGAGCACAACCTGAACCGCACGCTACTCCCTCCGATCGTGGCGCCGCGCCGCGTGCGCCCGCTCGCGCACCCTCAGCGATGGAGCGCCGCGAAGCAGAGCGCGTCCATCGTGACCGCCACCCCCCAGTGGGCGAGGAACGCGGGCCAGAACGAGCCGGTGCGCCACGCGGCGAGCGAGAACGCGACGCTGCCGGCCGCGGCCAGCCCGAGCTCGAGCGGAGGCTTGTCGGCGTGCAGCGCGACGTACAGGGCGCCCAGGATCACGAGCGCGCGTGGCAGCCCGAAGCTGCGCGCGATCGGCATCAGCAGGAAGCCGCGGTAGCAGTACTCGGTGGCGAGCATCTGCGGCGCGTGATGCAGCAGCCACAGGAAGGCGAGGCCCACCGCGTGCGCGCGCGCCGGCGGGAAGGCGGGCGAGGGATAGTACGCCTGGAACTCGGGGCGCGTCGCCAGCCACGCGACGAGCGGCAGCAGCGCGAGCCAGGCGAGCCCGCCCGCCACCAGCACGCGCCGCACGCCCGGCCAGCGAAAGCCCGTGCGCGGCAGCGGCTCGCGCAGCACGAAGCGGGCCGCGAGCAGCGGCACGACGAGCAGCGGCAGCGCGTCGCCGCCCAGCACGAGCCCCACCGTGCCGAAGGGAAGGCGCGGCGGCAGCCGCCACGCATCGTAGAAGTGGCTGTAGACGGTCACGACCGCGCCGATCGCCAGCACGAGCCAGGGGCGATCGGCGCGGCCGTCCTCGGCCGGTGTCGCACGAGCGAGCGCGTCCGAGCTCATGGCGCGATCCGGCTGCGCAGCTGGCGCAGCGCCGCGGCGTTCTGCACCGCGGGATCCAGGGCGAGCGCGCGGTCGAGCGCGGCCGCCGCCTCGGGGTCGCGGCCCTGGCGATGACGCGCCACGCCGAGCCCCGCCCACGCCTCCGCCGCGAGCGGGTGGACGCGCACCACGGCCTCGTAGTGGGCGGCCGCCGCTTCGGTGCGGCCCGCGTCGAGCTCGAGGTGCGCGAGGCGCAGGCGCGCGGGCCACGCGCCCGCGTCGCGCTCGACCAGCTCGGCCAGCAGCCGGCGCGCGGTGGCGGGGTCGCCCAGCTGCTCGGCGGCCACCGCGCGGTTCAGCACGATCTGCGGGTCGCCGGGCGCCAGCGCCTCGGCGCGCTCGAGCCAGGCGAGCGCCTCGCCGGGCTCGCCGCGCTCGAGGTGCCAGGCGGCCAGGTTGAGCGGCGCGCGCACGGCGCGCGGATTCCTGGCCCAGGCGTCCTGCCACAGCCGGCCGTCGTCGGCATACACCGTGACGTGATGCATCGCGAGCGCCGCGCCCACCGCCGCTGCGCCCGCCAGCAGGGCGCGCGCCACCCGGCGCGGGCGCGCGGCGAGCGCCTCGACGCCGGCGGCGGCCAGCCAGGCGCCCGCGCACGCGGGTAGCAGCAGGTAGCGGTCGCCCAGCTCGCCCACGCGCACCGCGCCGAGCGCGGCGACCGCGAGGCCGGCGCCGGCGAGCGCGAGCGGGACGCCGAGCGGCGACCGGCGGCGCCACGCCGTCGCGAAGCCGAGCGCGAGCAGCGCGAGCGCGAGCGCGCCGGCCGCGGCGTGCGCGTCGGCGGGCGGCGGCGGCGCGATCGTGAGCCCGGTGGGCCACAGCAGGCGGGTCACGCCCTGACCGAGGAAGGCGAGCCAGGCGAGCGGCTCGACCGGCGCCGCGAGCCCACCCGAGAGGCCCCCTAGCGCGGATCGACGCAGCATGGCGTAGAGCAGACCCGCCGCCAGCCAGCCGGCGTGGCGCGCTGCAAGAGCGCGCGGGCGCAGCGGCGCCCCGCGCACGCGGTCGAGCACGAGAAAGGCCGGAGCCACCGCGATCGCGCTCTCCTTGGCGGCGAGCGCGAGGAAGAAGGCGAGCCCCGCTCCCGCGCGCAGCGCCCCCGTGCGGGGCGCGTCCCCGCGCAGGCTGCGCTCGTGGAGCAGGAGCGCGGCCATCCCGGCCGCGCCCGCGAGCAGGTCGCCGCGCGCGGAGATCCACGCCACCGCCTCGGCCTGCACCGGGTGGGCGGCCGCCAGCACGCCCGCGCCGGCCGCGAGCGCCGGCGTCGCCCCGAGCGCGCGCAGGAGCGCGACGAGCAGCGCGATGCCGAGCGCGAAGAGGACGAGCTGCGTGGCGTGGAAGCCGGCGGGCTCGGGCCCGAGCAGCGCGCGATCGAGCGCGAACGAGCTCGTCATGAGCGGCCGGTACCAGCTCGACCCCGATCCCGCCCCGGCCCACACGCCGGTCGTCCACAGCGCCGGCAGGAAGCGCAGATCCTGCACCAGGGGGTTGCGCACGATCTGGGGAACGTCGTCGTGCACGAAGCCGCCGCGCAGCCCGGGCACGGCCACCAGCGCCGCCAGCACGACCGGCAGCGCGAGGATCCAGCGGCGCGCACCCCGATCGCCCTGCACGCGAAGCGCCCTCCCGGGCGGGGCAGGATACCGGGGGCGCGCTCAGCGCGCGCGCGTCCTGCGCGGCCGGGCGGGACCCTCGTGGAGCGCGCGCCGCACCTCCACGGCGCCCTCGTCGCCGAGATAGCGGCTCGTGAAGCCGAGCGAGTGGGCGAGCTCCAGCATCGCGCGGTTGTCGGGCAGCACCTGCCCCACGATCTCGCGCGTCCCGCGCGCGCGGCAGTAGCGGGTCATCTTCTCGAGCAGCAGGTGGCCGAGCCCGCGGCCCTTCTCGTCCGAGCGCACGATGATCGCGAACTCGGCGCGCTCGTTGTCCGGATCGGTGACGGTGCGCACGACGCCCAGCAGATCGCCCTCGCGCGGCGCGCCGCCGGCCGGACCTTCGTAGCCGATGGGCAGCGCGACGAAGGCCATCTCGCGGTCGTAGTCGAGCTGGGTGAAGCGGGCGGCCTGCGAGTGGGGCAGCTCGCGCACCAGGTTGAAGAAGCGGAAGCGGATGTCGTCGGGATGGAGGCGCGCGTGGAACGCATGCAGCGCCGGCTCGTCCTCGGGTCGGATCGGCCGCACGAACACGCGCCGCCCGTCGGGCAGCGCGAGCGTCTCCTCGAGCTCGCGCGGATAGGGCCGGATCGCCAGCCGCTCGGCGGCGGACACGGCCGCGCGCCGCACGCGCACCCGCGCGTCGAGCGCCAGCACGCCGCGCGCATCGGCGAGCAGCGGGTTCACGTCGAGCTCCACCACCTCGGGCAGGTCGACCGCGATCTGCGCCAGGCGCACCAGCGTGCGCAGCAGCGCGTCGAGGTCCGCCGGCGGGTGCTCGCGCCAGCCGGCCAGCAGGCGGGCGATGCGCGTGCGGCCGACCAGGTCGCGCGCCAGGTGCGCATTGAGCGGCGGCAGCGCGACGGCGCGATCCGCGATCACCTCCACCGCCGTCCCTCCCTGCCCGAACAGCACGATCGGGCCGAAGAGCGCGTCCTCGGCGAGGCCGACGATCAGCTCGAGCGCGCCCGGGCGGCGCACCATCGGCTGCACGATGAAGCCCTCGAGCTTCGCCTCGGGCCGCTCGGCGCGCAGCCGCTCCGCCATGCGCAGCGCGGCCTCGCGCACGCTGGCCGCGTCGGCCAGGTCGAGCGCGACGCCGCCCACGTCCGATTTGTGCGTCACCTCGGGCGAGAGGATCTTGAGCGCCGCCGGGAAGCCGAGCTCGGCCGCGATGCGCGCCGCCTCCTCGGGGTCGCGCGCGATGCGCGTCGCCACGATCGGGATCCCGTAGGCCGCGAGCAGCTCCTTCGCCTCGGGGTCGCTCAGCAGCTCGCGGCCGGCGGCCAGGGCGGCCTCGATCACGCGCCGCGCGCGCGCCGTGTCGGGCGGGTCGCCCTCCGGCAGCGACGGCGGCGTCTCCATCAGCAGCTCCTGGTTGCGATGGAAGGCGAGCAGGTGCGCGCAGGCCGAGATCGCGTCCTCGGGCGTGTCGTAGGTGGCGATGCCGGCGTCGCGCAGGATGCGGCGCGCGGGCTCCACGCCGGTGCGGCCGATCCAGCTCGTCACCACGGCGGGCAGCGCGGCGCGCCGCAGGCCGAGCCGCCCGACCACGCGCGCCACCGCGCACGCGGCGTCCTCGCCGGAGGCGACGGCGGTGGGCGCGTGCAGCACCAGCGCCACGTCGACGCCCGGGTCCTCGAGCACGATCGAGAGCGCCTGCTCGTAGCGCTCGCCGGGCGCGTCGCCGATCAGGTCCACCGGGTTCGCGCGCGACCAGGTGGACGGCAGCACCGCGTCGAGCTTCGCGATCGTGGCCGGCGCGAGCTCCGCGAGCCGCGCGCCACGTGCGATCAGCGTGTCGGTGGCGAGCACGGCGAGGCCGCCGCCGTTCGACAGGATCGCGGTGCGGTTGCCGCGCAGGCGCGGCGAGCGCACCAGCGTCTCGGCGGCGTCGAACAGCTCGTCGACGCGCTCGACGCGCAGCACGCCGGCGCGGCGCAGGGCGGAGTCGAACACGTCGTCGGCGCCGGCCAGCGCGCCGGTGTGGGAGAGCGCCGCCTTCGCGGCCTCCGCGTGGCGGCCCGCCTTCAGCACCAGCACCGGCTTGTTGCGCGCGGCCGCGCGCGCCGCGGACAGGAACTTGCGCGCCGCGCGCGGCGCGCCGCCGCCGCCCGCGAGGCTCTCCAGGTACAGCAGGATCGCGCGCGTGTCGGGGTCGGCGCCGAACCAGTCGAGCAGATCGGCCATGTCGACGTCGGCCGCGTCGCCGATCGAGGCGAAGCAGGAGAAGCCGACGCCCGCCCCGCGCGCCCAGTCGAGCACCGCGGTGCCGATCGCGCCCGACTGGGACAGGAACGCGAGCTCGCCGGGCCGGGCGTCGACGTGCGCGAAGCTCGCGTTGAGCCCGATGCCGGGCACGACGAGGCCCAGGCAGTTGGGCCCGAGCACGCGGAAGCCGCGCCGCCCGGCCGCCTCGTCGAGCGCCTCGAGCAGCGGCTTGCCACGCGCGTCGCGGCCCTTGGAAAGGCCCGCAGTCAGCACCACCGCGGCGCGCGTGCCGGCGTCGGCCAGGGCGCGCACGATCTCGGGCACCGTGGCCGGCGGCGTGCAGATCACGGCCAGGTCCGGCACCAGCGGCAGCGACTTCGCGTCCGGGTACGCGAGCACGCCCGCCACCGCCTGGTGGCGCGGGTTCACCGGCATCACCGGCCCGCGAAAGCCCCCGCGCAGCAGGTTGCGCATCACCACCGTGCCCACCCGCCCGGGCCGGTTCGAGGCGCCGAACACGGCGACGCTGCGCGGCCGCAGCAGGATGTCGAGGTTGCGCACGCTCACCGGCCGGGAGGGTAGCCCCGGCGCTACGATCCGGCGCCATGGCCTTCGTCGAGATCACGCATCCGCGGCCGCACGTCGCGCAGATCACCTTGAACCGGCCCGATCGGCTCAATGCGCTCTCGTTCGACGTCGTGCTGCCGCTGCACGACGCGCTCGAGCGGGTGGCGGGCGATCCCGACGTGTGGGCGCTGATCCTGACGGGCGCGGGGCGCGGGTTCTGCTCGGGGCTCGATCTCGAGGACCACGGGGTGCCGCCCGGCATCGCGGGAATGCCGATGTCGCGGATCGCGATGCGGGCGATGTCGCTCTTCGCGGAGCTCGTGCCCCGCATTCGGGCGCTCGCGCCGCCGGTGATCGCCGCGGTGAACGGGGCCGCGTACGGCGGGGGGCTGTGCCTCGCGGTGGGCGCCGACATCCGCCTGGCCGCCGCCTCGGCGCGCTTCTGCGCCGCCGGCGTGCGCAACGGGCTCACCAACACCGAGCTCGGGCTCTCCTGGATCCTGCCCCGTCTCGTCGGCGCCTCGCGCGCCTTCGAGCTCCTGCTCACCGGCCGCGAGATCGACGCCGCGGAGGCCGAGCGGATCGGCCTCGTGGCGCGCGTCGTGCCCGACGAGGCGCTGCTCGACGAAGCCCTCGAGACCGCCGCGCGCCTGTGCGAGCTCTCGCCGCACGGGGTCGCGATGACCAAGCGCGTGCTCTGGTCGAACCTCGAGACCGCGAGCCTGCACGCCGGCATGGACCTCGAGAACCGCAACCAGCTCCTCGTGCGGATGACGACCGGGAACCTCGACGAGGCGATCCGCGCCCGCCGCGAGGGCCGCAAGCCGCGCTTTGCGGACTGAGTCGCCGCGGCCGACAACCCCGACGAGTTCGTCGAGATCATCGAAGGTGGCGGGCACCGGGCCAGCGCGAACGTCGGCTCAACGACGAACCCCTCGATCGCCGGCCGTCCGTCGTGCACGCCCGCCGCCGTCCGCCGGGCGACATTCGCCTGCGCCCGCGGCGGTGCCTACGTTGCGCGGCGATGAGCGAGGCGGCCCGCGACCTGCGCGCACTGCTGGAGCTCGATCCCGCACGGATCGAGGCGGCGCTCCTGCGCCATGCCGGGCCCGGGCCGCGCTACACGAGCTATCCGACCGCGCCGGTCTGGAGCGAGCGGTACGACGCCGACGCGTTCCGCCGCGATCTCGGCCGGCTCGCGCCGGACGCCGAGCTCGCGCTCTACGTGCACGTGCCGTTCTGCAGGAGCCTGTGCCACTTCTGCGCCTGCAATCGCGTGATCACGCGCCGCCCCGAGCCGGTGGCCGCGTGGCTCGACGCGATCGAGCGCGAGATCGCGCTCGTGCGCGAGGCGCTGCCGGGCACGCCGCGCGTCGCGCAGCGGCACTGGGGCGGCGGCACGCCCACCCACCTCGAGCCGGAGCAGATCGTGCGCCTGCACCGCGCGCTCGAGCAGGCCTTCCCGCTCGCGCCCGGCGCCGAGGTCTCGATCGAGGTGGACCCGCGCGTCACGCACGAGGGGCACCTCGAGGCCCTGCGCGCCTGCGGCTTCGGGCGGCTGTCGATGGGCGTGCAGGACTTCGATCCACGCGTCCAGGCGGCCATCCATCGCCACCAGAGCGTGGAGGCCACGGCCGCCCTCGTGGAGCGCGCCCGCGCCGCCGGCTTCACGAGCGTCGGCTTCGACCTGATCTACGGCCTGCCCTTCCAGAGCGTCGCCTCGATCGAGCGCACGCTCGACCACGTGATCGCGATCGCGCCCGACCGCATCGCGCTCTACGGCTACGCCCACGTGACCTGGGTGGCGAAGCAGCAGCGCGGCTTCGAGCGCCACGACCTGCCGTCGCCGGGCGAGCGGCTGCGCATCCAGCTCGCGGCGATCCGCCGGCTGCTGGACGCCGGCTGGGAGCCGGTCGGGATGGATCACTTCGCGCGGCCCGAGGACGAGCTCGCGCACGCGGCGCGCACCCGCCGGCTGCGCCGCAACTTCATGGGCTACACCACGCGGCCCGGGCTCGACCTCGTCGGACTCGGGCCGAGCGCGATCAGCGAGCTCGCGGGCGCCTACGCGCAGTCGCACCGCGAGCTCGAGCCGTGGCAGGAGGCGCTGCGCGTGGGCCGCCTCGCGACCCTGCGCGGCCACGCGCTCTCGGCCGGCGACCGCGAGCGCAAGTGGGTGATCGCGGAGATCCTCTGCCACGGCGGCGTGTCGGCCGCCGACTTCGAGGCGCGTTTCGGGAAGCCTTTCGCCGAGCGTTTCGCCGCCGAGCGCCCCGCCCTCGAAGCGCTCGCCGACGAGGGGCTCGTGGCGCTCGACGCGGACGGCGGCCTGCGCGTCACCCCCCTCGGACGGCTCGCGCTGCGGCCGATCGCGATGTGCTTCGACGCGTGGCTGCCCGCGCAGCGCGCAGCCGAGCGCCCGCTGTTCAGCCAGACCGTCTAGAGCCGCGAAGGGCGCTCGCCCTTTGCATGCGCCGCGTGACGAGGCGCGCCGCTCCAGGCGCCGGTCGAACGCGGCGCGCGCACGCACGCCGATTGCACAATCGCCCGCCTGCGCGGAGCCGATCGCGGCGCTCTTCAGGGCCGGCCGGCGGGCTCGTCGAAGCCGCGCCGCGGCGGCCCGGGAGCGGCCGGCGGCTCGGGCTCGAAGGCCTGCGCCGCGCGGCGCTTGCGGCTCATCGCCGCCACCAGCACCGCCACCACCAGCAGGATTCCGATCGTGAGGATCCATGCGTCCATGCTCGAGCTGGACGCAAGGTGCATGCCAGCGGCGGCGCGGCCGCGCAGGCCACGCCGCCGCGTGCACGCCGCTCAGGAGGCGAGCAGCTCGAGCTCGCCCGACCGGACCCGTCGCTCGATCTCGGCGTCGTGGTCGACGTCCGACGTGGTGCCGTCCTCGAACTGGAGGATGCCGAGCGCCTGGAACCGCTCGCGCTGGCGATCGGAGAGCAGGCCCAGGCTCTTCACGTTGGGCACGATCTTCGAGAACAGCCGGTAGCGGAACTGGCGCGCCAGCTCCGACTGGTCGGCGAGCGCGATGCACTCGTCGGGATCGAGGCCCATCGCCTCCCACACCTCGCGGTTGGTGATGCGGTCGCGCATCAGCACGCAGGCCTCGTAGACGAAGTCCTCGCGCTCCTTGCGCTCCTTCTCGGGCAGGTCGCGGCAGTACTCGCGCAGCGAGAGCACGCCGAACGCCACGTGCCGCGACTCGTCCTCCATCACCGCCGCGGTGAGGTCGCGCAGCAGCGGGTTGGTGGCGGTGTCGCGGATCGTGCCGAAGGCGGCCAGCGCGAGGCCCTCGACGATGATCTGCATGCCGAGGAACTTGATGTCCCAGCGCGAGTCGGTGAGGATCTGGTCCAGCAGCGCCTTCAGGTTGACGTTGATCGGGTACTCGTGCTGGAGCTTCTCCTGCACGAACCGCCGATACACCTCGACGTGGCGCGCCTCGTCCATCACCTGCGTGGCGCCGTACTGCTTGGCCTCGTACCAGGGCACCGAGTCCACGATCTGCGCGGTGACGAGCAGCGCGCCCTGCTCGCCGTGCAGGAACTGACAGAGCTGCCACGTGATCGCCTCGTGGCGCAGCTTCGCCTTCTCGCGCTCGGTGAGCTTCGCCCAGATCGGGGTCCCGAAGATCGAGATGCTGGCGTCGGGCACGAGGCCGCGCTCGGGATCGACGTCGACGCTCCAGTCGAGGCGCGTGGTGCCGTTCCACTGGTCGCGCTTGGCGTTCTCGTAGAGCCGCATGAGGCGCGTGCGCGTGGCGTCGTACTCCCAGTTGTACGAGAGCGTCTGGGGCACTTCCATCCGTTCGATGGGGGTTTCGGGATGCAGTCGGTCGAGCACGGGCATCGGATCGGGATCTCCTAGCGGACGGTGGGTTCGGGATCGGGGGCGTTCCCGGGCTCCAGGGCGCCCAGGTACGCGAGGAAGGCGCGGATCAGCTCCGCGGCCAGCTGCTCGTCGGAGAGGGTGAGCGCGCGCGAGCGCATCTCGCCGAACAGCACGGCGCTCTCGATGGTGTTGACCACCATCGACAGGCCGAAGCTCGCGGCGCGCGCCGGGTCCGGGTGGCGGATCTCGTCGCGGCGCGCGAGCAGCAGGCGCGTGAGGCCGTCGTTCACGTAGTGCGAGAGCCGCTCCTGGCGCGCGCGGAACGCGGCGTCGACGTGGTTGCGCAGCACGAACGCGCGGATCAGGCCCTGCCGCTCGCGGTACACCGAAACGAGGAACGGGACGACCGCGCGCAGGATCTCGGGGATCGAGGCGCCCTCCCAGCGCTGCGGGTCGAGGGCGGCGTCGGCGGTGGCGATCGCCTGCTCGAGGTAGCGCTCGTAGAGCGCGTAGAGCAGCCCGTCCTTGTCGCGGAAGCGGGCGTAGAAGGCGCCGACCGAGGAGCCCGCGCGGCGCACCAGCTCGGCGATGGTGGCGTCCTCGAAGCCCTTCTCGGCCACGAGCTGCTCGGCGGCGTCGAGCAGGCGGTGGAGCGTCTCCTGGCTGCGCGCCTGGCAGGGCGGGCGCACCCACTGGAGCTCGAAGCGACGGCCAGGCGGGGACGGCGCGGAAGGCACGGAGGCTCCTCGAAACGAGAACGAATGTTCTGGTTCGCGTTTTTACCCTGATCGGATCCGGACTTCAAGGGCTTCAGAACGAAAATTCTGGTTTTGTTTCGACGGCTGGCCGACGTTCCGGTCCGCGGTGGCCTGGCTCGGTGGAGGCTCGGGAGGGTGGAGGGCTCGGGAGGACGAAAGGACCCGGAGAGCGGAGCACTCAGGCCGGCGGCAGGCCGGACCGGTCGAAGAGCCGCTCCTCGCGGGACTCGTGGGCGCGCAGGACCGCGGCGAAGTCCTCGAAGTCCTCGGCGATCCGGTCGGCGGGCTCGCGGGCCGCCCGCCCCTCCAGGGCGAGCATCCGGTCGCGCAGGGCATGGTGGCCCGACACCAGCGCGTCGATCTCCGGCCCGAGCCCCGCGTCGAGCGCGCGCAGGGCCGGGAAGTGGACCTGCTCCTCGAGCGCGAAGTGCGCGTCGAGGGCGCCGCGGAACGCGTGGAGCGCCTCGCGCGCCTCCGCGGGCGCCGCGCCCGCGAGCGCGCGGCGCGTGGTCGCGACCAGCGCATCGAGGTGATCGTGCTGGCCCGCGAGGCGGCGAGCCACGTGGGCGAGGCGCGGGCGCAGGCCGGGCTGCTCGTCCGACATCGAGCCAGTGGGTAGCATCGCGCGGCGCCCGGCCCACGCACGGAGGAGCCATGGACCTCGCGACCTGCGACGAGCTGCTCACCACCACCCGCTCGGTGCGCAAGCGCCTCGACTTCACGCGCCCGGTGCCGCGCGAGGTCGTCGAGCGCTGCCTCGAGATCGCGCTGCAGGCTCCGACCGGCTCCAACGTCCAGGGCTGGCACTTCTACGTGGCGACCGACCCGGAGAAGAAGCGCGGCCTCGCCGACCTCTACCGCAAGGCCTTCGAGCTGTACGCGACGAACCCGGCCTTCCAGCGCTCGTATCCGGCGGACGATCCGCGCGCCGCCCAGCATCCGAGGGTGCAGGCCTCGGCACGCCACCTCGCCGAGCATCTGCACGAGGCCCCGCTGCTCGTGATCCCGTGCATCGAGGGCCGGGTCGAGAACGCGGGCGTGCTGGCGCAGGCGTCGATCTACGGCTCGATCCTGCCCGCGGCCTGGTCCTTCATGCTCGCGCTGCGCGCGCGCGGGCTCGGCACGGCGTGGACCACGCTGCACCTCATGTACGAGAAGGAGGCCGCCCAGCTGCTCGGCATCCCCGAGCAGGTGACCCAGTGCGCGCTGCTCCCGGTCGCCTACACGACGGGCGGCGACTTCCGTCCGGCGCGCCGCCTGCCGCTCGCGCGCGTGCTGCACTGGGACCGCTGGTAGGCGCGCCGCGTCCGCTCAGGCGTCCTCGAAACGCGCCTCGCGCTTCTCGAGGAAGGCCGCGACACCCTCGCGGAAGTCGCGCGTGCCGACCGCCAGCACCTGGTTGCGGTCCTCCATCGCGATCGCCTGCTCGAGGCTGCCGGCGTCGATCGAGTGCTTGAGACACTCCTTGGTGAGGCGCAGGGCGAGCGGCGAGTTGCGCAGCATGCGGCCGGCCAGCTCGCGCGCCGCCTCGTCGAGCGCGTCGTCGGGCACGACGCGCGAGACGAGCCCGCTGCGCTCGGCGCGCTCGGCGTCGATGAAGTCGCCGGTGAGCAGCAGCTCCGCGGCCAGGGAAGCGCCCACGTAGCGCGGCAGGAAGTAGCTCACGCCCACGTCGCAGGCCGACAGCCCGAGGCGGATGAACGCCGCGTTCATGCGCGCCGACGCCCCCGCGATGCGCACGTCGGCGGCCAGCGCGATCGCGAAGCCGCCGCCCGCCGCCGGCCCGCGCACCGCGGCGATGATGGGCTGCGGAGCGCGGCGCATCAGCAGCACGAGCTCGCTGATCTCGCGCTGGCCGCGCAGCGCGGCCGGCACCCCGCCCCCCGCGCCGGCGCCCTCGCCGCGGCCCGCCTCCTTGAGATCGAGGCCGGCGCAGAAGGCGCGCCCCGCGCCGCGCACCACGACGACGCGCGTCTCACGGTCCTCGGCGAGGTTCCAGAAGAAGTCGCGCAGCTCGCGCACCATGGTCCGCGAGAGCGCGTTCAGCGCCTCGGGCCGGTTCAGCGTGAGCCAGGTGAGGTGTCCCTCGCGCTCCACCGCGAGCGTCTCGTACATGGGCGGTCTCCTCTTGGCCGGGCGGGCAGTCTGCCGCAGGAGGCGCGGCGCGCGCTCGCGAGCGGCAGCCGCCGCGCATCCTGCGGCGCGCGGTCGGGAGCAGCCGGCGGCGGCGCGGTGGGCGTCGCGCGGTGCAGGTGAGGCGCGGGGTGCAGGGGCGAAGCGGCCGCTCTTCGTGGCGGACCGGCTAGCCGATGCCCAGCTGGCGCAGCCGCTCGACCGCGACCGCCGCCATCGCGGCCTGCAGGTTGTAGGAGGGCACGAAGCCGGCCATGGGGACCCGCACGACCTCGTCGCAGCGCGCGAGGAGCGCCGGGTCGAGGCCGTGGCGCTCGCCGCCGATCACGAAGAGCACGCGGCCGCGCAGATCGACCTCCCAGGGCGCGCGGCGACCCACGTCCTCGATCGCGATCACGCGCCGGCCGGCGGCGCGCGCGGCCGCGACGACCTCGTCGGCCGGCGCCCAGTGCACCGGGAAGAAGCGCTCGGCGTGCATCGAGGCGCGCAGCGCGCGGCGGCGCCCTTCCCCGTCGAGCGCGGCGTCCAGGAAGATCGCGTCCGCGCCCGACACCTCGGCGGTTCGGATCGCGTAGCCGGCGTTGCCGGCGTAGGCGACGCCGGCCAGCAGCCAGGCGGCTCCGTCGCCCGCGAGCGCGGCCTCCGGGCCGGCGGCGGGGTCGGGGCCGACGAGCGCGAGCAGCTCGACGCCGGCCGGCGCGCCGGCGCGCGCCATCCGGCGCAGGTCGTTGTCGCTGGCCGGGAGCACGCGCGCGCCCGCCGCCCGCGCCTGCTCGGCCAGCGCGCACGCGGCGGGCGAGGCGCTGCGCGCCAGCAGCACCACCCGCACCGGCGCGCCGGCCGCGAGCGCCGTCGCCAGCTCCGCGGCGCCCGCGAGCTGGCGACGCAGCGGCGTGTCGGCGCCGCGGCGCCCGGGCCCGGCGTCGCCGGGCCCGGCGTCCCGGCCGTGCAGCGTGCTCACCGCGCGCCTCCGCGCCGGAGGGCCGTCGCGCCGCCTCGGCGCGCCCCGATCACGACGGCGCCTCCGTGACGACACGTCGTGACGCCGCCGCGCGGCCGCCCGCTCACGACGCCGCCCCGACGCCGGCCAGCCGGTTGGCCGCGCTCACCACCGCCTCGAGGCTCGCCGTCACGATGCTGCGATGGCGCGCGACGCCCCAGCGCGTCGCGCCGTCGGGCCGGCGCAGCTCGACGTAGGCGGCCGCGAGCGCGTCCTCGCCCGCGCCGATCGCGTGCTCCGCGAAGTCGCTGACGTGCACCTCGACGCCCAGCTCCTTGCGCAACGCGCTCACGAAGGCCTCGATCGGGCCGGCGCCCGCGCCCGCGATCGTGCGCACCACGCCCTGCCAGCGCACCGCCGCCTCCACGCGCACGCCGGCCGCACCCGCCTCCGGCACCACGCGGTGCTCGACCAGCGCGAGCGGCCCCTCGCCCAGGTACTCGCGCTCGAACAGCGCCCACACGCGGGCCGACTCGATCTCCTCCTCGCTCGCGTCCGCCTCCGCCTGGACGACGCGGCTGAACTCGATCTGGAGCCGCCGCGGCAGCCGGAGCCCGTGGTCGGTCTCCATCACCCACGCCACGCCGCCCTTGCCGGACTGGCTGTTGATGCGGATCACCGCCTCGTAGCTGCGGCCCACGTCCGCCGGATCGATCGGCAGGTACGGCACCTCCCAGCGCTCGGAGCCCGATGCGCGCATCGCGGCGAAGCCCTTCTTGATCGCGTCCTGGTGCGAGCCCGAGAAGGCGGTGTAGACCAGCTCGCCGACGTAGGGATGGCGCGGATGCACGGGCAGCCGGTTGCAGTGCTCGACCACCGCGCGCACCGCGTCGATGTCGGAGAAGTCGAGCCCGGGATCGACGCCCTGCGTGTACAGATTCAGCGCCAGCGTCACGAGATCGACGTTGCCGGTGCGCTCGCCGTTGCCGAACAGGGTGCCCTCGACCCGCTCGGCCCCCGCCAGCAGCGCCAGCTCGGCCGCGGCGACCGCGGTGCCGCGGTCGTTGTGCGGGTGCACCGAGAGCACCACGGCGTCGCGCCCGCGCAGGTGGCGGCCGAACCACTCGATCTGGTCGGCGTAGACGTTGGGGGTCGCCATCTCCACCGTGGCCGGCAGGTTCAGGATCATCTTGCGCTCGGGCGTGGGCTCCCACACGGCCATCACGGCCTCGCAGATCTCGACCGCGAAGTCCAGCTCGGTGCCCGTGAAGCTCTCCGGCGAGTACTCCAGCACCACGTCGGTGTCGGGGATCGTGCGGCACAGCTCCCTGATCAGCCGCGCCCCGCGCACGGCGATGTCGACGATGCCGGCGCGATCCAGCCCGAACACCACGCGCCGCTGCAGCTCGCTGGTCGAGTTGTACAGGTGCACGATCACCCGGCGCGCGCCGCGGATCGACTCGAAGGTGCGGCGGATCAGGTCCTCGCGGGCCTGGGTCAGCACCTGGATCGTGACGTCGCGCGGGATGCGCCGCTCCTCGACGAGCAGCCGCACGAAGTCGTGGTCGGCCTGCGAGGCGCTCGGGAAGCCGACCTCGATCTCGCGGAAGCCGATCGCGAGCAGCTGCTCCCACATCCGCAGCTTGCGCTCGGGTCCCATCGGCTCGACGAGCGCCTGGTTGCCGTCGCGCAGGTCGACGCTGCACCAGATCGGCGCGGCCGAGAGCACGCGCTCGGGCCAGCGGCGATCGGGCAGGACGACGGGCGGAAACGGTCGGTAGCGGGCTGCGGCTCGCGAGGACATGAGGCGCTCCTTTCGGTGCCGGGCGGCGCCGGGAGGCCTTCGGTTCCTGGATCGCGAGCGAGGTCGAGAAACGCGAAACCCTCTCCGGCGGGCTCGGCGGGAGAGGGTTTCGGGCGTCGGTCGCTGGGTCGTGCGCGCGCTAGGCCTCTCCCGCCTCGCGAAGGAGGAGGTCGAGGAGCAGCGCGAGCGCGATCGAGCGGACCATGGTGCCCCAGGTTCTAGGCCAGCCCTCCGGATCGGTCAACCAGGCCCGTTCCTCAAGCGCCGGTGTCCGCCGGCCGATGCCCGGAAGCGGCACCCCGTCCGAGAGCGGTGACCCTCGGAGGCGTCGTGGCCAGAAAGCGCATCGCCAAACGGATCCGCCGGCGGATGGCCTGCGAGATCCGAGCCGAAGGGCGCCAGCAGCGCGCCATCGTCCTCGACCTCTCGCGCACGGGCCTCTTCGTGCAGACCTCGGCGCGGCTCGCGCCCGGAACGGCGGTCGAGCTGTGGATCCAGTTCGAGGACCAGCGCGAGCCGATCCTGCTGCGCGCCACCGTCGCGCGTCAGAAGGCGGTGCCGCCCAACCTGACGAGCGTCGCCCAGGGCGGCGTCGGGCTGCGGATCCTCGACGCGCCGCGCGCCTACTACGACCTGCTCGGCGCGGACGGGCCGGACCCCGGCGACACCCAGCCGCCGGCGCCGCGCGCCGCGCCGGCGGCGACGGCGCCGCGCAGCGCCGCCGCGCGCGAAGCCCCGCCGGCCGCGGCGCCCGCGCTGCCGCGCTTCCGCGTCCGGATCAAGCAGAGCGACGGCCCGCGCTCGCGCGTCCTCGACATCGTGGCGGAGACCGCCGAGCGCGCCTGCGCGGCCGCGCTCCAGCAGGTGGGCGCGGGCTGGGAGGCGCTCGGCGCCGAGCGCGTGTAGCGGCGGCGCTTGCGGCGCGCCGCGGGCCGGCCCACCCTCGGCCGCTCGTGGCCACGCCGCTCCCCGACTCCGAGCTGACCCGCTTCGGCGTCGGCTTCGCCGACGAGGGTCCCCACGCCTTCGACCCCTCCGTCGAATGGTGGAACGAGTCCTGGTTCTGGGACTGGTTCGACGCCGAGGGCCGGGTGGCCGGCCACTGCCGGCTCGGGCTCCACCCCAACCAGGAGCGCGCCTGGCTGTGGTACTTCCACTACCAGGCCGGCGCCGATGGCCGGTCCGGCGAGTGGATCGCGATCGAGGAACCGCGCCTTCCCCTCACCGACCTGTGTCGCGCCGAGCCGGGCGTCCCCGCGCCGGACCGCGCCCTGCTCGCCTACGAGCGCTGGGGGCTCGTCTTCTCCTGGACGCCGCGCGCGCCGCTGCGCGCGGGCCGGCTTCGGGTCGCGGGCTTCGGGCGCGTCGTGTCGGGGCCGCGCGCGGGCCAGGTCCTGCCGGTGGGCGCCGATCTCGAGGTCGAGGCGCTCGGGCCCGCCCACTCGATGGGCCGCGCCCAGGCGCCGGGCCACGCCTCGGAGCGCTACCCGGCGAGCCGCTTCGAGCAGCCGATCGCGCTGCGCGGCGCGCTCCACGTGGGCGGGCGCGAGATCGCCTTCACGGGGCGGGGCGAGCGCGACCACTCCTGGGGGCCGCGCCACTGGAATCTCGAGTGGACCTTCCTGGTGCTCAACGGGGAGCGCCTGCGCCTGCAGTGCGCCGAGGCCCGGCTGCCGAACCTGGCGCCGATCCGGGGCGGCTACCTCGCGCGCGCCGAGACCGTCTCGATCACCGACGCCCGCTTCGACTTCGCCTTCCACGACCACGACCTCGCGCGCCCCTTCGCGGGCCGCTTCGCGGCCACCGCCGAGGACGGCAGCGCGCTCGCCTTCGACGTCGAGCCGCTGACCGCCGCCGAGATCGACATCACCCACACCTTCGTGCCGCCCCGGCGCTCCGTATACCGGCGCGCCCTGGTGCGCGCGCGCGCCGCCCACGGCAACGACCCGCCCCTGCTGGGCTGGGTCGAGTCGAATCGCTTCGCGTCGGATCCGTGAGCCGATGCCGGCGCCGCGCCGCGACCTCGACGCCATACGAGCCCGCCTGCTCGGCTGGCTGCGCGCGCGCCTGCCGCACGCGCGCGCGCTGGAGCTCGGCCCGCTCACCGGTCCGGCCGCCACCGGCTTCTCCAGCGACACGCTGCTCTTCGAGCTGGCCTGGCAGGAGGAGGGGCGGCGCGTGGTGCGCGGCCTGGCGTGCCGGCTGCAGCCGACCGGGCCCGGCGTCTTCCCGCGCTACGACGTGGTGCAGCAAGCCCGCGTGATGGAGGCCCTGCGTCCGACCGGCGTGCCGGTGCCCGCGGTGCTGTGGCTGGAGCGGGACCCGGACCCGCTCGGCTCGCCCGTCTTCGTGATGGAGCGGATCGAGGGCCGCATCCCGACTGACACTCCGCCGTACCACGGCGGCGGGTGGGTCACCGAGATCGCACCGGAGGAGCGGCGCGCGCTCTGGGAGTCGGCGGTCGACACGCTCGCCGAGATCCATCGCCAGGATCCCGCCGCGCTCGGACTCGACTTCCTCGAGGCGCCGCCGCCGCGCTCCGACACCGTCGGGTGGCAGATCGAGCACTGGGCGCGCTACGCCGACTGGGTGACCGGCGACCGGCGGCAGCGCCTGCTCGACGAGGCGCTGGCCTGGCTGCGCGCGCGCCGGCCCGCCGATCCCGAGCCGCCGCGGCTGTGCTGGGGCGACGCGCGCATCGGCAACATGATCTTCCGCGACGGACGCTGCGTGGCGGTGCTCGACTGGGAGATGGCCACCCTCGGCCCGCCGGAGATGGACCTCGCCTGGTTCCTGTACATGGACCGCCACCACTGCGAGGGAATCGGGGTGCCGCGCCTGCCCGGCTTCCCGGGGCGCGACGAGACGGTGGCGCGCTGGGAGCGGCGCGTGGGACGGCGGGCGCGGGACCTCGCCTGGTGGGAGGCCTTCGCGGGCTTCCGGTTCGCGGCGATCATGGCCCGGGTGGCCCAGCAGATGCACGCAGTCGGCCTGCTCCCTCCCGACTCCACCTTCGCGGAGAACAACACGGCCTCGCAGATGCTGGCCCGCGAGCTCGGGCTGCCGCCGCCCGGATCTTCCTGAGAAACGACGAGGACGTGCACGCGCAGCGCCGGGTCGCCCGGCCGCGCACGAGCTGGCGATGCGACCCGCACGGGGCTTGGGATGCTCGCTCGTGGTTCGCGTGCCGTCGCAGCCCCAAGGGGCGCCGTTTCCTTGGGGCCCTACGGCACCGACTCCGTGGTAGAATCCGCCGCCAACCCGTCCCTGGAGCGCGCCTTGTCGGATCGCCGTCCCCGTCGCCTGCCGCACCTCCGCTTCCTCCGGCTCCTGGTCCTCGCCGCAGTGCTGCCCGTGCTCGGCGCGGCGACCTGCGGCCCGCCCATCCAGCTCGGGCTTCCGACGACGGACGGCGTCGTGCCGGTCCAGATCACGGTCTCGGACGGAGATCCCGCCGAGGTGGTCGTGCGCCTCGACGGCGTGGACGTGACCGGGGCGTTCACGCCCGGCGGCTCGGGTCTGGTCGGCGCGCTCCCCGTGCCCGATCCGGGCCCGCACCGGCTCTCGGTGACCTGGCCGCTCGGGCTCGTGCCGTTCGTCACGGTCACGAGCAGCGTGCTCTTCGACGTGCCCACGGCCGCGCCCGCGCTGCTCGCGGTCGAGCCGGCCGACGGCGCGACGAACGTGCCGGCCGGCACCTGGCTGCGCTTCCGGCTGGCCGCGGAGCCCGACCCCTCGGCGCTGGTCGGCTTCGGCTTCGCGATCGAGTGCGACGGCGAGCGCGTCGCGCGCAGCGCCCACCCGCTCGCCGACGGCTCGCTGATCCTCAATCCGTCGCCCGCGCTGCCGCCCGGCAGCCAGTGCCGCGCCACCTGGCGCGCGGCCGGCGGCGGCATCGGCGAGACGCGCTTCGCGGTGGCGGCGCCCGCCGGCTCCGCGGCGCGCGTGCTGTACGACCGCGACGATCCGCTCGCCGTGGCGCCCTTCCCCGACGACGTCTGGCTCGAGCCCGACCCGTCGCAGCCCAGCGGCCGGCGCCCCGTGCTGCCCGTTCCGCCCTTCACCGACCCGGCGCAGCTCAACGCCTTCCACGCGCTCGCCGGCATGCTGAGCGAGGCGGACGGCTGGAGCCGCCAGACGCCGATCGTGCTCGCGCTCTCGCACCCGCTCGATCCGTCGCTCGTGCCGCCCGACCCCGCCGCGTCGCTCGATCCGCTCGCACCGATCGCGCTCGTGGACCTCGACCCCACGAGCCCCGAGTACGGCCAGCGCGTCCCGTACCGGCTGCTCGTGCGCAGCGATCCGCGCCCGGGCGGCGCGGGCGTCGACCACGCCGCGATCCTGTTCCCGACCATCGACCTGCGCGAGCGGGGCCGCTACGCGGTCGTGGTGACGCGCCGCGCGTTCGCGGCCGGCGAGCCCGGGCGCTCCTTCGAGCCCTCCGCGTTCTTCGCCGGCGTGCTGAACGGTCCGGCCGACGACGAGAGCGACACCGTGACCCGCGTGCGCGCGGTGGTGGGCGACGCGCTCGAAGCGCTGGCCGAGCTGCCCGACGTGCCGATCCCCGCCGAGGACGTCGCGCTCGCCCTGTCGCTCTCGATCCGCACCCATCCCTCGGTGATGGACCTCGTGCACATCAAGGAGCAGGCGCTCGCGTCGCCGCCGCCGGCCTTCGTGATGCCGGACGTGGTGAACGATCCCTGCCCGACGCCCGGCAGCTTCTGCATCCGCCTGATCCCGAACCGCGCGGTCGAGGTGCGCGGGCGGGTGCGCCTGCCCAACTACCGCGACGCCTCGGTGCAGTTCGCGCGCGACGCGAACGGCGTGCCCGTGCCGACCGGGATCTCCGAGGTGCCGTTCGTGCTCACGCTGCCGTTCGCCGCGCTCGACGGGCCGGTGTTCCCGGTCATGTACCAGCACGGCAACCCGGGCTCGCCCACCGAGCTGCTGGGCGCGAACAGCGAGCAGATCGACGACGCGGGCTTCGCGCTGATCGGCTTCCAGGACACGCTGAACCGCGAGCTCAGCCCTTCGGGCACGACCGAGCAGCGGATCACCGCGCAGGTGCTCGCGATCTTCGCGAACCTCCTGCTCACGCAGAAGATGCCGCAGTACTGGCTCCAGACCGGCGCGGACCAGATCTTCTTCCTGCGCGCGATCCAGGGGCTGGGCTCGCTCGACCTGATCCGGCGCGGGCCCGGCGGGCAGGTCGAGCTCGGCCCCGACGGCCAGCCCGAGATCGACCCGTCGACGATCCTCTACAAGGGCATCAGCGAGGGCGCCAACAACGCGCAGCGCTTCCTGCCCTTCGCGCCCGAGATCCTGGCCGCCGAGGCGACCGTGGGCGGCGCGCGCCTCGGCGAGACGCTGATCCACCAGTCCGCGGACCAGATCCTGCAGCAGATCGCGACGTTTCTGCCGCAGCTCAAGCCGGTGGAGCTGTGGGTCGGGCTCTCCCTGTTCCAGGCGGGCTTCGATCCGCAGGATGGCCACACGTATCTGCGTTACCTCTACCGCGAGCCGCTGCTGCCCTTCGCCGGCTCCGACGACGTGACGCCCCCCAGCACGCTGTGGACCGAGGGCATCGGCGACTCACTGGTGCCGAACAACGCCACGCGCGCGATGGTGCGCGAGCTCGGCATCCCGCACGTGCGGCCGACCGAGGTCGAGGTGCCGGGCGTCCCGCAGGTGGACGCGCCGCTGGCCGGCAACGTCGCGCCGGGGATCACGGCCGGCTACTTCCAGTTCCGGCCCAGCAACACGCCCGACTGCGTCGCGCGCGACCAGCTCGAGGGCCACTACTGCCCGCAGTCGAGCGCGGAGGCGCGCGCGCAGCGGCTGCACTTCCTGGAGACCGCCGTCGCCGGCGAGGCCGAGATCGTGAACCCGCTGTGAGCGGCGGCGCCCGCCGAGCGGGCGCCCCGCCACGCGGCCCCTTCCACCCGCAACGCCGCCGCAGCTGCACCCCGCAAGCCCGGCTGCGGCCGGCGTGCGCGGCCTCAAGCGCCGCCTCGCGTGCGCCGATCCCACCCACCACCAGGCGGGGGAAACGGGTGGCGAGACGAACGAGGTGCGTGCTGCCGCGCATCCTGGCGAGCGTCCTCGGCGCGGCCGCGCTCGGCGGCTGCGCGAACGGGCCGGCTCCGCCCGCACCCGACCGGGCTTCCGCCTGGGGCTACGTACGTCTCGCGCCGCACGAGGGTCTCGCCGCGCCCGCGGCCGGAGCCGCCTCCTACGGCGACCGCCGGCTCGCCGACGTGGCGCTCGTCGACTACTCGCGGCCCGGCTTCGCGGTGGTGTACGTCGCGGACGCCGCGCCCGCGCCGCCCGGCGCGCCGGCCCGCCTCGCGATCCGCGACGAGGCGCTCGGGCCGCGGCTCGCGCCCGGCCACGCGGCGCTCGCCGCCGGCGGCAAGCTCGAGATCCGCAACGAGAGCGCTTCCGCGCGCCTGGTCTCCTGCCCCGCAGCGGGCGTGGTGCGACGGCTCGAGCCCGGCGACGCGCTCGCGATCCCGCTGCCCTCGGCGGGCGAGTGGCCGGTCTACCTGCTCGATGCGCCCGGCGAGCCGGCGCGCGTGTTCGCCGCTCCGGGCCCGTTCAC
>Ga0207873_1001557_pt1 | contig 21438 bp, 17 predicted proteins | sample BGWIniCompost_FD_187373 | JGI IMG/M metagenome (GOLD analysis project Ga0207873, IMG submission 187373) | Cellulose adapted compost microbial communities from Newby Island Compost Facility, Milpitas, CA, USA - BGW Initial Compost (SPAdes)... ...
GCCTGCCGGGCCAATCGCCTGGTCACACGGGTCGGAGTTGCGGCCAGGCGAGTTCGAAGCCCTGCGCTACCAGCAACGCCTGGAAGTCATCGAGATGCTTCCGGACGTTGCGCACGCTTCTCGGAGTGAGCCGGTGGTCGATGCAGTATGCAGCCAGCGCACCCACCGCCTCTCCGATGTTCCACTCCACGTGGTGGAGTCTAAACGATCCATTGGTGATGTGCGTGACCCCTATGTTCTTGGCAGCCGGCAGGAGGTTTTCCACGCGGACCGGGATGAGAGCGCCGATTTGCACGCTGCGGGCTCATCCCGGGATGGACGGCCGCGCGCTTGACGTCCGCCCGGCCGGGCTGTAGCATGTGGCCGTAACATAGCTCAGGTTGCTGAGCGAGGGAAAGCGCGCCTAGGGTTCCGCAGGGTCTCCCTGGTCTGGTCCAAGCGGCGCGGGCGCCCGGCCGGCGGCCCCGATGCGAGCTCCGGCAGGGCGTTACACCGGTGGGACAAAAGCCCAGGTGGGTAGGTTTCACCTCGCCAAGGTGAAAGACCCGCCTGGGCTGGTCGTTTTTGGAGGCCGTCGTCCCCTCGTCCTCCGCGACCGCCCGGGCGGTTGACCGGCGGGGGGAACGATAGCATGCCGCATCCTGAGCGCGCGGCCGTCGTGGGCCTCATCATGGGCAGCGACTCGGACTGGCCCGTGATGAAGGCTGCCTATGACCAGCTCCTCGAGCTCGGCCTCACCGTCGAAGTCGCCGTCGCCTCCGCACATCGCACCCCCGAGCGCGTCCAGCAGTGGGCCCAGGGAGCGGCCTCTCGTGGACTCTCCGTCATCATCGCCGGAGCCGGCGGCGCCGCGCACCTCCCCGGCGTCGTGGCCGCCTGGACCACGCTGCCCGTCATCGGGGTGCCGGTGGCCGCCTCGCTGGGCGGGCTCGACGCCCTTCTCTCCATCGCCCAGATGCCGCCGGGGGTGCCGGTGGCCACGGTGGCGGTCAACGGCGCCCGCAACGCGGCCATCCTGGCGGCGGAGATCCTGGCGCTGCAGGATCCGGGGCTGGCCCAGCGCCTGCAGGAGCTGCGTCGCCGCCAGGCCGACAGCGTGGCCTTGCGGGAGCGACGGCTCCTGGAGTCGCTGGCCTGCGGCAGCCAGGACGCGGTGCGAGGAGGCGAGTCCCGTTGATCGCCCGCTACACCCGGCCGCACATGGCGGCCCTCTGGTCGCAGGAAAACCAGTATCGCCGCTGGCTCGAGGTGGAGCTCCTGGCCGTCGAGGCATGGGCCGAGCTCGGCCGGGTCCCCAAGGAGGCCGCCCGGCGCCTGCGGGAGCGGGCCAGCTTCACGGTGGAGCGGATCCGGGAGCTGGAGCGGGTCTCGGACCACGAGCTCATCGCCTTCTTGCAGGCGGTCTCCGAGACGGTGGGCGAGGATGCCCGCTACCTCCACCTGGGCCTCACCTCCTCCGACGTGATGGACACGGCCCTCGCCTCCCTCTCGGCCGAGGCCATGGATCACGTCATCCACGGTGTCGAGGGCCTTCGGCAGGTGCTGGCGGGCGAGGCGTGGCGCTACCGTGACACCCCCATGATGGGCCGCACCCACGGGGTCCACGCCGAGCCCATCACCTTTGGATTGAAGCTGGCCCGGTGGTGGGACCAGCTCGGCCGCGACCTCGAGCGGCTCCGCCGGGCCCGCCATGCCCTGGCCGTCGGCAAGATCTCGGGGGCCGTGGGCACCTTCGCCCACGTGGATCCCTTCGTCGAGGCCTACGTCTGCGAGCGGCTGGGGCTGCGGCCCGCTCCGATCTCGAGCCAGGTGGTGGCACGGGACCGCCACGCCGAGGCGGCCGCCGCCCTGGCCATCCTGGGCGCCAGCCTCGAGCAGTTTGCCGTCGAGATCCGGCTCATGCAGCAGACCGAGGTCGGCGAACTGGAGGAGCCCTTCCCGGCCGGCCAGCGGGGCTCGTCCGCCATGCCCCACAAGCGCAACCCCATGCGCTCGGAGCGCATCGTGGGGCTGGCGCGGGTGCTGCGGGGGTATGCCACGACGGCCTTCGAAAACGTGGCGCTCTGGCACGAGCGGGACATCTCCCACAGCTCCACCGAGCGCATCTGGCTGGCCGACGCCACGACCCTGGCCGACTACATGGTCGACCTCTTTCGCCGCATCGTCGAGAAGTGGCGGGTCTACCCGGCTCGCATGCGGGCCAACGTCGAGGCGACGGGCGGCCTCGTCTTCTCCGAGCGCGTGCTGCTGGCCCTGGTGGAGGCGGGCATGAGCCGGGAGCAGGCCTATACCCGGGTGCAGGCCCACGCCATGGCAGCCCGGGAGGCCGCCGCGGCCACGGGGCAGCTGGCCGTCTCCCCCACCTTCCGGGAGCGGATCCTCTCGGACCCGGAGCTGGTGGCGGTGGCCGGCCGGGAGCGGCTGGAGGCCGCCTTCGATCTGTCCGCGTTTCTGGAGCGCATCGGCACCATCTTCGAGAGGCTCGAGATCGCCCGGAGCGCCGAGGTATCCGACTCCAGGAGCGCGGCGCAGGAGCCGGGCCCGGTGGGGCCCGAGGGGAGGGCAAGATGATGGAGGCGCGCGAGAGCGTGACGCTGCGGCGAGGCCAGCTGCCGCCGGCCCCCGTCGAGCCGGGGCGGCTGCTGCACCGTGGCAAGGTCAAGGCGGTCTACGAGGTGCCGGGCCATCCGCACCTCCGCCTCATCGACTTCACCGACGAGGCCACGGCCTTCGACGGCACCAAGCGAGCCGTCATCGGCGGCAAGGGGGAGGCCAACGCGGCCATCTCGGCGGCCTTCTTCCGGGCGGTGGAGCGGGCCGGGGTGCCGACTCACTTCCTGCGCATGGAGTCGCCCGTGCGGATGCTGGTCCGGGCCGTCGAGATCATCCCCCTCGAGGTCGTGGTGCGAAACCGGGTGGCCGGCAGCCTGGCCAAGCGGCTGGGCCTGGAGGAGGGCACGGCCCTGCGGCGCCCCGTGCTGGAGCTCTTCTACAAGAGCGATCCGCTCCACGACCCGTGGGTCAACGCCCACCATGCCGAGGCGCTGGGCTGGGCCACCGCTGAGGAGCTGGCCGAGCTCGAGCGCCTGGCCTTCGAGGCCAACCGGGCCATGCGCCGGTTGGCGCTGCGGGCCGGGCTGGAGCTCATCGACTTCAAGCTGGAGTTCGGGCGACCCGTGGGCACGGCGGGGACCCCCTCGGAGAGCGGCGCCCGGCCCCGCTTGCTGCTGGCCGACGAGATCTCCCCGGACACGTGCCGCTTCTGGGATGTCGGCAGCGGCGAGCGCATGGACAAGGATCGCTTCCGGCGGGATCTGGGCCGCGTCGAGGAGACCTATGCCGAGGTCCGGCGGCGCATCGAGGAGGCGGCGCGATGGCTCGATTCACCGTCTTCGTCCACGTGATGCCCCGGCAGGGCGTGCTCGATCCGCCCGGCGAGGCGACGCGAAGCGCCCTGCAGGCCCTGGGCTTCCCGGGCGTCCGGGAGGTCCGCATCGGCCGGCGCATCGCCCTCGACCTGGAGGCGCAAAGCCGCGAGGAGGCCCTCGAGCGGGCCCGGGCCATGGCCGAGCGACTCCTGGCCAACCCCGTCATCGAGTCCTTCGACGTGAGGGCGGAGGAGCCGTGAGCGCCGCGACGGTGGGGGTCATCACGTTTCCGGGCACCAACTGCGACCGGGACGTGCTCCACGCCATCAACCGGGCGGCCGGCCGCGACGCCGGACTGGAGGCGGTCTCGGTCTGGCACGAGGAGACGGACCTGTCGGGCATCGACGCCGTCGTCATCCCGGGGGGCTTCTCCTACGGCGACTACCTGCGCAGCGGCGCCATCGCCGCCCTCTCTCCCGTGATGCAGGCCGTGCGGGAGCGGGCGTGCCAGGGGATGCCGGTGCTCGGCATCTGCAATGGCTTCCAGATCCTGCTGGAGGCCGGGCTGCTGCCGGGGGCCATGCGGCGCAACCGCACGCTGCGCTTCATCTGCCGGCCCGTGACGGTGCGGGTGGAGCGCACCGACACGCCCTTCACGCTGCTCTACGGGCCCGGGGAGGTGCTGGAGCTGCCCATCGCCCACTTCGAGGGCAACTACTTCGCCTGGCCCGACGAGCTCGACGCCCTCGAGCGGCGGGGGCAGGTGGCACTGCGTTACTGCGGACCCCGGGGGGAGGACGCGCGGGTGCACGACATCTACAACCCCAACGGTGCGGCGGGTGCCGTCGCCGGGCTGACCAACCCCGAGGGCAACGTCCTGGGGCTCATGCCCCACCCCGAGCGGGCGTCCGAGTCGCTGCTGGGCAGCCGGGATGGCCTGCGGATGTGGCTCTCGCTGGGGCGGTGGCTGGCGGCCCGCCGTGAGGGACGACCGGCCGTGGCGACCCGGGCAGGAGGGTCGGCCGATGGGCGCTGAGGTGCGTCGGGACGTGACGGAGCCGGTCGGCGTCGCCGACTGGCCCGGCGATCCTACCGCGGCCGAGATCGAGGCGACACAGGCCTGGCGCCGCCTCGGCCTGACCGACGAGGAGTTCGCCCGCTTCCGGGAGGCGCTGGGGCGGCCTCCCAGCTGGACGGAGCTCGGCATGCTGTCGGTGGCCTGGTCCGAGCACTGCGCCTACAAGCACTCCCGGGAGGCCCTCAAGCGGCTGCCGGCGACGGGACCTCGCCTGCTCATGGGCCCCGGCGAGAGCGCCGGGGTGCTGGCCATCGCCGAGGGATGGGCCGTGGCGGTGCGCCTGGAGTCGCACAACCACCCCTCCTACGTGGAGCCCTATCAGGGGGCGGCGACGGGTGTCGGTGGCATCGTCCGAGACGTGCTGGCAGCAGGGGCCCGTCCCGTCGCCCTGCTGGATTCCCTGCGCTTCGGGCTGCCCGAGACGCCGGCCAACCGCTACCTCTTCCGCGAGGTGGTGGCCGGCATCGCCGGATACGGCAACGCCATCGGCGTGCCGACGGTGGGCGGCGAGGTGGCCTTCGCCCCCTGCTACGACACCAACCCGCTGGTCAACGTCATGTGCGTCGGGTGGGTGCGACAGGACCGCGTCGCCCGGGCCCGAGCCGACGGGCCCGGCAACCTGGTCTACCTGGTGGGGGCCCGCACGGGCCGGGACGGCATCCACGGGGCGGGCCTGCTGGCCTCCCGTACGTTTCGGGACGGCGAGGGCGGCGAGCAGCGGCCCCGGGTCCAGGTGGGGGATCCCTTCACGGAGAAGCTGCTCATCGAGGCCTGCCTGGAAGCCCTGGAGACGGGGGCCGTCGTGGGCATCCAGGACCTGGGCGCCGCCGGCATCACCGCCGCCGCCTCGGAGCTGGCCGCCCGGGCGGGGACCGGCATCGACCTCGACCTGGACCGGGTGCCCTGCCGCGAGGCCGGTATGACTCCCTACGAGCTGATGCTCTCGGAGTCGCAGGAGCGCATGATGCTGGTGGTGAGGGCCGGACGCGAGGCCGAGGTGGAGCGGGTCTTCGCGCGCTGGCGCCTGGAGGCCGCCCCCATCGGGGTGGTCACCGCCACCGGGCGGCTGCGCGTCCGGGCCGGTGGGCGGTGGGTGGCCGACGTGCCGGCCGCTCTGCTGGCCGACGGGGCGCCCCGCCACCCGGTGCCCCCGCCCCGCCGGCCGGGCAAGACGTCCTCTGCCGCCGGGCCGGTCGGTGGAGCCGCCCTGGAGGCTTCTCCTGCCATCTCCCGGCCGGCACCTGCAGCCGGCGACTCCTTGCGTGCCCGGGTGACGGCCCGGCTCGTCGCGCACCTGTCTTCCCCGCACGGGGGCAGCCGGGCCTGGATCTACCGGCAGTTCGACCACATGGTCGGCGTGCGCACGGTGCTGCCTCCGGGCCACGACGCGGCCGTCCTGCGCGTGCTGCCGGACGAGGCGGTGCCGGGGGCGCCCGCGCCCAAAGCAGATGGAGGAGAGAGAACGGGCAGGATGCCGTTCGTCGCCCTCTCGGTCAACGGGGCCGAGTGGCTGGCCGCCACCGAGGGGGGCGCCTGGGCAGCCGGCGCCGAGGCGGTGCTCGAGGGGGCTCGCAAGGTGGCCGCGGTGGGAGCCGTCCCCATCGGGATCACCAACGGGCTCAACCTCGGCAACCCCGAGCGGGCCGAGGTGCGGCAGGCCCTCGCCGACGTGGTGGCCGGCATGGGCGACGCCTGCTCGGCGCTGGGCATCCCCGTCACGGGCGGCAACGTCTCCCTCTACAACGAGACCGTCGCCGACGAGGCCACGCAGCCCGGTGGTGCGTCTGGCCCCCAGGCTCGTGCCATCTGGCCGACCGCCATCGTCGGCATGGTGGGCCTGCTGGAGGGAGAAAGGCCGGTGCCCTCGGCCTTCCAGCGGGCGGATGAGGCGGTGCTGCTCCTCGGGTGGCCCGCCCTATGGTCGGGCGAGGGGGCCTGGCCCGTCGACTTCGACCGGGAGCGGGTGGCTATCGCCTTCGTGGCCGAGGTAGCTCGCCGGGGGCTGCTGAGCTCCTGCCATGCGGTGGGGCGCTGGGGCATCGCCGCCGCGTTGTGCGAGGCCGCCCTGGGCGCCCGCGGCGAGGCAGCCGGGGTCCACGTGACCCTGCCCGCCATGGGGCCCTCGGTCGAGGCCCTGCTCTTCGGGGCCGGAGGGCCGGCCTGGGTGGCGGCGGCAGCGCCCGAGGCGGTGCCGGCGCTCGAGCAACTGGCTGGACGGGCAGAGGTCCCCGTGCCGGTCCACGTCATCGGCCGGGTGACGCCGGGCCGCATCCGGATGACGGTAGCGGGTCAGGGAGTCGTCTTCGACGAGCCGCTCGATGCGCTGCGCGCGGCCTGGGAGCGGGCCCTGGAGGAGGCGGCTCGTCCATGAGCCGGCACCGGCTCCTCGCCAGCCGGGAGGCTCGAGACGAGTGCGGCGTCGCCGCCGTCGTCGGCCATCCCCAGGCCGCCTCGGCGGTGCAGTGGGCACTACTGGCGCTGCAGCACCGCGGCCAGGAGAGCGCGGGCATCGCCTCCGCGGACGAGCAGGGCCGGGTCTACCTCCACCGCGGCATGGGGCTCGTCTCCGACGTCCTGCGCGCCGAGCAGCTAGAACGCCTGCCCGGCCCGGTGGCCATCGGCCACGTCCGTTACTCCACCACCGGCGCTTCCCGCCTGGAGAACGCCCAACCCATCTTGAGCCGCTTCCGCGGCCGGTTTCTCGCCATCGCCCACAACGGCAACCTGGTCAACGCCGCGCCCCTGCGCCAGCAGCTGGAGGAGGGCGGCGCCATCTTCCAGACCACCACCGACACCGAGGTGGTGGCGCACCTGGTGGCGCGCCACGGCGGGCCCACCGAGGAGGCCCTGGTGCACGCCCTGGGCCAGATCGCCGGCGCCTGGGCGTTGGTCGTGCTGGATCCCCAGGGGGTGCTGGTGGCGCGCGATCCGCTCGGGATCCGGCCCTTGAGCCTCGGCATGATGAAAGGCCCCCACGGCCGCGAGGTCTGGCTGGCCGCCTCGGAGACCTGCGCCCTGGATGCTCTCGGCGCCACCTGGGTGCGAGACGTGGAGCCCGGTGAGGTGGCGCGCCTCGATGGCGACGGGGTGCGCACCGTGGCCCGGCTGTCGCCGACCGGCTCGTCCGGCCGGGCGACGAGCGTCCGCGGAGGCCTTTGCGCCTTCGAGGCCATCTACCTGGCCCGGCCCGACTCGGTGCTCTTCGGCCAGAGCGTGCACGGCCTGCGCAAGGAGATGGGGCGGGAGCTCGCGCGCGAGCATCCGGCCCCGGGCGACCTGGTCACCGGAGTGCCGGACTCCAGCCTGTCGGCCGCCATGGGCTACGCCGAGGAGCTGGGCCTGCCCTACGAGATGGGGCTGGTGCGCAACCGCTACATCGGCCGCACCTTCATCCAGCCGGCGGCCGGCCAGCGGCGGCTCTCCGTCAACGCCAAGCTCAACGCCGTCCGCAAGGTGGTGGAGGGCCGCCGGGTCGTGCTGGTGGACGACTCCATCGTCCGGGGCACCACCGCCCGGCGCATCGTGCAGTTGCTGCGGGAGGCCGGCGCCCGGGAGGTGCACGTCCGCATCGCCTCACCGCCCTATCGATTCCCGTGCCACTACGGCGTCGACACGGCCCGGCGGGAGGAACTGATCGCCTCGGACAGCCCCGTCGAGGCCATCCGGGAGGCCATCGGCGCCGACTCGCTGGCCTTCCTGTCGCTCGCCCGGATGCGGCGCATCCTGGGAGGCCCGGCCTGCGAGGCCTGCTTCACCGGTCACTATCCCGTCCCGGTCGACGGGGCCGTCTCCAAGATGGCGCTGGAGCCGGTGGCATCGGAAGAGGGGGATCCGTGATGGCGGCTACGTCAGGCCCGCCCGGGGCGGGCGGCGCCCCCCGCTACCGGGAGGCGGGCGTGGACCTCGAGAAGAAGGGCGCACTGGTCCAGCACCTGGCCCGCCTGGCGGGCGGGACCGGCTCGGCAGGGGTGCTGGAGGGCGTGGGCGGCTTCGCGGGGCTGCTGGCGCTGCGGGATGCGGCGCCGCAGGTGCGGGATCCGGTGCTGGTGGCAGGGGCCGATGGCGTCGGCACCAAGATTGCCTTGCTGGCGTCGCTGGGCCGCCACCGGGTGGCGGGCATCGACTGCGTGGCCATGTGTGCCAACGACGTCCTGGCGGCCGGCGGCCAGCCGCTTCTCTTCCTCGACTATCTGGCCATGGGACGCCTCGACGAGGCGGTGGTGGCCCAGGTGGTGGAGGGCATCGCCGAGGGATGCCGGCAGGCCGGCTGCGTGCTCCTGGGCGGCGAGACGGCCGAGATGCCGGGCATCTATCCCGACGGCGTCTACGAACTCGCCGGCTTCTGCGTGGGAGTGGCGGACCGAGCCCGTTTCGTCTCGACCCCGACGGCTCCCGACAGCCCGGGCATGCAGGCACGGCCCGGCGACGTGCTGGTGGGCCTGGCCTCGTCGGGATTGCACGCCAACGGCTTCTCCCTGGTGCGGCGGATCCTGGCCGCGAGCGGGACCTCGCTCGACGAGCCCGTGCCGTGGGCCGCGCCGGGCGAGGCGGCGCCCACGTTGGGCGAGGCGTTGACCGCCCCCACGCGCATCTATGCCGGGCCACTGCTGGCCCTGGGAGCGGTCGTCGAGGTGCACGCCCTGGCGCACATCACCGGCGGCGGGCTGCCCGACAACCTGGCCCGGGTGCTGCCGGCCGGGTGTCGCGCGGTCATCCGGGAGGGCAGCTGGCCACGGCCGGCGGTGTTCGACTGGCTGAGGGAGGCCGGCGGGCTGGCCAGGGAGGAGATGTACCGGGTCTTCAACATGGGCATCGGCATGGTGGTCGCGGTCTCCCCCGAGGATGCCGAGCCGGCTCTGGCTGTGCTGGCCTCGAGCGGTCAGCCGGCCTGGGTCATCGGGACCGTGGAGCCGGCCCCCGAGGGGCCTGAACGCGGCCAGCCCGAGGGTCGCCTTCGCTTCGGACCCTCCGCCAAGCGGCCGCTCGCCGGAGGGTGGGTCGAGATCGTTGAGGATTGACGCCGGGCGCCGCGCCACCCCCGAGGCGCCGCTGCGCGTGGGCGTGCTGGCCTCGGGCCGCGGCACCAATCTTCAGGCGCTGCTCGACGCCGCCGCCCGGGGCGCCATCCCCGCGCGGGTCGTGGTCGTCCTGTCGGATCGGGCGGGGGCCCCGGCGCTGGAGCGGGCCCGGCGGGCCGGGGTGCCGGCCGAGCACATCGATCCCAGGGCCTTTCCCGATCGAGCGGCCTTCGACGCCTGCCTGGCCCGTCGCCTCGAGGAGGCGGGCGTCGAGCTGGTCTGCCTCGCGGGGTTCATGCGCCTGCTGACGCCCGACTTCGTCCGCCGCTTCCGCCACCGCATCCTCAACGTGCACCCCTCCCTGCTCCCCGCCTTTCCCGGCAAGGACGCGCAGGCCCAGGCGCTCGCCCACGGGGTCAAGGTGAGCGGCTGCACGGTCCACCTGGTGGACGAGGGGGTCGACACGGGCCCCATCGTGCTGCAAGCCGCCGTGGAGGTGCAGCCCGACGACACCCCGGAGAGCCTGGCGGCGCGCATCCTGCCCCACGAGCACCGCCTCTACGTGGAGGCCGTACGGCTCTTCGCCAGCCGGCGGCTGGTGCTGGAAGGGCGCCGCGTGCACATCCTCCCCGAGGAGGAGACGGCATGAGCGAGATCTCGGCCGTGGTCGTCGGCAGCGGCGGGCGCGAGCACGCCCTGGCCTGGGCCCTGGAGCGCAGCGGCCATTTCGAGCGGGTGTACGTGGCGCCGGGCAACGCCGGCACGCCGAATCGGGTGCCCGTCGCCGCCGTGGGGCCGCAGGCAGCCGACGCGCTGATCGACTTCGCCCGGGAGCGAGGCGTCGGGCTCGTCGTCATCGGCCCGGAGGCGCCCCTGGCGGCGGGCCTGGCCGACCGCCTGCGCGAGGCGGGGATCTACGTGGCCGGGCCCTCCCGCGCAGCCGCCCGCATCGAGTCCTCCAAGGCCTTCGCGAAGCGGCTGATGGAGCAGGCCGGCGTCCCGACCGCGCCCTTCCGCATCTTCGTCGAACCGGAGCGAGCCCTCGAATACGTGCGCCGGCTCGATGAGCCGGTGGTGGTGAAGGCCGACGGCCTGGCCGGTGGCAAGGGCGTCGTGGTCTGCGACTCGCCCCAGCAGGCGGTCGAGGCCGTCGAGGCCCTGATGGTGCGGCGGGTCTTGGGCGACGCGGGCCGGATGGTGGTCGTCGAGCGGCGCCTGCGGGGCCGCGAGCTCTCCGTCATGGTGGTGACGGACGGCGAGCGACTGGTCGTCCTGCCGCCCGCACGCGACTACAAGCGGCTGCTCGACGGCGACAAGGGTCCCAACACCGGCGGGATGGGCAGCGTCGCTCCCATCGACGTGGAGGCGGAGGCCTCCCTCCCACTCGACGCCATCCTGGATCGGGTCATTCGACCGACGCTGAGCGCCCTGGCAGCCCAGGGGACGCCCTTTCGAGGCATCCTCTACGCGGGGCTGATGCTGACCGATGACGGCCCGGCCGTGCTGGAGTTCAACTGTCGCCCGGGCGACCCGGAGACCCAGGCCCAGCTGCCCCTGGTGGATCCCGCTCGGCTGGCGGAGGCGCTGATGGCGGCCGCCGGCGTGCCGGGCTACCGGCTCCCCGACCGGCCTCGGTGGCTGTGGCACGAGGCAGGGGAGGCCGCGGAAGGGGCCCGCCATGCCGTCTGCGTCGTGGTGGCCTCGGCGGGATATCCCGAACGCCCTCGCACGGGCGACGTCATCGAGCAGCACCTCGAAGGCGACGAGGCGGTCCTCGTCTTCCACGCCGCCACCCGTCTCGGACCGGACGGCCGTCTGGAGACGGCGGGCGGGCGCGTCCTCGACGTCGTCGGACTCGGCGCCACCCGCGAGGAGGCGCGCCGTCGCGCGTACGACGCCGTGGCGGCCATTCGCTTCGAGGGCATGCAGTACCGTACGGACATCGGAAGATAGCGCACTCCCCCGGGGCCGGGAGTAGGATCGGTGATCCATTCCAGCGAAGCCATGCCGATGCACCGCTCGTCAGCGAGACCATGACGGCGAAGGGGGACGCATCGTGCACTACCGGACGCTGGGCCGCACCGGCCTGCAGGTCTCCGAGATCGGTTTCGGCGCCTGGGGCATCGGCAAGGGCATGTGGGTGGGCGCGGACGACGACGAGTCCCTGCGCGCCCTGCACCGGGCCATCGATCTGGGCGTCAACTTCATCGACACGGCGCTGGTGTACGGCGACGGGCACAGCGAGCGCCTGGTGGGCCAGGTCGTGCGCTCTCGGTCGGAGCCGGTCTACGTCGCCACCAAGGTGCCGCCCAAAAACGGCCAGTGGCCAGCCCGGCCGGGCGTCCCGGCCGACGAAGTCTTCCCGGCCGAGCACGTGGTGGCCTGCGCCGAGCAGAGCCTGCGCAACCTGGGGCTCGACACCATCGACGTGCTGCAGTTTCACGTCTGGTCCGACGAGTGGGTGGGCCAGGGCTCCTGGCAGGAGGCCGTCGCTCGCCTCAAGGAGCAGGGCAAGATCCGCTTCTTCGGGATCTCCATCAACGACCACGAGCCCCACAATGCCCTGAGGCTCATCGAGACCGGGCTGGTCGACACGGTGCAGGTGATCTACAACATCTTCGACCAGAGCCCCGAGGATCAGCTCTTCCCCGCCTGCCAGGCGCACAACGTGGGCGTCATCGTGCGGGTGCCCCTCGACGAGGGCGGCCTGACGGGGCGCATCACCCCCGAGACCACCTTCCCCGAGGGAGACTGGCGCCACCGCTACTTCCGGGGCGAGCGCAAGCGCGAGGTCTACGAGCGGGTCCTCCGCATCGTCGACGACCTGGGCATCACCCTGGAGCGCATGCCGGAGGTGGCGCTGCGCTTCACGTTGAGCCACCCCGCCGTCTCCACCGTCATCCCGGGCATGCGCTCGGTGCGCAACGTGGAGGCCAACTGCCGGGTCGGCGACGGCAAGGGGTTGCCGCCGGAGCAGGTCCAGCGCCTGCGAGCTCACCGCTGGGTGCGCAACTTCTACGCCGACTGACGGGTGCGCCTCGACGTCCCACGCGTGGTCAGCGTCGGGCGTACCGACACGGTCGCCGCATCGGGCTCAAGGCCTGGTGCGGCGATGTCGTTTCATGGAGTAGGGAGTCCAGGGCCGCGAGTCGCCGGGCCCTCGAGGCGTGTTTCGTCGGAGTCGCCTCTGCGGGGGTGGGGGCGGAGGGGGTCTCCCATGCTCTCCACCGACGTGGGCATCGACCTCGGTACCAGTACGGTGCTGGTCTTCGTCCGGGGCCGCGGGATCGTCGTCCACGAGCCGTCCATCGTGGCGGTCGACCGGCGCTCGGGAGCCGTCGTGGCCATCGGCTCGCAGGCGCTGGCCATGCTGGGACGCACCCCCGACAGCATCGAGGCGGTGCGGCCGCTGCGGGACGGGGTCGTGGCCAGCTACGAGGTGACGCTGCAGATGCTGCTCCACCTGCTGCGCAGTGTCACCGGCCCCGTGCGGTGGAGCCGCCCGCGCGTGGTGGTCTGCCTCCCGTCGGTGGTCACCGACGTGGAGCGCCGGGCTGTGATGGAGGCCTGCCGGGCGGCGGGCGCCAGAGAGGTGCTGCTGGTCTCAGAACCCATGGCCGCCGCGCTGGGCGCCGACATGCCCGTCCACGAGGTGCGCGGCCAGCTCATCGTCGACGTGGGCGGCGGCACCACCGACGTCGCCGTCATCTCCATGGGCCAGGAGGTCGTCTCCGACTCGGTGCGGGTCGCCGGCGACCACATGGATGCTGCCATCGCCCGACATCTCCGGCGGACGTACGGCCTCGAGGTGGGCGAGCGCACCGCCGAGGAGGTGAAGCGCACGGTGGGCACGGCCGACCCCGACGAAAGGCCCGCGCCGGCGCGCTCGATGGAGGTGCGTGGCCGTGACGTGGTGACCGGGCTGCCCCGGTCGGTGACCGTCACGGACCGGGACATCGCCGCGGTCCTGGCCGAACCCATCGGTGCCATCATCTCCGCCATCCGCTCCGTACTGGAGCGAACGCCGCCCGAACTGGCCGCCGACATCGCGCGCGGCGGCATGCTCCTGACCGGAGGCGGCGCGCTGCTCCCGGGCCTGGATCGGGTCATCGAGCGAGAGACGGGTCTGGCCTGCCGCGTGGCGGACGATCCCGTCGGTTGTGTGGCACGGGGTACGGGCAAGGTGCTGGAGACCCTCCGGCGAGCCCGGCCACTGGCCCCGGTCTCCCTCGCCTGACGCCGACGGCCAGGAGCCCCAGACCTCCCCGCCGAACGGACAGAAGGCGCCCCGCGTCGCCCGCGAGGGGCGGACGCGGGCGTCACTCACGAGAAGGCAGGGGGATGGCCCGTGTCCACGTCGTACGTGCCCACGTGGGACCTCGACGTCATCTTCCCGGGAGGCAGTCGCTCGCCGGCCCTCGCCCGCCACCTCGAGGCCGTGGCGGCTGACATCCAGGCCTTGCCCGCGCTCGTGGAGGCGCTGCCCGGGGGGACGCATCTGCAGGAAGCGGACGTCGCCGCCTGGCACGAGGCGATCCAGCGGCTGCAGGACGTCAGCGCCCGGCTGGGCGAGGCCAGCGCCTTCGTGGGGTGCCTCACCGCCCAGGACGTCAAGGATCAAGAGGCCCGCCTGCTGGTCGGCCGCATCCGCCAGCTCGGGGCGCAGCTCGAAGCCGCCTACATCGCCCTCGGGCAACGGATGCTGGCCGTGTCGGACGCGGCCTGGCAGGCCATGCTCCAGGACGGGCGGCTCGCGCCCGTCGCCTTCCCCCTGCACGAGATGCGCCGACGCGCCGCCGACAGGCTCCCGCCCGATCAGGAGACGCTGGCCAGCGCCCTGGCCGTGGACGGCTACTACGGCTGGGAGGAGATGTACAACGTCCTGGTGGGGCGCATGGTCATCCCCTTCGAGGAGGACGGCCAGACCCGGCTGCTCTCCGTGGGGCAGGCGGCCAACCGGTTGGAGGACCCCGACCGGTCCGTGCGGGTCGAGCTCTTCGCCCGGTGGGAGAAGGCGTGGGCCGAGCAAGCCGAGCTGTTCGCGACGGTGCTCAACCACCTGGCAGGCTTCCGCCTCAATCTCTACCGACGCCGCGGCTGGCACGACGTGCTCAAGGAACCCCTCGAGGTCAACCGGATGTCGTCGGAGACGCTAGAGGCCATGTGGGCGGCCGTGGAGTCCCGCAAGGAGCGGCTCCTCCCGTACCTGGAGCGCAAGGCGCGCCTGATGGGCGTCGAGCGCTTGAGCTGGCACGACCTGGCGGCGAGATCCCCCAGGCCTGGCGGCGACACCAGCGGGCGTGCCCGCATCTCCTACTCCGAGGCGGCGGAGTTCGTGGTGGAGCAGTTCGGCCGCTTCATCCCCGAGATGGCCTCGCTGGCCCGGCAGGCCTTCGAGCTGCGCTGGGTGGAGGCCGAGGATCGGCCGGGCAAACAGCCGGGGGGCTTCTGCACCACCTTCCCCGTCAGCCGCCAGTCGCGGATCTTCATGACCTTCGGGGGCACGCCCGACGGGGTGCGCACGCTCGCCCACGAGCTGGGCCATGCCTTCCACCAGCACGTCATGCACGACCTGCCACTGCTGGCGCAGCGCTACCCGATGAGCCTGGCGGAGACGGCCTCCACCTTCGCGGAGCTGGTGATGGACGAGGCGGCGCTTCGCCACGCATCCGACCCGGCGGAGCGAGCAAGCCTGCTCGAGGAGAAGATCCAGCGGCTCATCGCCTTCTGCATGAACATCCACGCGCGGTTCCTCTTCGAGAAGGCGATGTACGAGGCGAGGCAGTCGGGGCCGCTCAGCGTGCAGACGCTCAACGAGCTCATGCTCCAAGCGCAGCGGCAGGCCTACCGCGACGCCCTATCGGAGTACCATCCGCACTTCTGGGCGTCCAAGCTGCACTTCTACCTCACCCGGACGCCCTTCTACAACTTCCCCTACACGTTCGGCTTCCTCTTCAGCAACGGCGTCTACGTCCGTGCCCGAGCCGACGGCCCTCGCTTCGCGGAGCGCTACGTGGCGCTGCTGCGTGACACGGGCCGCATGACGGTCGAGGAGCTGGCCCACCGGCATCTCGGTGTCGACCTGCGTCAGACGAGCTTCTGGGAGGAGTCGCTCGACTCGGCCCTCGCCGACGTCGACGCCTGGCTGGCGTTGACGGGGTAGCCCTCGAGCGCCAGGAGGCGGGCCTTGACAGAGGGGCCGCCCCCCGAATACTGCCCCAGGCCGCCAGCGGCGGGCACGACTCTGTGGCACGGCACGAAGAGGGGGAGCGGGTTGGTCGCCATCACCCGCCCCACGGCACGGGCGGCACCGGGTCGACCGGCCGCCCGTGCCACCTCGCCGTAGGTGCGCACCTGGCCGCGTGGGATGGCGCCCACGAGCTCCATGACCCGCCGCTCCCACGGGGTCACCCACCGCAGGTCCAGCGGTGGCACCGCGCCGGTGTGCCACCAGGCGCGCACCGCCCGCTCCCACCGGTCGACCTCCGCCGCCTCACCGGGCTCCAGGCGCACGGCCCCCAGCCGCCGCCCGTAGCGCGAGCGTACCTCGGTCAGCAGTGCCTCGGGCCCGGAGCAGGCCACGGAGGCGTAGACGAGCCCGGCCTCGGTCCACGCCAGGTGAAGGGGCCCGACCGGGCTCGCCACGACCGCCCATCGAAGGACGCGGGCGGCCGCCCCGTCCGGCGACGACCGCCCGCGTCGTCCCTGGCTCGTCATCGGGCTGGCACGGCCTCCAGGGCTGCCAGCACGCCCGAGAGCAGCTGCGCGCCATCGGCCCGTGTCAATCCCACGTCGGCCGCATCCAGGGCCGGGAATGCGACGACGTCACGCAGCGACGCCAGGGCCTGGCGCCCCGTCACGACACCGTCGGGGTTGGCCACCGGCAGCTGGATGCCCAGGGCCCGCTCCACCATCTCCGCCCACAGCCCCCAGGTCAGGGCCTCGTCGAGGCCCAGCTGGCCGAGCCGCTCCCCGTCGGTCAGGGCGCCCAGGAAGACGCCCCGCTCCACCAGGTCGTAGACGTACTCGGCCTTGGGATGGTCCAGGTAGGTGCGGGCCAGCCGCCAGTTGCCGTCAGGCTGCGGGGCGATGGTGCCGTGCTCGACGATGTACTCGATGATGAGCTGCCGGCTCTCGACCTGCGGGTCCAGCACGACCCTGGCCTGGGCGCCCGTGGCCGGGAAGCCGCCGCCGCCGTCGGCCCGGTAGTTGTTGGTGGCGAGGATGAAGACGTCGTCGGGCTCGACCGGCCGCCCCTGGTAGGTGAGCCGCACGATCCGCTCGCCCACGGGCCGCGTGATGTCGATCTCGTACTCGACCCCGTCGATCTGGTCGAAGTTATAGCCACGGAACTGCGGGTCGAGCAGGGGCGTCTCACCGGCACCCGGGGTCACCTGCTGGAAGTTGCGCGCGGCGTGCTCCAGCCAGGCCTTGAGCTCGGCGCCCGTCACCTCGATGGCCTTGAGGGTGTTGTCGTAGACGTAGATGGAGGCGACGTCGGCGATGGTGATGGGGCCCGGGGCGATGTCGGTGTAGTCGGTCGGGCCACCCCGCCCCGACTTGAAGGGAGCCGCCGCCGACAGGACCGGGATCCCCTCCCACCGGGTACCCGCCAGGGCCTCCTCGACGTAGCGGCGCTGCACGTCGTTGATGAGCTGGATCACCCCGGTGTCGGTGAGACGGGAGGCATGGCTGTCGATGGGGACCAGGGTCCGCCCGATGGGGCTGGTCACGTACGCCAGGGTGGTCTCGTGAGCCTGGCGAGCCCACTCGAGGACCCGAGCCGACGGCTCCACCTTCTCGGTCGACAGGAGCTCGACCCGCTTGCCGACCACCCGCCAGCCGTCACCCTCGGGCTCCAGCTCCAGCGTGACGACGCCCAGCGCCCGGCCCCAGTACGCGGGCTGGACGATGGCCACGCCGTTGACGATCCCGTCGGGATGCTCCGGCAGGCCGTCACCCGGGATGGCCAGATGCGAGTGCCCCGCCACGATGACGTCGATGCCCGGCACCTCGTGGGCCAGCACGTAGGCGGCGTTTTCGAGCAAGGCGCCCGGCTGCCACCCAGCCTGCGGGTCCGCCCCGCTGTGGGTGAGGGCCACCACGACGTCGGCGCCCTTCGCGCGCATCTCCGGCACGAAGCGCCGCGCCGCATCGACGATGTCACCCACCTCGAGGCGGCCTTCGAGGTTGCTCTTGTCCCAGACCAGGATCTGCGGCGGCGTGAAGCCGATGACGCCCACGGTGATGGGCCTGCCGTCGAGCTCCCGCTCCAACAGGACGTAGGGGGTGAAGTAGGGCTCCTCGGTGCCCGGCCGGTAGACGTTGGCCAGCACCACGGGGTAGCGTGCTCCCTGCAGGGTCCGCTCCAGGAAGTCGAGCCCGTAGTTGAACTCGTGGTTGCCGAGGGTGGCAGCATCGTAGCCCATGCGGTTGAGCACGTCGATGACGGGGTGCACCTGGCCCGGCTCCAGCGGCCGCACCCGAGCGACGTAGTAGCCGACGGGCGTGCCCTGGATCAGGTCGCCATTGTCCAGCAGCAGGGCCCCCGGATGCTCGGCCCGGATGCGCTGCACCAGGGTGTCGACCAGCGCCAGCCCCACGTCTGCCTGCCGGCCGGCGTAGTAGTCCCACGGGTAGAGGTTGGCGTGCACGTCCGTCGTCGCCATGATCACGAGCTCGGAGGCGCCCGCCGGCGAGACCACGGCCGCCAGCACCACGGCCAGGAAGAGGACCCCGACCGACCAAGCACGGACATGACGCGTCGATGGACTTCTCATAGCGCCCCTCCCCATCTCAAATCAGCCAGGAAACGACCCCGCTCCCAGACAACCCCTTGTAGGTCCCTCATTACCATTCGACGGGGGCCGGGGTGAAGCCTACGGTCCGAGCGCACGGACGCCGCCGGTCCCGCCCAGGGACCGGCGGGCGCCGGGAGGAGGGCTTGCGGTGAGGGTGGCGGCCATCGTCGCGGAGTTGCTGGAGCGCGCCGGGGTGCGCGACGTATTCGGCGTGCCCGGCGAGAGCTATCTGCCGCTGCTCGACGAGGTGGCTGCCCGCCGAGGGCTTCGATTCGTCACGACCCGTCACGAGAGCGGCGCCGGCTTCATGGCCGACGGCTACGCCAAGGCCAGCGGCGGCATCGGAGTGGCCATGGCCAGCCGGGGCCCCGGCCTGCTCAATCTGGCCATCGCGCTTCACCAGGCCTACCAGGACGCCTCGCCTGTCGTGGCCTTCGCGGGGCAGGTCGGCACCGCGAAGCGCGGGCGGCAGGCCTTCCAGGAGCTGGAGATGGCGAGCTCGCTCGGCCCTGTGGTCAAGTGGGCGGTGGAGGCGACACGTCCCGAGAGGGCCGCCGAGGTGGTGGCGCAAGCCTTCGCGGTGGCTCGTCTCGGTCGCCCGGGCCCTGTGCTCGTCGCCCTGCCCGAGGACGTGCTCGAGGCGGACGGTGGCGAGACTCCCCCTCCCGTGCCCGCCCCGGCTCCGCCTGCTCCGCATCCCGAACGCCTGGAGCAGGCCCTCGAGTGGATCGAGGAGGCCGAGCGCCCCGTGGTGGTGGCCGGGCGCGGGGTGCTGATGGCGGGAGCCACCCAAGCCCTGGTGCGCTTCGCCGAAGCCTTCGAGCTGCCCGTCTACTCGGCCTGGCGGCGGATGGACGTCTTTCCCAACGACCACCCCTGCTACGCCGGCACGCTGGCCTTCGCCAACGACCCCGAGGTGGTGCGCGCGCTGGTGGAGGCCGATGTGGTCGTCGGCATCGGCACCCAGTGGAACGAGGTCACCTCCCTGGGTTACCGCGTGCCCAAGGGGCGGCTGGTCATGGTCGACGTCGACCCGGTCAGCATGGCTCAGGCCGCCGCGAGGCTGCCGGCCCGGGAGTGCCTGGCGGTGGTGGCCGATGCGGGGCTCTTCCTGAGCGCCGCCCTGGCCCGGGGGCGCCGCCGGGAGGTCTCGGCCCGGCGCACTCTGGTCGAGGCCTGCCATGCCCGATACGACCGCTTCTCGAGCCCGCCCGAGTCGGCAGACGGCCCGTTGACCCCGACGGCCGTCGTGGCGGCCCTGCGCCGCATCTTGCCGCCCGAGGCCGCCATCGTCAGCGATGCGGGCAACTTCGCCACCTGGTACCAGCGCTACTACCGCTTCCGTTTGGCCGGCACGCACTTCGCGCCCGTCTCGGGCGCCATGGGCTACGGCCTGCCCGCGGCCATCGGCGTGGCGCTGGCGGATCGGACAACCGGGCGCTGGGGTCCGGACGGCCGGCCGGTGGTGGCCCTGGCGGGCGACGGGGGCTTTCTCATGACGGCGTCGGAGCTGGCGACGGCCGTACGGCTGGCGCTGCCGGTGCGGGTGGTCGTCTTCGACAACGCCCTGTACGGCACGGTCTACGCCCACCACCGACGGCGCACCGACGACCCGACCCGCCTGTCCGTGCACGGCCTGCTCAACCCGGACTTCGCGGCGGTGGCGCGTGCCTTCGGTGCGTACGCCGAGACCGTGGAGCGGGTCGATGCCGTGGAGCCGGCGCTGCGTCGGGCCCTGGCAGCCGAGGGGCCGGCGGTGCTGCACGTGAGGATCGACCCGACCCGGCTTCACGCCTTGGAAGGATGAGCATCGTGCCCTCATCGGAGCGATTCGGCCAAGACGCCCTGCGCGACAGGCTCGATGACGCGCCCCGCCGACAGGGACGAGCGACGAGCCCGTGGCGCACGCTGTTTCGGTGGCTGCCGGCCATCGCCTACATGGTGGCCAACTGGCTGGTCTCCGACCTGCCGGGGGAGCGGCTGGAGCGGCTCATCGCTCCTGACTGGCTCATGCACGGCCTTGCCTACCTCGTCTTTGGCGTGACCCTCTACCTGGGCTGGCAAGGTCGGCCCCATGCCCTGCTCCTGGCCGTGGCCACGGCCATGATTTACGCCGGCGTGGACGAGTGGCACCAGAGCTGGGTGCCCGGGCGCAGTCCCTCGCTTGCGGACTGGACGGCGGACGTGATCGGCGCGGCCGCGGGCGCGAGGGGAGCGAGCTGGTTGCAGGCAAGACGACGAGGGGGCACCGGCCCCAACCGTCCCTCCACACGACGTCGGGCCGGCTCGGTGGGGCTCGTGGTCCTGCTGGCCCTGCTGACGTCCGGCTCGGTGGAGGCGCCCGGCCACCCTTCGCTGGCCGACCTGCACGCCTGGCTGGACGAGGTCGAGCGGGCGCTGGCGTCGGGCGAAGCCGCCGGCGCCCTCCGTCAGCTCCAGGCCGCGGTCGCCGCAGGGGCGCCCTGGACCCCCTACGCCACCCTCCGGCACCTGACGCTGGAGGCCCGGGCACAGCTGGCACTGGGCGACGCCGGGCGGGCCGTCGAAGCCGCCCGCCAGGCGCTGACCCTTGCCCGGGAGGACGACCGCCTCGACGTGCGCCTCGTGCTCGCCGAGGCGCTCGAGGCCTCCGGAGAGCTTACCGCGGCCTTCGACACCCTGCTGGAGGCCGCCGAGGATCCCCTGCTGGCCTACCGTGGCCCCATGCGGGCGTCGGTGCTGGCCAAGCTGTCGGCCCTTGCGCCCAGGGTCGCGGCGACGAGCCCCGAAGGGGAGGCGCGCCTGCTGCGCTACGGACGCGCACTCCACCGCCTCGGGAGATGGCAGGATGGGGTCCGGCTCCTGACGGCCGTCGAGTGGCGTTGGCTCACCGTCGACGCGTGGGCGGAGATGGCCCGGGGCCTGGAGGTCCTTGGGCAGCGTAGCCGGCAGGCGCAGGTGCTCCGGCAGGCTCTGGAGGAGGCGCAGCGCCAGGGGCTCCCGGCGCAGCGGCTGGCCGCGCTCCGTCTACAGCTCGCCGGCGCCCTGCAGGCCAGCGACCCCGCCGCGGCCGGTGCCCTCTTGCGCCAGGTCGTCGAGGAGGCCCCCGGCACCGCCGCCGCGGGTGAAGCCCTGTCGAGGCTGGTGCGTCAGGCGCTGGACGCCGGCGACGTGGCGGGCGCCCTGCAAATGGT
>Ga0207873_1001561_pt1 | contig 21338 bp, 19 predicted proteins | sample BGWIniCompost_FD_187373 | JGI IMG/M metagenome (GOLD analysis project Ga0207873, IMG submission 187373) | Cellulose adapted compost microbial communities from Newby Island Compost Facility, Milpitas, CA, USA - BGW Initial Compost (SPAdes)... ...
CTACTCTCTTGGCGGTTCTAGCCATTGCAGTATCAGCGGGTCTTGTCGCAGGGGTTTTTGCAGTCCCTGTGGTACTGGGCGCCCGCGCAACTGCGACCGATTCGACGATCGATGCATTTGATACAATACCTCTTGAAGGAAAGTCACTTCGATCTGGAGAATTCCTCCTGTTGGTAGACTCTACGCCAGCATTGATCGAGTCAAGCCATGTAGCATTGAACATACCGTGTGACGTCGATGGCGATGATGCGGAATCAGATATTGCAGTTGTGGTTGGAGTTGCGCCGGACTTGTCTGAGGTCGAGCTAGAATATGTGGCAGAGTTGTCAGATCCGGACAACAATAGGTGCGTCTTCCACGTGGATGTACCTGAGGATGACGAAGACGTTACAGACATTGCCATGATCAATACCGGCGATGACGACATCACCTTTGAGAGTGGCATGTTTGTGTCGACATCAGTGGGCAGCTCTGACTAAGAACAAGCCCATTCCCTTCTTTTTTCATCAGTGATTGTCACAGTAGAACTCGCGACAATGAAAGGACTTGCGTATAGACTAGATCGCTTATTTTGAATGCCCTTATTTCATAATCATCGGAACTAAGATCTAAAAAATTTCCATTTGTGCATGACCAAGAGGTTCCAAATTGCCACTATGAAACGGTAAAGGACGGTGTACCGCCATTTGGGATCTCTTAATAAAAGCTATAAACTATCGAGACTCAAGATAGCTGCTTAGGACAGGGGATAAGGTATCTTGTTTGCCTGCTGCCAGAGTACCGTTTGCGATATCTCTGGTGCGGATAAAAAGAACCTACGTGGTATGAAGAACCACAGCCTATGCGCCCTATGGCGAATTGAAGGATTTTTTCTTCTGCATTAGTAGAAAAGTTTGCCAGGAGCTCACCACATATCCCGCAGTTACAAAAATCAGAGCTACCGATCACTACGGCGTTGCCTTCTCGGTGAGCAGACGTTTTGCCTACTCCGACGCCTGAACAGTAGATCAAAATCTTGTCATACTGCAGGGTGTAAAAGTGTGTGTAGATGGACAGCGGAAAACTATGAAATATTCAGTAGCTGAGAAATTTGATTGCTAGAGGAATGCAAACATAATAGCGATGTTGTTGTAAGTTAACTCAAATCTGTATATGTCACCATATGCCAGAAAGAGGTTTCCACTCAGGCCGATAAACATAACGTCAGCAGTTTCGACCTTTATCTTTGCAATGATTTACGGTTTGATAGAACACATGCTTCTTGCAAGTCCCATCGGTCTGGACGTGTTGACTTATCCCATGAACATACATCTTGTAGGACAGCTTTACTTTTACCACGTCATAATGCTGGTGATGGCGATTCTGGTTTGCTTTAACCCGTTCTTTGACAGGCTTATTTTTGGGACAAGCAGGAGCGTAAGAATGCAGGGGTTGCTATGGGGAACCGGCAACATCTTGAATTTCATATGGCTCGAAGACATGTTCTACTGGGTCCTATTTGGCGAGTGGCCCAAAGATGTCATGACTCCATTTCAGATCTCATTTTACGGGGTTGTATGGTGGTATCCAGTTGCATTCGGTGGAGCTCTCTTCTTATACTATCTCACCTCACAAAACATAAAGAAAGCACCGATCCAGGCAGAGGTGGACAGTTCTTAATAATTTTGCATGCGATCAATATGTTGTACTGAACAGAAGAAGAAATGTCGCTATCATAGGCATTGTAGTAGTAGCTGTTGTTGCCATCGGCATAGCAGCAGCTCTAGTGCTACAAGCCAGACCTCCGGAGGAGGAGCCGCCCAATGGAGATGGCGGAACTACTATTGTTGCGGATGGCACACAACCTGAAATCGTTAACGTCGTGTCTGCAAGATCCGCATTTCCATTTGTGCAGCGATGGGCAGCTCAATACAACAACGAGGCAAGCACTGGAAGGATCGAGGTCGGGTATTACGTGGACGAGCCCCGACTGACTGGCGATTTGATAATTGTTGGAAAAATCCAAGATTCTACCGAATCACGCTACATTCCTGTAAGCGCCCAAGCTGTTGCCATTGTCTACAACGTTCCTAGCTTTCCAGACATCCCCTCAGGTCTGAAGCTCAACGCAACATTGCTCACCCAGATATTCAATGGCACAGTGACACGATGGGACGATCCGGCTATCAGGAATTTGAATGCAGGACTGAACCTCCCTGCAGAGAGAATAGTAGTGGTGCGTGAAAGCAGTAACAGTAGCACCTTTTCTCTCATAGAGAATTACCTTTCTGGAAATATCACGTGGCGGGCCAATAGCGTTAGAGTTTTGGGGCCAGACGAACTTGCAACCACTGTGAGAACGACACCATACTCAATCGGATACGTCGATTTCTCGTATGCAATTCAGACTAGAATGACATTTGCAGCTATGGAGAATTCGGATGGTGAATTTGTTCTGCCGTCAATGGACTCTATTGACCAAGCAGTAAATAGCTCACTAATAGTTCAAAACTTTACGGAAACCAACAACCAACCTGATGTGATTTTTGCGAACGCCAGCATGATTGGAAACGGTTCGTATCCCATCACAGGACTTTACTATGCCAGATTACCTAGCAGTGCATCAAATGCCACAATTGATTTTATAGAATGGGCAATAAACCAAGGCGGCGGACAGCAGGTCCTTTCAGAGGTTCAATACCCTTCAATATACGAGCGCAACAAGCCCTTGGCAACCCACGCAAAGGCAGTTATCAATAGCACTGATCTAGAAGAGACCAGAGGTCAGTAACGGAATTTCACGTGGCTTTTTTCTCTTGGAACGCCAGCAGCATTTGTATTCATTGCAGCTACTGCTGCAGCATCTGCATCGTTTTAATTTGACTTGCATACTTGGCAGTTCCAGCAGAAGATGGTTGACAGCTGAGAGGAAGACGACGGTCTGAAAGTCACAGGAGTCTGAAAAGGAGGTCGTTATACTGGTGAACTCATCTTGCACACAAGCAAAGCTGTATGCTATTCGATCAATGAGGAGATAATAGAGATAGTGCGCTAGCGCTAATGTGTTTCTGATGTAGAAGATTTGGTTGTGTCTTCTTCAAGCTTTTTGACAACAATCCGCACTGGAACATTCTTGTCTATCTCTTGAACCGTTACAGTGACATTGCCGATTGTTACCTTGTCGCCTCGCTTTGGTATCCTCTTTAGGTTTTCATGTAAGAGGCCGCTTATTGTGGAGTAGTCCGTTCCCTTTGGCAGGCTGATATTCAGAGCTTCATTTACATCATCGATTTCAACGTCTCCGTTCAGAACCACGGTCTGCTTGTCGGTTTTCCTAAACAACCGATGCTCGTCTTCTACGTCCTTTTCATCGGCTATCTCGCCGACAAGCTCTTCAATGACGTCCTCCAAGGTAACGAGTCCCTCCGTGCTTCCAAACTCGTCTACCACTATTGCCATCTGGATGTGTCTGCCTTGGAATTCCTTCAAGAGCTTGCTTATCGGCATGTCCTTTGATACAAAGAGGGGCTTTCTCGCAACATCCTTTAGCATCATATAGCTCGTTTTGGTTTCTACGGCCTTTAGCATGTCCCGCGTATGTACGATCCCGACAATGTTGTCCATCGAATCTCCAGTAATGGGGATGCGGGAAAAACCGCTATTGTTTATCTGAACAATCGCATCCCAGATCAAGAGCCTTGCGCTCAGCGTGAACATCTTGTTTCTTGGAGTCATTATGGCCCTTACAGAGGTGTCGTGGAATTCAAGCACATCCTTCATCATTTCTCTTTCTTCCTTCATCAGAACTTTCTCCTCGACTCCTATGTCCAGTATCGCCCGCACCTCTGCCTCGCTCAGCTTCTTTGGCTTGTCCTCAACTTTGACTGCCATGAACATACCTTTTGTCACCAGCTCAAGAAAGATTACAAGCGGGTACAGCACGTATTGGATTGCCAAAAGCACCCGTGCAAACCTGAGAGATATCTTTTCAGAGTGTGTGTAGCAGTAAGCCTTTGGGGTGATGTCGCCAAATACGAGCAGGATAAAGGTCATCACGCCTGTCGCTATCCCAAGGCCAAAGCTACCGAATACTCCGGTGGCGACATCTGTTGCAATAGCCGCTGCGCCGATGTTGACCAGATTCACCCCGAGCAAGATGGTGACTAGCATTCTCTTTGGGTTCGACTTGAGCTTTGCAAGAGAGGCGGATCCTGACCTCTTTTCGTTGACCAGCCGCCTCAGCTGGCCCCTCTCAAGAGAGACGAGAGCAACTTCAAGCCCGCTGAAAAATGCGGACAGCCCAACTAGCGCTACCAGTGCAGGAAGCGCAATCTGTGGCTCTACCATGGTTTAGATTTAATCAGCAATAATACGCATTACTGCGTAAAAAAGGTCTGTATATATATGCCACTGCTAGATGCCAGCAGGCATCCTGCGCTTGTGTTCGCTCTTGTCTATCATCTCCTTGATCCGACCGACCTTTTCTACAGAGATGCCAAGCTTTCTTGCCACAGCTCTTGGGTTTTTCATCCTTTTGTCGACCAGCAGACGCAATATGGGATCAATGGTTTCATAGTCCATGCCTAGCTCCTTCTCGGCAAGGTGATCGGCCCATAGCCTAGGACTGCTCTTTTTTTCCGCTATTTCTTCAGGAATCTTTAGGTGCCTTGCAAGTGCGCGAACTTCCGTCTTGTAGAGGCCGGCGATTGGAAGCAGGTCTGCCGCGCCGTCTCCGAATTTCGTGAAATAGCCGAGATAGAGTTCGCTCTTATCAGAAGTGCCCAGAACAAGGTAGCCATTCAGCCCTGCGTGGTGATAGAGGATGTTCATGCGGATCCTCGCCATCAGGTTCCCCTTCGCCTTCTTGTCAGACCAAGGTAGGATCTCCGCATACTTTTGCATGAGAGGGGCGATGTCTATTGTCAGGTATCTTGCTCCAAGCGACTTGGCCTGCTCTATCGCATCCTTCGTATCCTGCTCGGGCGTCACATCGCTTGGCATCACAATGCCAAGCACTCGTCTTGGACCGAGCGCGTTTACCGCCAGCTTTAGTACGACTGCAGAGTCAAGGCCGCCGCTCAGCCCTATAACCAAACCTTTGGCAGAGCTCTTAGAAACATAGCCTGAAATAAAGCGCTCTATCCTCTTTGAAGTGCGGGCGAGGCTGCTGATAGATGCCGGCGTGCTTCTCACGATGCAATAGAATCACAATCGGGGTCATATTAAATGCTCCACGCAAGGTTACATTGCAGCCACAGGCCATCTATAGAATTGGCAGCGAGAAGGCCCCTATATTTTGCAGCGTGGATGAATTGCCATCACATAGTCCAGCTACTATGGACAACAATCTCGACTTTCATCCAGTGAGGATGCTGCTCCCGCAATGGTGATAGTGGCGAACCTGAAAGCAAGAGGTTTTTCAAGGGGATCAGTGCGAGACAATGCAGAGTCAACTGGTCGACAAAATAATACATCAACAGATAGCGAGCGAAGAAGATAATGGTGGGAAGCAGCTCGAGGTACAGGCAGATACTGTGCGTCTGTATCAGAGGTTGCATCCAACACAGCCTAGGACTTACGTGATGATGATAACAGACAGGAACCAGGTGATGATCGGGCAGGAACCTCAAGAACTCTTTAGGGCCGGGAGGATGTCGTGCAAGACCTATCACAAGACAGGCTAAGCATTATTAACGGTAACAAGTCAAGACGAAAGCGTAAGTAACGATGGAGCCAAAAATCCAGTCAACATCGTGGAATCCCGAAATAGAGAAGGCCATTCTCAAGAAATGGGAAGATCAGGACATTTACCACTTTACAATTAGTGATAATGATAAACCAGTATTTGTGATTGACACCCCGCCTCCTTATCCATCAGGTCGCCCATGGCACATCGGAGCTGCCGGGCACTATGCGCAGATCGATATGATTGCCCGAACGGCCAGAATGAATGGCAAGAATGTTCTGTTTCCAATAGGCATCGACAGAAACGGCCTGCCCGTGGAGATTTACACAGAGAAAAAGCACAAAGTACGGATGCGCCAGATGGATCGAGAGAAATTCCTAGACCTCTGCAAGGTGGCACTCGACGACCTGGAGGCAGAGATGATCCAGATAATGAAGAGCATGGGCCTATCGGGAAATTTCAGAGAATATTACAGAACGGACTCTGAGGATTACAGGGCGCTAACACAATCAACCTTCATTGAGCTTTGGAAGCGAGGCTTGGTATATCTTGCAAACAGACCAAACAACTACTGCCCAGACTGCGGAACCACAATAGCTGATGCCGAAATAATCTACGATGAGATACCGACAAAGCTGGTCTACATGAAGTTCGAGATAAAGGAAACCGGCGATACGATGATAATTGCGTCAACTAGGCCGGAACTGCTGTTTGCCTGCCAGGCTGTGATCGTAAATCCGGAAGACGAACGATACAAAAAGCTACAGGGATCACACGCCATTTTGCCTTTATTCAACCGTGAAGTGGAGATCAGGCCTCATCATTCTGCCAAGCCGGAATTTGGCTCTGGTGCAGTAATGGTCTGCAGTTACGGCGACCAGAATGACGTCCAGGTCTTCAGAGAGCTGGGACTGCAAGAGATCGTTGCTCTCAATGAGCGCGGGTTTACAACCGAAGCTGCAGGCCCGTACGCCAACCTAAGAATAAACCAGGCGAGGGCAAAGATCATTGAAGACCTGAAGAATTACGGCCTGATGGAAAAAGAAGAGAGCATAATGCACCGAACCCCGCTGTGCGAGCGAAGCAAGACTCCAATTGAGATTATACCATTGCAGGACTACTATGTAAAGCAGATCGACTTTGTACCTCAGCTGCGCGAGCTTGCTTATAAGCTGAAATTCCACCCCGACATGCATCGACAGATACTTCTCAACTGGCTAGATTCTATCGCAATAGACTGGCCAGTCTCTAGGCGCAGGTTCTATGGAACTGAGATCCCAATATGGTACTGCAATACCTGCAAGGCGCCGAACCTGCCACCGGCTGGCAAATATTACAGACCATGGAAGGAAAAGCCGCCGTTTGACAGATGCGAAAAGTGCGGCGGGACTGAATTTACAGGTGAGGACCGCACGTTTGACACATGGATGGATTCCAGCATCAGCCCGCTTTATGTGACGAAATATTGCAGGGATCAGAAACTGTTTGATCACGCTTACCCAGCCGCAATTAGGCCGCAGGCCAAAGATATCATCCGCACCTGGCTCCATTACACAATGCTCCGGTGCGTTCAGCTGACGGGCAAGATGCCATGGAGCGATGCATGGATAATGGGCTATGGTGTCGACGAAAAGGGACAAAAGATGAGTAAGAGCAAAGGAAATGTCATCGATCCATTCCCGGTTATCCAGAAATACGGAGCGGACACGTTCAGGTTCTGGTCCGCAAGCGAGGCAAGTTTGGGCTATGACTTTAGATGCTCTGAACAGAGGATAGCAGGTGCTCAAAAATTCCTCTCAAAACTATGGAATCTGGGCAGATTCCTTTCATCCTTTGAAGTAATAGAAGGAGAAAGACCGGAGCTGGAAGCTTCTGACAAATGGATGTTGGCAGAGCTTGCCAAGCTAGTGCAGGATTGCAAGAAAGGATATGAGGAATACAACTTTTTCATCCCTGCAAATGCCATTCGCGATTTTACATGGAACCTTTTTGCGCCCCACTATGTAGAGATGGTTAAGGGGCGAGCCTATGCAGCCGAGGATAGCCCCGCCAAAAGGTCTGCGCTGTATACGTTGCACAGGTGCTTTTCTACAATTCTACTCCTGATAGCCCCGATCACGCCTTTCATTTCCGAAGAGCTCTGGACAAAGATCTACTCTCAGCAAAGTATACATCTTCAGCCCATGTTCCGGGAAGAAGAAGCAGATCGAGAGATGACGAAGTACACGAAGCAGATCACCGAGTTCAACTCGATGGTCTGGAACAAAAAGAAGGAGACCATAAGAGAAGACGGCAAGCCCCTATCACTCAAGGACCCAATAAACATCCCTGTGCCGGCAGAGCTTGCGCCGTTTGCCAAAGACTTGAAGGATATGCACAATCTGATATGAAGGCGGTTGCTTTTTCCGAACACGGATCAGTGGATGTCTTGCATTATCAAGACTTTCCGGATCCTGTTGCAGGTAAGGACGAAGTAGTAATTGACGTAGATTACTGCGGCGTAAACCATCTAGACATCTGGACCCGTATGGGCATAGCCGGCAAGAAGATCAGGCTACCACATATTTGCGGCTGCGATATTGTGGGAACAGTCAACAACAAGGGCGAGCGCGTCATGGTTTATCCGGGCTATTCATGCGGCAAATGCCCATATTGTAAGAGCGGATACGAGACGCTATGCAGTGAATTTGCCATCATTGGGGGCATGAGCGATTGGAATGGAGGCTATGCTGAAAAGGTGGTGGTGCCTTCTAGGAACATAATCAAACTGCCATCTGCACTAAAGAGTGAAACCGCTGCAACACTGGCAGTATCATACCTTGTAGCTTGGAACATGCTCAAGACAAATGGAGCAGGAAGGGGCAAGACAATCCTGGTATATGGTGCTACAAGCGGAGTGGGGATGGCTACGATCCAGCTAGCAAAAGCACTAGGCGCCAGAGTAATAACTACAGTATCAGGTGAGGAAAAGCGCAAGTTCGCAGAAAGACTGGGGGCACATCATGTGATAGACAGAGCGGGTCAGAACATTCTGGAAGAAGTAAGAAGAATATCAGCACCAGCTGGAGGAGTCGACATAGTAATCGACCATGTTGGTGCAGCGACTTGGCCCATAAGTGTTGCAGCTCTCAAACAGGGAGGCAGGATGGCTGTCTGTGGCATGACTTCGGGTAATGATGCAAGCATACCTGTACGGATGTTTTATAGCAAGCAGATAGTTATGACAGGAGCGTTAATGGGGACAAAGGCACACTTACAGGAACTGATAAAGTTTGTAATCAGGAAAAAGATCCGGCCTGTAATAGATTCTGTCTTTGAACTACGAGATGCGAAAGAGGCGCAAAGGAGGATGGAAGCTAATATCCATATGGGCAAGATACTCCTTCGGTGCAGAAGATGAGTAGTGGCTTTTTGTGTAATCTTTGCTAGAGTCTCGTGGCTATTGCATAACTCTGGTTCGTCTGCCATAGCCTTGTTCATATCTTGGTGGCCGGGCATTTCTAGAAACCAAAGAGTAGATCGCCAAGTCAGAGCTGACAGCGGTGTAAATATATAGTACCGTCCAGAGGACGGCATAACTCGCATGCATATTGGAACTTTATCATCCAATCCTTAAGAGGTCTAGCTGCGTATAGCATACAATTATGACAAAAGACATAGACAAAAGAGAATATGATCAGCTGGATTCGCTCAGTTCTAGCCCAAACACAGAGATCAGTCGGTTGAGTGTGATAGTCAAGAACCTAAAAGAACGTGTGGAATCGCTTGAGCGAAATCAGACGGAGCTGATGGATAAGATTAATGCCATGAAGAAAAAGGAATAGAAGATGCTACCAATTGGACTTTGGAATCCATCTGAAGCGCGATAATACCAGTGGCTTCTTGGGCTCTGTGTCCCTCTGTTTTTTGTCTTCCTGACGGGACCTTCAAGGTGACGTATCATCACATGCGCTCCTGTGGCATGCTTTGTAGCTTCCTCCAGAGTCTTATATTTTGCAAGATATTCAAACAGGACGAAGTATATTGCAGTGTTTGCAATTGCGGGAGCATCGTGTTGCCAGACTACGGAGTAAAATTCAGGTGATTGGAGTCAGGCCGGAAAAACGACGACAACAACAAAAGACAGGTGTCTGGGGGCCGTGAACGGGTATCTCATGGGAAAGCGCGTAGGTGTGTGCGCGTGTCCCAGCTCTGGCGCGCGCGGATGGCACCGTCTCTGATGCTAACGTGAGGTGGAGTATATTATCCCACAATCACGGTATCAGCAGGAATCTCTAACGCTCTAACGTCAGGAGGATGCCAGAAAGACGACCCTGTGGTAATGAACCACTACCAAATAAGTTTGGTTGCCTCTCCCCGATTGTCATCGTCTGGTTCCCGTCTGACTACCCCATCAATAGCTTGCTTGGGGTTGGTTCACCGGTTTTTCCCTGCCTATTTGTACTTGCGCAGGAATTACAGGATGATGCCACTTGACCCCCACCCACCTGTGACATACATATAGCCTCAGACCCGGTTGAGTTTCTTGTACCTATGTTGGCCGCCCTGTCGTCGTGTTGCTGGCGACGCACTAGTCGGCCCGATTCCTGTGTAATGTCAACCAGTGACGCAGACAGCGCTTCATCCTATATGCACACACGACATACAACAGTTCCCAAAAATGTGTGATCGCGGTTCATAATCTGCCAGGCAAGTCCGGTGGCCGGTCTTCTCGCCGATCTTCTACAGAGTAATAGTGCCACGGCTATCATTTTTTGCAAGTGCTGATATAAGTCTCCAAAAATGCAGAGTAGTTATCTTTAATTTGTCTCCAACGCAATACTAGTTTGAAAACATGGTAAAAATAGCAGTTGGCAAAGATTCCATAACAATAAGTCTTACCGGACCCAAGAAAGTTCTAGCGATCAAAAGCAAGATTGTCATCCCACTTAAGAATATCACAAAGGTCTCAACTGAGCAGGTAAAACCGGTATGGTTGCCGAAAAGCAGGCTTGGAACGTATGTGCCAGGCATCTTTATGGCAGGAACATTCTGGTTGAGAAGGGGAGGTAAGACATTCTACTATGTCTACAACTTCTCAAATTGCATTACTCTTACTCTAAAGAATCATGATTATACAAAGGTCATCCTAGACGTAGGCAGAGAGAAAGAGGCTCTGGCTTCTAGGATAAGAGAGGCAATGCGACAACAATCGTAATGCTTCGCAAGCTCTATGGCAAAGTCAAGAAGGCGAAAAATCCTACTCAAGAACACAGAATTACCTTTCACCATATGCCACAATGGGGCCCATCTTACATCTCCCATTGCGACTTTTTTTAGTCATTATTTGCAAGTGGTTCTTTGAAATTTCTTTAACCTCGATCAGCCCTAGATTTTGGCATTTTACACTTTCACTAGGACCATCAACATGGAAGCAAGACTGCCGCTTTGTGCAAAAAAGCCAAGTGAAAGGCTTCAAGAACTATAACATATTGTGGTACGCTGACAGGCTAACACTATCCCCAAATCCGTAAATCGTATTCGAGCCATGACTAAAGTGATATGTCACAAACACAGTTCAGCTGTCAATCGTGTGGCTTGTCTTTTGGCACTAGAGAAGAGCTAAGGGAGCATAACATCAGGTCGCACAACTTGGAAGGTGCACAGACTGCAAGAGAAAATACCGAGGCCACTCAGAGTTCCAACCAATAGAAAGTTAGTTGTGCATGTATTCTCTTCAGTCATAACGAAGATGTTTTGTTTCTTGGAGATACGTCAAGACCGCGAGCTGCCAGAAGATGGTAAAGGTGATGGATCTGAAGGAAAGCGTCGTCTTGCTTACCTACAACATGTGTTTGTAGGTGTTGAATTGTAAGCCTGGCCGCGATCATCGTCAGGAGACGGCTAATCGTGCAGCAGAACATCTCGCCCTATTTCTCACTTTTTGACAACCTGTTTGCCATGGTTTGTCTTAATTTTTTATTTTACAAAGCACACATGGTGTTTGTCAAAAATACGTTCCTCCTCACCATCCTTCAAGCTTCAGAGAATCAACGCCCCTGTCTTTCATGTGTCGCTTTTCATCCCGCTCTACTTCAATGGCGGGCGATTTTCACTGATCAGATCAATTACTGCCACACACAAATCAAATTATTGACATCGATGCGAACAGGACCTGAGGCGCAAAGAGAAATATGATCAAGACAGCCGAGATCTCAGGTAAGTAAAATCCGATCCAACAGGATATCCGGTTCAAATTCTGGATAGAACGATGATTCATGACTATGCGGGCAGCCGGAATTTACATATTTCTTGCGGATGTCAGATTTTTAGCTATCAAGTTTTTGCTGTAGAAATAGACCAGATTTAGTCTCTAAAATTCCTTTATCCGCGGATTGTTACTACCTATTCTGTAGAGCGCAAGGAGGAGGCGGTGTAAAGTTATGGGCCTATTCACATTGATAATGTTGGTTGTGATCGTATTGGCCATCGTCGGACTTGGATGGCAAACCTTCTTTACAGGTGTCTCACGAGGAGGAGAGAGGATCGCCAGCAGTCCCATAGTAATGAACATAACCAACGAAGTCGAAGAATTTGTTGCAAACGCGACCAGTAATGCAGCTGACGAGATCGCTGACCAGATTATTTGATAGGGGCAGGTCAATCACACACATGGCACAATAATAATAATGCTTTTTTGATTTCACTTTGTTGCATGACTCAGAAAAATCGTCATTTCTGATGTTTCAAGTACTACAAACGGATCACAAGTGTACGAATTACAGCATCGTCGTCGTGTGTTTTCGGACATCATTTGCTCTTCCAAAATCATGCAACAAACCACAAGATTTTCAATGATGCCCATTAACCCTAATCCAGATAAACCTCGGATAATAGCAAGGCATATTCTGATACGACAATAATACTTAAGAACTATCAAACGACATGAGGTACCATGACAGTTGCAGAGCCAACAATCATCAAGACGGCCAAGGCGTCAGATGAAGCCCGTGTGATTGATACATTGGCTCTTGCTTTTGCCGCAGACCCTGCGACGCGCTGGGCATGGTATGACCCACAAGAATACCTGAAGCATTTTCCTAGCTTTGTCAGAGCTTTTGGTGGAAGAGCTTTTGCAAATGGAAGCGCCTATTATGTTGATGGTTATGTTGGCGCAGCTTTGTGGCTTCCCCCAAATGTCCACCCAGATATGGAAACGCTTGACTCATTGATACAGAACACGACTTCCAAGCAGGCTCAGATGGATGCTCAGCAGGTATTTGAGAAGATGGGTAGCTATCATCCAAACGAACCGCATTGGTACTTGCCACTGCTGGGAGTTGACCCCTTTCAACATGGCAAGGGATTTGGCTCAGCACTGATGCAGCATGCGCTTAAACAATGCGATCGTGATGACAAACTTGCCTACCTTGAATCCTCAAATTCCAAGAATATCCCCTTCTATGAACGTCATGGATTTGAGCTACTTGGTACGATTCAAGTGGGCTCATCCCCCCGCATCTTTCCGATGCTCCGTAGACCACGACAACGACAACAATAGAAAAATGCATTTGTCTCCAAGAAACCATCTCATGCCAAAGAAAGAGAGGGGTAAACAGTTTGTGAAGGATACGATTTGTCGTTATCTCGCCCTCGAGAAGTAAATGATGGTGTGACAATGTATATTCACAAAGCGATAGCAGAAATCTTGTTATTCGCCGTTGCCAATCTATAGTCCATCAATGCGGACAAACCTTGAAGGAAAAACCTGCCTTGTGACTGGCTCAACTTCAGGCATTGGCAAGGAAATCGCGAGAGGCCTTGCACAGATGGGTGCAGCGGTAGTTCTGGTTGGCCGAAGCGAAGAGAAATGTAAACTAGCAATAAATGATATCAAGTCAAGGATCAGAGATGAAGACAAGATTTCCTATCTTGTAGCCGATCTCTCTTCGCAGGCATCAATCCGCCAGCTTGCAAGACAGTATGCAGACGGTCACAGTCGATTGGATGTTTTGGTAAACAACGCTGGAGTTTTTCATGCTAGCCGTATTACGACTATCGACGGCATCGAATACACATTTGCTGTCAACCATCTTGCACCTTTTCTCTTGACCAACCTTCTCCTCGATCTTATCAAGGCAAGCGCGCCATCAAGGATCATTACTACCAGCTCTGTTGCCCACAGAGGAGCACGGATTGTTGACTTTGACGATATTCAGTTTGAAAAGAGATCATACAGTGGCATTAAGGCTTACAGCCAGTCAAAGCTTGCAAATATTCTATTCACCAGAGAACTGGCAGAGAGGTTGGGAGGCACCGGTGTTACTGCAAACTGCTTCCACCCAGGAGGAGTTCGAACAAACCTTGCACAGGGCAACAACCCCTGGTATTACAGACTAGCCTGGAGCGCTGCTGGATTATTCTTCGTCAGCCCAGAGAAGGGAGCAGATACAGCTATCTACCTCGCTTCGTCATCTGATGTGGAGGGAGTAACCGGAAAATATTTTGTAAAGCGCAAACCAGTAAAGCCATCAGATGATGCAGAATCTAAAGAAGCTGCTGTCAGGCTCTGGGAGATTAGTGAAAAACTGACAGGTACAGAATGATATAAAGAAAAATAAACAAATTTGTAAAGATACTCACTACTTGCTTGATTCGCCGCTCCTGGGTCGTCTTTGTCCATGCCGCTTTGCTCTCAATAGAGTCAATAGCTGTTGAGATCATGACGGTTCACATGCAGCTCGACCCTCTTGTCATAACTGCAAACAGCATACCGCTTGCAGGAGCAGCGATGTTCTTGATAGTATTTGCAAGCGAGAAGAAAAAGAGCCTCGAGGTTTTCCAATCATGGAAATATCTGTTGCCGGGCTCGATACTTATGGCAGCAGGGGCATACGCGTGGTACGATGCGGTCGGTAGGGTGGGAGCATCCAAAGAAGGTCTCCTTTCTGGTCCATTAGAGACAATAGTAATACTTTTCCTCGCCCGTGCTTTCTTGGCAGAGAAATTAACCAGGCTTCAGCTCGCTGGGGTGACAATAGCACTTGCAGGATTCTTTGCAACTGTCCTGAGCAGCGACCTAGACATTCTAATCACATTTGGCGATCTTGAAGCCATGCTGTCAGCGGCTGCATTTGGTTCTGGCATAATTCTTATTACAAAGCTGACCCGGACCCATCCGGCACATGTGGTTACTGCGTCATCTCTTTTGATTTCTGGATTGGTACTTGCCACAGTGTTGTGGACCAGTCAAAAATCCCCTGCCATAAGTGCGCAGGATTGGGCGGCATTGCTATTATTTTCTCTCCTCCCACTGACTGCAGCCCTGACCTACATAGTCGGGCTGGCAAGGATAGGCGCATCTCTTACTTCTGTTATAGGAGCCTTTTCCATACTCTTGACAGTAGCATTTCAGCTAGCGCTGCTTTGGCTGGATATCGATGTAATATTGCCTGCAAATATTGCACTGGCAGCCGCTGGCGGAATAATGGGGGTCGTTGGAATTTCTCTAATACACATGAGATCGAAAAGGACCTCAAATGCCTTCTAAATACTCCCGAGAACACTCAAGGAAAATGATCTGGCTCTTAACAGTAGACATACTTGGCAATACTCTCGTAGCTCCTCAGCGACGACTGGTTGAACATATCTGTTGCAAAGGCATCAAACATACCAGCAAAACACCAATTCTCATCAGCTACTTCTGCAAAATATGGACTACATTGCCATTTTGATTTGATGTATCGTAATTCGGCTTCTTCGTACAGTATACAATCTCCCCTTGGGAACACACTAAGAGCGGTTGAATTGATTTCACCAGCTTTTGAACTGACAGCCCCTGTACCCCCAAATGCGGTAGGCGAGGGCAGTGATTGAAAGATTTTGTTCGTGTCGTATGACAGGACGTTACTGCTGAACGTCAGAATTAGCCCAACCGTGCCTGTACATGCAATTACAAGGAGAAAGGCATCTGATACCACACAAGCAACATGTAGTTATTTTGCTTTTAGCGATTGAGATTAGATATTATATTTCAAGAGCATGAAATCGGATTATCATGGATTGATAGCTGCGTTACGACCATAAGAACAGTAACTTACACTAGTTACATTACATTGTGAATGTGAATTGTTAGAAAGTTACTGGACATTATCAGCCCGTTTATGGACCGAAGTAGGATCTGCAACAATTATTGGTATTATTGTTCCAATTAATGCATGTTATCTGGATGTAGCTTCGACTGCACGACATATTCTTGATAGTGAAAAAATGGCTTAACTGGTGTTGGTCTGTTGCTTGGTTCATCATGCATGTCTCCGGTCAGCCCTTCATATGCAGTCACAAAGTCCTTTGCAGCAATTTAACCGATAAAATAGGGTAGAGAATACTGTCGATTTCTTCGCAAAAGAGTATGAATAAATTCTTTGCTCAAAGCTGTTGCTACTTGCCGGGTTTGTCAAGAATGTCATGAAAATGTGGGCGAATATGAGTTCCTCATTGTCGATACATTTTATTCCAGCAAGCTGCATAAATGACATGATGGCGACCGAAGTTGCTACTCTTGCCAATGGTTGCTTTTGGTGTTCTGAAGCAGTATTCACAAGGCTAAAGGGCGTGAAATCAGTTGTGCCCGGGTACTCAGGTGGACAGATAGAGAATCCAACCTATGATGAAGTATGCACTGGAACCACAGGTCACGCAGAATCCGCCCAGATAGAGTTTGATCCGAATGTCATTTCATTTGAGGAACTGCTAGATGTTTTCTGGCACACCCACGATCCAACCACCCTCAACAGGCAGGGAAACGATATTGGCACGCAATATCGGTCGGCAATATTTTACCATGACGAGAAACAGAGGGAGATTGCAGAGAAGTCGAGGATGGAACTTGGAAAGAGCGGCATTTACAAGAACCCGATTGTAACTGAAATAACTCCTTTTAGAAAATTCTACCCCGCAGAAGATTACCACAGGAAATACTACGATCAGCATCAAGACGCCCCATATTGCAGGTTTGTAATCGATCCTAAGATCCAAAAGCTGTTGTCGAATTATGGAAAGTATGTAAAGAGCGAGTTTAGCTGATGGTAATCACGTATGTACATAGATAGCTGCTCCTCACTTGCAAGCAATACCATAAAATTAAGCTGTCCGAGTGTAGCATCTATTTCACATGCCCTCAGATAAGTTACTGATCAAAGCGGGTCCCCTAGAGAGACTGTTTGGAGGGGAGAGCAGCGCTGCGCCGGTGCTTGATTTCTTGATGCTAGCAGCTCAAAAAGATCAGCCATACTCAGAGTCTGAAATTGCTCGATATTCTGGAGTTTCACTCAAGAAGACCAAGAATGTAATTTCCAGGCTACAAGGGATGGGGCTTGTAATAGAAGCAGTAGCGGATAACGATGGCCGGACCAAGATGGCCAAGAAAAGGAGAAGCAAATACATGCTCAATCGCAATAGCGCAATCACAGCGCCACTAGAAAAGCTGGTGATTTCACTGACAGATACGGAGATCCACAAATCCACAGCTCCTGAGCAAATGGTATTTCATGATGCATACAACCAGCTCGGAGTAGGCGAAGTAGTGACAGAGCTATTTGAAAAGGGATTAGTCAAGTTGGATGATAGTAATAATCATCATCAACTTAAACAAGATTGAGTTGCCATACGTCTAAACCCGAATTTGCTTAATTATAAATGCACAAGTTAGAAGTTTGTGTCCTTTGCTGGTTATGAATAAAAAGGCATAACCTCATGGGTGACAATGAATGGGTTGTAAAATAAAAGTCGTGCGGGATTGGTAGATTCTACCGTCTTCTCTTAGTCCTACTGTTCTTCTTTCTTTTACCCGCAGTGCCTTTTTTTGCCTTTCCGGCTGGAGCTGTTTTTTGTTTGGCTATCTTTTGAAAGCCCTTTGCCTGTGCTTTTTCCAATGCTGCAACTTGGCGTTGTACCTGTGCGATCTGTTTTTGGGTTTCTTTTACGGCTGACTGCAGCTGTTTCATCTGATCTGTTGCCTTGCCTATGCTCTTCCCAATACTGGCCAGTGCCTTTAGGTTCTTTTGTACTTGCGTGATAAGGTCTTGCTGGCGCTTTGACCGCCTGAGCACCTGAAGCAGCAAAGTGTGTTCAGGCGACATCGATGGCTGGGTGGTAGTAGACTCTTCTTCTGGTTGCTGTTGTTGTTCTTCTTCTTCATTGCCAACCATGGTTGTCGTTGTTGTTGACTGCAACGATCCCTGTGCTTCTTCAGTTTCTGCTTCATTCACTCCTCCAGCAACAACACTCTCTGCTTCTTCATTGTCTCCTTGGGGTAAACGTTCTTCTGATGACACGATAGATTTGCAAAATAGATGGATAAAATACTTTTGCTATCCATGCACAATAACAGCAGCTGCTATAACATCATTTGCATTAGGAGGCAAAAACTTTACATCTTTCCCGTGTTATAATAGAAAATTGGATCAGCTGCGGACTGCGGAACAGTAGATAAGATTCTGTTATTTTGCAGAGTACAAAAGACTCTGAATGTATGTGTATGTTTATGTGCCGGTAACTCTCGTGTCCGGCCAACAAATACTTGAGGGTGATAGTTAAGAGGACAAACTTGCCTCTATCCCACATCTTTCAACCTCATCAGGTATGTGTGTATCCCTGCCATATTTTCGAGGTGTGTATACTATACACATGAAGAGCGGAAAGCTATGAAAGAATCATCGCGTATCCGCACCAGAAAAAATTACTGATCTACTATTGTAAAAGTGCGTGGGTTTTCTTGCACCATCTATGTGAGAGTCGTCATCAAGAATACGGATAACTGGCTTTATGCAGTCATCCCTAAGACACTATCTGTTATAACCGATAACTGCAATACTATTACAGTGTATGAGAGAGATGGAAGATTCTGCTGGAAAATCAAGCTATCACCATCATCTTCATCTCCCATCCAACATGCAATCAGTCGTGCCAGTCACACTAGAATTGGAAAACGTAAGCAAAGTGTTTGATTCACGTTCAGCAAGAAAGGTGGTTGCGCTCAACGGCATCAGCATGAAAGTAATGAAGGGCGAGTTTGTCACCATAGTCGGCCCTTCTGGCAGCGGCAAATCTACCCTTCTAAACATAATAGGTGCCCTTGACCGGCCCACTTCTGGCAGGGTATTGATAAATGGCCAGGATATTTTCCAGTTTGATGACGCAAAACTATCAGACATTCGGAACCGACTGATCGGGTTCATTTTCCAATCATACAATTTAATCAACAGAATGTCTGTTCAGGAAAATGTCAAGTTTCCGGCAGTATTCTCTCCTGGCAGACGTTCTCATTCTGATGAAAAGAAGAACAGGCGGGCACTGGAACTGCTCCAAATCCTTGGATTAGAGGGCAAGGCAAAGCAAAAACCGGCGGACCTGAGCGGGGGCGAGCAGCAAAGAGTCGCAATAGCGAGAGCTCTCATAAACGACCCAGCACTTGTTCTGGCAGACGAGCCGACTGGGAACCTCGATACCAGGACGGGAATGGAAGTGTTTGACCTTCTCAAGATGCTATGCGATAGATTTGGAACTACAGTTGTAATGGTCACTCACAACCTAGAGCTGGCAGGAATGACTGACAGATCAATCTACATCCGGGACGGCAAGATTGAGAAGGAAATATCACACCATTCTATCACTCGCAAAGATACTACTACACGTTCCGGAGAAGCCAGCTAACAAATGAACATCCCTGAAACCTTTAGAATCTCTTTCAAGGCACTTTGGGACAGAAAAGTCAGGACGTCTTTGACAATTCTGATGGTGGTTGTAGGCAGCAGTCTTATGGTAACGCTTAATGGCATTGTTGGGGGGCTTGGCCAGTTTGCCACAGATGTTTTCAACAAACTTGCTCCGAACATACTGTTTGTCACAAGTATCCCCATTGGCAGCCAGGATGATGGAGAGGAGTCTCGTCAAGGAGCAGGCGGCGGTCCGCCTTCGTTCCTCGGTCAGGGCCTGGTACCTGTACCAGCAATAGTTCTTGACCAAGCTGTTGTAGACAGGATAGAATCGCTGCCCCATGTAAGCGCAGTCATTCCTTCGTATCAAGGAAGAATAGCGCTTTCTGTTGAAAATAGGGCGCTGGGCGCAACTGTGCTATCGGTTCAACCAGATAACCTCAGGATAATCGCGCCGGCTCTTGAATTTACTGATGAATCGACTGTAAACGCAGATGACGATTCTGCAATATATCTCCCTGCCTCAATTGTCAGCAGACTATGGAACCTGCCTGATGATGAAGATAACAATAATGAAGGAATAATAGGTCAGAAGGTAAATGTTACCTACACTTACATAGATCTCGGGACAGCATCCCAGCAATCTCAATCAAGGACATTCACTGTCGCAGGCATAATGCAGCCAGTGGGAAATCCCACAATCGACAGAGCTGTTGTGTTTAACCTGCAAGCAGGTAACGAGTTTTTGAAAAAATCCGGGAGATATGATTCACTTTTTGTGGCAGCAGAGAGCACAGACACTGTAAGCGATGTCAAGGCAGGAATACGAAACCTCTATGGATCCAACATTGGTATTACAACTTCAGAGACAATAATTCAATCGATCCAAGAGTTCACTGAAGGTTTTGGTACCGTCATTTCAAGCATTGCGCTGGTGGCACTCTTGGTGGGCTCTGTCGGTATTGTTACGACAATGTATACAGCGGTTGCTGAAAGAACACGAGAGATTGGTGTGATGAAAGCCATTGGCGCAAGGGACAGGAATGTGCTTGCCCTGTTTCTTGCTGAAGCTGCCATAATCGGGATTATTGGTGCAAGTATTGGCCTTGTGGTAGGCATACTTGGGGGCTATGGTGTTCTCTCCCTTTTTGCTTCTGGCCTCTTCGAGTCTTCAGAAGTCACTCCAGTCTATGTCTGGAGTGACCTTGCACAAGTCTGGGGAATATCGCTTGGACTGAGCATTGCCGCTGGTCTGTATCCTGCTTGGAAAGCATCAAGGCTATCACCAATAGTTGCACTAAGAAGGGAATGAAGATCAGAAACTCTTCTTCTCTAACATGGAGGAAGAATCGTTAATAGAAGAGTGTGTGCGCATCTATCATGTATGCAGCCTACAAAGGCATCTTGACGGCTGTAGTCACAATCTTTGTGTTTGGTCTCGCATCCTATCTCCTTATGAATACAGAACCAGCATTTGCACAGCAAAATGTGACGGCCAGTCTGAACAACAACACCGTATCTTACAGCTACAACATCTACAGCAGTAATAATACCCAACTGCGGCTAAATGGCAGTTCTGTCAGCTATTATGACAATGCTACTGGATACCTCGTCTACCCAGAAGATGTGCAAGAAGAATTGCCCGCCGTAATTATGATTCACGAATGGTGGGGTCTAAACGAGCACATCAGAAATCAAGCAGATGTTCTAGCGAGAGAGGGATATGTAGTACTGGCAGTTGACCTCTATGGGGGCGAAGTTGCGGCTGATCCTGACAGGGCCGGAGAATTGGCGTCTTCTGTAAGAAACGATCCTGTTGCTGCACTTGAGAACTTGCAATCTGCGGTAAGCTATGTCAGGTCGCTCGAACCAGTAAACGCAAACAAGGTAGCCTCGCTTGGATGGTGCTTCGGCGGCGACTGGTCAATCCAGCTTGCAGCAAACAGCACCGAGAACCCGCTTGCAGCTACAATCCTCTA
>Ga0207873_1001563_pt1 | contig 21337 bp, 4 predicted proteins | sample BGWIniCompost_FD_187373 | JGI IMG/M metagenome (GOLD analysis project Ga0207873, IMG submission 187373) | Cellulose adapted compost microbial communities from Newby Island Compost Facility, Milpitas, CA, USA - BGW Initial Compost (SPAdes)... ...
GGTGGCGAGCACGGCGATCAGCGGGTGGTCGCGGAGCTCCCGGTGGTCGACGCGGACCTCCCGCTTCGGGCGACCGTCGTCGTGGTACCGCCACTGCCGCAGCGCGAAGCCGGCGCCCAGCAGGGCGTCGAGCCACCGCTCGACCACCCCGAGGAGCGGGAGGTCGACGTCGGGCGCGTCCGGGTCCTCCAGGCCGTCGACCTCGACGAGCGTGGGCACACCGGTGGCGACCTGACCCCAGACCGCGGCGGCGTCACCGTCGAGCGGGCCCAGCTCGATCGACCGGTCGCCGGGCGCGGCGACGCAGTCGAGGACGTCCCAGTCGCGGTAGAAGGCCCGCCACAGCGGGAGCTGCGGCGCCGTCGGTCGCCACACGGCGGGGAGGTCGACCGACCAGGTCCGCGGGTCGTGCTCGTAGGCGGTGGGCCAGGCCCGGTACGGGTTGTAGGTCCGGTCGCCCCGCCAGGGGTTCTGGCCCGGGTCGAGCGGCGGGAGCTGGCCGACGTCGCCGACACCCACGTGGACCGGGGCGAGCCACGAGATCGCGGCGTAGCGGTGGTGGGCGAGCTGCCAGGCCTCGTCGACGAACAGGACGTCGAAGAGGTGCTCGCCGTCGTGGGCCGGGCCGAGGAGCCCGTACAGGTTGCGTCCGGCACGGCTGCCGAACTTGTGGGTGGTGGCGAGGATCACCGCGGCCTCGTCCGGGACGTCGTACGTCTCGCAGACCACGGTGGCGGCCTGTCTTGCCGGCTCGGGGATGTCGTCGACGCGGTCCCGGGCGGCGAAGAGGCAGACGCGATGCTTGCCGAGCTGCTTGCCGAGCGCCTCGGCCAGGGGCCACACCTGCTTGTTGGTGAACGCGGTGACGCCGACCCGGCGCACCTTCCGGTGGCCGAGCGCGTGCCCGACCATGCGCTTCAGCGCGTGCGACTTGCCGGCCCCGGCGGCCGCCCGCAGCAGGATCCGCTCGCAGTCGGCCGACCCGTCGAGCGTCGCGTCGAGCACGCCGAGGGCGGCGGTCGTCGCGGCGTGGTTGCCGGCCGCGGCGTCCTCGTGATGGCGGGCGTCGCCAGGCCGGATCGTCACCGACGGCGGGCGGAAGCCCGGGCTGTGGCTGGTCGAGGTCATCGATGGTCAGCTCCTCCGGGACGCTGGCATCCACGACCGCGACGGTGTCGCTGGTCGGGGAGCCCTCGGCCACCGTGTCGAACTGGTCCTCGTCGAGCACCGGCGACCACACCTGCGGGTTCAGCTCGCCGTCCTCCCGCCGTCGAGCCAGCTCGTCCGCCCACTCGGCCTCGGCCGCCTCGTGCGGACGGCAGCACCACCGATGGCGCTCCGGGTCCTCGGCGTACGACTCGGGCGTGCACCCCGGCCGCGGCGCGCCGAACGTGTCGACCGGGGGGCGCTCGACCTTGATCTCGTGGCTCGACCGGAGCGAGTCGAACCACGCCCGGTCGGCGACGATCAGCTCGTCGCCGACGGCCAGGTCCAGCGGCTCGCCGACGTCCCACCGCAGGCCGTCCGGGTCGTCGTCCGCCACCAGCTCGCCGAGGTGCATGCGGCTGAGCTTGAAGCTGCCCCTCTGCACCGTGAGGCCGACCGACGGGCGCTCCACCAGCGGCGCACCGTTCTGGTGGAGGGCCACGACCGTCACGCCGTCGCGCAGGCTCCGGGACCGGACGCGCAGGCGGATCGGGTCGACGGCCACGACCGTCGCCAGCGCCACCTCCCGGGTCCCGGCGGCCACGGCCATGTCGCGGGCCACCAGGGGGTCGACGAGCGCGTCGAGCTGGGCGGCGCATCGCAGGTCCTTCTCGCGGATCTCGACCTGCCGGTCGCGCCAGGCCCGTGACGTGCGCCCGAAGCGCACGAGGTCCGAGGCGTGCAGCGCGACCCGCCGGCGCCAGACGGCCTGCGCGGCCGCCTCGATCTCCAGGTACGCCCGCCGGAGCCGGGACACCGGTCGGGACGCGAGGACGGCGCACGCCCGGTCGACCACCTGCGCCTTGTACGCCAGCTCCTCCTCGACCAGCCGGCGGTAGCGGGCCGGGTCGGGACGGCCCCGGCGGCCACGGCGCTCCCGGCCCTGGAGCGCCGCGTGCACCGCGTCGGACCACGCGTTGGTGAGCCGGGCCCCGGGCGTGTGCGGGCGCGACGCCACGTCGTCGGACACGGCGCGGTGGTCGAGCGGCTCGGTGGCCTCGGCCCACGCCACCAGGTAGTCGAGGCGTGCGCTCTCGCTGGGCGGACCGCCGGCGACCAGGTGGGCGCCGAGCACGTGGCGGAGGTCGACGACCGGGTGGCGGAGGGTCATCGCCCGGGCCCGGTCCTCCTCGAGGAGGAAGCTGACGGCCAGGCGCTGGCGTTCGGTCAGCGGATCGGGGACGACCGCGGGCTCGCCGTCGAAGGTCAGCGCCGGCCGGCCCTGGTCCAGGTCGCGCTGCCAGCGCAGCCGGCTGGTCTCGAGACCGGCCAGCGAGTCGGCGATCGAGACCAGCACGTCACCGGTCGGGCCGTCGGGCGTCACGATGCAGATCGACGCCTCCGGGCCGGCGCGCCGGACCGCCTCGATCTCCGCGCCCAGCAGGTCCATGATCCGGGTGCGGGTGACCGGCGCCTGCGGCTCGTCGAAGACGGTGAACGACCACCGCCCGGCCTCCCCGGTCGGCAGGACCCGCTGGAAGCCGATGCCGAGGACGCCGAGGGCCGCCGCGTCCGACTTGGCCAGCACGACGTTGATCGACCCCGGCAGCCCCACCGGGTCGACCCGGCGACGGCCGGTCCACACCGGTCGGCCCGTCGTCGTCGCCCGGAGGTTGGCGACGACCGACGCCGGGAGGGTGCCGACGTCGTGCCCCTCCGAGGTCGCCCCCGATCCCGCCGCCGCGCTCGAGCAGCTGCCGCCGCTCCTCGGCCCGGGCGCGCACCTCCTGCCGGTGGTCGTCGAGCAGCTCGACCACCGCCTCCGGCTGCAGGAAGGCGTTGCGGGGCACGGCCAGCACGCCCCAGCGGTGGACCTCCATGCCCTCGGGGCGCCGGCTCCACGCCTCGGCCGACTCGGCGCCCAGGGCGACCTGCAGGAAGCCCTTGAGCATCCGCTGGTCGTCGATGCGCGACCGCACGCGCTCGTAGTCCTTGGCGTCGCCCACGATCAGCCAGGACCCGACGACCGGGCCCGGGTCGCCCGCCTGCGGACCACCGCCGGTGCGGGCGCGTCGCCTGGCGACGATGGCGAAGTCGGGCTTGACCGGCGTGGCGTCGGGGTGGTGCTCGAGGCCGACGAACGGGACGGCGAGACCGGTGACCATCGTGGCGGCACCGTCGGCCACGGCCCGCTCGTGGGCCACCGCCAGCTTCTCGGCCGTCGTGTCGGGGGACGCGCCACCGTCGGCCCGGAGCACGGCGACCGGGCGCTCCAGCCCGAGCTGCCCCACGGCCGTCGTCAGCAGCCGGGAGACGAACCGCTCGTGGCGCACCAGGCGCTCGAACGTCATCGCCCGCACCCAACGCGCCTCGGGGATGCCGGCCGTCGTGTCGGGGTGACCGAGCGCCCGGGCGAGCTCCCGCCGGTGCCGGCCGGTGACCAGCGGATCGGTGTGGCGGTAGCGCTCGGACCCCGCGTGCGCCGAGGCCGCGACGGCGCTGCTGCCGCCGCCGGTGGTCAGTGAACCCACGTCAGCCCTCCGACCGCTCGTCCGCCCGTTCGACTGCCATCACGCTCTCCTACGAGGCCGGTGTGACCGCCCCGGCGGGGCCCCGTGGCCGTCGTCCAGCAGCGGGGTCAGCCCGTCGCCGTCCTGGTGGGCCACGACCGCCCGCCGGTCCCGCGCCCGGGTCAAGGCGACGTAGGCGAGGCACCGGTCCTCCTCCGTGTCCCGGTAGGACCGCCTCGTCGCCTCGGCGACCACGACGGCCGACCACTCCAGGCCCTTCGCCTTGTGGACCGTCGCCACCACGACGCCACCCGTGGCCCGCTGTCCCTCGGCGTCCTCGGCGACTGCTTCTAAGGCGACGGCTGGGTCAGCCACGCCCCGCCGCTCCTGCTCGGCCAGCTCGGCGGTCAGGCGGTGCCAGTCGCTCCACGGGTCCTCCTCCGGCCCGGGCCTCGCTCCCCGCAGGACCGCGTCCTGGACATCCGGTCGGGCCCGCAAGCGGTCCATCGTCGCAGCGAGGGTCTCGTCGTCGGGGTCGTGCTCGGCGGGGAGGAGCCGCTGGGCCAGGCGGAAGGCGTGGGTCGCGGGGAGCGGCGGCAGCCCCAGCGCCCGCACCGCACGCCCAGCCTGCCGGAGCCGCCGAGTCAGGCGGTCGACCTGCTCGTTGGTGCGGACGAGCACGGCGATCTCGTCGTCCGGCACGCCGGCGTCGAGCCAGCGCTCCACGACGCGCACGACGGCGTCGTCGTGGGCGTCGACGGTCGCCGGCCGCACGAGCAGCGACTCGGCCGTCTCGTCCCCCCGGACCGCCTGCAGGGGCGGGTAGCGGCCCATGACGCGGTTGGCCGTCACCAGCAGCGTCGCCTGCGAGCGGTAGTTGCGGACCAGGTCGATCGTGCGGGTGTCGCGCCGGGCTGCGAGCGCGTCGAAGACGGCGGGATCCGCGCCGTTCCAGGCGTAGATCGCCTGGCGGGGGTCGCCCACCACCGTCAGCCGGGCGTCGGTCGCGATCCGCTCCACCAACGCCCACTGGGCGGGGGAGAGGTCCTGGGCCTCGTCGACGTAGACCTCACGGATCGAGCCGCACACGACCTCGGACACGTCGTCCCGCTCGAGTAGGTCGACGGCCAGCAGGATCTGGTCGGCGTGGTCGATCTCGTTGCGCTCGCGCAGCCAGCGCTCGTAGGCGCGGTAGACCTCGTTGGCGATCGCCGCCGGCAGGTCGGGCTCGTCGGTCAGCGCGCCCGGGGCGAGCAGCCGGGCCTTGGCCAGCGCGATCCGCCGGGAGAGGTCGACCTGGCCGACGCCGTGACGGTGGGCGAGCTCGGCCAGGAAGGCGCGGGCCTCCCGCTCGTCGACCAGCCTCGGTACCTTCCGCCGTCCCAGCTTCGGCCAGTAGTCCCGGATGATGCGGTAGCCCAGCGCGTGCAGGGTGCTGACCCGCACGCCGGTGACGCCCAGCGCCGCGAGGCGTCCCGTCATCTCCGACGCGGCGTCCCGGCCGAAGCACACGGCGACGATCTCGGAGGGCAGCGCCCGGCCCGTCGCCGCTCGGTAGGCGATCCGCCGCGTCACCGTGCGGGTCTTGCCCGTCCCGGCGCCCGCCCGGATGACCACCCGCTGGGCCTCGTCGCGCACGGCAGCGTGCTGCTCGGCGTCGAGGCCGGCGAGGATGCCCGCGACGCCCTCGGCGTCGAGGTCGTCGAGGAACCCCGGCTCCGTGAAGTAGCGCTCGAGGTAGCGCTGGCGGGCGAGGCCGGCGGGGTCCGGGTCGTCGATCGTCGCGTAGCGGTGCAAGGCCCGGCGGCGCAGCTCGTCGTCGTGCGCCCGCGTGCGGGCCGCAGCGGCGGCCTCCTCGATCGCCGCCGCCGGATCGAGGTCGTCGGGGTTCATGCGGAGGAGTCGGCACGTCCCGCCGGCGGCGTCGTCCGAACCGGGCCGTCGAACGCCGGCCCGGCGCGCCCCGGCCTCCTCCCAACGGCGGGGGTCGAGGTCCACGGCGTTGAACAGGTGTGCCGACAGGAGCGCCTCGCGCACGAGCGTCGGCTCCACGCCGTGCGCCGTGGCCAGCGCCGGCAGCTCGCTGACGCCGCCGGGGGCGGCGACGGCGTCGGCCACGATCTCCGGCGCCGTCCGGGCCACCGGCCCGAGCTCCGACAGCGGGCGCGCGCCCCGCTTCACCCGGGGGAGCCCGCCGTCGTCGGGGCGCTGGGCGACGGTCACGCAGCGCAGGGCCGCGAGCACCTCGACGGCCCGGACGATCCGATCGGCCGGCACTCCGGTCGCCGCCGGCGTCGGAGTGCACCAGCCCTCCGCCGGGAGGGTGCGCGCCACCGCCCGGGCGTCGTCCCAGCCCGACCGCACGGTCGCCACCGGGTCCCCGGTCACGGCCTGGACGTGGACCGTCGGCGGCGCGATCTCGAGGTACCCGAGCGCTTCGAGGTGGCGGATGGCGGCGCGCACGTCGCTCGGCGTCGTCGAGACCCCGGCCACCGCCAGCACCTCCGCCACCTCGCTCGGGCGGATGCGCGTCGGCTCGGGCCCGGCGGGGAGCAGCATGGCCACGGCTCGCTCCGTCGCCGGGAGGTCCTCCGGCAGGTCGCCGCCCTTTGCGACGACGCGCAGCTCGGGCGGTTGCCGCTCGCCCTCGGCCACCAGACCGACCCGCTGCAGGTGGGCGACGACGACGCCCGGATCGACGGCGGGCCGCAGGCCGGCGAGCTGGGCGAGGTCGTCGTCGCTCACGATGACGTGGCCGGGCGAGCCCTGCTGGCGGTGGAGCTGCTCGAGCGTCGCCCACGTCCAGGTCAGCTCGCGCACGCTGGGGACCGACCGGTCGCGGATGCGGGCCGCCCGGTTGAGGTCCTCCGGGTGGTAGAGCACGACGCAGTCGGCGTGCTCGCCCTCGGGGAGGCCGCGGCCGGCCCGTCCCGCCTCCTGGTAGAGGGCCTCGGGCGAGCCGGGCATCCGCCAGTGGACGACGGCCCGGACGTCCGGCTTGTCGACGCCCATGCCGAAGGCGTTCGTCGCCACGACGATGTCCAGCTCACCGGTGCGGAACCGCCGCTCGACCCGCTCCCGCTCGGTGCCGTCGAGGCCGGCGTGGTAGCGGTCGACCGCCTTGCCGGTGTGGGCCGCGACGAGGTCTGCCAGCTCCTCGGTCTCGGCGCGGGTGGGCGCGTAGACGATGGCCGGGGTCCGGGTGGAGCGCAGCACCTCCAGCAGCGCCGCCCACCGCACGGGCTCGTCGGTGGGGATCGACCCGCCGCGCCCCGGCGTCTCCTCGATGCGGCGCAGCGCGAACCGCAGCTCCTCCCGCACGAAGGTCGAGTCGACGTGCGTGCGGAAGTGCCCGTCGAGCTGGCTCATGATGTCGGCCCGGGTCGCGGGGCTCGCCGTCCCGGTCAGGGCCAGGATCCGTGGCCGGTGCGGGAGCGCGTCCAGCGACTGGTCGTCGCGCAGGCCCAACGCGCGCCGGAGCGCCACCGGGATCGTCCGGTAGTCGGGCCGGAAGTCGTGGCCCATCTCGCTGATGCAGTGGGCCTCGTCCACCGCCACCAGCGCCAGGCCCGCTGCGCCCAGGGCGGTCCGCAGCCCGGCGGACTGCAGCGCCTCGGGAGCGACGTAGACGATCCGGTAGAAGCCGGCGGCGATGCCCCGCAGCCGCGCGCCTCGCACCGCGGGGTCGAGCTCGCTGTTGAGCAGCGTCGCCTCCCAGATCCGGCGGGCGTGCAGCCCGCGCACCTGGTCGCGCTGCAGCGCGATGAGCGGGCTGACGACCAGGGTGGCGCCCCGGCCCGCCGACGCCAGCGCCAGGGCGCTGGCCTGGTAGCAAAGGGACTTGCCGAGTCCGGTGCGGAAGACGCCCAGCACGTCGTGGCCGGTGAGCACGGACTCGATGACCGTGCGCTGCTCCTGCCGGAGCGCCCCGCCCTCGCCGAGCAGGCGCCGCACGGCCCAGGGCACGTGGTCGATCGGGTCGCCCCCGCCGGGGGAGGCCTCGGCGGCACCGGTGGCGAGGACGCGGTCGGCCGCCCAGCGCGCCAGCTCGCTGCCCTCGAGGTCCTCGATCCGCCGACGATCCTGCGGCGCGGCCGAGAGGGCGGCGCGCAGGAGCGGGCTCCTGCTCACCGGGTCGCACATCCACACCACGCCGTCGGCGTGGCGGAGCAGGCGCAGCAAGCGGAGGACGGCGGCGGGCTCCACCACGTCGCCGTAGACGTCGCTGCCGCGGCGGGTGGTCGCCGCCGCGGGCTCGTCGAGCTGCTCCAGCATGCGGGCGACGACGGGGTTGTCCGTGGCCGGGGCGCCCACCCGGTCGACGACCACCTCGACCCCGTCACCGAGGAGGCGCGGCGCCGTGCCCGGGGTCGTCACGGCGAGGTGGGTCGCCTCGCCCAACCGGCGGCGGGCTTCGGGCACGGTCGGCCACCGCGGTGGCCGCAGCAGCGACCGGCCGGTCCGCTCCCACCACGGCCGGGCCAGCGCTCGGACCACGAGGTCGCGCCGTCCGCCGTTCGTGACGAGGACGGTGGCGGCCTGCTCGCTCCGCGCCGCCGCCACCGCGGTCACCCGTGACACGGCGACCGTGTCGGGCGCGCCGACCGGCACGCCGTCGACGTGCACCACCCGGGCCCCGATCGGGTCGGCGTCGCCGCGCATCGACACCGGGCCGCCGAGCGCCATCTCCCAGAAGCGGGTCACCTCTGGGCGGCGGGGACCGGGGTGGGTGACGACGGCCGTGACCGGGACGTCCGCCGTCGCCGGGTCGAAGCGGGCGTCGGTGCCGGAGAACAGCAGCTCGACGGCGTCGAGCAGCACGACGGGACGGTCCGGCGACGCGCTCACGAGGCTCTCGGGGTCCGCGAGCCACGGGCCGTCGCCGAGCTCGTAGCACCCGGGCGAACGGCGGGGGACGTCCGGGAGGAGCTGCTGGGCAGACCGCGGCCACCAGGCGAGCAGGCCGTGCGCCTCCTCGAGCACGCGCCAGGCGACGGCGGCCCACCAGCCGCTCGACGGCGGGGCGGCGGCGACGGCCTCCGGGTCGATCAGCCGGTCGCCGGCGGCCCAGCGCCCCTGGACGACCCCCGCCCACGACCGCACGTCGCGCACGGTCACGAGCGCGTCGGGGTCGCTGGGCCGCCACGTGGTGAGATCTGCGCAGGTCTCCACGACACGCGTCCGGCCGGAGACCGACCGCGGCGCCGCCGGGCGCCACCCGGCGCCGGCGGCGACCCCACCGTCACCATCGTGGTCGCCGTCGTGCGGGTCGGCCGCACGATCGCCGAGCATCGTGTCGAGCACCGTCGCCGTGACGTGGCCGCGGAGCAGGTCGCCGAGCCGGCGCCGTGTCGCCGGCGGCAGGCCCTGCAGCCGGTCGACGAGGCGAGGCAGCACGGCGGCGAGCAGCTCGGCGTCGTGGAGCGCCGTGTGGCGCTCGCCGTCCAGCTCCACGCCGGTGGCGGTGGCGAGGTCGGCCAGCGCGTGGCCGTCGAGCGATGGGAGCACGACCCACGCCCACCGGAGCGTGTCCACCCGGTCCTCGGGCACCGCCACGCCCAACCGCTCGAGCCGCGGCACGTCGTGCTCGTCGCCGTTGTGGGCCACCACCACGCACCCGGCCAGCCAGGTGCTGACCCGGGTCGGGTCCACGGGCGCGGCGACGGCGAGCCGGCCGAGCACGCGGCCCGCCCGCACCCGCACGACGGCGAGCTCCTGCACCGTGTCGGTCCCGCCGGTCTCCAGGTCGACGACGGCGAACGTGGGGACACCGTGCTCGGCGACGGCCAGCTCGCACAGCTGCCGCCCGGCGTCCCCGCCCAGCCAGATGCCCACGCGCTCCAGCAGGTCGGGATCTGCCGCCCACAGCGCCAGGTCGACGACCGGCGCGGCGTCGAGACCGACGTCGCCGACGTCGACCTGCAGCAGCCGGTCCAGCGTGTCGGCGACGGCCGGCGGATCGAGCTCCCCGTCCCGGGCCCGGTCGGCCAGCTCGCGGAGGAGGGCGCCGAGTCGGCGGGCGACGGCGCGCCGGCGACGCCGCCCGCGCAGCCCTCGGGCCAGGAGATCGACGGCGGCGTCGAGGTCGAGCGAGCTCGCCCGGCCACCCAGCAGGCCGACCGCCCGCATCGAGGCCCACCACCTCAGGGCGGGGGAGGTCGCAGCGCTCGGCACCATCAGCTGGGACCGGGGCGGAAGGCCCGACGCCTCGCCAGCGAGCTCAGGTACGTGGCCTGCTCGGGGGAGAGGGGCACCTCGGTCGTGGTCGACGTCCCGTCGGTCGTCGACGTGACTCGCGCGCCCAGCAGGGCCGGCGCCACGACGACCTGGTGGCGGTCGTCGGCGCCCTGCAGGAGCGCGCCGGCGACCTCGTGGCGGCGGCGCTCCCACCAGCCGAGGCGCTCGAGCGACGCACAGGCGGGGCAGGCCGGGCGGTCCGGCGCCGGCCGCGCGCACTGCCCGCAGACCGGCGACGCGCACAACCAGCAGGGGGCGACGGCGTCGTCGCAGCGGGCGCAGGTGAGCGCCCCGCAGTAGGGGCACTCGGTCGTCGTCTCGACCAGGTGGCCGGACCGGTCGGCGGTCAGGGTCGAGCAGAGCATCCCGGTGTCGTGCGCGGCGACCAGGCCGAGGCGCGCCCCACCGCGCACCACGTAGGTCACCTGGAGGAGCGCGTTGTCCCGCGTCTGCCACACCTCGTGGTGCTCCACGCCGAGGGAGATGGCGTCCGGATAGCCGGCCTGGGGGATCCGTGCCTCGAGCTGGCGACCGAGGTCGGCCGGCAACGAACGCCCCTCCGTCGGGACGACCGCCGCCAGGTCGGTGTCGCGGGCCCAGAACGCCGCGGCGGCCGCGGTGAGGCCCCGCCCGTCACGCCCGCGGGTCGCGTCGACGTGGGGCCGGACCGCTCGCTGGCGCAGCGTGGCACCCGCGACGGTGAACGGCGTGACCTCGCCCGGGAGCGTCAGGCGCACGACCTCGCAGGGGGCGCGGCGCCCCAGCCGGATCGCCAGCCGCCACGGGTCGAGCGGTGCGGCGGCCTCGCCGGCGGGGCGGAACCCGTACCAGTCCGTCGGGCCGTCGAGCCCGTCGGCGCGGACGCCGACGACCACCGTGCCCGCGATCCGTCCGATCACCGCGCCGACCACGTCCGTGGCGGCGTGGGCCACCCCGAGCGGTGCGACCGGCCAGTCGCCGATCTCGCCAGCGAAGGGCCCGGGACCCTCGGCCCACGGGAGGAGCTCCTGGCGGATGTCGGCGACCGTCCCGGTGCGGCGGAGCAGCCCCTCGGCGACGACGACGTGCTCGTCGACGCGCAGGCGAGGCCGGAGCTCGACGGCCGCCCCCCGTCGCCCACCCGACGCCTGGGGCACGGCGTGCAGCAGTGCCCGGCGGTGTGGCACGTCGACGGGTGGCGCCGGGATCGGGACGTTCCCGAGGCTGCCGGCCACGGCGTCGATGAGATCCGCCGGCAGCGACGACTCGGCGCGAGAGGGTGCGGGGGCGGTCGCGCACACCTGCCCCTCGGCGTCGTGCAGCGCCCAGTCGACCTCGACGGCGAGCGAACGGCGGACCACCATGCCCGGGCCGTCGTGGAGCGGCGCCTCGTCGAGCGGTCGCCACCGGATGTCGACGTGGCCGCATCGGGCCTGCGCGCCCGCCGCCAGCCGCAGCCGCGCCTCGGCCTCGCCCGTGTCGTCGGCGGTCCACCAGGCGGTGACCGTGTCGCCCTCGACCACGGCCAGCTCGCGGCGGGCTGTCGCGGAGATCGCCACGATCGCCGCCCGGTCGTCGCGTGCGATCAGGACGTCGGCCCCGTGGGCGACGAGGACGTCCGGCAGCCCGGCGACGTCCTCGTCGGTCGCCGGCGCGAGGTCGGCACAGGTCCGGCACCGGGAGCCCGTCCGGCACGAGGCGCAGACCGTCCGCCGGCACACCGCGCAGGCGTCGGCGTGGATGTCCCGGCCGCAGTCGCCGCACGAGGTCGCACCGCACCGCGCGCAGGCCGCCGGCGGCGGTGCCTCGTGGTCGGCCGCTCGGCAGCTGCCGCACGCGGCCTGGCCGCAGGTTGGACAGGGCCCGAGCACGCCGTCGTCACCGCAGGCCCGGCACCGCCACGTCTCACAGGCGGGGCAGCGCCAGGAGTGGGCAGGCTCGCAGAGGTGGCCGTGGTCGTCGATCGTGAACTCCTCGGCCGGCGACCCGGTGTCGTCGAGCGGCGGGCACGCCAGCCCGGCGCCGACGGCCGGGAACCGCCGGGTCACCGTGCGGCGACCCTCCCAGGTCGCCTCGACGGTGACCGACCGCTGCAGCGCGACGATCGTCCGGTCGTCCCGCCCGCCGTCGAGTCGGCGAGCGAGCTGACGGAGGTCTGCTGTCGCTGCCGCCGGGGCGACCTCGTGCACACGATCGGCGCCGAGCGCCACCAGCGAGAGGTCGTCGGCCGCGAGCGGGCGCGCCGCGGCGGCCTTCGCGCGCTCCCACCGCTGCTCGACCGCGACGTGCACACACCGGGCCCCCGGCGGCGAGGCCACCCCCTCCGGCAGCGGCACGACCGGACCCAGGCCGACGGCCGTGCCGGGCAGGACGTCGGCTTCGGCGGCGAGGCGGGACGCGACCAGCTCGACGACCTGGTCGGTCGCGTCGTCGGCCGGGACGAACCACGTCCCCCCGCCCTCGACCTCGATCACATACGAGCGGTGGAGCCGGCGGAGGGTCACCAGGCCGAGCGGCGTCGGTGCCGTGGCCACCACGTCGGCGGCGTCGCCGTCGTCCCGTGACCAGGCGAGCGGCGAGGACGTCACGACGGGATCCGGGCGGAGACCGCTGTCGACCGCGGTGACGACGTGGAGCTCGCCGTCCCGCGGCTCCAGCCACGTCGCCCGTCGCACCGTGTCTGCGACCAGGCACGGTGCTGGGGAGGGCGGCACTTCGCGACGCAGCCGGTCGATCACCGCGTCGAGCGGCGATGCCCCTTGCCAGGTGACATCGCCCACCGCCGCCTCCGGCAGATGCTCGGCTGCGTCGGGCTGCACCGCGGCACCGCCGGTCGGCTCGACCGTCCAGGACGGTTCGGTCGTCACGCGCAGCGCGAAGGCCGCCGGCGGGACGTCGACCGGCCGGTCCGGCGCGACGGCCCGGACGCCCATGTCGAGGCGCAGGCCCCGCCGCCGGGCCTCCGCGCGGGCTCGTGCACGCCACGGCTCGTCCGCCGGGGGCGTGGCGTCGATGAGCTCGTCATCGAGCAGCGCGACCCGCTCGCCGACGAGCAGCCGCCGACCGTTCCCGAGCCGCCACGCGACCATGCCGTCCGCGTCGTGCTCGGGGGCGCGCGCCGGCTGCGTGCACGCCCGGCACGCGCCTGCCTCGTTGCGGCAGGACGGGCACACCGCCGCGGCGCACACCACGCACGGTTGGAGGGCGTGGGCGGGATCGCACAGCGCGCAACCGACGTGGTCGCAGGTGGCGCACCCGTTCGTCGCCTCCGCGTCCACGGCGTGGCCGCTCGAGCAGACCCGGACCCTCCGGACGGGCTTGCCGTCGGCACCCGTCGCCCGGGGCGGCTCGTCACCCCACGGGTCCCACTCGACGACGACCGCACCCTCGGCGCCCGTGGCCGCCCGCCACCGCTCGACGAACCGCAGCGTCCGGTCGCCGACCAACCGGGCGCTCAGCGGCTCCGACCGCAACTGGAGCGGCGCGGTCCGCTGCTTGCGGACGGCGTCACGGGCGCGGCGGAGCTTCGCGATCTCCGCCGAGACCTCGCGGGACGACGCGCGCCCGTGCCGTTGTCGTTCTCGCAGCTCCGCGATCTGCTGCTCGTAGCTCGCGACGAGGCGGTCCCGCTCGGCCGCCGCGTGGGCGTCCACGTCCTTCTGCATCGCGGCCAGGGTCGCCTTCAGCCGGGGGACCGACTCGTCGAGGAGCCAGCCCGTGAGCCGCTCGCGCTGACCGGCGGTGGTGGGGATCGGCTCGCCGGCGCCGAGGGCTCGGTGCTGCGGCGAGGCCAGCTCGTCGACCTTGCCCACCTCGACGGGCAGGATCTGGCCACCCACCGACGACTCGCCCGTGGTGACCCGCCAGTGGACCGTGGCGGCCCACGAGCGCGGCCCCTGCAGCTCCCGTCCCACGAAGGTGGTGTCCGGCGAGGCGGGCACCAGCGGCCCCGGATCGAGCTCCGGCACCGGTGGCACCTCGACCAGCACCTCGCCCCGGTCCTCCAGCGCGCCGAGGAGCTCGTCGAAGACCTCGGACCCGACCGCGCACAGCTCGGCGTCCCGGTGGTGGTCGAGGCCCTCGGGGGAGAACGCCAGGCAGAGCTGGCGGCGACCACCCAGCGCTTCGGGCGCGTCGTCGGGCAGCGTCGCCAGCAGGAACGAGTCGTCCTCCGTCGCGATCTCCACCTCGGCCCCGAGGGCGTCGAGCAGCTCGCGGGTGAACCGCAGCACCTCGCGCTGCCGGTCGCGGGCCCGGAGCTCGACGTCCGGGACCAGCTCGGTCGCCTCACCGACGATCTGCTCGCGGTGGGACAGGTCGGCGAGCCACGAGCTGATGTGCGCGTCGCTGGCCACGACCTCCTGGGCCGACCGGTAGGCGGCGTCGACCTTCCGTCCCAGCTCCTCGAGGCGGCGCTCCATCTCCTCGTCGGTCGGGGCGAGGTAGGCCTCGAGGACCTGGTGCTCGAACGTCCCCTCGTCCCGGGAGTCGCCGAGCTCCCCGAGGATGGTCGTGACCTGCCCGAACAGCAGCTCGAACATCCGGAGCTTGTCGTGGAGCAGGCGGTAGACGTGCTCGTCGATCGTGCCGAGGGCGAAGAGGTTCGCCACGTAGACGTCCCGGTGCTGGGTCACGCGGTGCACCCGGCCGATGCGCTGCTCGATCCGCATCGGGTTCCAGGGCAGGTCGTAGTTCACGACGCAGTTGGCGAACTGCAGGTTCAGGCCCTCGGCGCCCGCGTCGGTCGACACCATCACCGGGGCGTCGCCGCGGAAGCGGCTGATCGCCTCCTGCCGCTTCCGGGGCGTGAGGCCGCCGTGGTAGGCGACCGCCTCGACGCCGGCCTCGTCGAGGATGCGGAGCAGGTCGTGGACGGTCTCGTACGCCTGGGAGAAGACGAGGACCTTGCCGTGCTCGGCCCGGTCGGCGGTCCACCTCTCCACGAGCCGGAGCAGCTCCCGCTGCCGGTTCGTCAGGCCGAAGTCCTGGCACAGGTCGGCGAGCTCGTCGAGGATCTCGACCGCCCGAGGGTTCTCGTGGGACCGGGCCAGCTTGCGGGCGGTCGTGGCCAGGGCCCGCGGTGACGCGGTCAGCCGCTGGGCGAGGTTGCGCCGGCGCAGGGCGTCGTGGGGGCTCGTCATCACGCGCCGGAGCAGGTCCGTGCACAGCTCGTACGCCTGGCGCTCGGGGCGCGACAGCGTCACGGGGATGTCGACGGCGTGCCGCTTGACCTTGTCGAGCCCCGCCTGCTCCCGGGTCGTGCGGATCATCACGTCGGAGACCAGGCGCCGGAGCGCCTGGGGGTCGCGCGGGAGCCGCTTGTTGTCGCGATCGACGTAGCGCTGCCGGAACTCGCGCTCCGAGCGGAAGGTGCCGGGGCGGAGCAGCTCGACCAGGCGGTACAGCTCCAGCAGGTCGTTCTGCACCGGCGTCGCGGTCAGGAACAGCTTGAAGCGGCTGTCGAGCGCGCGCAGGAGACGGTGCGACGCCCGTGCCTGCGGCCCGGTGAGCTTGTGGGCCTCGTCGACGATGACGAGGTCCCAGTCGCGGGCGGCGAGCTCGTCGACGTTCTGGCGCGCCAGGTGGTGGCTGACGATGAGGCGGTCGCGTGCGAGGGACGAGTACCTCGACACGACGACGTCGAAGTGCTCGTCGAACTTGTCCCGCAGCTCCTCGCGCCACTGCTCCCGCAGCGTCGCCGGGCAGATCACCAGGATCCGCCGGGCGAGGCCGCGGACGACGAGCTCCTTCATGACGAGCCCGGCCTCGATCGTCTTGCCGAGGCCGACCTCGTCGGCCAGGATCGCCCGCCCTCGCATCGGGCCGAGCGCCTTCGCCGCGGTGCGCTCCTGGTGCGGCATGTGGTCGACCTTGGCGAGGTCGACCGCGAGCAGCTCGTCGAAGTCGTTCACCGACGCGAGCAGCTCGCCGCGCAGCCGCAGGTCGAACAGGTGCGGCGGGTCCCAGTCGGCCGCGTCGATCCGTCGCCGCAGGCGCTCGACCGAGGGACGGTGGATGCCGACGTCGCCGTGCCACTCGTACTCCGAGGCGTCCCGGATCCGGAACCGCTCCTCGCGCCGCTTCCGCTCCCGGCGTGGCGCGGCGGCGCGGGAGAGCGACGGCGTCACCGGGCGCGGCGGCGGGCTCCACGGGCGCCGATCCGCGGTCAGGGTGGTGGTCGCGGGCGTCGTGATGTCGACCTCGATCCCCCCGCTCGTCGGCTGGAGCCGGAGCAGGCTGCCCACCCGCCCGTAGAGCATCAGGCGCTCGTGGAGGACCTCGCCGCCGAGGGTCGACTCGCGGGCGTTCCAGACAGCTGCGAACTCCTCGTCGTCGTGCCGGCAGGCGACCTCGCCCGAGTGGGCCGGGAGCCCCAGGACCTCGACCTCTCGCGCCCCGAGCGTGACCAGCCCGGTGTCGAGCTCCTTCTCCGAGATCTGCTTCGTGACGGTCCCGCCCACCGCGTCAGACATGTCGTCCACCCAGCCGTGCCCGGCCCTCGTCCGTGATCGTCAACGTCGAGTAGCGCCGACCCTGGAGCTCCGCCGTTCCCCGCCCGACGTAGCCCTGCTGCAGCAAGGCGGCGATCGCCTCACCGACCCGTCGCTCGTTGGCCCGCACGTAGCGCAGGGCCCCGAACTGCGGGCAGCTCAGGAGCCCCGACGGGAGCGGGCGACCCCCGGCGGCCGTCTCCCGGCCACAGAGCGCCGCGATCAGGTTCGCCTCGCTGTACGACGCGCGCCGCCGTGAGGCCCAGGCGACCGCCTGGAGCACCGTCAGCTCGACGTCGACCAGGTCCTCGGGGTCGGGGACCCGGCTCGCGGGGACGGCGAACCACGGCGGATCGCCGCCGTCGCACACGTCGCACCGGAGACCGCCCGAGGCCACGCAGTCGGCCGGGTCGTCGCCGAAGGCCTTGGCGATCAGCGTGCGGCGGCACGTCGTCGCCTCGGCGTAGTCGACCATCTGGTCCACCCGCACCCGCTCGAGGTCGCGCCAGCGGGCGACCACCTCGCCGAACCGCTGCTCGGGCAGCGTCGCGGTGCGGAGCCGGACCCGCCACAGGCGGCGCGTGCTCTGGAAGGTGACGAGGCGCCGCAGCGACCAGTCGATGAGCCGTCGCTCCAGCTCGTCGGGGCTCACACCGACCCGGGTCGCGAGCGCGTCCAGCTCGACCATCTTCCGGGTGTCGACCCGGGCGCCCAGCTCGTCCCGGAACAGGCGAAGGTAGAGCCGCCGCTCGTCCGGATCGGTCGGTTCCCTGCGCCCGATGGTCACGTGGCCCCGGGCGGTGCAGTCGGGGCGCCGCTCGACCGCGCCCGACCGCTCCAGCCAGGCCACGGCGACGTTCAGCACCTCGGGCTCGACCCCGAGCCGATCGGCCAGCTCGTCGGGGTCGAGCACGTGCTCGTCGGGCGCGCGCTCGGGCGCGGCCGCGATGGCGGCGAGGAGCCGCCGGGCGAGGTCGGCGTCCTCGTCGATCGATCGCGCACGGGCCTGCCGGCGACGCCGGGTGACGTCGCCGCCGTGGAAGAACAGCACGCAGTCGCCGGTCAGCTCCGGCGACCGGGCCGCCCGGCCCGCCTCCTGGGCGTAGGCCTCGAGGGACTCCGGCAGGTCGTAGTGCACGACCCAGCCGATGTCCGGCTTGTTGATGCCCATGCCGAACGCCTTGGTGGCGACGACGACCTGCGTCGTCCCGGCCAGGAAGTCGTCCTGGATCGCCTCCCGCTGCTCGGGGGGCAGCTCCGCGTGGTACGCCCGGGCGGTCAGGCCCGCGTGGCGCAGGATCCAGGCCAGCTCCTCCGTCACCGCCCGCCGGCTGGCGTACACGATGCCGGGGCGATCGCCCTGGAAGGTGACGAACCTGAGCAGCTCGCGCGTCCGGTCCGCGTCGCTGCGCACCCGTCGGACCCAGTAGCGCAGGTCCGGCCGGTCGACGGGCTCCCGCCGCTCGAGCGGGTCCTCCATCTCGAGGGTGACCTGGATGTCGCGAGCGACCTCCGGTGTCGCGGTCGCGGTCAGCGCCAGGCGTGGTGCCCGGCGCATGTCGAGGAGCGCGGTCGACACCTGGCGGAACTCGGGTCGGAAGTCGTGGCCCCAGGAGCTGATGCAGTGCGCCTCGTCGACGACCAGGGCCCCCAGGTCCTGCGACGCCAGTGCACCGTGCAAGGTCGGGTCCCGCACCAGCCGCTCCGGGGAGACGTAGAGCAGGCGGACCTTCCCCGCGGCGAGGTCGCGGAGGATCTCGGAGCGCTCCGTGGACGACGTCTTCCCGGTGATGCCCTGGACCGCACGCAGGCCGCGCTGCGACCGCAGCGCGTCGACCTGGTCCTTGATCAGCGCCACCAGGGGGCTGACCACGACGAACGGCCGTTGCTCCGGGTGCAGGAGCGCGGGGAGCTGGAAGCACAGCGACTTGCCGGCCCCCGTGGGGGCGACGCCCACGACGTCGCGCCCCTCGAGGAGGGCGAGCATCACGTCCAGCTGGAACGGGTGTAGCTCCTCGATGCCGAACAGCTGCCGCGCCGCCTGGGCGAGCTTGGGCACGGGATCCTCACCGGGCACGAGCCGGAGCGCGTCGAGGACCTCGGCCAGGTCGTCGGCCGGCAGGTCGATGGCGAGCGACAGGTCCGGGTCGGCACCGGTCACCCAGCGGATGGCGGCCGTCCACGCCTCCTCCCGGTCGGCCGCGTCCACCCGCGTGCTGGTCGGGAGCGCGCTGAGCAGCAGCGCGTTCGCCTGGCCGGGTGCCTGCACGCGGCGGTCGGCGATGAGCGCGGCGCCGCGATCGGTCTCGCTGCGGATCAGACGACCGAACCCTTGGGCGAGCGTGATCGCCGTCCGGGGCACGACGTAGTCGAGGAAGGGGTCGCCGCCCCGGTCGCTGATCGCACGCTGGCGCGCCGCCACGAGCGGGTCCGACGGGTGGGGGTAGGGCGGCTTCTCGATGACGAGGTACGAGAGCGTCTCGCCGGGGGCGTCGAAGCCCTCCCAGAAGCTGCGGAGGCCGTAGAGCACAGCGCCTTCGTGGTCGCGGAACTGCCGCGTGAGGCGAGCCACGCTGTCCTCGCCCTGCACGAGGAGCTCGATGCCGCGCTCGGCGAGCTCGGCCTGCCGGCGTCGCACCCGCTCGGCGACGGCCTCCATGCGCGACCGGGCGGCGAACAGGGTGAGGGTGCGGCCGCCGGTCAGCGAGAGGAAGCCCACCTGGTCGGAGGCGAAGTCCTCGCAGAACGCCCGCTCGGTCGAGGGAACCGGTAGCGGGAGGTGCGACGTCAGCACCAGCATCGACTGCTCGTCCCAGGCGAACGGGCTCGGCACCCGCAGGCTGCCGAACTCGTCCGGCCCCTCCGGCTCGGCGCCCTCGGCGATGCGGATGCCCAGGCGACGCCCGATGAAGTCGAAGCTGCCGCCGACCGTCAGGGTGGCGCTCGTGAGCACGGTGGCGTGCGCCCGCGCCACCACCTCGTCGGCGAAGCGGTCGCCGACCTCGACGGGAACCCGCCGGAACGTCCACGTCTCCCCGGGCTCGCGGCCGTCGCCGTCCTCCGACGCCAGCACGTAGACGAACAGGTGGCTGTCCGGCAGCTCCCGCAGGGCGCCGAGCAGCTCGATCACCGGCTCGACGTCGGCCGCGGCCGACCTCGCGAGGAACGCCGCCCGTGTCGTGAGCCGGCGGGGCGACCCCTCCTCGTCGGATGCGCCGCCCCGGGCGGCGGCATCGAGCGCGGCCGCCGTGGCCCTCAGGTGGCGCTGCAGCTGGGCCAGCGTCGACCGCAGGCGCACGGCCGCCGAGGCCATCGACCGGAACTCGGGCCGTCGCTCCATGACGCCGCGCTGGAGCGCCACCTGCCCCTCCCGCCCGCCGTACTCGTGCAGGTAGGCGGCGACGGCCTCGTCCAGCTCCCGCGCCGCGTCCTCCAGCGGGGCGCGGAGCGTGTCGAGCTCCCGGAGCGCGTCGACCTCCGCGCCCACCCGGCGGGCCGCAGCGCGAGCCCGCGCGATCGGCCCGCGGCGCGACCAGAGGGATCCGATCAGCCCGTGGACGGCGAGCGCGCCGACGCTGTCCGTCCACGCCGCGGTCAGGCTGTCCTCGAGGTCGTGGGCCTCGTCGAAGACGAGCGAGACCTTCGATCCCTCGGACAGCACGTCGCCCGGGGCCTTCTTGCCCTCGCGGGTCAGCTGCACCCAGGAGGCGACGACCGCGTGGTTGACCGAGAGGATCCCCGGGTTCCGGTCGATGCCCCGCAGGCGCAGGTAGAGCGGGCACCGGTCGACGTTGGGGCAACCCGCCCGCTCGCACGAGCTCGTCGTGGCCCGCAGCGACCAGCGCTGCCGGGCGTAGCGCAGGTCGGAGCGCACGAGCGCGCCGTCGGTGACGTCGTCCCACAGCCCGTTCGGCGCCGTGGCGAGCGCTCGCACCGCCACGGCGGTGGCGACCCACTCCGAGCCCTGCAGGTCCCCCGCCTCGAGCGCGTCGTGGACCTCGCGGGTGCAGATGTAGTTGCCGACCCCCTGGACCTGCCGGAAGGGCGCTCGCAGCATCCCCAGCGACCGGAGCCGCTCGGCCTCGTCCCGCAGCTGGCGCTGCAGCAGCTTCGTCTTCGTGGCGACCACGACGGGCTGGTCCGGGCGCGCGGCGCGGCCGGCCGCCGGGATGAGGTACGCCAGCGACTTGCCGGTGCCGGTCGGGGCCTCGACGGCGAGCTGCCCGCCACGGTCGAGCACGGCCGCGACCGCGTCGGCCATCGTGCGCTGCGAGGGGCGGTCCCGGTGGCCGGGCACCTCGCGGCGCATCGTGTCCAGCGTCCGAGCGACGGCGCTCGTCGCGTCCGCGTGGCGAACGCCGTCGCCGACCGAGACCAGGTCGTCGGGGCGGGGCCGCAGCGCGGTTGCCAGCGACGCCGGGACCTCGCCGGCGGGCAGCAGCCGGGCCAGCGGGGCTCCTGCTCGGGCCAGGCAGGCGCGGGCCAGTGCCCAGGAGGGGTCGTCCGGGTCGCACCGCTCGAGCAGCCGGCGGAACAGCGTCGCCGTCGCCGCGACGTCGGCGGCGGCGTGGTGCGGCGTCTCGAGCGGGACGTCGAGGTGATCGGCCAGGTCGGTCAGCCGTCGGCCCGGCAACGTGGGATCGACGAGCACCGACAGCGTGAGCAGGTCCAGCGCGGGCAGCTCGCAGCGCCAGTCGATCCCCGCCCGACGGGCGGCGGCGCGGAGGAACGGCAGGTCGAAGGCCGCGACCCGGTGACCGGCGATGGCGTCGGCCTGCGCGAGCAGCGCGTCGAGCCGCCGGAGCGCGTCGCCGAGGTCGACGGCGTCGGCGGCATCGCCACCCGGGTGCGCCACCTCGACGAAGAGGCGCTCGCCGGTCCCCAGGTGCTCGGCGCCGACCTGGGTGACGTGGTCGTGGTCCTCGTCGAGGCCCGTGGTCTCGATGTCGAGGACCACGACGCGGTCGAGCGCCA
>Ga0207873_1001564_pt1 | contig 21330 bp, 15 predicted proteins | sample BGWIniCompost_FD_187373 | JGI IMG/M metagenome (GOLD analysis project Ga0207873, IMG submission 187373) | Cellulose adapted compost microbial communities from Newby Island Compost Facility, Milpitas, CA, USA - BGW Initial Compost (SPAdes)... ...
ATTTTATGAGGCTGTTCTAAGTGATGATTATAAAAATCATACTTAAACAGCCTCATTTAAATTAAGGATAGAATCTAACACCTAAAGCAGCATCGGCTGATGAGCCAAAATCTGGAATAAAGGCAATCAACACACCAAACTCCAGAAAAATTTCCAGCGGTGTTCTTCGTGGTACAACATTAACACCGAACATTGCTCTTCCGCCAAGTCCCGCTTCACCTCCTTTTCTTACAAATTTATGTCTGTGCCAGAATCCATCCCCTTCACCGAAACCAAGTACTCCTCCTGGTCCGGCATAAAGGTTTGCAATATCGGAATCGAAAGCATTAAAGTGCCAGAGATAATCAACACCAAGCCGGGGGCTTCCGAAATATGATTTCCCGATATTGAATGCAAGAGCGTTATCACGGGTTAACCATAGTTTAGCAGTGCCTCCTGTAGGGTCACCAAGAATAAAACCAAATCCGAATTCTTTTCCTTGCGGAGAATACTGCGCAAAGGATAATTCAGGCAGGCCTATAATTATTAAAACGAATAATATTTTTAAGTTTCTGAGCATAAATTACCTTCTATCATAATTAATGAAAAAAATTTAGATAGAATAAAATAATGATAAAAGAATAAAGAAAACTTTTAACTTGTGAAAGTAATCACGGCAATTAATTTTTTACAAATGTAAATCATTCATTCTAACTTGAGATATAATCTTGACGATAATTATTTTTTTTAATAGCTTAACTCCGCATTGTTTTATATTAAAATTGAAACCCTCCATTTTAAAGAATTATTACCCTCAATTAATTTACACGTGCCTCCGAAAGTGTAAAGATTAATTGATAAATCTTAAAAGTGGGTAATTTATATCCAAAGAAAAAAAAGAAATCAATTAGACAGGATTAACATTGCAGGCAAAGGTTGCTATAATCTTATTAACTATAAATCAAAAAAATAAAACTCTGGAATGCCTGAGGAGTCTTAGTAAAATTAATTATCATAATAAGGAAATTCTGGTATTTGATAATGGTTCAACAGACAAAACAATAGAAGCAATAAATGAGGAATTTCCCGGGGTGAAAACTTATTATTCTGCGGTAAATCTTGGAGTTGCTTCGGGAAGAAATAAGGCTGCCGAAATTGCATTAGATTTAATTAACCCGGACTATTTTTTATTTCTTGATAATGACGTTACTGTAGAAAAAGAATTTTTAGAAAAATTAATTATTCCATTTGCAGAAGATGATAATGTAGCAGTAACAACATCAAAAATAAAGTGCAATGATAACTCAGGATTAATTTTTTCGGCAGGGGGATGTAAAATTAATTTCTGGCTGGGTAAAACATCTCCAAGAGGAAGTAAAAAAAGAGATACTGAAAAATACAACAAGCCTATAGATTGTATATCAAATGGTGGTTGTATGATGGTAAAGAAATCAGTTTTTTATGAGCTAAATGGTTTTGATCCAATATTTAATCCTTATGGTCCCGAAGATCTTGATTTCAGCTTAAGAGTTATTTCAAAATCTTATCGTGTAAGGTATGTCCCTGAAGCAGTTATTTATCATGAACCACAGCCATCCAGATCTTCATCAGGCGGCAAAATTACAAATGAATATATGAAGCAGAAATCAAAAAACTGGTTTATTTTTTTACTCAGGCATGCTTCTTTACCACAGAAAATATTCTTTTTATTATTTTTTGCCCCGCTAAAATTTTCATGGTTTTGTTTAGTCGAAATGTTAAAAGGTAATCTTAAACTTCCGATATCAGTTTTACAGGGGTTTTTAAAATTCAACCGGACAAAATTTAGTAATAAATGAAAAGCCCGGTATTCTTCAGAATTTTAAGAAAGAGTAACAATAATTACAAGTAATTCTTGCAATATTCATAATTATGTTAATTGTATATTTAAAAAAATTTGTGATTGATTTAGCGAAGCTATTTACAAACAAAAATTATTCTAAAATTTTAAATATCATTTTTAAAATTTGAGAGATGAAATTTTGCCGGTAATGTCCATTAACCCCCTGGTGTCTGTAATTATAATATTTTTTAACTCTGAAGAATTTCTTGAAGAGGCTATTAAAAGTGTTATATCACAATCCTATAATAACTGGGAAATTCTATTAGTTGATGATGGTTCTACAGATAAAAGTACAGAAATAGCGAAAATATTCTCTGCAGATTTTCCGGAAAAAATACATTACCTGGAACACCCAAACCATGAAAATAAGGGGATGAGTGCCTCACGAAATTTGGGAATTAAGTATTCCAAAGGTGAATTTATTACCTTTTTGGATTCGGATGATATTTTCTTAAAACAAAAACTCGAAGAGCAATTAAAAATATTTTACGAAAATCCTGAAGTATCAGTAGTTATCGGGGGAGTTAAATTATGGTTTAGCTGGTATGATCAAAATAAAAAAGACAAAATTCATTCATTACAAATACCACGTGGAAAATATTTGCAGGGAGAATACTTTAAACTTTTTATAACACAAAAAGCTGCAGTTCCAGGCATTTGTTCTGTAATGGTCCGTAAGTCATTAATTGATATTACAGGAGGATTTGAAAATGATTTTACAGGTATGTATGAGGATCAGGTATTTTTATCTAAAATAACAATTGATGGTGTTGTATATGTGGACTCAAATTATTACGAATTATACAGGAAACATCCTAATTCTAACTATCAAAAGTCTATTGCAATGGGAACTGTTCTTCAATTTAAGAAAAAATTTTTTACCTGGCTGAAGGAATATGTGGTGATAAAAGAGATAAAAGATAATGAAATCTTGTATTCAATTAAAAAAGAACTTTGGCTTTGTGATCATCCATTTCTGGATTATCTTCACAGAAGAATTTTAAAACAAAAAAGAAAATACTTCTCCCTAAAATCATTGTGAATTATATAGAAAGATTTATTAACAGAAGAAAAACCTGGATTAATTCCAGATCGATCCCAAATAAATGCCTTATTCTCTTATACCATAGAGTAGGGGCAGTAAATAAAAGATTAGATCCTTACTCATTAACAGTTTCACCTGAAAATTTTTCTGAGCACCTGCGTATACTTAAAAATTATAATGTAATTAGCTTATCTGAATTAATTAAACGTATAAATGATAAAAACTTAAATAATAATTACGTTGTAATTACTTTTGATGATGGTTATGCAGATAATCTTTATATAGTAAAACCTTTGTTAGAAAAATTTAATATACCTGCTACATTTTTTTTGACATCAGGTTATTCAGGTAAATATTTTTGGTGGGATAAACTCGCGGCATTTTTAGAATTTTTTCCAAATAAAAAAAGAGAGTTTATAGATTATATCTATGACATTTTAAAACATTTGAGCTATAATGAAAAACAGAATTTCATAAACCAAATATTTTTATTATCTTTTAGTACAGATTCGAAGGGCTTAATGAAATGTATGTCAAAAGATGAAATTATATCTTTTGCATCCTCTTCCTTGATTGAAATTGGTGGACATACGGTAAATCATTTTCCTTTGGGTACTTTAGAAAAGCAATATCAAAAACAGGAGATATTAAAAAACAAAGAAGATTTGGAAAATCTCCTACAGAAGGAGATTAATCTTTTTTCTTATCCTAATGGGAACTATAATAATGACACAATTAATATTTTGAAAGAAAATTCTTTTGTCTGCGGTTTAACTGGTTCATTAGGAATTAATTCTTCTTCATCAGATATTTTTTTATTAAATAGATTTTCGGTAAGAAACTGGAATCAGTATTCTTTTAAATGGTTTCTTAAACATTGGCTTTAATTATATTTCAATCGTTTTTTAAATTTGAGGGATTATAAGTGAAAATCGGAATTATGCTCAGACATTTTGAGCAGCATAATGGGGGAGTAAAAAACTACACAAGTAACTTGCTTGAAGAATTATTAAAACAGGGCTCCAATCATGAATTTGTGCTCCTTTATAATAACCCCAAATTAATAGGCACTTACAATCATTTAAATAATGTGAAAGAAATATCAATCAAAATTCCTTCCCGTTTTCTGTGGGATCAATTAGGAATGTACCTGCTTCAGAAAAAGGAAAAGTTCGATGTAATCTTTAATCCAAAGCACTCAGTTCCCCTGTTTGTTAAATGCCCGACAATTTTTGTATGTCATGGATTGAATTCTTATCTCATGCCATGGGGATCAAAAAAATTAGATGCTCTTTATAGAAAATATATCTATCCTTTTTATGTATCAAAATCAACGTTAATATTAGCTGTTTCTAATTCAACAAAAGAACATCTAATGAATTTTCTTAATGTTACTAAAGAAAAGGTTTATACAACCTATTTAGGAATTGGTAAGATATTCAGGGAACCAATTGACCTTAATGAGCAGAAAAGAATTAAGGCAAAATATAAATTACCAGATAAATTTTTTCTATTTGTTAGCCAAATATATCCTGCAAAAAACTTCGGAAGGTTGCTTAAAGCTTTTGCAAAAGTTGGACCCCAAAATGGTTTTAAACTGGTAATAGCAGGAGAACCAAGATGGTTAGTAAAAAAAGAAATTAGTTTAATTGAAAAATTAAAAATCTCAGAATGGGTTGTTAGTGCAGGCTGGATTAGTCATAATGAATTAAAATATTTTTATTCATTGGCTGAAGCATTGGTACTGCCCTCCCTTTATGAAGCTTGCCCGAGCCCAATATTGGAAGCTATGGCTTCAGGATGCCCTGTAATAACTTCAAACAGATATGGTACAAAAGAGTTAGCGGCTAATGCAGGAATTTTAGTTGATCCCGAAAGTGTCGATAGTATAGCAAATGCAATGAAAAGCATTATTGATAATGAATTGCTTTATAAAAAATGTGTCGAAAGAGGATTTGAACGTGTGAAAGATTTTAGCTGGGAAAAATGTGCGAGTGAAACACTGGAAGCAATAGAAAAAGTAAAAGGAATTAAAAAGACTGCAATTTCAAATATTACATTTCCCAATGTAAATAAAAAGTATAAACATTTAAAAATTAACCCACCAGAAAAAGAATTGGAGGAGATTTTATAATTAATTTAAAACGGCTATAATTTCTTTCAGCTTTTTTAAATTTAATTCACAATCTATTTTTTTCATTCTCTCCTTTTCAACTACTTCGGGGGCCGCGTTCTTAACAAATTTTTCATTGGATAATTTTTTTTCAATACCTTCCAAAGATTTTTCCAGCCTTGCAATTTCTTTCTGCAACCTGTTCCTTTCTACATCTAAATCTATTAATCCCTCAAGCGGAACGTAAATCTCTGTTTCTTTAACAACAGCAGATGCACTTGCTTTAGGTTTGGTAATATCATTACTTATTCTAATCTCCTCAACTCTTGCAAGTTTTTTAATGTAATCTAACTGGTGCTCTGCAACCTGGGAAGATTTAATAAAGGCATTAATTTGTTTTGATGGAGGGATATTCATTTCTCCCCTGATGTTCCTTAGAGCTGTGATAACATCCTGGACATATTCCATCTCCTTTTCTGCAGAAGAATTAATTTTGGATTCTTCAAATTCAGGATAGGGAGAAACTGATATGCTTACTGAAGTTTTATCTTCATTTATTAATTGCCAGAGTTCTTCTGTAATAAAAGGCATGAATGGATGAACAATCTTTAAAAGATTTTCAAAATTAATTAATGCTCTTGTAAGTACTGCTGATTTAACTTCATCGTCACCTGAATAGATCCTGTTCTTCATCATTTCTATATACCAGTCGCAGAAGTCATTCCACACATAAGCATAAATTATTTTTGATGCACTATTAATTTCAAAATTATTCATTGCATCGTTAAGCTGTTTTAAAGTCTGCTGAAATCTTGAGTTTATCCATTCATCAGAAAAATCAATATGCTTATCTGCGAGCTGTATATCTATTTTAATATTTTCTTTATTCATTAAAAGAAATCTGCCTGCATTCCATATTTTATTTGCAAAGTTTCTTCCTATCTCACATTTATCAGTTGAGAAAAGTACGTCCTGTCCAAGAGGAGCCAGATAAATAACCGTAAACCTTAATGCATCCGCACCATAATCTTTTATAACATCCAGCGGATCAGGAGAGTTTCCGAGAGTTTTACTCATCTTCTTCCCCTGCAAATCCCTTATAATACTTGTAAAATAAACATCTCTAAAAGGGATATCTTTTTTAAAATGAAGACCCGCCATAATCATCCTTGCGACCCAGAAGAAAATTATATCAGGTGCTGTAACAAGTGTATCTGTTGGATAATAATAATTCTGCTCCTCTTCAGTTTTGAAAACATCATAAGCCCAAAGCCAGCTTGATGCCCAGGTATCAAGCACATCTTCATCCTGTCTCCAGTTTTCAATATCCTGCGGAGGTTCAACATTGCAGTAAATTTCATTTGTTGATTTATGATACCAAACAGGAATGCGATGCCCCCACCAAAGCTGGCGTGAAATACACCAGTCTTTTATATTGCTCATCCAGTGCTCATAAGTTTTTACCCAGTGTGCAGGGTGAAATTTAATTTTACCTTCTTTCACAACTTCAAGTGCTGGTTTAGCTAACTCATCCATTTTCATGAACCACTGCTCTGACAGGTAAGGTTCAATTGGTACACCACCTCGTTCAGAGTAGCCAATGCTTGTCTGGTAATCTTCAACTTTTAACAGTAAACCAAGCTCTTCAAATTTTTGAACAACTTTTTTACGGACTTCAAATCTGTCAAGTCCTCTCAAATCCTCCGGAACATTAATATTTGTTGAAGCATCTTCATTAAAAATATTAATTATCTCGAGGTTATGTCTTTTCCCCATTTCATAATCATTAACATCATGAGCAGGAGTAACTTTAACAGCACCCGTACCAAATTCTTTATCAACATAAGAATCTGCAAAAACAGGAATTTCCCTGTTAACTACCGGAAGTAAAATTTTTTTACCAATAAACTTTTTATACCTTTCATCATCAGGATTAACAGCAACACCGGTATCGCCAAGCATAGTTTCAGGTCTTGTTGTAGCAACAACTAAAAATTCTTCTGAATCTTTAACAGGATATTTTAAATACCAGAGTTTACCATTAACTGTTTTATAAATTACTTCTTCATCAGATATTGCTGAACGGGATGCAGGATCCCAGTTTACCATTCTGTAGCCGCGGTATATCTTTCCTTCATTATACAAAGCGACGAAAGTTTCAATTACTCTTTTATAATAATGATCATCCATTGTAAAACGTTCTCGCTGCCAGTCGCAGCTTATACCAAGCTTTTTCAATTGCTGAATAATCATTCCGCCATATTTTTCTTTCCACTCCCAGCAGTACTTCAGGTATTCTTCTCTTCCAATCTCTCTTTTATCTATCCCTTTCTCTTTAAGAAAAGAAACAACTTTGGCCTCAGTAGCAATTGATGCATGGTCTGTTCCGGGAACCCAGCATGCATTATAACCCTGCATTCTTTTTGTTCTTATAAGAATATCCTGGATAGTATTGTTAAGAATATGCCCCATTGTTAAACTGCCCGTAATATTAGGAGGTGGAATAACAATAGTATAAGGTTTTTTATTTTTATCCGGCTCAGACTTAAAAAGGTTTTTCTCCAGCCAGTAGCTGTACCATTTATCTTCTACATCCGCAGGATTATATGCTTTGGGTATATCTGAAAAATTCATCGCTTTATATTAATTTTTTCTGAAGTGCAAATATAAGAAATCTAAGATTACGGGATTACAAAATTGCAAGATTACAAGATTGCAAAAGAAGTATTCCTTTTCATATCAATTTCTTCAATTAAGAAATTGAGCAATTAAAAGTTATTTACCAAAAAGGAAGCGTAAAGGTCTTTCAAGCCTCTCTGCCCATGCTTCTTCATTATGAACAGCACCGGGGGCATAATAATAATCTATATCCTTTCCAATCATAAATCCTTTTTTTGTTAATGCACAAAACATTCTTTGATTGCCGATAATTCCATCTTCACCATGATCTAAATAGATTTTAATATTTTTTTTAGGACCACTGTAATTTTTAACCATTTTAATTGCATGCTCATCATCAAAATAAAATGAACTTGACAAACATCCGGCTTTTGAAAATACATCCGGGAAATTCCACACTAAGTAAAAAGAAATTAATCCACCCATTGATGAACCCATAACAGCAGTATTTTCTCTGCTGCTTAGCGTACGGTAATTGGCATCAATAAATGGTTTAAGTTCATCAATTATGAATTGAATATATTTATTGCCTTTAATGCTGTTGCTGTATTCTTCCATTCTGTCTTTAGTATTATAAATTCCAACAACAATAATCTCTTTAATTGTTTTTTCTTTGATAAGGCTGGTAACAGTCTCATCAACTCTCCAGTCAACTCCTGCAAAAGAAGTTTTGGGATCCATAATATTTTGCCCATCATGCATATAAAGAACAGGATATCTTTTTCTGCTGTTTTCTTTATATGAAGGAGGAAACCAGATAATTATATCTCTTTTATTATCTAAATAACCTGAATAGAAATTTTTATGATATTTTACTTCCCCGACAATTTTAATCCTGTTTTTTCTTCTCTGCATAAAGATGATATTTATTTAATGTTGAACCAAATGCGCCAAAAATAAATATTGTTATTCTTATTGCCAATCAATTTCGGTCAAATCATATTCTATCTTAATGGAATATTACATTTATTTTGCTGATTTTTACATAGTGAATTTTTCTTAAAACGGAGCTAATATTATGGCTGTAATAAGACCTTTTAAAGCACTAAGACCCTCAAAAGAATCAGCCCACCTTGTTGCAAGTGTTCCCTATGATGTTGTAAACAGAGAAGAAGCTGCAGCATTGGCTGAAGGAAATAAATTAAATTTTCTAAGAGTTACAAGATCTGAAATTGAACTTGATAAAAATATTGATGTTTATTCTCCTGATGTTTATAAAAAAGCCAAAGAGAATCTTTCAAGACTTATAAAAGAAGCACCATTATTCACTGATGATAAACCCCGTTTTTATCTATATAGATTAATAATGAACGGGCGTGCACAAACAGGTATCGCTGCTACTTTTTCAGTTGATGATTATGATAATGATGTTATACTAAAACATGAAAAAACCAGAAAAGAGAAAGAAGATGACAGAACAAATCATATTGTTACAACAGAAGCTCAAACAGGCGCAGTATTTTTAACTTACAAGGGTGTAAAGAAAATTAATGAAGTAGTTGATAAAACTGTAAATAAAAATGAACCTGAATATGACTTTACATCAAACGATGGTATTCAGCATACAGTATGGCTTCTGCCTGAAGAACAAAATGAAACTATTATAAATGAATTTAAAAAAATAGATAAGCTTTATATTGCAGATGGTCATCATCGTGCTGCAAGTGCAAGTCGTGCTAGAAAAGTTAAAGCAGAAAGAAATCCTTCACACAAAGGAGATGAAGAATATAATTATTTTATTGCTGTAATTTTTCCTGCCGAACAGCTTAAAATACTTCCTTACAACAGGGTTGTATTTAATCTTAATGGTTTAACCAAAGAAGAATTTTTAAATAAAATCAATGAGAAGTTTGAAGTAAAGAAAACTACCATTAAAGAACCTGCCGAGCCAAGAAATTTTGGAATGTATCTGCAGGGAGAATGGTATAATCTTAAAGCAAGAGATTCTATTCTTGCAAGTTTATCATTATCCGATTCTGTCGGTTCAAGACTGGATGTAAGTATACTTCAGGATTTTTTACTTAATCCTTTACTGGGTATTGATGATCCCCGTACAAATAAAAATATAGATTTTATAGGAGGAATAAGAGGCACTGCAGAATTAGAAAAATTAGTAAACTCCGGTAAAGCCGAAGTTGCTTTTTCACTTTATCCGGTTTCAGTTGATGATTTAATGAGAATCTCGGATGCCGGTGAAGTTATGCCTCCTAAATCAACCTGGTTTGAACCGAAATTAAGAGATGGTTTATTAGTTCATTTAATATAATTTCTATACAACTTAATGGAAAAGAAATATGGAAAAAAGAATATATAACTTTAGTGCAGGTCCGGCAGTATTACCGGAAGATGTACTAAAAGAAGCTCAGGAAAATTTATTTGCTCTTCCCGGTGTGGGAATGTCAATACTGGAAATCAGTCACAGATCAAAAACATTCGATAAAATTCACAATGAAACTAAACAGGAATTAAAATCACTGCTTGATGTAAGCGATGATTATGAACTTCTGTTTCTTCAGGGAGGTGCAAGCCTCCAGTTCTCAATGGTACCTCTAAATCTTATGCCTCCAAAAAACAAAGCCGATTATATTGTAACAGGAAGCTGGTCAAAAAAAGCTGTAAAAGAGGCAAAGAGAGTCGGTACTGTAAACATTGCTGCAACAACAGAAAGCGAAACGTTTAAGAGAATTCCAAAACAGGAAGAACTTAAACTCGATCCCGATGCAGCTTATGTTCATTTTACTTCGAACAATACTATTTACGGAACTCAATGGCATAAAGAACCTGAAGTTGGAAATGTACCTCTTGTATGCGATGCTTCTTCTGATATTCTTCATAAAAAAATTGATGTTAAGAAGTATGCACTTATTTACGCAGGTGCCCAGAAAAATATGGGTCCTTCAGGTGTTACTTTTGTTATCATTAGAAAAGATCTTGTTGAAAGAAGCCAGGATACTTTGCATACAATGTTAAGTTATAAAACTCATGTTGAGAATAATTCACTTTACAATACTCCAAATACTTTTGGTATTTATATAATTGGTCTGGTTGCAAAGTGGATTAAGAAACTCGGCGGACTCGATGCAATGTATAAACTAAATAAAGAGAAAGCCGATATCCTCTATAATTGTATCGATAACAGCGGAGGTTTTTATAAAGGTCATGCTGAAAAAGATAGCCGTTCATTAATGAATGTTACTTTTAATCTTGCAACAGAAGAGCTTGAGAAGAAATTAATTTCTGAAGCATCTGCTGCCGGATTTGACGGACTTAAGGGACACAGGTCTGTTGGCGGTTTGAGAGCATCAATTTATAATGCTTTCCCTAAAAAAGGTGTTGAAGACCTTGTTTCTTTTATGAATGACTTTATGAAGAAAAATGGTTAGATAATTTTTCCAGGGTTGATATTTTTGATGCAACCCTGGAAATAATCTTTAAGGAAAAAGATATGAAAGATTTTATTATCTCTTTTTTAATAGCAGTTTTTTTCTTTTCCTGTAATAATGATGAACCTGCAAAGCTGGAAACTTTCAGTTCTGAAGCTTTTGCTTATGATCTTGGTGATACATGGGAAGTAAATGCAGAAACAAGATTAAAGGGATTCAGCTTAATTGAAGAGGATAATAAATTCAAAGCTACTGTAGCTTATGATCTTGATCTTATTACTCCTGAAGGAGACACAATCAAATCTCTTATCAGTAAAGTTGAAGAAAAAGAAGATGAAGAAAGAATAAATGAAATTCTACTCGAAGCCCAGTTTGAACTTGATTCAACTTATACAAGGGGTGAATATAAAATTATCTTTAATATTATTGACCCCGGTACAGAATTAACCACAACAACTTCTGTAAACTTTAAATTAAGCAGAGAATAGTCTTACAATAATTTTTTTAATCAATTCATAAAAAAAATTAATAATAAAACCCGTACACATATTTCAGAGTACGGGTTTATTATTTTATAATTAAGATAAAATCAGAAGTTTACTCTTATAGAGAATGTATTATTAGCGTCAAAGAATTGAACCGGTATATAAGCATAATCTACTGATATATCCAGTGTAGAGAATTCTTTGAGATTAAGTCCTACACCAAGAGTAAAATCTTCCCATATATTCATTCTTTCATCAGTTGCCTGTGGAGAGAAGAGATAACCGCCCCTGAGGAATGCAATATTCTTGTACGAATATTCAAGTCCTACTTTGTAATCATCAAATGCATAGTTATTATTAACAAATGCACCTGAGATTGACAAATAATTTTCTTCATTCAATGCTCTCGTATAAGAAACACCAAGAGCAATTTCAGAAGGAAGTTCAAAAGAAGCAGCGGTTACTTTGTAGAAAGTTTGTCCTCTTTCGCTGTTTGGATCTGTAGCCTGTACAATTAATCCTGAACCATCATACTGCATAGCTCCGCCAAGGTTCTTTACAACTACACCAATTGCGAGACCGGATACAAAAAGATCCCTGTACTGCACACCGGCATCAACACTGAACCCGGTTGCGCTAACATTTGCCCAGGATTCATTGATGAGATTAATATTAGCACCGATTGATACACGGTCTGAAAGAAGTTTTGAATATGTAAGACCGAGTACAAAATAAGTAGGAGATATTATTTCCCCGGTGCCGTCAGGCTGATCCATGGTTGTAACATTTATATCACCAATGCTAAGGTCTCTGAATGAAATTCCGAGTGTACCAAATTCTCCGAAATTTCCGCTTACAGCAGCAAAGCTCATACTCATATCTGCTATATAGGAGCGGTAAGAGAATAGAGCACTTGCATCTGTATTGGTGTGGTAAACACCTGCAGGGTTCCAGTAAATTGCTTCGAGACCCGAAGCTATTGCAACTGCAGCACCATTCATTGCCAGATACTGTCCGCCGACAGGAATTCTTAATTCAGGAGCTGCAGAAGTTCCTGCACGATCCTGACCTCCCTGGCTGAATACTTCACCTGCAGCTAAAGCAAATATCACTATAACTAAAAGTATTCTTTTTAATAGAATCATAATTTCCTCCGATTGTATTTTAAATTCTTTATAAAGCAACCCCGGCAATCCCGGGGCTGCCTAAAAAGCATCAATAGATTCTTAATATCTGTTCTTCCTGAATTACTGCTATTTTCAGAATTTTTGTAGCACCTAACTCAGGCATATCTATATAAGCTACATAAATACCGCTCGCTACAGGATAATTATTATTATTCTGTAAGTTCCATCTTACAAACTGAGAAGGATCATCCTTTTCAATTGTTCTCACCAGTACACCGGCTAAATCAAATATCCTGATTGTAGCTTTTGTAGGTAAATGGCTGAATGTTACATATTTTCCTTCTCTTGTTACTTCCCTGTAATGAGTTCCGTAATATGGGTTAGGGAATACATTTATTTTTTCAACATCAGCTTTAGCTTTATCAATAGAATAAGCTGTAGCTACAGGGGTTGTAAACTGGTATGTATCCTGACCAATCTGGATCGGGTTGTCGTAATTAATTCTTACAACATCGCCAACATTATGATGAGATTCATAGAATACAACGTTCCAGGTTGCATTTTGTGCAACAACCTGAGAAGTTACATCTATAACATCAGTACTATATGGAGTATTCACAACCCATGTATATACTCTGTTGTCCTGTTTCCATACAACACCACCATCTAAAGTAGGATTACCTTCTCTGTCCCATACTACCAAATTCACCTGTTGGTTAGCATCAACATTCCAGACTTCAAATGGAACTCTTATGGCAATAGGCTGATCAGTTCCAGGGTTTGGATTAAGTGGATGATCGGCTAAAGAATAATTACTTGCACCAAATAAAGTAGCTATAGAGCCGCCGCTCTTTGTTATAGTAAGGGTTTTGCCATTTATAACAGTATCACCAAGAACACCTGTAAATCTGAATTCCAGATCCTGCTGCAGAACATTTACATCATTTGTTCCGCCGGCCCCTCCATATACAGGTAAGGAAGTACTTGCAAGTCCATCAGGATATCCAAAACGGCGGAAATCACCAACTGTAAAGTTGGTTCCTACCCACCAAATATTACTTGCTGAAAAACGTAAATTAGTTCCGTTTACTGTAGGAGGATTGTTTGATGATATTGTAAACGGAGCATCGTATCCTACAACAACATTAATCTTGAAACCATCAACAATCGGAGCTGCCTGAACTCCAAGGTCTGTAGGAACATCATCTCTGTCAGGGAAGATATCGGTGCCATTTATATCAGACCTGTTCTGTAATTTAACCTGACCTGTTGTTAAATCACGAAGGTTCCAGTATAAAGCAAGACGGGAAGCAAAGCCAACATCAGTAACCTGAGTTGTACCCTGAGCGTCAAGCGGACCTCCGCTGTATCCATCGTCATAAACTTTCCAGCTAATATCAAGTGGAACCTGTCCCTGAATAATTATTGTCCAATGCTCGCCACCTGTAAAAGAACCATTAGCGGTTCTGTTGCTGTCTCCAAGCATTACCATGTTATCTATTACTTCGGGAGCAATTACTCCGCTGTAGTTGCTGCCTGTATTACCAGCAGTAAAATTCGGTGCTGAAATAATTTGTGTACCTTGAGGGAAAATCAGCAGCACACCATCAACCCAGTTAAAATCAGGTGATTCATAACTTAAACTGAAGTTCAGTTCAAGTGTACCGGACTGAGGCCCGTAAACAGCAGCAGCATCTACTGTTACATTTGTTAATGTATCAGGACCAAGTGGTCTGTTTATAATTGAACTGCCAGGAACCCAGTCTCCATTCTGGTTTCTGATTTCCTGTTGCTGTGTGAAAAATACTTCATAAGTGTGACCTGTTGTTTTGCCAGGATCAACAACTGTAATTTCCAAACTGCCATCTCCGGTACCAGTTGCATGTGTAAATTCAATCTGGGCACCCGGTTCTTCACCAAAAGAAACTCCCGGAGTGGGTGACTGGGGTACTGCAGTAATTCTAACAATATTTGATTCAAGAGCTTTAAACGGAAGGTCTGATTCTTCACCTTCAGCTTCAGGATTATAACCATAAGCAGAAACACCGAAGTAATATTCCTGCCCGTTTCTTAATGGTTGATTTCTTATTTCATCATGAGTTATCTCTGCAAATCTTTGAACACCAACATCAGTACCGAACTGAGATGGTAATTCAAGAACTAATCCGGAGTTTTCATCAAACTGATCATCGAGTATAGTTGTAACACCATCTTTTATATCATAAGTTGCTAAAAGGACAGCTTCGGACAGGTTAAAAGAAGAATTGGGGAACTGATATACATTATATCCCTGGAAAGCAAATCCCTTCGGTGCAGAATTTTCAACATTAACTGCTGTATTATTATCCCAGTTTAATATTACTTTATTATCAAGAACCGTAGAACTGACTTCAGGAGAAGGGAAAATGGGAAGATCGAATAACTGGTCATAAGCATACTGTGCGAATATATCATTGAACTTAAGCACTGCAACACTGCTTGTATTTGTACTTCCTTGTCCTCCGATTAATGCAACTACTATTTCAGCAGTATCGCCTAAAGCCATATTAAAAGGACCGGTTATATTAACTATTCTTCTATCTCCGGGACCTTCTGCAACACCATCAACAAAACCTTGTCCGGTAATCGGGTCACCACTTAAAAGATAAGTACCTACTCCACCTGTTGGTGTACCACCAACATTTGCGGGGAAAGGCTGACCGGCAGGGTATTCAGGTCTAGGTAAAAATCCTCTCATAAGATTATACCATTGAAGTGTACCCAGTGGATCCTGTCCATCCGGGTCAGACCATGCACCACCTGCTGCAAAATAAGTAAAGGTGGTTAAAGGTTTTTCATTAACATATTTATAACCTTTCCTCCATTTAAGGTTTACAATTGCACTATCATTAGGATTGCCTGTAAACTGAGCAACACCCTGCAAAAAATCATAACCTAATGCAGGAGGAGCCTGACCGAATCCGCTGTAAACAGCATCCTGGGTGGATGAACTGTAAGCAAATCCCATATTAAGTAAAGTATCGCATCCAGCAAAGTCATCAGTATATTGACCAACATCAGGATCTGCCCATTGTACTAAATACATATCATTAATAGTGGCATTTGCCGGGGTGTTTGCTGTACCTTTATAAACAATATTAACTTTCTTAAAGATAACATTACTCAACGGGTTTGAAACTGCATATGCCCATATAGTCTGAGTTACTTCGATTCCTATTGGCGGAGAACCATAAGCCTGCGGGGCAACTGCATCATTATAGTGAATAAAAACTGTCTGAGAAGCTCCGGGTATTCCCGGAATATCTACATTAGGATCATAAACACCATTTCCATCTACATCATCAAAAGGAGCCCCTTTAGCTGCAGGCCATTCATTCCAATCCTTTGCATATTGATCACGAAGAGATTGAATATCACCTGCATTAACAGAACTAAGGTCAAGAGGATAATTTTGAAAGTAAGCGAAATTTGCAGCATCATCGGTTAAATCTGCTGTTAAATAATCGGGTCTTACTCTATAAAGTCTATCTAACTCCTGTGTTCCACTGAAATATGTATTACCACCAACTCTTAATGTTGGACTCTGTCCATCATTAACAAGTCCACCCCAAACTATACCCTCCTGGAATATACCTCCTGCAATTCCTTTGGGGAAAGCAGAGCTCCAGCTTCCACCGAATGTAGCAGGGTGAAACCCGTTATTCTGTACATATAATGTTATATTATTTATATCCACAACAGAAGTAACTGGATCCTGTGTGATTTTTGGTAATTGATTCTGAGTTTTATTCTTATCCTTATCCTGTCCTTTATAATTAGCATTAATGCTGGATGGATAAATGAATAAGAATAACAACATCAGGATAAAACTTATCCCTATAGGTCGGGATAAGCTGTTATCGTTAAATTTTCTCATATTAAAACCTCCGGTTTAATAGGCATTTTACTATATATTATTTTTATTTTCATTTTAATTCTCACTGAAAGTCCAGATTAACCAGAACCCCGGCACGAATCTGTCTTGGCATACTAAAGACATCAAAACCTTTAGCATCAAGATAGTGCTGGCGGTTTGTAAGGTTTATGGTCTGGTACAGGTCTGCAAATCTCTCTGTATACCTGGAGCCTGCAATTATATTGGCAGCATCGCTTGAAGAGAGGAAAGCATCGTCATAACCATTGCCTGTCTGGTCATAAACATTGATAACATTTTTAGTATTAAGAAGGTTCTGTACATATATATAGAAGTTGAAATCCATATTCAGAATCGGGACAGTTTTATCTATACGGAGATCGAGGTTGTAAACCCATGGAGTAGTAGATGAGTTCATAGGTACAGCAGGTCTTCTCTGTCTTGTATCGCCGGCAATAACTCCGCCTGTCCATGCTGAATTCTGACCCAAACCGGTTGGTTGAGCGAGTGTATATGGGTGCCCGCTGTTAAATGTTAAGAGGAGGTTAACTCCGAAGTTCTCAAGAATAGGACCACCGTCATCATCCATAAACCTGTAATCAATTGAAAATGCACCGCGATGTGTCTGATCATAATCAAGAGGAATAATAACAGTAGGTACTGCATTATTAACCTGCACTGAACCAAATGCACTTGCCGCAAATGAGTTAGTACCTCTTGAATCTGAATAGGTATAATTTATTTCAGCACGTACCCTTTCTATTCTTCTGATCTTCAAACTGAATTCCAGACCTTTTGTTGTTGCAAAATCCTGGTTTTCATAAACCGGGTATTGAGCTACAGATGCCCCTGCAACTACAGGCTGGAATGCATAAACCAACTGACCATTTATATCTTTATAAAACGCAGTTATGTCAAATGCAGCAAAGTCTGCAAACTGCTGTGAAAAACCAATTTCATATTGTGTAGTTTTAATTGGCTCGGGATTGTATGCAATAGGGTTTAAGAATGCAAAACCACCAATAAGCTGTTGTGCTGCCTGATGGGGTCCTCGGTAAGCAACATCAAGACTTGGTGACTGCACAAATTTACCATACTGCATATGGAATACGGTTCTGTCTGTAACAGGGAAAGAGAAACCAAGACGAGGACTTACAAAGCTATATGTGAATTCTTTGTCAGAAAGAATTGGTAAATGCGTTACCGGGTCATACTGCGGGTTTGTTGGATCTTCAAAAGACCAGCTATCCATATTAATATAATCGAAACGTAAACCGGCATTTATAATTATATCACCGGTTTCAAATTTATCCTGAATATATCCTGAAGCAAAAATTGGATGCTTGGGCGCATATAATCCATCTTCATCTGTTTCATTTCCAAAAAGATCGTATCCGTAATTATTAAAAGAAGCATATTGAGTATTCTGAATAAATGTTTCGAATTGTTCTTTTGTTCTTACGTTATCAGGATTTAATCTAACATTTGATAAAATAGAAGGTATACCTGTAACCTGGTATCTTCTTACAGTCCACCTCTGGAATGAACCTCCGGCTTTCAATTCATGATTATTAAGTTGAGCTGTAAGAGAAAGAGAACCGCCGTAATAGTTATTATTATCTTTTGTAAAGGCAGTCTGTCCTCTGTTATTACCAATACTTGGTGAATAACCAACTAATAAAGTACCGGGTCTTAGGAATGGGAATCCGTAAAAATCATAAGGTGCAGGCTGTGAAGTATAACCAGCATATTCCCAGCCATACTGAGCAGCAGCTACACTATCGCTGTATAAAAGAAGTTCATCTTCAAAAATAGGATCATAAGTTTTTCTTCTCTGATCGAGATAATTAAATATACCTTCGATAAAAATATTTTCAGAAAGAAGATATGTACCTTTTGCGTTTAAGAGAAGATCCGAGTTATCAGTTAAAGGCAGTCTCTGTGTATTGAATAAGTTGATAACATCAGGAGTATTGAATTTTGTTCTCTGCCATGTAAAAGCACCAGACAATTTAATTATAAGGGGTTTAACATCAATAAAGGCAGTACCGTTAAATGTGTAACGGTTCTGGAATCTGCCGGGGATATTGCCTCCCTTCCACTGTAAAATCTGGTAATCATTAGGATCGCCGCCGAGTGCACCTGTATCATATACTTTTGTAGTATCTAATCTTGCACCATCTGAGAAAGCAACCGGACTTCCTTCAAAAAACATCGGCTGATAATCTCTCATAAAGAAATTCTCGCCGGAGAGGAATAATCTTACCTTATCTGAAATAACAGGACCGCTGAGTGTAAGAACATAATCGTTATAACCATAAGAATAAGTATCGAGGAACTGATCATGCGGATAGTTTCCGAAATTATCGGTTTCCGCCCTTATTGATATACTATAGTTTTCTTTTCCTGTCTTAAGGTTTGATTGAATAATACCTGCATTTGCATTACCAAATTCAGCATTGTAACCACCTGCTTGTATAAGAAGCTCCTGTACAGCATCGGGAGTAACAGTAATTAAGGCACCGCCATCCCTGTTAAGCACATTCTTTACATCAGCACCTTCAAGAAGGTAGCCTGTTTCATCGGGACGGCTTCCGCGGATTGTAATAAGATCATTCTGAAGTACAACACCTGGCTGCAAGGAAGCAATATTTTCAAGATCTCTAGTAGGTAATGTTTCCAGTACTTCAGAGTCAACAATTCTAACTGCATTGGTAGAGCTTTTTTCTATAAGTGGTCTTTGAGAAACAATTACAACTTCTTCAGTTGCAATTGATTGAGAAGGCATTTCAAAATTAACTTCCTGTGTTAATCCTGAAACAACCCTGATATTCTGAATAGTTACGTCCTGGTAACCAATATAAGATGCTCTTATATCATAATCACCAGGAGGTATAAGATTAATAGTGAAGTGTCCGTTAACATCTGTAGCGGCACCGAAGTTAGTATTTAAAATAAGGACGTTTGCCCCTATTAACGGCTCTCCTGTCTGCTGGTCTGTAACTGTACCCGATATTTTTCCTGTCTGTGCCAAGCTTACAGCATTAAACAGAAGGAGATATATAGTTACAGTAAAAAACTTTTTTAACATAAATCCTCCAGTAATTTTTTATTTTTTTTATCTTCATTAGAGATAACGATATACATAAACATTATTTCAGCCCTTCAAGTGTTTTAACGAATGAACGGGCACCTGTAGAATCTTCAACCATTGTTAAGCGCACTCTGTAGTCTGTTTCTATAAATATTGTCTGGTCTAAATCATTACCTGCAGAAAAATCAGCAACAATTCTTCTTGAGCCGGAAGGAACTTCAACTGCTGAAGATTCTCCTCCTGGTGGTACTGATCCAATCTGACTGTTATCTACTCTGACTGTAGCATCAGTGCCGGTATCATTATCAAATACTACCTCGCTTCTATAATCTTGCTCGGAAATATTTTCAACACCTGTATCAACACAGCCCGAACTGAAAAATATCAGTCCCAGACTAATGATGATTAGAAGTTTACTTTTTCCCATAATACCTCCTTTTACTTTTTAGTTGGGAATAGCGGAAAGGGTTAATGGATTATTATTTAAAAAATCAGGAATGACTAATAAAATTTCTTTCATCTCTCTCTCAGAATTTTATTAATTAATTACAGATAAACCGGTTTTAGTTTTCTAAAAAACATAACCAAACGGTTTAAATATTATCTGTTACATGTGGAAAAAAATTTTGCAGAGTAAAATTTTTTCGATAAAAATTTTATCCTTTTATTAATTGTTACCTTAACTTCTAAACGAACAAAAGGAAACTTCAAAAAAACTTTGATAAAGTCAATGCTATGTAACAATTTTTTCATTGTATATATTTTTATACCTTAGGTATATATTCATACCCTTAAGTATCTATATTGACAAACTTTTTTTATACAATTATTATTTTAACTTTGTAGTTAAGCAACAAAATATTTATTAAGATGACTACAGCTACAAAACATTTTACACCGGCAGAAGCGGTTAATACTTTACCTCTTGTAAAAAAAATTGTTAAAGATATTCTCGATACTTCGAGAGAGATGAGACTAATTGCAGAAGAACTTGATGATGAGTATATCAAATATGATCCCCGCATAAGAAAAATGGCTGAAGATATTAATAGCTTTATTGCCGAGCTTGAAGAGATCGGGTGCTTTTATAAAGATTGGAATTTTCAAATTGGTCTTGTTGATTTCCCATCAATTATTAATAATAAAGAAGTGTTTCTTTGCTGGAGAAGCGATGAGGATGAAATAAAGTTTTATCATGATATTGATGCAGGATACTCAGGAAGAAAACCAATACCGGAAGAATATCTTTCATAAAGTTAATGTCTGCCTCAAATAAAAAAAGATGCCCCTGGCCTTCCGACATTCCTATAATGATTAAGTACCATGACAGGGAATGGGGTGTGCCCGTTCATAATGACAGGAAACTTTTTGAGTTTCTTTTACTCGAAGGTTTCCAGGCAGGATTAAGCTGGCTTACTATCTTAAACAAAAGAGAAAATTTTAAGAGGGCTTTCGATAATTTTGATTTTAATAAAATTGCTCTTTTTGATAAAAGAAAAATTAATTCTCTCCTTAAAAATGAAGGCATCATACGCAACAGGTTAAAGGTTGAATCTGCTGTTATAAATGCAAAAGCTTTTATAAATGTTAGAAAAGAATTCGGCACGTTTGATAAGTACATCTGGAGTTT
>Ga0207873_1001565_pt1 | contig 21326 bp, 10 predicted proteins | sample BGWIniCompost_FD_187373 | JGI IMG/M metagenome (GOLD analysis project Ga0207873, IMG submission 187373) | Cellulose adapted compost microbial communities from Newby Island Compost Facility, Milpitas, CA, USA - BGW Initial Compost (SPAdes)... ...
CGAACGCCTATACCAGTCAGGCGACGATCTCGTCGGTGGGGCAGCACCAGTTCCACGCAGTCAAGCCGATCGCGTTCGACGGTGACCAGTTCATCCTTGGGCCGGCCGACCTTTCGGTGAACCCGAATATCCGTCACATCGGTGCCGCGACAAAGTACGACAACATTCTGTTCGGGCTGTTCCGCGGCCACATCCGCCGCACTGCCCTTCGGAGGGCGAACGAACGATTGCCCGCCGGTCGCGCCCACGCCGGCCAGTCCGGCGCGGAAGTCGGCCGGCGCCTCGGGGTCGCGCTCGAGGTGCGCGCGCGTCCACGCACGCAGCGCGCGCGCGCCCGCCTCCCAGAGCGGGAAGCCGAGCTCGACCGCGATCGCGTGCGCCTGCTCGGCGTACGGGCGCGCCGCCCCGGGCTCGCCGGCCAGCGCGTGCACCACCGCGGCCGAGAAGTGGGCCTGCGCGTCGCTGAAAGGATGGCGCGTGCGGCCCGCGATCTCGGTGCCGCGGCGCGCCCAGGCGCGCGCCTCGTCCGCCTCGCCGACGAGGCAGCCCGCCCAGGCGCCGAACATGCAGCAGACGACCGCGAGGTCGTTGCCGTAGCGGACCGCGAGCGGCGCGTCGCTCTCCTCGCGATAGCGCTCCATGCCGGCGCGCGCGTGCGCGACCGCCTGCGCGAACTCGCCGCGAAAGAAGGCGACCGTGGCCGACTGCGCGTGGGCGGCGAGCTGGTGGGCGCGCTCGCCCGTGCGGCGGCCCGCCGCGAGCATCTCGTCGGTCAGGACGAGGGCGGCGTCGAGGTCGGCGCGGTTGGCGTGGTAGCCCGCGAGGCCGAAGAGGCCGGTGACCAGGGCGTCCGGCGCATCGAGCCCACGCGCCAGCTCGACGGTGCGCTCGCTCGCGAGGCGGTTCTCCTCGCTGGCGTAGCCGTGCGCGCCGATCACGACGCCCACGAGCAGCAGCGAGAGCTCGAGCTCGCGCGCGTCGCGCTCGACGCCCGCCGGCAGCTCGGCCGCGAGGTCGAGGGCGCGGCGCAGCAGCCGCTCGGCCTCCACGTTGGCCGCCGACTCGGCGGCGCGCATCGCCGCGCGCCGGTAGGTCTCGATCGCCTCGGCGGTGCGTCCCGCCCGCTCGAGGTGGCCCGCCAGCAGCTCGCCCGGGACCTCGCCGGCGTCGGGGAGGGCGAGCAGCGCCTCGGCGACACGGTCGTGCAGCTGCTGCCGGCGGCGCTTGAGCAGCGACTCGTAGGCCGCGTCCTGGAGCAGCACGTGCTTGAAGGTGTAGGTCGCGTCGGGCGGAGCGCCGCGCGGGAGCAGGATGTCGGCCTCCACCAGGCGGTCGAGCCCCGCCTGCAGGGTCGCCTCCTCCAGGTCGGCCACGGCCGCCAGCAGGCGGTACGAGAACTCGCGCCCCAGCGTGGCCGCCACCTGCGCGACCTCCTTGGCGGCCGAGAGCCGATCGAGCCGCGCGTGCAGCGAGCCGGAGAGCGTGGCCGGGATCGCCACCTCGAGGCCGCCGCGCGCGTCGAGCGGGCGGCCGTCGCGCTGCGCCACCGCCTGGGCGTCGAGCAGCGAGCGCGTGAGCTCCTCGAGGTACAGCGGCACGCCGTCCGCCTTCTCGACCACGCGCGCGACCATCGCCTCGGGCAGCGTGCCGCCGCCCAGCTCCTCCACGAGCCGGCGTGCCTGGCGCTCGCGCAGCTTGCCGAGCACGATCGGCGTCCACGACGACCCCAGCTTCCAGGGCGGCTCGAACTCGGGGCGCGCGGTGCCCACCAGCAGGACCGGCGCCCGCGCGATCTCCTTGCGCACGCGCTGCAGCAGCTCGAGCGTGGTGGCGTCGAACCAGTGCAGGTCCTCCACGAGGAGGATCACGGGCTGGATCGCGGCCAGCCCGAGCACCCAACGCGCCAGCGTGTCGAGCGTGCGCTGGCGGCGGTACTCGGGCGCGAGCTCGAGCGGCGGGTAGCGGTCGCCGGCCGCGATGCCGAGCAGCTCCGCGACGAGCGGCGCGGCCGGCTCGAGCGCGAGCCCGGCGCGGCGCAGGCCGTCCTCGAGCTTGCGCAGGCGGGTGTTGGGCGGATCCTCGGGCGCCAGCAGCAGGCTCGCCTCGAGCAGCTCGACCACCGGCCACAGCGCGCTGCCCTGCGTGTAGGAGGTGCCGCGGCACTCGAGCCACGTGTAGCGTTCGTGCTCGAGCCGGGTGCGCAGCGCGGACACCAGCCGCGACTTGCCCACGCCGGCCGGCCCCGAGATCAGCACCGTCTGCCCCTCGCCCTCGAGCGCGTGCTCGAAGCGATCGAGCAGGATCGCCAGCTCCTGCTCGCGGCCGACGAAGCGGGCGGAGGCGCCGGTGCGCGCATCGAGGCGGCTGCGCACGCCGCTCGGCTGGATCACCCGGTGCAGGCCCACGGGCTCCGCGATGCCCTTGAGCGGGCGCCGGCCGAGGTCCTCGGTCACGAAGATCCCGCGCACGAGCCGCAGGGTGTCCTCGCTCACGAGCAGCGTGCCCGGATCGGCGAGCGCCTGGATGCGCGCGGCGCGGTTCGCGGTGTCGCCGATCGCCATCGGCTCGTTGCGGACGCCGAGCGCGCCCACCACCGCCGGCCCGGTGTGGATCCCGACGCGCGCATCGAGCCGCCGGCCGCCCACCGGCTCGGGCGCGAGGCGCTCCACCACCGAGAGCAGCTCGAGCCCCGCGCGCACGGCGCGCTCGGCGTCGTCCTCCTGCGCGCGCGGATAGCCGAACCACACGAGGAGGCCGTCGCCCAGGTAGTGGGCGACGTGGCCGCCCCAGCGCCCGATCACGGCGCTCGCCGCGTCGTAGTAGCGCTGCATCAGCTCGCGGAAGTCCTCGGGGTCGAGGCGGGCGCCGAGCTCGGTCGATGCGACGAGGTCGCAGAAGAGCACGGTGAGCGGGCGCCGCTCGCCATCCGCAGGCGGTCCCCCGGGCGCCGGGCTCGCGGTCCGCGGCTCGCCGCCGGCCTCCTGCGCGGCGCCGCAGCCGGGGCAGAAGCGCGCCGCTGCGGGCAGGGCGCCGCCGCAGGCCAGGCAATGGCGGCCGAGCGGCGCGCCGCATCCCGCACAGAAGCGCGCGTCGGGCGGGCTCTCGGATTCGCAGGCGGGGCAGCGCAGGGTGCGTGCGCTCACGCGGCGCTCCTGTGGCGCAGGCGCGTCGCACCCCGCCGCTTCGGGCGGGCGGCACCGTAGCCCGGACCGGGGCTGGATTCACCCGGTCCCCGCGCTCCGCACCGCGCGCGGCGGCAAAGGCCGGCGGCGCAGGGCTGCGACGGCTGCGAAGGCGAGCGGGGCGGTGATCGCAGCCTGGGGCTCGGGCGTGGTCACCACGAGGTCGTTCACCCGGGCGGTCGCCACGGCAAGGCCGTCGGTCGAGGGCAGGCGGAAGTACGGGACGTGGTGGGCGAAGGAGTCGGGCGAGGGGAACGCCGGGATCGCAGCCGAGGTGATCGCGGGATCGTCGCCCTGGGAGCGCTCCAGCGAGAACGTCGCGAAACACCAGCCCGGCGGCGTCTCGGTCAGGAGCGCGAGATGTCCGTCCCGTTCCGTTCGCAATCGCACGTCGCCCTCCTCCTCGTCGCGTGGGCCGGCGACGTCATCCCCTCGCATGGGCCGGCGATGCAAGCCCGATCCGGACTCGCGACACGCGCGCGTGTGCTATGGATCCCCGCCCCGTGCGCCAGGGATCGGCATCGAGTCGATGCGCGGTCGCTACGCATGCACTGCTCGCATCCGCGCGGTGTCGGCGCACGCGAGGGGGCAAGCCGGTTCTTCTCACGGAGCCAGAGACATGAGGCACGTCGATCGGGTCGAGAGGTTCGTGCTCGTGTCCTTCGCGCTCGTGCTCTCGGCGTGCGCGAAGGTCCATTGCTTCCACGTCGATTCGCAGACGCTGTGCGCGGGAGACGAAGTCCGTCTCCGCTGGGCGGCCCGGGGACTCGTGCGGCTCGAGGCGTCCCCGGAGCATCCGGTCGCGGGCGCGAAGCGCAGCAACGGCGAGGAGCGCGTCGCGCTCGATCGGACCACGCTCTTCACCCTCGCGGCGCGAAGTCCGTTCCGCCGCGACTTCAGGGAGATCGAGGTGGTCGTCGCGCCGCCCGCCGAAGGGTACGGAGAGGCTGCGACGTGCGACGCCGAGCAGCGTCAGATCTCCACCCACTTCACGTTGCGTGACACCGTCTCGGCGGGCCCGCGGATCGAGCTGCTTCGGAACGAGCTCGATCGTCCGCTCGTCGTCGACAAGGATGGGCACAGCGTGCGGCTCGCTGCAGGCGAGGAATCCCCATCGCTGCGCGGTGCGCCCGTCACCGGCGCCTGGACGCTCACCTCGCCGCTGGCGCCGGAGGAGACCTGCGACGAGGCCCTCGAGTCCATCGGGGAGTACCTCCAGATCACGGTCGACATGGGCTGCGGGAGCTAGCGATGCCCGGAATCCAGGGGATCGAGACCATCGTCGTGCTGATGCTGGAGAACCGCTCCTTCGACAACGTCCTGGGCCACCTGCGCCACCCCAGCTACGGAAACCGAAGCGAGGTGGACGGTCTCGTCGATCCGAACGACACCACCGCCTACGACAACTTCTACAACCGGAGGAGATACAAGCCGTTCGGAACGGCGGACGAGGAGCTCAGGACCGATCTTCCCCACGAGCGGGACACGATCGCCGAGCAGCTCGACGTGAAGAACGGCCGGCCGACCATGCGGGGCTTCGTCCGCTCCTACGTGAACGCGACCGGGAACGTGGTGCAGAAGCCGCCGCCGATGGGGTTCATCACTCCGAAGTGGCTGCCCGTGACGGGCTTCCTCGCCGAGCACTACCTGGTCTGCAACCGCTGGTTCTCACCGCTTCCCACCGGTACGCAGCCGAACCGCGCGATGGCGTTCACCGGCTGCTCGCTGATCGACGACAACGTGAAGGGGTTCATCCCCTGCCGGGATCTGGTCTTCGACTGGCTCGAGCGCAAGAACGTGCGCTGGCGCGTCTACCACCATGGGTTCCCGTTCTTCATGCTCTTCAGCGGCAGCCTGGACCACGTGCTGAGCGATCGCTTCCGCAGCATCCGCTATCTGGCCCCTGACATGCAATCGGAACCGCTCGACCAGACCCCGCAGGTGATCTTCATCGAGCCGGAGTACGCGGACTCGCCGGTGCACTTCGGCTTCACGCCCAACGACAACCATCCGCCGCTCGCGATGGGGCCCGGCGAGGTGCTCCTGCGCGAGGTGTACGAGGCGTTGACGCGCAATCCCGAGAAGTGGAAGCGCACGATGCTCATCGTCACCTACGACGAGCACGGCGGCTACTTCGACCACGTGAAGCCGCCGGCGATTCGCACCGACCCGCCGCAGGGGGCTCAGTACAAGGGCGGGGCGTTCGAGCACCTCGGCGTTCGCGTTCCCACGCTGATCGTGTCGCCGTGGGTGGCGCCGCGCAGCGTGCACGACGGGCTCTTCGATCACACCTCGATCCTGCAGCTCCTGGCCGAGCAGTTCGGCGGAGGGGCGGACGACTACTCGAGCGAGGTGACCGCCCGGCGCGCCAAGGGGATCCGGAGCGCCAGCGAGGTGATCGACCTGAGCGCTCCGCGGACGGACGTTCCGCAGGCGCCGCTCGGGGTGATCCGCACGACGTCCTACGTCGCGTCCGGTGCCCACGGGCCGGTGAACGACGACCAGTCGGCGTTCGTCGCAGCTGCACGCAGCGTGCGCGCGCACGACCAGCGGCGAGCGCTGGACAAGTATCCGGAGCTCGCGCACCTCCCGGACTAGACTCCACCGCTCGTGCGGGCCGGGAGCTCGGGGCGGATCACATCGGCCCCGGGGTTCCCCACGGGGCGACCAGCCGGCGCGATGAACGCCGATTCGGGTGGTTCGCAACTGCTGGAGCAACCCCCCGGACCTACCGCAGAAACGCGTCGGGCGCGCATCCGGCCGCGTGCCACTTTTCGTCGAGCGGCGACTCACAATGGGAACCGAGACCGGAATGCCCGGTCGTGGGCGGACCGGCGTCGTACCATCGGCGCCTTCGCCCCGACGGGACTGCGCGCGCGTCACGGATCAACGGCAGGCCGTACCGGTGCTTTCGTCACTACGGGAGAGCGATGGGCACTGAGGAGGAGTGCACCCGGGACTCGCGCGCAAGGAGGCAGCAGGAGCGCATGGCAGACGATGGCGGGTTCCGGCTGTCTCTCGATGACCTGCAGGCCTTCTTGAACGGGGTCCACGCGCCCTACCCGGGCCCCAACGAGCTCGCGAGCGCCGCCCGCGCGCGCGACTTCCTCGCGGCGAAGGTCGCCCACGGCGCGGTCGTGTACGGCGTGAACACCGGCTTCGGGTCCCTGCACGCCACCCGCATCGACGACGCCCACCTCGAGGACCTGCAGATCAACCTCATCCGCTCCCACGCGTGCGGGACGGGCACGATCGTCGACCGCGACATCGTGCGGCTGATGCTGCTGCTCAAGGCGGTGGCGCTGTCGAAGGGCTACAGCGGCGTCCAGCCGGCCACGATCGAGCGCCTCCTCATGCACCTGGACGCCGACGTGCTGCCCGTCGTCTACGAGCAGGGGTCGCTCGGTGCGAGCGGCGACCTGGCGCCGCTCGCGCACCTGTGCCTGCCGCTCATCGGCGAGGGCGAGGTCCACTTCCGCGGCGAGCGGATGCCGGCGAGCGCCGCGCTCGACCAGCTCGGCTGGAAGCCGCTTCGGCTGGGCATGAAGGAAGGCCTCGCGCTGCTGAACGGCACGCAGTTCATGACGGCGTACGGCGTGATGGCCGCGCTCCACGGCCGCCGCCTGGTGCAGCTCGCGGACCTCGTGGGGGCGCTGTCCCTCGAGGCGTTCGGCGGCCGCATCGATGCGTTCGACGAGCTCGTGCACCGGGTCCGGCCGCATCCGGGTCAGATGGCCTCGGCGGCGCGGCTGCGCCGCTTCCTGGCGGGCAGCGAGCTCGTCGCGCAGCCCAGGAAGCGCCTCCAGGATCCCTACTCCTTCCGGTGCATGCCGCAGGTCCACGGCGCGACCTGCGACGTGCTGGCGTTCGCCACCGAGGTCATCGAGCGCGAGATCAACGCGGTCTCCGACAACCCGCTGGTCTTCGTGGACGAGGACCGCATCATCTCGGCGGGCAACTTCCACGGGCAGCCGCTCGCGTTCGCCCTCGACTTCCTCGCCATCGGCCTCGCGGAGCTGGGCGCGATCTCGGAGCGGCGCACCTTCCAGCTCCTCTCCGGTCCCAACGAGCTGCCCGTCTACCTGATCGACAAGCCGGGCCTCAACTCGGGCTTCATGATCCCCCAGTACGTGGCCGCCAGCATCGTCAGCCAGAACAAGCAGCTGTGCACGCCGGCCTCGGTGGATTCGATCGTGAGCTCCAACGGGCAGGAAGACCACGTCAGCATGGGCGCCAACGCGGCGACCAAGCTGATGCGCGTCGTCGACAACGTCTACCAGGTGCTGGCGATCGAGCTGTTCACCGCCGCCCAGGCGCTCGAGTTCCACCGGCCGCTGCGCAGCTCGGATCGGCTCGAGGAGCTGATGGCCGCGTATCGCAAGGAGGTGCCCTTCCTGCGCTTCGACGACGTCATGTACGAGCACATGGCCGCCAGCAAGGCGTTCCTCCAGAATCTTCCCCTCGATGCCTTCGAGGGCGGCCCGCAGCCGGCCGCCCCGGATCACAGCGAGGTGGCGCGATGAGCACGTCGGATCCGCACGCGGGCGAGCGCCTGTGGTCCATCTTCCGCCGCACGGTCGCGCGGGCGCCCGACGCGACCGCGATCACGAGCTCGGACGGATCGCTCACCTTCCGCCAGGTGGAGGAGCTGGCCGGGCAGCTCGCGGAGCTCCTCGCCGAGCGCGGCATCACGGCTGGCGCCGTGGTGCACCAGTCGCTGCCCAACACGCCGCTGTTCCTGCCCGTGTTCCTGGCCATTCGCAAGCTCGACGCCACGGTGGGGCTGGTGTCCTCGCGCTACCGCGATGCGGAGTTTCGCGCGGTCACCCATCGGCTGCCCCCGACGGCCTACCTCACCACGCCGCAGATCGCGGGCGTGCTGGCGCGCGCCATCGAGGTCGAGAAGAGCGAGCAGCTGCCCGGGGTCGGCGGGCAGCCGGGGCTGTCGCTCGTCTTCCCCGTCGCCGGGAAGCCCGCCCGCGACACCAAGGGGCTGGCCCTCATCAAGTTCACCTCCGGCTCCACGGGCGCGCCCAAGGGCGTGGGCCTCACCGAGGCGAACCTGCTCGCCGAGGCGAGCAACGTGGTCGCCACGCTCGCGATCACCGAGAAGGACCGGATCCTCGTGCCGGTTCCGGTGTCGCACTCCTACGGCTTCGATCTCGGGCTGCTGCCCGTCGCCTACGCGGGCGCCCGGGCCGTGCTGCGGCGCTCGTTCATCCCGCGCGAGGTCCTCGCCGACCTCGCCGATCCGGCGACGTCGATCTTCCTCGGGGTGCCGAGCATGTACCGGATCCTGGCGGAGACCCAGGTGGCCGACGTGCCGGACCTCTCGCACGTGCGGTACCTGCTCTCCTGCACCGCGCCGCTGCTGCCGGACCTCGTGCAGCTGTGCCACGAGCGGCTCCGCGTGCCCGTCTGCCAGCACTACGGCTCCTCCGAGACGGGCGCGGCGGCCAATCACCGGCCCGATCAGGTGCTCGCGCGGCCCGCGTCGGTGGGCGTCGCGATGTCGGGCGTCGAGATCCGCATCGTGGGCGACGACGGCGCGCCGCTGCCGCCCGGCCAGGAGGGCGAGATCGTGATCCGCAGCGCGGCCGTGGCGCCGGGCTACGTGACCGACGAGGGGCTCGCGGCCGCCGCCTTCCAGCGCATCGACGACCGGCTCACCGAGTACCACACGGGCGACATCGGCGTCCTCGACGAGGACGGGTTCCTCTTCTGGCGCGGCCGCAAGGACCAGGTGATCAACGTCGGCGGCCTCAAGGTGTACCCGGCCGAGGTGACCCAGGTGCTCGAGCGCTGCCCGGGCGTGAGCGCCGCGCGCGTGTTCGCCGCCCTCGACCCGCGCGGCGAGCAGGTGGTGCACGCGGTGGTGACGCTGTCGCAGTCGATCCGCGAGCAGGACATCCTCGCCTTCTGCAGGCAGCACCTGGCCGACTACAAGGTTCCGCGCCGCATCGAGATCGCGGAGGCGATCACCTCCCCGGAAGCGGTCAAGATGAGCGACCTGTCGGGAGAGACGTGATGGCAGCGCCCACGGACACCATCCAGCGACTGGCCGAGCTGCTTCGCACGACGGTGATCGGCGACAGCGATCGCGAGATCGAGGCGAACGTGCCGCTGGGCGCCGAGGGCGTGGGCCTCGACTCGCTGGCGATGGTCCAGTTCCTGACGACGGTCGAGTCGGAGTTCGGGCTCGAGATCCCCAACGACGTGTGGTCGAGCGCCGCGGAGCTGTCGCTCGACCAGCTGGCCCACGTCGTGCGGGATGCCATGATGGCAGGATGAGTCGGGCACCCATGGCTGCAGGAGGCGGAGCGGAGCGGCTTCTGCACGCGGGCACCGGTCTCACCCGCAACCAGTTCCTCATGTGGCTGGGCCAGGAGGCCGCGCCCGACCAGCCGCTCTTCAACGAGCTCACCGTCTTCGTCTTCGAGGGCGCGATCGACCCGGAGCGCTTCGACCGGGCGTTTCGGAGCGTGCTCGACGAGGTCGATGCGCTGCGGTCGCGCGTGCGGCGCGTGCAGGGGCGGCCCGAGGTGGAGATCGCCCCGCGCCTCGACTACCGCTGCCCGCTCGTCGACCTCTCGGGCGAGCCGGATCCCGACGCGGCGCTCGATCGCTGGGCCCGCGCCGAGGTCGACCGGGTGCTCGACCTGTCCGTGCGCCCCTTCGAGTCGACGCTGCTGCGGCTCGGCCCGCAGCGCTACGCGTGGGGGCTGCTGCAGCACCACCTGTTCTCCGACGCCACCTCGATGGCGCTCCTCTACGAGCGCGTCGCCGATCGCTACGCGCGCCTCGGAGGGCAGGGCGGCGCGCCGGAGCCGGCGCCCGCGAGCGAGGCGCCGCCCTTCGCCGACTACGTCCGCTCCGAGCTCGAGCAGGCGGGATCGGAGCGCTTCCGGCGAAACGAGGCCTACTGGAACGCCAAGCTCTCCGACCCGCCGGACCCGGTCGTCTTCTACGGCGGGCGTTCCTTCTCCGTCGCGCATGGCCTCGAGCGCGCGCGCGTGGACCACCGCCTCGAGCCCGAGCTGGCCGATGCGATCCGCGCGCTCGCGCGCCGCGACGGCGTGCGCTTCCTGTCCGATCAGCTCTCGATCTTCGGCGTGTTCTGCGCGGCGCTGATCGCGTACCTCCACCGGCTCGGCGGGCAGGAGCGGATCGCGATCGGCGTCCCGTGGCACAACCGCCCGCGCCCGTTCCAGCGCACCGTCGGCCTGTTCATGGAGCAGGACCCGTTCGTGGTCGCGGTGGCGGCGGAGGACGGCTTCGCTTCGCTGCTGCGCAGGATCCACGCCGAAGCGCGCGCCTCGATGGCGCACCTTCCCTACTCCGCGGGCAACCCGGGCGGCCGGGTCTACGACGTCGGCTTCAACTTCTTCTCGTCGTCGCTCGGCCCGTTCGCCGGCCTCACGGCCCGGCCGCGCTGGTATCGGCCGAGCCGCGGGCACGGCAGCATGCAGGTCCAGGTCCACGACCTCACGCCCGACCGCGCGCTCACCATCTCCTTCGACTTCAACGAGCGACTCTTCTCGCCCGAGGACCGCGAGCACGCGGTCGCGCACTACCTCGCGTGCCTGTCCGCGCTGGTCGAGGACCCGGCGCGGCGCATCGGGTCGGTGCCCCTCCTCACCGAGGGCGAGCGCCGCCTGATCGCGCAGTGGAACGCGACGCAAAGGGAATATCCGCGCGACCAGACGGTGGTGGATCTCGTCGCCGCCCAGGCGGAGCGGCGTCCCGATGCGGTCGCCGTCACCTGCGAGGGCCGGCAGCTGCGCTACGGCGAGCTGCGCGCGCGCGTGGGTGCGCTGGCGCAGCGGCTGCGCGCGGCCGGCGTCCGCCCGGGCGTGCTGGTCGGCGTCTACCTGAACCGGTCGGTGGATCTGGTCGTCGGGCTGCTCGGCGTGCTCGAGGCGGGCGGCGCGTACCTGCCGCTCGATCCCGCCTTCCCGCGCGATCGCCTCGCGTACATGCTGGACGACTCGCAGGCGCCGGTCCTGCTGAGCGAGACCGCCCTGCTCGACACGCTCCCTGCGGAGGGGCGCACCGTCGTGTGCGTCGATGCCCCGGACGACGCCGCTTCGGCTCCCGCTCCCGAGAACGCGGCGCGCCCCGGCCCCGACGACCTCGCCTACGTGCTCTACACGTCGGGCTCGACGGGACGGCCCAAGGGCGTCGAGATCCCGCACCGCGCGCTCACCAACTTCCTGTGGTCGATGCGCAGCGAGCCCGGCTGCGGCGAGTCCGACCACCTGCTCGCGATCACCACGCTCTCGTTCGACATCGCCGGCCTCGAGCTGTACCTCCCGCTCGTCACCGGCGGCCGCGTCGAGATCGCGAGCCGCGAGACCGCGATCGACGGCCGGCTGCTGCGCAAGCGGCTCGAGAGCGGCGCGTTCACGATCCTCCAGGCGACGCCGGCCACCTGGCGGATGCTGCTCGACGCCGGCTGGACCGGGAGCCCGAACCTCAAGGCGCTGATCGGCGGCGAGCCGCTTCCGCCCGAGCTGATCCAGCCGCTGCTCGAGCGGACGGCGTCGCTGTGGAACGTGTACGGCCCCACCGAGACGACGGTCTGGTCCTCGGTGCAGCGGGTGGCGGCGGGCGAGGAGATCACCGTCGGCCGCCCGATCGCCAACACCACCTTCCTCGTCGTCGACGCACGGCTCCAGCCGGTTCCGATCGGCGTGGCCGGCGAGCTGCTGATCGGCGGCGACGGCCTGGCGCGCGGCTACCACCGCCGCCCGGAGCTCACCGCCGAGCGCTTCGTCATGGTGTCGGTGCCGGGCTCGGCGAAGCCCGAGCGCATGTACCGGACCGGCGACCTCGCGCGCTTCCGCCGCGACGGCCGGGTCGTGCACCTGGGCCGGCTCGACCATCAGGTCAAGATCCGCGGCTTCCGGATCGAGCTCGGCGAGATCGAGGCGGTGCTGGTCGCGCACGAGGCGATCCAGCAGACGGTCGTGGTGGCCCGCGACGCCGGCACGGCCGCCGCGCGGCTCGTCGCGTACTACGTGCCCGCGACCGCCGAGCCGCTGCCGGCGGCCGAGCTGCGCCGACACCTGCGCGCGTCGCTGCCCGACTACATGGTGCCGCAGCAGTACGTGGCGCTCTCCGAGTTCCCGCTCACCCCGACCGGCAAGATCGACCGGCGGCGCCTCCCCGAGCCCGGGACGTCCGACGACGGCGCCGCGAGCGAGGAGCTGGCGCCGCGCACGCCGGCCGAGGCGCGGGTCGCGGCCGCGTTCTGCGACGTGCTCGGCCTGCCGTCGGTCGCCGTCGACGCCGACTTCTTCGACCTGGGCGGGCAGTCGATCCTGGGCCTGCAGCTGGTCGCGCGGCTCGAAGAGGAGTTCGGCGTCGAGGTGCCGCTCCAGGTGCTCTTCGAGGCCTCCACCGTCGCGGACCTCGCCGCGCGGGTCTCCTCGGCGCGCGCCGACGCCGCCCGGCCTCCGCGCCCCGATCGCGCCGAGCTCGTGCGGAAGCTCGAGAAGGCCTGGACCACCGCGCTGGGCGCCGCGCCCGACGATTTGCACGACCGCGCCGCCGGCGCGGCGCTCGGCGACGCGGACGTGACCCGGCTGCTCGCGGAGGTGCGCCGCACGTTCGGCGTGGTCGCCGAGGGCGTCTCCGTCGTGGAGTTCCGCAAGGACCCCTGCGTCGCGGGGCTCGCGCGCCTCATCGAGGACGCGATGGAGCCGCCGCCGACGCTGCTGGTCCCGCTCCAGCGACGCGGCAGCGGGCGACCGCTCTTCCTGATCCACGCCGGTGGCGGCTACGTCTTCTTCTACCGCGCGCTGGCGGCGCACCTCGGTGACGAGCGGCCGGTGTACGGCATCCGCGCGGCCACCCGACACGACGGTGAGGCGCACCGCTTCGACCGAGCGCCGAGCGTGGAGGCGCTCGCGGCCCGCTACATCGACGAGATCAAGACCGTCCAGCCCGAGGGTCCCTACCACCTGGGCGGCGCCTGCTTCGGAGGCGTCGTCGCCTTCGAGATGGCGCGCCAGCTGCGCGCGCGGGGCGAGTCGCTCGCCTCGCCGCTCCTGCTGTTCGATGCCTACGCGACCGCGCCGCAGGGGAACCAGGAGTGGCGCGGCTACCGGCACTGGGCGCTCTCGCGCGCCGCCGAGAAGCTCGGCCTCGGCGAGGAGGTCGCGAACGCGGACGGCGCGCTCGGGATCGTCCTCCGCAGCGCCGTTCGGCGACCGGGCACGGTGGCTCGCCTCCCGCTGCTCGCGGCGCGCGCGGTGCTGCGCCGCGTGACGCAGCGCGCGCGGGACACCGAATGGGCGCGGCGGCTGCGCGAGCGACGGCTCCGCGCGCTGCCTCGCGAGCAGCAGCAGCTCGAGACGATGGCCGAGCTGCTCGACGCATCGCTGCGACTGCTGGCCCGATACCGGCCGGCGCCCTCGCCCGACGCGGCGATCCTGTTCAAGGCCGAGAAGAGCCCCGACCCCGAACCCGAATGGCTCCCGCTGCTGCAGGGCGGCGTTCGGTCGCACGTGCTCCCGGGCGAGCACCTCGACATGCTCGAGGAGCCGTGGGTCGCCGAGACCGCGGCGCTCGTCGCGGCCGCGCTCGATCCGGGCGGCGCCGAGCCGCCGGCGGGCGCCAACTCCAGCTAGCCAAGCCCGGCAACGCCCGTCACGCCGCGGCGACGGACCGCCCCCGGCGGCCGCCATGCAGGAGAAGAGGGTCGATTCCGGTACGGCGCCCATCGTAGAATGGGACGCCTGCATCCCCGGGACGGGCGGATGGAGGGCTGCGATGGAGCGTCGGAGAAGGCTCGAGCTTCGGATGCCCTGGCGGCCCGGCCGCGACTCGGCCGAAGGCGGCGCGATCCCGGGCGTCACGCGGCGCGACTTCCTGCAGCTGTGCGGCGGCGCGACGGCGCTCGCCGCCGCCGCGTCCGCGAGCTCGTCCCTCGTGTGGCCCCCGAGCGGCCTCTACCGGGTGGGTGTCGGGCGCGACACCGACGCCTACGCCGCGACGCTTCGTGCCATCGCCGCCAGCGAGGACTGGCAGGGACTCGACCTCGTGGGCCGCCGGGTGGTCATCAAGCCCAACCTGGTGATGCCGGGCCGTCCCGAGCTCGGCGGCACCACGGATCCCGAGTGCGTACGCGCGATCGCGGACCTCGCGCTGGCCGGCGGCGCCGAGCAGGTCTGGGTGGTGGAGGACGCCCCGGGCGCCGCCTACTTCTCGGCCTGTGGCTACGACCCGCTCCAGGGCTACGCCGGCGGGCGGGTTTCCCTGGTCGACGCCCAGACGTTGTCGCGCGCGCTGTTCCCCGTGCCCGGCGGCGGCCTGACCTTCGACCTGCTCTGGCAGCGCGAGGCCCTGCTGGCGCCCGACGTCGTGTTCGTGAGCGCCGCCAAGCTCAAGCTCCACCTCGAGGCGCACGTCACGCTCTCGATGAAGAACCTGGTCGGGATCCTGCCCGTCGACGCGTACCTGCCCGTGCTCCCCTTCTGGGCGCGCGGGTCGATGCATCACCGCGGGCTCCATCAGGCCATCGTCGACATGAACCGCGTCCGGCCCATCGACTTCGCCGTGGTCGAGGGCATCTACGGCATGGAGGGTCTGAGCCCCTTGTGGGGCACTCCGGTGTATGCCCAGACGGTGCTGGCCGGCGCGAACGCGCTGGCGGTGGACCGCGTGGCCGTGCACCTGATGGGGCTCACCCAACGCGAGGTGAAGCACCTGAGCTACGCGGCGCGGCTCGGGATGGGCCCCGCCGGGCTCTCCGAGATCGAGGTGCGCGGGGACGCGCTCGCGCCCATGAGCTTCCAGCCCGTGGCCACGACGCCGATCATCGAGTATCCGCGCGCCTTCCCGGAGCTCTTCCACCCGAACGCCGGGGAGAGCACCTGCCTGGTCTGCTGGTACGGCGAGCCCTGCGATCGGACCGTGCGGGTGCTGCGCGCCTACGACGACGAGCCGGTGGTGAGCGTCGTGCGCGAGCTCACCCCGAAGCAGGTGCGCGACGCAGGGTTCGAGCTGCTGCGCTGGGATGGCCGCGCCGACGACGGCAGCCTCGTGGAGCCGGGCCGCTACGCGGTGCACCTCACCGCCAGCCCCGTGAACGGCGACCCGACCGGCCTGCCGCCGGCCGCCTATGCGATCGCCTGGGTGGAGGTCGCTCATGGCTAGCAACGCGTACGATCCGGCACGCCGGACGACGGGGCGGCGCGCGCGCCGCGCGGCCCTCCGGCACGGGACGCTCCCGACCGCGGTCCTCCTCGCCAGCGCCGCGCTCCTGTGTGGCGCCGACTGGAGGGGCCGGTACCGCGGCAACGAGGCCGGCGAGCACGTGCTGGTCCTCGACGAGAGCGCCGGCGGGCTCACGGTGGATCTCCTGCAGATCGCGGTCGGAGACGCCAATCAGTGTCAGATCCGCATCGAGGAGTGCCCGGCGGTCGTCGACGCGGACGGCTTCCGCGCCGGCCCCTGCCCGGCAAGGCTCGCGGGCACCGACGGCGAGACCTGCACCGGCACCGTGGACCTGCATCTGCAGGGCAGCGAGGTCGCGAGCAACGGCAGCCGCGTCACCTCCCTGAGCCTGCGCACGACGCTCAACGACTGGCCCGTGGTCCTGCAGCGCCGCACCTGCGGCCTGGGCGCCGAGCTGGTCGCGCTCCTGCCGGTGCTGCGGCTCGCGCACCGGCGGCGCCGCCTCCCGCGCCACTAAGGCGTTCTTCTCCTCCCGCTTCGCTCGGCTTCCCGACGCCCGCGCATCGGGTGTGAAAGTTCGCTCGACGCGGCGTCGCGGCCGGGACCGCGTTGGGGGCGCCCCCTACAGAGCGGCGTGACGGACGGGCGATCCGGCCATCGCATCGACGGATCGGTGGACCGCCCATGCCCCTTTGCGCCCGGCGTCGCTCGCACCGCCGCGTGGGCTTCTCGACGGCGGGAGCCGTACTTCGTCGGATGAGAACCGACGTTCCTCGGGATTTCCCTTGAAGGGAAACGCCACCGCGACGTCACCATTCCGCGTAGGGCGCGAATTCGCTTCCGCTTTGACACTGTACAGAGTTACGATGCGCGCGTGGCCGGGTGAGGAGGGTCCCATGCGACGCTTCGTCTTCGTGATCGTGCTTCTTCTCGTGGGTTCGATCGCGCCGAGCTCGTGTGAGCTGAACAACCCCGTGTTGTTCGTCAGCCCTCCCAACGGGACGCTCGACGTCGCCCGCTTCCCGGTGATCTCCGTGGTGTTCGAGGATCCGGTCTCGGCGAGCGAGGCCGCGGCGTGGGTCCGCCTGCTCGACCGCACGGGAAACGAGGTTCCGCTCGCGGTGCAGCTCTCCGGGGGCGGCAGCAGCAGCAACGTGGTGATCGCCACGCCGGCCTCCGCAGAGCACCGCCTGCTTCCCGCGAGCGACTACCTGCTCGAGGTCCATCAAGGCGAGGTGGACGTCGCGAAGGCGGTGCACATGCGCTTCCGCACGGGCGGCGACAAGTCGGTGTTCTGCGTCGGCCACGACGGGCAGGGCTGGACCACCACCTGCAACGAGAGCTACTGGCGGGACAGCGTCCAGGACGCCGAGCTCTCTTCGTGCAGCTGGACCCCGGCGGATGGCAGCTGCACGTGCAGCGTGGACGAGGACGAGCCGGAGGAGTTCCTCGGGCGCAAGCCGAGCTGCGTCTGCAGCGAGGAGGAGGACGTTCTCGAGGGCGATCTATCGGAGGTCGCCGCCGTGATCAGCACGGCTCCCTTCCCCGACGCGAACAAGACCAGCGGGCTCACCGACCCGATCCGCATCGTGCTCGACCGCGACATCGGCGCCACGAACGCCGCGCTGTATCGCATGGAGATCCAGGACGTGACCGACGGCGACCTGGCGCCCGTCCCCGTCTGGTCCGGCACGGTGGGAGACACCGGCGGCCCCACGTACTCCTCCAGCTCGACCGCCTTCGAAGCGTCACCCGGGACGGGCGTCCTGGAGACCGATCGCCGCTATCGCGTCGTCCTCGAGCTGGCCGGCTCCAGCGAGCCGACCACGATGGTGGCCGGCACTCAGCCGCACCGCTTCTCGTTCCACTTCAACACCTGGACCGGCCCGAACGGGAAGCTCGCCCGCGTGCTGCCCACGCCGAAGACCGACGGTGTCGACTTCCCGACCCACCTTCCGCGCTGGCCGCACCTGCGATTCGTCTTCGACGGTCCGCTCGCCACGGGCGTGGCGGACGCCGATACCCCCGTCCTGACGGTGCGCCGGTCGAACGGGCCGTGGATCACGCGCTACGCGACCTGGTACGACGTCGACATGCACCGGCTGCACCTGATGGTGTTCGAGCCGTTGAGCGAGGGCGAGCGCTACGAGGTCTACTGCGGCACGGGCTTCGCGATCGACATCGGCGAGCCCACCTGCAGCTTCACCCCGATCGCGCGGTTCCTCGTGCAGGTGCCCCCGCCCGCGGGTGGCACGGACGACATCCGCGCGGGCTCGCGCGTCGACCTCGAGCCATCCGACGAGATCTGGCTGCCCGTGCGCCCGCACGTGCTGAACCATCCCCATGGCCTCAAGGAGCGCTACTCGCGTGACGCACACGGGCCGCTCTCCTTCCTCGGTCACGTGATGCTCGCTCCGCCCGAGCCCTCGGTCGTGGCCACGATCGAGGTGGACGGCGATGCATCCGGCTGCGTGGCGCTCGAGGACTTCGGGGTGCGGGCCGAGCAGGACGTCAACCTCTTCATCGCGGGTGCCGTCTGCACCAGCTCGCAGGAGTGCGACCCGGGGTACGTCTGCGGAGAGTGCTCGGATCCGGGGACGGCCGGCTGTCCCGCGGGCCAGAAGCGCTGCCGGCGCGATCACGCTGCGTTCGAGAAGGCGCTGACGTCCTATTGCCGGGAGCTGATCGACAACGGCACGCCGGCCTGCTCCGTGAACGACGCCTTCCGGTGCGCGGCCGGAGGGCCGCAGAACGGCACCTCGCCGGCCGCCCAGGCCCGGATGCGGCTCGACGGCGTCAGCTGCCCGACCGGCTACCAGGCCGTCACTGCGGGCAGCATCCAGCACTGTGTCCCGACCGGGCGGGTCGCCATCGAATTCGCAGAGGGCGAGCAGTTCTTCTACGTCGAAAGCCTCCACGCGACGGGCGTGCACTGGAACCCCGTCTCCCAGCAGGTCGTCGCGGAGCCGCCTCCGGTCGTCTTCCAGCCGGCCGATCTGGAGGAGCCGGTCACGCTGGTCGGGACCGTCCCGCTGCCGGCGAGCGGCCTGCCGATTCCGGCCGAGCCCTGCCGCACCAAGAACACCGTCTACAAGTGCCTCGACAGTCGCGGCGTGTGCGACACGAGCAGCTTCGAGTGCGTGGCCGCTCAGCAGAACACGACGTACCAGAGCCAGATGCCCGCCGACCAGACGCCTGACACCTGCTCGAGCGATTCCGATTGCTTCGACGGCTTCCGCTGCGACTCGACGCTCCAAGCCTGCGTCATCGACGGCAACGATCCCGCCTTTGCGTGCAGCGGCGGGGACCAGAACCACCCGGAGCTCGGGGGGGCCTGCAGCGCGCAGTGGGTGCAGGTCGACGCCACCCACAACGTCTGGCGGATCTGGTGGCCCCATCACGTCCACAGCGCGGGCTCGCGCAGGTTCACCTTCGCGGCGCGGATCGCCGACGCGAGCGAGGGCGAGTTCGCGCACCTTCCGCTCCTTCCCGACGTGCCGGACTACACCTGGTGCGACTTCGCGCTCGACGTCACCAGCTGCATCCACACGGCGTGTGCCGCGTGGAACACGCTCGACTACGAGGGGCAGGTCGCCGATCGCGTCGCAGCGCTGGCAGACCTGCCGGCGCCGGCCGGCTACTGGGCCCACGGCTACCGCCTCGTAGCGAACTGCGCCGGGAATCCCGCCGACGGCGGCTCGGCCGACCTGTCCGGGCCGCAGGGCCTGTTCGTTCGCCTGCCGCAGGGCAAGACGCCCACCGACTACCGGATCGAAGGGACTCCGCACTACGCGGTCTCGAGCTTCAATGGATCCGGCGAGCTCGCGTTCCGGGGGCTCACGTTCGACGGATTCCCGAACGGGATGATCACGGAGGACGTGGCGGAGCTCTCGATCCGCGGCAATCAGTGGCTGAGCCCCAGCGGCTTCTCCGTCGCCAGCTACGACGACGTGGACGACCCCGCCGACCTCCGCCAGGCGGTCTTCTCGGACAACTACCTGGAGGATGCGGGATCGATCCACGCGACGGCGAAGACCTCGGTCCAGTACCTGACCACGAACAACGTCTACTGGCACGTGCTCGGCAAGCTGTCTTCGAGCCAGTATCCCGGGTCCATGCCGACGCCCGAGGTGTGCGACGACTCGAGCGCTTCCTGCGTGCGCCCCGCCTGCCGGCAGGACTTCGATTGCCGCATCCCGTTCCTCGCTCCGTCGGGCCAGGAGCTGGTCGACGACGACCCGACGCTGGCCGGCGAGCTGCCCACCTGTGAGGACATCGACCCCGAGACCCACATCGGAACCTGCAGCCATGGGATCCGCGGGCAGGCGCTCTTCGCGGACAACGTGATGCTGGACGGCGGCGGACCCAACAACGGGCCGTGGTACAGCATCCGCTTCCAGCGCAACTTCTGGGAGAACGGGAACTCCGCGCAGGAGCTCCTCGACCTCAGCGGTGGCGCCTCGCACGTCTGGATCCTCGACAACCTGGTCTACAACTCGGGGATTCGCGCCAACGTCTTCCTGATCTACCGCACGATCCTGAATGGGGAGTCGTTCCTGCGCGGCATCGCCGTGGAAAACAATCGCATCCTGCGCGGCCCGCCCTACACCAAGGTCCAGCATCACCGAAGCGGCGAGGTGCGCCCGGACAATGGCGGGACGACGGCCATCGCGTACCAGGGATGGCCCACCCCCACGTTCGACTCCCGCGGCTATCGGGCCGTCGGAAACGTGGTTCTCGATCGACCGGGCGCGCGCGAGTGGGGCGTGAGCGGCTACGGCGGCATCACGGCACGCAACCCCGCCGACGCCCAGGTCGAGCGCAACACCGTGATCACCGACACCTACGGTGCGTTCAACTTCTACGGGAGCTCGGGGCTTCCCACCTCGGGCCGGCTCGAGCGGAACGTCGCGGTCGCCACCGATCGCAGCGAGTTCGGGAACCTCTGCGCGGATCCCCCGTCGGCCACGAACGACGTACAGGCCAGCGTCTCGGGCTCCTCGCTGTGCGCCAACGTCTCGGCGCGGCCCAGCGCGGCCTACTTCGATCAGACCTCCGGCTGCGAGCACCAGTACCTGAGCTCGGCGGCCGCGCGCGCGCGCCTGTTCCACGAGCCGCTGCCGCCGTCGCCGAGGATCGACTACGAGCTGTTCCACCGTTCGTTGGTCACCGACTTCATCGAGGAGCTGGACCTCATGCGCGCGTACCCGAGCTACGACCCTGCGCTCGAGGACGACGTGCTGGCCGTGAGGCCGGGGCACCCGGTCTGCGATCACCTCGTGGGCGGCGCAGGCTGCGACGATCCCGATCCGGACGACGATCTCTACCGCGGGACCGGGGACAACTGTCCGGAGGACTACAACCCGAGCCAGGCGGACGCCGACGAGGACGGCATCGGCGACGCCTGCGATGCGTAGCGTGCCAGGGACCGCAAACGGTGCGTGGGTCGGTTCGGCCGCGGGCCGGCCCACGCACCACCCTGGCGCGGGCGCTGCGAACGCCGCTGCGGATGCGCGTCGAGCAGCGGCCTTCCCTGGCCGACGAGCGGGTGAGCCGCGCGATCGTGGCACGGGGCCGCTCGCCAGCGATCCACGAGCCGAGCGCGCGGGCGCTACTCGCGGGCCGATGAGGCCGCGTGGCTTTCCGCGGGCGCCTCGCGGGCGGACGTCGCCACCGGCAGGAGCAGGTCTTCGAGGAAGAACGCGGCCAGCTCGGCGCGGCCGGCGAGCCCCGACTTCCGGTAGACGGCCACGGCGTGCTGGCGCACGGTGCGCTCGCTGCGCCCGCACAGCGCGGCGATCTCCTTGTGCCCGTAGCCCTTGAGCAGCAGGAGCGCGGTCTCGCGCTCGGCGGGCGTGAGCTGCCAGGCCTGGAGCTGGGCGTCGATCGCCTCGCCCAGCCCGCGCAGCAGGCTCTCGCTGCGCGCGCGCCACGCGTCGCGCTCGCGGGCGCGATCGGCGG